>PR_CR_10_Liq_1_inCRDRAFT_1000042_pt1 | contig 63255 bp, 50 predicted proteins | sample PRCRCaboRojoPR_3_FD_10241 | JGI IMG/M metagenome (IMG submission 10241) | reverse complement strand
GTGTTGGATCCTTAGGTTGAGGAGTAGGGTCCTTAGGTTGAGGAGTAGGATCCTTAGGTTGAGGAGTAGGGTCTTTGGGCTGAGGTGTTGGATCCTTAGGTTCGGGAGTAGGATCCTTAGGTTGAGGTGTTGGATCCTTAGACACTTCTGGTGTTGGATCCTTAGGCACTTCTGGCGTAGGATTCTTTTGCTCTTCACTCAGTGTTTCGATTTCTTGGGCTGATCCAGAACCAACGAGATCTTCGTCTTCAAAGTCTTCATCCTGGTACTCCTGAGAAGGTTTATCTTCTAAGTCCATGTCATCAAGCTTGTTGATCTTGTCTTGGTCCACATCCTCGGGATCACTTTCATAATATTCATCTTCTGACTCAAACTCAGGATTTAGGTTCTTAGAAACATCATTTAGCCCTTCAGCCCAGCCAGAACCTTTTTCCACAACAGCAGTAGCAGCTCTTTTTTCCTCTTCATCTTCTTCTTCGTACTGCTGAGAGCCCTTTATGTTTTCGTCCAAAATGAGTTCCCCGTTTTCAAACTGTAACTTATGGGCAAGGACCTTGTAGTTCTCTTCGCCTTCCATGATTTCCAAAGCGTCTTTGATAGGGAGCTCTAGCACGTACCTTTCTGAGTTTTCAACGTCGTCAGCGATGATTTTGACTTTAACTCCTTTTTGGATTTCGATCATAAAGTACTTTTCGGAAATGTTGATTCCTTTTTTGAAAACAGTAGTTTTGGTAAGTGGGGACAGTTTTTTAGGAGGCCTTTTTGCTGAGGCAGTGTTGGCTAGACGGCGGTACTCCGAAATGTTGGAGGTGTTGAGCATTTTCATTTTGGCGTCTGTGCTTAGGCGTCTGAAACCTTTGGCTTCTTCAGTGACTCCTAGTTGGTAAGGGAACCCACACATGTTTTTAAGGCGCCTTTCTGTTTCTCTGCGTTCGTTTTCCCACTTAAGTGTATTGTAGTTAGACTGCTTTTCTTGTAGCCTTTTAAGCAAGGCTTGGTTTTCCATGGTGATCTGGACTAGTTGTCGCTTGCGGGCTTCGTTATTAAGGGACTTTTTGGCTGGTTTTCTTCGGGGCACTGAGGTGTTTTTGTGCATGATTTGGGACATCTTTTCCAAAAGGATTCGGTTTTCGCGTTCGATTTCGGTGTACCTGTCTTCTAACAATTGTTCTCTCTTAAGCTTCTTTTTGAGATGTTGGAATTCCTTAGGACGGCCAGAGTCTACCTGGGGTTTAATCTTTTTAAGGTTATTCCGGTGGATTTCCTTGTTCTTTTCTTCCCAGCGTTTGGACAAGTGCTTGTTGCCGACTGGAATGGCTCTGAACATTTTTTACAGTTATAAAAGAACTAACTTTGCTTAACACAATAACTTCACCTAGCTGCTCCATTTAAAACTCGTCTAAGAAAGATAATTGAAAATGTCTAACCCGCATATGAAGCTGGAGGCTAGGTCCCCACTTTCAAATTTAAACGAGGAAGAACAGTCTAAAGAAGACGAAAGGGTATTTGAAAGACGCCTTCCTAAAGCTCACAACAGACCTCAAAGTGCCAAAGCTTCGGAAAACCAAAACTCTAGAAACCCCAAGCGCAAATCCCACCGCCCAATATCAGCTAAAAAAGGCAACATGGCTATGCGCTCCCGCTTGGTTTCCAGAAAAGAAGCTGACAAAACTTTCCTAGCGCGGCTCAAACCCAGGCACATTCCTATGGACAAAGAAAGACTCTACGAAGAAAACATGGCACTTAAAGTTCAAAACCACAACTTGCATGACGAAATGCTCAAAGTCAGAACCCGTGCTAACCAACTCGAAAGAGAACTTTTCAAACGAGACGAAGTTATTGAAGAACTCCGAGTAACTGGTGATAAATTCCCCTCTTCGAACTTAAAAAGAATGCACCTAGTGGGCAACTTAAAACAGTCTGTAAAAGAACTCCGGTCAGAACTCAAGTCCCGAGACGAAGAAATTGCCCGTTTGCGCAAGAATATAAAGTCCACCAAAACCAGCGAAATGGAAGTAGAAATCCAAGCTTACATTGACGAGTGCACTCGGTTAAGACACCACTTAGAAGAAGTAATGCGCCAGCGAGAAGCAACGCAGTCCTCACAAGGCTTCACAGGACTAGAAGAAAAACACTACCAACAAACTTTACTAGTAAACAACCTCCGCAAAGAAAACCAAGAACTTTCCCAAGCACTCACTGAAGCCCGCGAAGAGTCTTCACGCTGGCGTGAAAGAGCTTCTGAACTCGAAAAAAAGAAAAAACCAATTTCCAAAAAGGGCGAAAACAACCATTTAAAAGCTGAAATTCAGAAACTAAAAACTCAACTTGATAATAGTCACAAAGAAAACTCAAGTGTCCAGCAAGACTTTAAAAAACAAATTGACCAACTTAAAAAAGACTTAAACGAAGCCAACAAAAAAACAACTGCAGCTGAACAAAAACTCAAAGAAAAACAAACTGAAATTGAAAGACTCAAAAAAGAAAAACCTGTTGCTAAACAACCTGAAAAACCTTATCAACCCCCTAAAGAAGAAGTTAAAAAAGTACCTAATCCTCACAAGTTTTTCCAAAAAATTCATAAAGCAGTTCAACGAAAAAACATGGAAATATCAGTGTTTCTGTCTTTGTTGGATAAAAACATCAACGGACTGCTTAAACTTGAAGAGTTTGTATCTGGCATGAAGCACTACGGCCAGAAGATCAAGAAAAAACACGTAACGGATGCTATCAAACTAATGACAGGCAAAGAAAGCAACATGGTTCCTTTAAGAATAGTTGAAGAGTGGTACGAAAAGTACGATTACTCTCACTTAGAAGAAAGTTCAGCTAGTGAAGACGAAAGCCCCAAACGCAAGCCAGCCCCTCCCAAGGAATCTCCTCCTAAAACCAAAACTCCTACAAAACAACCTGTGAAAACTTACCCTAAAGTTACTCAACAACAAATTAAGTCTTACCTCGACCACTTTTCTTTAAGACTCCAACTGCACCGCATTTCCAAGTCAAAAGTAAACTCCACTGTGTTCGGCTCAGGATACGACCCTGAAAAAACCGTTAACAAAGCTGACTTAATGGAGTTCCTTTCAAAAGAACCTTTGAGCTTTGAGGTGTCTAAAGACCTGGAGAACTTTGCAGTTTTTCTGTTGCAACCTGAAACCAAAACTGAACTTACTGACGAAGACATGAAAAACCTAAGTGCAAAAACTAAAGAAATCTGCACTAGACTCAGTAACTCTTTAGAAGACTGGGAAGTGTTTACTCCAGAAGACGAAGAAGACTTTGACAAAGAACTGACCAACGCCATCGCCAAGAACAAAACCACTCTTAAAGAAGCCTGCAAGATCTACGACTCACAAAACTCAGGAGCAGTTACTGTGAGTAGCTTTGAAGCAGTGCTTAAGGACTTAGAAATACAGTTCAGCAAAAAAGTACTTACTTACATGAAGTTACTCTTTTACTCGCATAACTTTGAACTGGACAGTGTGCCTTACAGGCACTTTATAAAGGCTTACGGAACGCCTGCTGAAGAACTAGAAGACGAAGAAGAAGAAATGGACGACGAAGAAAGGGCTAAGGTAGTCAGGCACTACTTAGACGTCATTGCCCAAGTTCTTAAAAAGTCCAATATTTCAGTGCGCGAAATGTTTAAACACGACTCTTCAGGGCTAATCTACCCAGAAGACTTTGTAGAAGCTTTGAAAACTATGAACTTAGAAGAAATACCCAGAGAGCACGTTATACTTATGATAGAAGCTCTTCAGTACGAAGAAACTGACGAAGACAATGTGTGCATTAGTATAGACGAGCTAGAGGAAATCCTTGTACATTACGGAGTCGAGCCTTCCCAAGTAGAAAACGCCAAGTCTTCCAGCAGAAGGTCCAGCAACTACTCTTACGACGACCAGAACCATGTGAAGAAAATCAGTTTACTCGACTCGCCTGACAACTATGAGTACAGCGAAGACTCCCCTGAGAAACAAGTCAAAGGCTCCCCTGGAATCAGTGAAAACTCGCCCTTTGCTAGCTTGACCGCAGCTGAAATGGGCAAGAACTCCTCCAACCGAAGTTTCCAAGAACCCAAACGCAAGTTTGAGTCGGCTTCTGAGTCAGAAAAAGGTCAAGAACCCAAGCAAGAGTACATTGACTCTGAAGACAACTATGAGTCTGACTCTGAAGGGTTTGAAGACGAAAGCATGATAGTTAAGGACGAACCCAAACAAGAAATAGAGGAGTCTTACGAAGGAAAGTCTTCGCAGTACAGTGGAAGTGAGTTTGAGTCTGATGAAAAAAGCTCAGTTTCTAGCGCCCAAAGTGTTAGTCTCTAAATGGTTATTAAATTTTGGTCAATACAAATTTAAATGGCAGCTGAAATAAATACCCGCTTTTTTGTAACTTGCGCGCCAAACTTTTTTTCAGAGGAACTAAAAAAGATTTACTCAGAAAATGAAAGCCAGAACTCTGTGTATGAGTTTTTAAAGGTTTTGGACTCGTTAGTAGACACTTTAAGCGGAAACGGAGTAGACTTAAAAGCCGTGATTCCCCTTACTTTGGGTCCACTGAGTTCTTTGCCAGCAGACTCGGTCCACAAACTCCAAATTCAACTTATAGTAACACTGGAACTGATTCGAGCTTCAGGGCCTGAACACAGCTTAATTGAAAACTTCGTAAATAAATCCAACAAACTAGCGCTTAAGATGAGTTTAGAGCAGGACTCAACAGCTTTCCACAGTTACTTCTTCTCAGACTTGCTTCCAAGGTACTCAAGCAAAATCCCCAACTCCACCCTTCTTCAAATAGGGAGCTCCTTAGAACTAGAACTAGAAATAAGTGAGTTCTTAACTGACTTAGAGCCATCCAAACCCAAACCCCCCAAAAAGAAGTCCCCCGTAAGACGCAGTCCCCGGCTCAACCCTGAACACAGACTGAAGCCCCAAACAAAAAGAACTTACTCCAGAACAACGCGCACCAAAAAACAAGTCAACATGAAAACTTCCAAAACCAAAATAATACTTACCCCTGAACAGATGCAACCTCAGATTTCTGAGGAAGCCAAAAAACTCAAGGAAATCAACCAAAAGTACTTCTACGAAAAACGAGAAGGCTCAGCTAAGAAAAAGGCCAAACGCGATGACCTTGAAGAGGTTGAAAAGGACGAAAACTCTGTTTTAGTTTTAGAGACTCCTACAAAGCCCCCTCGGGAAGAAAACTCTGCAGTTTACCCTGTTTTCAGGAACATTTTTAATGTGTAACAATAAGCCAATAGATAATTTCATAAGAGCTCTTAAGGAGATTGAACAAACCTGCTCAGTCAGAATCAGTTATGTTGTATTAAAGTTATCAGTGATGGTTGCGAAGCAACTATTAAAAAACTTAACCAAGTCCAAAACAACTGCAGAGCCTTAATAAATCAACTCCAGAAGCCCTTTATTCAGGAAAATTGGTGTTTACAAAACTTTGCAATGTTCTTTGGAGAGTTCAAAAACCAGTTGGTTACACTCACAAAAACCCTAATTATATAGACTGTCGACAACCAAGTTCTTTGAAGAATTTGAAGAAGTGCATAACCACAGAAGTTCACTAAAAACCTTTGGAAGAGTTCTTAGTGTGTTTTATTCGCCAAATCAAGAAACTCTAGTAACTATATAGAGTGTGAAGGAGCTATTCCTGTCTCAAAAGTTCTTCGGTTTTCTGGGGTGGCCAACCTTAAGCTAAGTAGAGAACAAATCGGCGACAAAGGTTTAGAAACCTTGCAAGTAGTTTTCTGAGTACACATTTAACTTGAACTGGAACAAAATCAGTAACTTAAACTCCTTAGAAAGGGTTTTGCAGCAGTCAAACATAACTCACTTAGAACTAGGCGGGAACCTAATAAAAAAGTTGATCTAAGGCACTTGCTGGAATCATTAGAACCTTTCAACTCTGAACTTAAAAAGTAACAACCTGTGCAAAAGATGCTTTGACCCTTGCAAAGGCATTACCGACTTGCAGAGTTCAAAAACTTGTACTTTTAAGCTAGATTTGTCTGACAATGAAATAGGGGATGCTAGAGTTTACAAACTGGCAGAAACACTCCAAAGCAGGTTACTTACCATCCAAGTTTAGAAGACAACAAAATAAGTAAGACTGGAGCCTTCGAACTAGCAAAGGCATTTGAAAACAGTAAATTGGTTTGGTTTAACTTGAAAAACAATGAAGTAACCCAAGCTTTTAAAGAACTACCTCCTAACTTAACTTACTAACGTGACTCTGTCCTCGCTCAACGACTTGATGTGTGCAGCGTAAGCCTTTATGACTCCGTAGCTGGCCTAGACACCTTAGTAGGAACTCCCCTTTTGACCATGCTTAGTAGTTTCCTTTCATAGAACTCAGGGAAGATTTTTTGGGGTTTGTCAGTAGTATTTCAGTGGCAACTTTTCTGTCAAATGAGTTAAACTTTGCAATAGGTATATTTTTTTGTTATTTCTGGAATGATTCATTCTAACCTTTTAAGTATAAAATAATGGAGGGCAAGAAAGCAAAAGTTTACATCTGTGGAAGGTGAGGATTTTCATCCAAGAAGCAGAAGCTAGAAACGGCCTTGGCTGAGCTGCTTCCTGCTGCTAAAGATGCAGTGGAGATCCTTCCTGGAGAGTTCCAACAACTTAAAGTCGAGTTCGAAAACCAAGGAAACACTCAAGTCCTTCATGAAAAGGTAGGACAAGGTTTCTGGTCCAACGAGTCTCCTAGTCAGATCTGCCACCTCTTAAGCCAACACTTTTAAACTGCAGAGTCATGTGAAGGTGGTACCTAAACTAAGGTGCCACCAGAGACTAATTAACCATTTAAATACCAAGGAGTGACTGGGTTTCTCTCTAGTTCTGTTTTGACTTCTTCGAGTTGAGAGTCTAGTTCTGAATCTTCGCAGTTTACACTGTAGTCTTAAAGCAAGTTACTTTAAATACAACTTTAAATAACTAAGGTTGTAAGAAGACACAGGAGACAACAAAACATCAGACACTCCCTAGCAAAGAAGACATGCAAAGAATTCCTAAATGTCAGCTCATTCCACGGACAGGTCAAAGCAATGGATTACGTCCAATTCAACAGCCACAAGCTGAATGAAGTTGTGGCGATCCATAGATGGAGAGCAGGACACAGCGACGCAAGAAGCACACGATTCATCAGAGACATGGAATTAGACCCCAACTGCACCATGTGCAAGCAGGAAGGGACAGTCGAGCACATCCTGGAATACTGCCCAAAAAACTGAGAACAATTGCAAGGAAATACTTCGAACCAAGGGAAGCACTTATCTACCAATTAGTACTAGAGTCAGACAAACTAGAAGAAGAATGAAGCCAGCTAACAACAAGACAAAAGAAAAAACTAGACAGAGAAATCAAGAACTACGTCAACATCATCATCAAAACCAGAAAAACCCCAAAAGAAACACAACAAGAAAACGAAACAAAAACACCCTCAACTCAAGAAGAAACACGAAAAAGAAAAAGAACAGAAGACCAGAAACCAACAAAAAAACACAAGAAAAACCACCCAGTAGAGGCCTAGGCGGCTTGAACTATCTGAAATAAATAAATAAATAACTAAGGTTGCTCATGTTAACAACTAGAACTACTTAAAGCCGTAAGTGACGTAATAGCTATTGCATAGAAAAATATGGAAGGCTCTTCGTTCATATGCTACTATGAGACCTGCAACAAAAGTTACAAAACAAAATTCAACTTACGCCGCCACATAAACTCTTTCCACTTAAAACTGAAGAACTTCAAGTGTGAGGAGTGTAGTAAATGCTTTGTAAGCAAACAAAACCTTAAGGAACACTACTACATCCACACGGGTGAAAAATTGTTCCAATGCCCCGAAGCCAAATGTGGAAAAAGGTTCCGGCAGGCTTCGCAGTTAGCGGTGCACCGCCGAATTCACGAACGTGGCAACATCCAGGTCAAATGCCACCAGGATATTCCTGCGCTGGTGCTAACTGCTTTGGCCATGCCTGAAGATACTGAATGCAAAACTGAGAAGTCACCTGAAGTGGACTTTGTGGCCTTGCCTGCACTGGACTCTTCAAGAGTATGCAAAGAAGCCAAACTTCCAGTTCTGCCTGTGTTACTTAATCATATTTAGTTTAATAGTCCTTGTTTCTAATCCACATTTTACAAACATGATAGTCCCTTTCCTCGCATTTATCACTGTTATTTAAAGATTTTTTGAGGAAACGAAGTTCTCGATTTCTTCTTGGTCCATGATAGAAAACTCTTCGTAGGAGATAAGAGCCAACTCCCTTACTTTGCGCTTAATATTGTACTTGTGCCAAAGCGACTTGAAGTGGTTTCTGTGTTCTGTGACGTCCTCGAAGTTGGCTTCAGGACAGGTTGAGCAAGAAAAGCCTGGCTTGGGTGCAGGTTTGATGACTGGTTGCTTAACTTCTTCTTTAGGGGCTTCTTGCACAGGGACATTTACAGTTTGGTCTAGCACTCCAACACTTACTTCTTCTGCAAGCTGCTTTTCAGTGACGCCTTGGTAAATTGCTCGGTAAGCTTCGGGGTTTATGAGTCCTATGATGGTTGTGGTGTTGGCTTCTTGGTATGTGTTTTCTACACCCACTTGGGAAACCTGGTCTTCGATTTGGTCTCTTAAACTAGTGGGAAAAGACACTTTTATGCGCATTTTAGCTCTGTCAATGCCTAGTGTGTCTTTGTGTTGTTTGATGATTTGCAGAGCTTGTTTTTTGGCACTTTGGTTGAGCTTCACTGAATAGTGAATGTCGTCTGTTAGAGCTCTGAGAATGATAGTGTAAGGAACTTGCCTGCCAGTTCTGGCGTCCACACACTTTTCAGCAATGATGCTTGCAATGTCTTTTAAAAGGTTGTCCATTTTGGAGTGTCTCTCGAGTTCAGTGACTTGAAGTTCTCCTTCTCTAAGGATTTTCTCAATGATTTGGTCGTCCGACTTCTTTCCAAAGACCTTTTTGAGGTCTGACTTCTTAGCAAAAACTCCTTGTTTGACGTTTGAGTAGATGCCTTTGATTTGAAGTACTTCGTCTAGATCCTTCTCAACTCCATTCCGCCAATTTATTACTTTGTTAGGGTAGCAGGCCAGTTCAAAGTTGAGTTTGTGGCTTTTGTACTTGACTAAGGCTACGTTAGTAAGCCACACCTGAGATACGGGTTGCTGCAGCATTTTAATTATATTCAATAGTTCTGATGTGAACTAATAAGTTAAGTAACCTTACATTATTGGAGCACCGAAAACTTACAGCTTTGAATGTGGTTAGCAATAGAAAGGTGAGTAGCAGCTTTTGGAAGATGCTTAGTAGTCCAAATTTCTAAGCTTAGTTCACTTAGAGTTTCAAGGGCTAAAAGGCCTTTGTTGGGGTGCTTGCACGGAAAAGCTTCAACTTCTACCATAAGAGTTGCCAGTCCTAGGACTCCTGAGACTCCGTTTTTCTTTTTAGGACGCTTGCGAGTCTTTCTGGACTTACTTGAATTAACCTCAGTTAGTTGGTCCAGGTCTTCCTGGATCTCGTTTTGGGTTGCTTTAAAGCTTACTTTGCCGTTGGGCTTGAAACCCTTTATTATACCTCTTTGTGAACTCCTTCTTGTTTTCATGATTATTATGAAGGCCCCTTTAATTACGCTTGTAAGTCCACTTTCCAAAAAGTGCTTCAAGGAAGGTGTTAAGTAGTGAGGCTTTTGCTCCCTTGCACTCGGCCACTGCTGAAGCTAGTCCGTTGCCAAGCATGCAAGTAGTTTGGTTTCTGCAAGCTTCGTCACAGCCTTTAGGAGTGTCAGGCCCTCCAGTTTGGTAGTTTTGGTACCACTTCATGATCTTTTCTTCGCTGTGCTTCATTTCTTCTACCCAGTTAGCAATGGTTTCTGGAGAAAGGTCTTGCAGGTTGTAGTACTCTAAAAACGAGTAAGCAAGTTCGTACTTGGGGTTGGTTTGCTTGTTGGCTTGAGGAATGTTTAGTCTGTACTGATGAATGTTCTTCAGTACAAAGGAAGAAGTGTCTGCTTCAAAAACTCTAAACGAAGGGTTCTTGTTGGTGTAAGTAGTTACACTAGGGCTTACCCACTGGATGCTTCTGGGCTTGTTGTCATGCACTCCTCTGTTGATGAAGAAGTGGTCTTTGTGGGTATGGCCGTAGTACTGGGCCAGAATTATATGGGAGTACCTGTCTACTAAAGCGTTGAAGCGCTCTGCCCACTGGTTCAAGCAGTCACTGTCTCCCATAGGAATGTGCCCTAGAATGTAAACTTGTTCTCCACGGGCTTCAGCACCTGCAAGTTCGTTCCAAATCCACTCCAGTTGTCCATTGGGGTCTGTTACGTTTTTAAACAAGTAAAAGTTAAGGTTGTTGCAAACCTGAGTGTTAATAGTCAAGATCCTTAAGTTGGTGTTTTTATGCTGAATAGAGTAGGTTCCCATTGCTCTTATGGTTTCTTTAGCTGACTCAGGCAGCCAATAACCCCACATTTCGGAAATAGGGTCAAGCAACCATCCTGCGTTGTCGGGGTCGTAAACGTTCACTGGGTAACAAGCATGGTTTCCAAAAACGGTATAAACTGGAGTTTCTGGAAAGTGCTTTTTAAACACGTCAGAGGCAATTTTTTGGTACTGCAGGTTATAAGCTTGGCTTTGGTTCCAAACGTCGTGAGGAGGCACGTCCCCAGTCCACATTACAAAGTCCAAGTTCAGCTCTGACATTTGCTTAACGCCGAGTTCAAAAGTCCTTATTGGAATGTCGCAGTTGTAGTCGCCCCAGTAGCCAGCGTTGCCTTTTCCAAGCCACTCTCTGCAGCACTCAGGAATTCCGCAGTCAGCATTGCTGCCTTCTTGGTAAAACATGTCAATGTGCATGTCAGTCATTTGCCCAAACAAAAAAGTTTCTCCAGAAGAAACAGGTTGTTGAGTGCTTGAAGGTTTGTCTTCAAAGACTTTGGTAAGCCAGTTGGTGAAGTTGGCGTTGTAGTAAGAAGGAGAAGTGCACATGTCTAAGGTGTAGCACATGTATTCTGGGTCCAAGTAGTGGTCTGACAAGCTGTCAAGTGCAATGTAAGCCATTTCGTTAACTGCTCCTTTGCAAACTTCGTAGCCCAGACTAGAAGCAGCAGTGCACCCAGCTATAGCCATTTCAATAGGAATCACCCAAGTGTCCTTGTTGTCAGCTACTGACTGGGCCACGTTAAACATATCGTGACAGATCGAACACGATATAGAGTTTTTTTGGTTTGTTCCCAAACTCAGTCCCAACACAACTAAAAACAGTCCTAGCTTCTTCATTTATTTTTTCACCACTCAATTCAACTTAAAACTAGTAACTCCAAATGCACTCTCCCAGTATAATTAACAAGTGCTAATGTCATACAAAGCTAATAACTCTTTCTGTGGAAAAAACCTTAAAAAACTAGAATTTGGCTCCCAAAAAGGCAGATCCCCTATTAAGAGTGAAGACCTCAGTGAAAAAAACTCTAACTGTGTTTTAAAACGAAGCAACAACCTGTCGCGATACCATCGATTTTTGTTAAAAGGAGGAGTCAGTTCGAAGCTCAAAAAAAGCACCCCAGACTCATCCCGACAAAAGTCTCCTTTAGAACAAGAAGATAACCAAGAAAACCTTAACAAACTTCCAACCCTAAAAGACATCAAAATTTTCATAAGGCCCAAAGGGAAAAATCGCAACAGTCACGAGTTCCCCACCAGCAGTGATTTGTACTTTGAAAAGAAAAGAAGTTCTATCACACCTCCTCCTTTACCAGGGTCTCTTGTCAAGAACCAAATAGAAACTAGCAACCTTAAAAACCACCCCTCTTTCAGAATTTCTATAAAGCACAAGTCGCGCAGGCTCCGGCAGTTAATTAAGCCCAGAGTCTTCGACCCCTTTGATAAAAGTAAATAGTTATAACAAAATGTCCCAGGTGTTTATTCTCAGACACGGAGAAAGGGCTGACAGAGCACCCACTCGCAGAAACTACCCTGTGAGTTTTGACCCCTGCTTAACTGAGTTAGGCCTCCAGCAAGCCGAAAAGTCCTCCGAGAAAATACTAGAAATGATAGAACCAGGAAAGTCGGTACACATAGTTAGCTCGCCTTTCTTAAGGTGCTTAGAAACAGCTGGAAAACTAGCAGAGAAACTCAACACAAATGTGCACATGGAAGAGGGATTTGGAGAGTTTCTTTTGACTTGCGACTTTTCAGAGTGCCCGTTTGACTCTTTGACCTACAAAAGACTAGGCAAAGGTCAACTTGAAACTTCTATAGGAATTACTCTTACTGAGAACGAACACGTAGTCAGACCTAAGTTTCCCGAGAACTTCCAGAGCGTGAAGCACAGAGTTGAAAAAGCCTGGAGCACTTACTTGTCAAAGGTGCAGGAGGACGTTGTTGTTATAGTTACTCATTTGTTCATCCTAGAAAGTTTAACTGAACTTTTACTGGGAAAGCACTTCAGTGTAACTGAAGAGGGCTACTGCCGACTTACTTATGCTGAGTTTGACGGAACTAACTTTGAAGTCAAGTTGTGTGGGGACTTTTCGCATGTTCCTCAAAGGCTTAATTAAAACCTAGTTAATAAGATTAAATGTACGATAATTCAAATATTTCCAAACTCTGGCAACATCAAATCTTTAAGTCTTTCTGTGAAAATGCATCAAAAAGAAGCTTAAATCCTATGGCCATCGAGGAACACCACAGTATGTACCGGAAACTCCAAAGGTCCAGAAAAAATCTTCCAAAAGATCGTTCAAAAACTGGAAAAGGTTTCCAAACAGAGGTTTCTCCTGGAAAACCAAGGTTCCCCAGCATAGTTACTAGTTCTTTGCGACCCACTCCTGAAGTAGATGAAAGTCCTCAGAAAGCAGACTTACAGGTCAGAGCTCATTCCATTTCTCCCCTGAGCAGAAAGGCTTTTAAACCTATTTCTATTTCACACAGGTTCAGGAATGGACTGTACAAGTTCAAAAGTCCAGTAAAAGAAAAACTCAAAACGAACTTGAAAAACACTGTACACCCTAAAATTGCTTCAGACAACCTTAAAAAACTTAAAAGAATCGAACTAAAGCTCCAACTCTCCAAGTTCTATAACCAAGAAGCTAAGTTATTATAACTATCACTTAACCCAAGTATTTCCACAAACTCCGCCTTCAGTTCTGTTGGCGCACACAAACATAAGCCCCATGCCTCCACCTTCAGCTTCTGAGTGGAAGTACACACTCACAGGGTAGTTGCACTTAGGACAAGGCCACTCAGTGCTTCTGGCTAAAGTAGGGTCTAGAGGAAAGTCCTTGTAGTCAGTGGCAACGTGCTCTGCGAGTCTTCTGACTTGTCTGTGGTAAACTAAGTTGTCTTCTGCCTTCATAGCTCTTTCTGTGTAGTCACATATGCGGCAGGAGTATATTAAGTACCGTTCGTCTCCGTCAGGGTCCTTTTGCTCCTTTGCGTATAAAATGTTTGCGCACTCTTTACAAAATCGAATTCCTCGCAACGCCATGTATTAATTATGGGGCTTTTTGTAGATTACAGCTGAGTCTTGGGCTTCCAAACGTAGCTTATCAACATCCAAGGCCCTGAAAATAAGCACGGAGTAGTTTTGGGAAGAATCTAAACTCNTTGCTTTAGTTAAAACCAGTGTTAAGGAGTTACTGTCCAAAACTGATACTTTGCCTTTGTACTTGTTGCCTGCTGGAGTAGTTACTTCAGCTATCCGGCCTAACACGCTTTTATGCATTATAAAGGGGGCCTAAATATGTAATTTTAACTGAAATCGAAGCAATGACTATTCAAAACGCAGTTAACTCAATTTACACAACAGCAAAGTTACTGGCTATAGTAGTGACCTTGCTGTACGAAACTACTCCTTGCAACGGAGTACTTCATGTGTACATTTTGGTGTATGGACTAATTGAAGCTTGTTCTTTACTAGGAGTCATTTTAGAAACTCTTCAAAAGTACTTGTCAGAAGCACAAGAGCAATTTGAAGTGCAAGTTTGGTATGGGTACTTAAAAGTAGTTTTATCGCTACTACTAACTTCAGAACTCGTAAAACAAGACACTTGCAGAGGCACTTCTGAAGAGCTTTTAACAGTTGGGTTGTTGCTAGGACTGTTTTTACCTAGGCTTTTGCTAAAACTAGTTCCAAAGCCCGCTGAAACTACTTCACAAATAGAGTTACAGAGGTTTTTGAAAGAAACCCACGGAGAAACCTGTGCTATATGTAGGGAGGACTGCACTGCTTCAGGCGTGGTCCTAGAGTGCAGGCACTGTTTCCACTTTGAGTGCATGGAAACTTGGGTCTCTATTAAGAGCATTTGTCCAACTTGTAGAAGTAGTGTTAATTAACTTATTACGGAGAAGCCTTTGAACTCTTTCTTTGCTGACCTATGATAACAGTAGGTGGGGGAGTGTAGATACTTCTTGAGTTAGGTTCAGAGTCCTCACAGTTTTGAGTTGCTGCGTCGTACTGAACACTAGGAATCTCAAAAGGACTTTTTAGGTTCACTAAGTAAAGCTTACTGGACCTGGACTCGATGAAGAGCTGCGTAGGGACTCTAGGGACTTTTTTGTTTTGGTAAAAACTTCCGGACAAAGTTGACCTTTTCATTCTGGCGTCTCTAGAAGAACTTAGGGACCTGCTTGGGTTGCTGGGGGGTTTCTTTATTATGGGGACTTTACCTGAGTACTTGTGCAGGGCTTTGAAAGAGTTGAGTTCAGATAAAAATGACTCGAACTGCTTGATGCGGTTGGTTTCTTCAGACTTAATAAGGTTTTCAAGAGACGCAAGTTTAGTTTGGGTTTGTTCGTGCGCAATTAGCTCTTTAAATTCCTTTAGAATTCCTTCTTTTAAACTAAGGAAAACCGAATTTACTTGTGACTGTATTGTGTGCAACAAATCAGGATAATCTTCCTCACAAAAGACTTGGGAAGACCTTTCTTGGGATTTATAGTAAGAAGTTCGTTTCTTAGACTCAAAAAAAGTTTTGCCTGGTGAAAAGCTTTTTTGGTGGAAGTTTTTAGTTTGTTCGTTGAAACTCTGAGTCTTTAGCAAGTTATTTGGTTGGAAAGTGGTTAAGATTTGTTTTAAGTGAACCACTTCTTCAGCAATCAAAGATACTTGCTTTGCCAAGAGTTGAATGGCTTCTGAGTGATCCATTCTAGTTAAGTCCAGTCCCTGGGTAAGTAGTTGTTTCGCTGTTAGCAACTTATCCATATTTCAACTCTAATAAAACTAACATTACTTTTTAGTCCTAACTAATCTAGGGGCTGACTTCTTTTCTTCTTCTTTTGAGTTTTCTTGAGGCTTCTTGTCGCTAGAGTTGATTAACACCCAGTCAAACATAAAGTTGTACTCGTAGTTCTCACGCATGAACAGTTCTTTGAAGAGTCTTCTCAAGTAACCGTAGTCAGGCCTGTCTTCGAACCCTAGCCCTTTGCAGTAGTTAAGGTAAGTTTGGAACTCCACTGGGAAACCTCTGCACAGAACTTCCACGCTTGTGTTCACTTTGCGTTCCATAATCCGGTCGTACTTCTCTTTCTTGTTGTTTGCAGGCAACCCTTGCCAAGGCAGCTGTCCTTTCAAAAAGTACATCAGCACGTAACCTATGCCTTCCAAGTCGTCTCTGCGGCTCTGCTCAATTCCTAAGTGGGTGTTAACACTTGCATACCGCGCAGTGCCCGTCAAGCTCTTACCTTCTCTGTAAGGAATGTGCTGGTTAGTTTTGGGGTCTCGGAACTTCTTGGCAAGTCCAAAATCGATGATATGCACTAAATTAGCCCGACGGCCTAAACCAATCAAAAAGTTGTCAGGCTTGATGTCCCGATGGATGAAGTTTTTGGCGTGGATAAACTCGATTCGGGCAATCATTTGGTCAGCAAGCATTAGCACAGTCTTCAAAGAAAAACGTCTATTACAAAAACTGAACAGGTCCTCTAGAGAAGGCCCTAGCAAGTCCAGAACTAATACGTTGTACTCCCCCTCAACTCCGAACCAGTGTATGTAAGGAATTCCTGGCCCGCCTTGGAGGATCCTGTATATTCTCGACTCGTAAAGTAACTGAGGGTGGCGTGTGCGCACCTTTTCTAGCTTGATAGCAACTTCCTCGTTGTTCTGTATGTTAGTTCCAAGGTAAATCTCTCCGAAGCTGCCCGAACCTATTTTTCGTCCGAGTCTGTACTTCCCACCTACTCTAAGTTCCATTTATTAGTTCAATTTTAACTTTAGAATGTTTTTGGCGTCTGGGGAACTATTCTAACAGTATTTCTTAATATGTATTAAATATGAAGCTAAAAGTAAGTGATTCTCAAAACTACTTCAAAAGCAAAAAAGCCTTTCTGCAGAACCACAGAAACTCAAGAATTAAAATCATAGACTCGTTTGAAAAAGAAAAAAGCAAATTAGACCACAGCACAGAGAAAAACAAGTACGTTAGGGACCTAGAGCTCATTTCTGAGACCTTCAAGTATATTTCTCAGATTGAAGTTAGTGAAGACCAAGTCCACTCACAAGTTATTCGTTCTTTAAAGCATCTTTCAAAGCTAACCCCAGTTTTGGACTCTTTGTTTGAGATCAGAAAAAAAGACACAACTTCTTCTTTCACACACAAGCTCATTCAGTTCATCAAGGAAAAACAAGCTGAAGAAGCCAAACCTGAAGAAGGAGCTGTCTGCGACAAGTGCGGGTGCTCGTGCACCAAAAGAAAAGCTTCTCCGAAAAAAGACCCAGGTTACTTCAAAAGGATGGGCAAAAACTTTTTCCAGTCTGTTGCTGAAATTAACTTAGCGAACTCAAAGTCCCGTTCCTGCCAAGTTTGTAGCAATAACTTTTGGGACTTTTCTAATTCAAATGCTTGTGAACTCTGCAGAAACAACTTATTCAACAACAAGTCTGAAAGCAATGAAGTTATTATCAAAATCCAAAACGCTGGCAAAATTCCTTACAAACTAGCTGATATGGACTCGGTAAAGTCACCTCAAAAGTCACCACTCAGGAGTTCCAGGGAACTACCTCAAGTAGCTTCCAGCATCAACTTAGATCTTACCATTGCAGGTAAAAACCTTAGACTAAGGAACCAACAAAGTTACTTTCTGAAAATACTCAACGAAGAAAAAACCCAAACAAGTGCTTTAGAAACTCCTAAAGACCTACAAAAAAGCCCCCAGTCTTATAGGTCCTTGACTCCCACTCCCAACTACATGAAATCCACTGCAAGCAATGAGTCAAGGTTCAAAGCAGAAACTTCCGAACCAAAGTCAACAAGGCCAGACGCAGAAAGATTACTGGCACTTGCCACCAAGTACATCCAAAAAGGAGGAAACGCCAATGACCAAACCTTAATGATCCTAGAAAAGCAAATCAAAGAAGGCACTAAAGAACCAGAAGAAGTACTTTCAGAGTACTCCAGAGAACTCAGACACACCCTCCAAAACATCACTGACTACAACCTTGAGTTCTGCAAAGCCATAGAAAACTGCTTCAAAGGAGTCATACTTGTGGTAGAACACCTCATGCAACAAAACCGCAACTTAGAAGACAACCAAAAAGACCTACTTAACAAGATCTTTGAAAAAGAAAGCGAAATAACCCTTCTCAACAAAAAAGTTGCAGAACTCGAAGATGAAAACCTAGAAACTATTCGAAAGTACGAAGCCAAAATGATTCCAATTGAAAACACTCTCAAGAAGTACAGGTACTACTTCAAACTCTACGAAATGGAGTACCAAAAACAAGAAACTCAAAAACCAGAACCAGAACCGCCTGCTGAAAAGCCTAAAAGAAACACAATCAAAAAAGACATTAAGGATCTTAAAACCCTTGTGGCAAACGTTCTGTTAAAGCATAGATAACTTAGTTTCCAAAAAGGCTTTTCCTCCCTTATCAAGTATGTTGTCACGTTCTTCTTTGGCAGGGGAGTCAGCTCGGTTTTCCTGAACGATGTCTCTAATTTCTTGGGCTTCTTCAGGAACTGAACCTGGGTAGTTGTTAAAGTCCCTTACTAAAGAGTCTGGAGCTCGGTTGGCTACGTATTGAATGTGCATAACTACCCAGTCTATTTGCTCTGCACTGAGGTCTGTGTCTTCGTCTAAGTCTTGTATTAGTGGTTCTAGGTCGTTCAAGTCAATGTAGTCGTCTTCGTCTAGTCCTTCGTAGTCTTCATACTGGGTTTTTATTTTTTCAAGTATTTTGGACTCTAGGCTTTGTTTTAGTGATATAAAGGCTGTGGGTGTTTCTTCTTCTTCAGCTAAGGACTCTACGTCCTGTACTTCTTCTGCAACTTCTTGGGTTTCTTCAGCTTCTTCGGACTCTAGCTCCTGTATCTCTTGTGATTCTTCAGCTTCCAGGTCCGCTTCTTCAGCTTCCAGGTCCGCTTCTTCAGCTTCCAGGTCTGCCTCTTCAGCTTCCAAGTCTTCCTCTTCAGCTTCCAAGTCTGCCTCTTCAGCTTCCAGATCTTCTACCTCCTCAGCTTCTTCAGCTTCTAGAGACTCTACATCTTCTACCTCATCAGCTACGTCCTGAGTTTCCTCTGAAACCGAACTTTCTTCAAGTTGGGTAACATCACTGCTAAGAGTGTCAAGTTCCTGGTTTGTTGAGGTCTCCAAGTCGTTAATGTCGCTAGACAAGCTTTCATACGAAGAGTCGATATTTTCATTGATTAAGTCAGTAGAGTCCTCAATGACTTCAGTAGTTTCATCTACTGTAGCCTGGGAGGCAGACTCTGCTAAGTCAGTTTGAAATTGTTGGCTTTCTTGATTCTCAGTTTCAGCCATAACATCCACAGTATCAGCCAACCCATCAAGGTCGTCTTCCACGTATATGGTTTCAGTTTCAATGCTCTGGGCTTCTTCTGAGTCCTGAAGAATCTGGTCTTTTTCAAGTTCCAGTTCTTCAATGTCCAACTCTAAACTAGCAGCTTGGTTCTTCAGGTCGTTGATTTGATCTTCTAGTTCTTGTGTCTTTGGGTCGTCGCTTTCAGAGGGGTTGGAAGAAACATAGGAGTCCGAAGACTCTGTTTCTGTTTCATCTGTTTGAGGGCACTCGTCTTTGCCATCAGCCCCTGAGTGGTAGTAAAAAGTGTAGTCACACGAGCCTGAGTCATCAGGAGTTCCACTTAAGCAGTAACTTCCGTTTTCGCACCAACCGCATTCTGAGTTTGAAAGACAAGTAGTGCAGGTTTGGTACTGCTCGCAGTCAGAACTTTCACACACAGAGTACTCGTACTCAACACACTCATTTTCATAAGGGCCGTCTTCATCCCCCGCTACACAAAGCTGCTCACTAGAGCACCACACACAAGTGCTGCTAGAAGTGCAGCCTGTACAAGTAGTGTAGTCTCCACAGACTTCTGTGTAAGAAGCTAGCTCCCCTTCCAAGTCTTCTATTTGGGCGTTTACTTGGTCAAGCTCCCTATTTAAGTTTGATATTTCCGCGTCTAGTAAAGCCACAGTGCTTGAAGCTGAAATATCTATTGAAGAGTCTATTTGGTCATCGAGAGCTTTCATAGAGTCATCAATTTGCACTGAAAACTCAGACAAACTTGAACCTAAGTCTTCTACACCTGAAGCCAAAGTTCCCAAAGCAGTTTCTTGTTCTGAGTCGTAATCTTGCATCAATAGAGTTTTTTGGTACTTTTGCTCAATTCCACTGCAAGCACTCAATAAAACTAATCCCAAGCACAACCTATCCATTTATCCGTTTATTAACACAATTATCTTTGGTTACTTAGTGGGTTGTTTTGGGTCTTGTAATGGGTGAGTAGCTGATTTTCTTACCTATGAGTATACTAATATCGCATTTTTTTGAAAAAGCTTTTTGAAACTCTTCAGTTTCTAGGTACCTGTTGGCAGCTCGCTTTCTGGAGTAAAAACTCTTAACATAGTTAGATTGGTTCTCCAAAAACCTATCAGGTTGAGAACTTTTCCTGAAAGCATTATAAGAAAGCAAGTCTTCAAACGTTTGGCAGTAGTTAGCAGTCATATTGTAGATGCAAGGGCTTTTTTCACGCTTCTTCTTAGTTGTATTAGGTGTAAATCTTAATCGCTTGAAAGCATTCAGGTTTAATGTTTGGTTGTGGTAGTGGTTTCGATGAGCTTTAGGAGTCAAATTCCACTTTAGGATGTTAGGACCCTTTTTTCTGTTATGTCTTTGCAGGCTTAATTCAACTGTTTTTAAAGGGTAGCGTTTGTTCTCTGGACTTTTAGTTTTTTCCATTATTAGACTTAAACAAAAAGGGCCGTTCCGGGACTTGAACCCGGGACCTCTCGCACCCGAAGCGAGAATCATACCTCTAGACCAAACGGCCTTCCTAAGTCCAGTCATTCTAATTGTATGTTAAATCGTGTTTATTACCCAGGTAGTTAGCTATGCAGCGACTACTCAGTCGATTATCCTGACCAAGAATAATGCTAGAGCTAGTGTCCATCATTACAAAAAAAATTATAAATATGGGTAGTAATATTTACCGAGTTAATTAAGCTGGAGACTTTGTGCGGACCTTAAGTCTATTGGAAATAGGAGTGAGCAACTTAGGCCGTTGTTGGGGTGAGTAAAGGCAAGTCCTAGGTCTTTTCATTTCGGTCTGAGAACCCTCAGTAGTAACGACTCTGTTTTTGTAAAACTTTCCTATCTTGTTCCTGAGTTTTTGGTTTTTGTTTTCAAGAACTACGTACTGAGGAGTTAGGCTATCGAGTATTTCGCCTCTTTTAGATATCTACTTAACTTATACCATTCCTTGTTTCAACAGCATCTTTCTTCTGTGGGGCGAGCAAAAAAACCTTGCCAAGTTAGGGTCTCTGATAGGACTGTAGTCCTGTAGTTTACTAACTGCGTTCAAATTACACTTTCTCATTTTTAAATTATTTATCAAACGAAATAATACTTTCCAGTATCTCCAAAAACCCATAAGAAACTTCGTAAGAGTCACTGAAGACCTTGGCAGCCTTGCTCGATAACTGAGTTACTACTTTGTGGCTATTGTAAGTAAACCCCTGCAAAAGCTCTTCTGCAGTGTGTGACCAGACCCTGCCTGCAGTTAAGTTCAGCACCTTAGAAGATTCGTGTTCCAGCGAAGCAGCTTCTAAGTTTTGGTATTCAGAAAAGTACTCAAGGGGCTTCACTAGTTGCAAAGGACTGATTGGTACTAGTAAACAAACTGTTTTAAGTGCTTGGTTCTTTAAAAAAGAAACTTGTAAAACAGGAGACTGGAAAAAAAGGCCTCTTAGCTTGAATAAAAGCAGCCAAGAGCCTTGGTGCATAGGAAGTATGCTTGCAGTGCAGGTGGGAGTTAAAAACACAGGAATGCTTGAAAACATTACTTCGAGTTGGGTGTCAGAAAGAACCTCTGGAGACTTGTTGCCGACATACAGGACTCCTACTGCAGTTTCTTCGTTTAGTTTCAGCTTTAGCCCCACTTCTATGGTTTCATCTTGGTAAACTACTCCTTGGGTGTCCTTTAAAAACTCTAAGTAGTGGTTTAAGTTGTGCACCTCAACTCTAGTCGAGTTGTTGACTGTGGAGCAGTGTTCAAAGTTAAGTTTCCTGAACAAAGACTCTTCAAAGACAAATAACTCTTCTTGGTAGGATGCGCTGGCCTTGATAATGCTGGCGTTAGGTTCTAGTTTGAGTTCTTCTGAGTCTTCCAAGTCAACTTCAAACCCTTCTTCTGAAAGTGACTCGTCTCCTTGGATTTCTTCTGCCAACAAGCTTTCAAGTGACTTGAGTCTTTTTGGCGACTGTTTGGTTTGGATGTGGTTGTTTAAGCTGTTTAAAAAAGTTTTGTTGCTTTGAACTATTACTTGTTTTCTGAGCAAAGACAACTCATCGTTCAAGGCTGAGTTTCTGGACTTGTGTTTGTTTATTTCTTTGTAGAGTTGTTCGTTGCTTAAGTTAAGAGTGTTGTTAGTTCTTTTAAGAACCATGTTTTCGCACTTAGTTTTGTTAAGTTCTTCTTGAAGGTTCCTGTTGGAGTTTTCTAACTGGCAAATAGTGTTTTTAAGTATTGCGCTTTGGTCTTTGTAAGCTTTGATTTCTTCATGTAAGTGGTTGTTAGTTACGTAAGCTTTTTCAAGTTGTTTTTGAAGTCCAGTTTTTTGTTCTTTTAAAGTTTTGTTTTCACTGTAGACTTGTTGTAGAGTTATTTTGGTTTCTTCTTTGTCTTCTTTTAGGTTTATGTATTGTCTTTGCAGAGCTACTAAGTCTTCTCGGTAAGAGTTAACCAAGTCAACGTTTTCTTCAATTTTGTTTTTAAGGTTAGCGTAGTCTTCGTCCTTCCACTCTGAACACATACTTAGACTCTGCACTGACTCTGGCTCACTTAAACAAGGGTCTTCAAAAGATACTTCAAGCATAGAATCGTTAGAACTGGACTCTGGAACTCCTTTGGGAATTGGTTCTGGCAGTTTTGGTGGACTTCTGGGGTTTTTGCGTTCCCACTTGTCGAATATTTCCAAAGCCATGCTAACTAGTTCTGCTGTGTGGACCAAAACTACTCTTAGTGACTTCGACTCTAAATCTTGTGAAAGTTGTTTTTGAAGTTGATCCTGACAGTCATTTAGTCTTTTGGCTTTTTTTCTGACCCTGGCTGGACTAACTGATTGGTTTTCAATGCAGTCTGTGAGCTCTTTGGCAAGTTCAGCGTAACTGTTTAGGTTTTCTTTGAAGTGACTAGGCAATGGATGTATTTCTTGGTCGCATAGTTCTTGGTAGGTTTGCAGATACTTAGGGTGCTCTGGAAAGCGTTTAGCCCAGGCTTCGATAGAAGCTATAACTTCTTCCCAGAAAGTTTTGTTTTCACAGAAGTCTTGCAAAGATTGGGGCTCAAAAAGACGACCTGGGTTTTGCTCTCCACAAATAGCTATCGACTTAAAGGTAGGAAGGAGTTTTTGGCTTGCGTGAGCAACCAGGTTGGGGTTGTTGGTGTCCATGCAAAGCCTAAATAACCTGAGCGCCTGCAATTTAGTTGAAACTCCATAGAGGTCAGATGTTATGATTCTTTTGAGGTACTTAACTAGTTCTTGACATTTCGGGTAACAAGCTGTCCTGGCTGTTTCTACTAGTTGTTTATGGGAGTTTCCTTCAAGTACTGCAGTGTTGACTAGGTCCTTTATGGTTTGTTTCATTAATTAGTTAAGTTCAAATATTCAAATAAGCACTAGTCTCTGAACTAGTTCAAAAGTGCTATTAGAAGTTCTTAGGATTGGTGTAGTATTGGGTGGAGTTGCTTGGGACTCAGTTAAACTCTGTCTTCAAGAGCTGTATTCTGAAAATTTTGAGATAAAGTAGATAAATTTTGCAGTGAATTCTAGAATTGACTAGAAATAATAAAGATGCCCGACTTACAAAACTACAGCGTTAAAAAAACAATTGGTTCAGGCACTTTTGGCAAAGTGAAAAGTAACTAATAGTCAGTTGCACATCACAAAATCACAGACATTAAAGTAGCTCTTAAATTCCTAGACAAAAGCAAACTCAAATCCCAAGGCATGAACGGAAAGGTGAGGCGGGAAATAAAGATCCTGAAACTATTCAAACACCCGAACATCATTCGTCTGTACGAAATCATCAAGACTCCTTCTACAATCATTTTGTCAATGGAGTATGTTCCAAATGGAGACTTGTACAAGCTCTTAGAATCAAAGGGCAAACTTCAAGAGTCAGAAGCTAGAAAGTACTTCCAGCAAATCGTTGAAGCATTAGACTACATCCACTCCAACAAAGTTTCCCACAGAGACATCAAACCCGAAAACTTACTGCTTGATTCAGACATGAACATTAAAGTCGCAGACTTCGGACTCAGCAATCTGATGAGGGACGGAGTTCCCCTTGAAACCGCTTGTGGTTCTCCCAACTACGCAGCTCCAGAGTTGTTGTCTGGATGTGGTTACTGCGGAAATGCTGTGGATGTTTGGAGTACAGGAGTGGTGCTTTTTGCTTTGGTAGCTGGGTACCTTCCTTTTGACGATAACAACATCCAGGAGCTTTTTAATAAGATAAGAAGAACTGAGTACCAAGTCCCTCGTGACTTTTCACCTTACTTGAAAGACCTAGTTATGAGAATGCTGCACCCCGAACCCTTTGGCAGAATCACTCTTGAAGAAGTCAAAGCCCATCCCTGGTTCAAAGCCAACCTACCCGTTTACAAAGTACTTAAAAGCAAAGATGCTGCCGAACTCCAGTCTTACAGCCAAAACACACAGCATAACTTTGAAAAAGGCGTGCTCAACGAGTGTTTGAACTTACCTGAGTTTAGCAACATAAACAAGCCCCGTGAAGAGCTTATAGACCGAATTAACAAGCACAAAGAAGACACTTTCACGGTGACTTACGAGCTGATGCTCAACCAAACACTAAAGCAAAAACGCAAAAGCATTGAGCAAGAGTACTCCGGGAACTGTTCTACTAGTGCCAGTGAAGAACCTTCTTGCAAGAGTTCTGAAGGCTCTGTCTGCAAAAAGACTGAAAACAAACCCAACGACTGGGTGTGTGGGTTGCGGTTTTCTGAGGACTCTGAGTCTTTGATGTGCCAACTGTTTGAGTGTTTGAAAAGACACCACTTGGAGTGGAAACTCAACGACAGCGACTTCAGTTTTAAAGTCAGAGAAAAGGACTGGAAGCAAGGGATGCTTAAGTTCCAAATCAAGATTTACATGGAAGAGAACCAGTACGCCATAGACCTAAAGTGGATAGAAGGAAACTGCATGAAGTTCTTAGATTTCACAAGCAAGATCTTACTGGACTTCCGCAACGCAAGTAATGTATAGTTAACTTTTAGTTTTTTGAATGTAATTATCAAATTTCTTAAGAGGGTCTTTTCTGTGTTTGAAAGCACTGTTGAATTCATCTATTTTTCTTTGTTTAGAAACAAAAGCTTCCGAAACGTGGTAGTTAGGCAGTTCTTCTATGTACTTTTTTCTAATAAGTGCCCCAAGTTTAGTGTCTTCTAAGCCTTTTCTCAAATAAAGTTCTTCTTCAAACTTAAGCTGAATATTTAAGTAAGACACTGAAAACACTCCAGAAGTTAAGACGAACCTAAGTTTCCAGGACTCCTTTCGAAACAAGTAGTAAGTCATTGCTGACATGAATACACAAAGTAACTGGTAAGGGATTAAGGAGTTCTGGAGAGAAGTGTCTTTTAACTCTTGGTGTGCTTGCTTCCAAACCTGACGTCTTACAAGAAGGGATCTGTGTCTCTTCAGAAAGTACTGCGCCCAAACACTTTTTATAGGTGAAAAGGGTTCCATTTATGATTAAGTTTCTTGAAATCCTCTTTGAAGCATATAGTACAGAGCTGGCAAGTCTTCAGGAGTGAACTCAGAGTAGGGGTCTTCTTTGGGAGGAGGTTCAAAAGTATCAAGGATTTTGGACTCCATTTCTTGGTCGAGTTCTTCTAGAGTTGGTTGGGGAAACTCAGGCACCTCTACTTCGCTTTCATCAATGCTTTTTTGGAACTCTTCAGACTTCTGAATAGTTTTTTGGGCTTCTCCAAGTTTAAATTCCACGTTTTCTAGTTGCTTAAAGGTTTCTTTAAGGTCCTTTTCTTGTTCAGAGCACTTTTCAATGTAAATGTTGAGTTTTTGAAGTGCAGCCTGGTATTTAGGGTCTGACTGGAGTTCTTCGTTTTCGAGTTGGGCTAGTTGTTGGTACTTGTCCATGTGATGTTGGGCTTCTTCTAGGAGTTCTTGGAGCTCGTCAGTGTTGAGGTTTTCGAGTTCTTGGACCTTTTCAAGGATTGTTTTGGCGTGCTCGATTGAAGATGTTTTTTCGTCTAGTATGGCATTTTGGACTGAAACTGAGCTTCTTTGGAGCACTAAAGCAGTTTCTGAAACAAGTTTGTTTAGTTCTTCTTCAGTTAGTGGTTTGGGAGCTTCTTGACGCAACTTCATAAGGGAGTTGTTGATGCTTTTGAGTTTGTTAGCAGTTTCTCTGGACTCTTTTACTGCTTGCAAAGCTGGTTCTCCTGGTTTTTTGGATTTTTTGGGTTTTTTAGGTTTTTTGGGTTGATTGAGTTCTTTGGGGTCCTTCCACTCTAACTGAGGATTAATCTTTTTAAGTGAGTTTTCGATTTCTTTCAGTCTAGCAGACTGTTCTTCAGACATGATTCCAGTGTATTCTTCAATGCTGTACAAGTTTCCCTCTGAGTTTTCTAGAAGCTTGTTAATCCTTTGCTTTTCTTGAGTGGTGAGTTTGTCAATTAGACTGTGGTGGCCTTTGTAAGAGCCTGCAAGTTCAATGTTTTTCTGGATTTTGTCCGACTTAGTAGTTTTTGAAGAACTTGGAGCGTAACTAGGGGTTTTGGTCCTCACTCCTGTGAAGAAAAGCGATCTGTTGCTAGGAGTTGGGGAGTAAGAGTGGTCTGAGTAAGCTGTTCTTTTGGAGCCCCTGGAAGACTTTACCTGTTGTTCTTTTTGGTTCAAAAGGGCATCGAGTTCGTTGATTTTTTGCATTCTTTGTTTGAAATTTTGGTCTTTTTCTTCAAGTTCTTTTCGTTTTTGGTAAACTTCTATCCAGTTTACTGTTTCGTCAGATACATTTCTGTACTCGTGAGAAGTGTCCACTATTTCATCGAAGTTTTCTGGAAACTCAACAATAGGATTGCCTTCTTCGTCTTTTTTGGTTCTGAGTTGTTCAGTGAAGTTCTGTATTTCTTTAACTCTTTTTTCTCTTTCTTGAACTTCTTGTGTGTAGTTCTGAATTGAGTTAATGGTTTCTTTGATTTGGTAAACACTTTCTTCCAAGGTGGGTTCTTGGGGTTCTTTAGAGTCTTCTAGGTTGATTTGGTACTTTTCCTGCATTGAGTTTAGGTAACTCTGGAGTTGTTTCATTTGGTCTTCTTTGTCTTTTAAAGTTTGAATGCACTCTTGGTTCTTGTCAGAAATCTCTTTGAAACCGGTACTTTTAAGTGGGTTTGTAGTTAGTAGTTCGAGTCTTTCTTTTTCAGAGGAGTCTATTTGAGTTCCAACTCCCGCAAAACTCGTTAGTGAAGCGTTGTTTGAGTGGGATTTAGAAACTCTCTGGAGTTTTCCTTTTTTAATGCGTGGTTTGCTTTTGGAAACTGGGGTCGTTTGCCGGGCAACTATTACTTCTAGTGCTTTGCCTGGGGCTGAGTTCGGTCTTTGGGGTTCCATATTTCGGACTTATATGCTAAATTAAGTTATTGGCCACCTTGCTCTTCGCCTTCGGGGGGTTGGTCCTGAGGAGCTTCTCCCTCTTCAGGCTGCATTCCTAGTGGGTCGTAGTGCGTGAAAAGCATTTCAGCAGCCATTGCTTCGTCCTTGTCACAACTGAGAAAAGCTTCTAAGGCATCTCGGGGATCAAACCCCAGTTCAGCTAGGTTCTCGACTTTTTGGGCTTCTTCAGGAGTTAACTGAATAACGTTTCTGGGTTGCTGGCTTGGCTGCTGAGCACCTTCGCCTGCTTGAGGAGGTCTGGGAAGTCCAGCTATGAGGTTGGGGTCGATCTGTGGAGTCTGTTCAGGAAGGGGTTCTTGTATCAGCCGCATAAAGGCTTCTTGGTTCTGCATAATCATTTGAGCAAGTTCTGGATTGCTTTGTTGGAGTTGACCCAAAAGTGGTTGGATGATTTGTGGGTTCTGCTGAATCATTTGACGAAGCTGCATAAACATAGGGTTCTGTAGCAGGAAAGCAAGGGGGTTTCCTTCAGCTCCCGAGGACTGTTGTGGCTGAGCTGCAGGCTGTTGGGGTTCAGGAGTTTCAGGTATTCCTGTCATTAAGTACTCAATAGCCCTGTCAGGGTTATTGAAGGCAGCCCGCATCGCCTTAACTACTTGTTCTCTTTCAAAGCCCATTTCCATGATTCTCATGATTGTATCTTCAAGTTCCTGTCCAGTCACTAAAGCACTTGCGTGTTGAGAAAAAGCTGAAGCTGGCTGGGAAGAATCCTGTTGGCTAGACTGGGAAGGCCCTTGGCTAGGAGACTGGGTAGGAGGTTGCTGAGCTCCTTGAGAAAGGGCTTGGGGCTCAGGTTGTCTTTGCTCCTGTGCTCTAGGTTCGGGCTTTGGCTTACTGATCATAATCACAAGGGTGGACCCTTCTTGTACTTCCAGGCTTTCTAAGGTAGCTTCATTGTTCAGGATTTTCCCGGCCAAAATCAATTTTTGTCTTTCTGGCTCAACACTATTCTGCTCCTTTATCTTTTCTTTGACTGACAGAACGGAGTCAGTTCCTTCTACATCTAAGTCAAACTTGTCGCCTTTTAAGTTCTTGATTGAGATTTTCATATTTATACTTATGCTGAGTTGTAGCACTGACAATCTATTAATATTTAAAAGTTGTAACCATAGTGAGAAATCGGGTACATAAGGGAATTACCTGGCGAAGGGGGGTCTTGATGCTTGTAAATGGCTGTTGTGGGCCCAGCAATGCTGTTTATCGAGTCTGCTGAGCTCAAATAGCTTTGCTTAACCATCTGTTTTTTAGGAAGGTTTTTGGGTTTAGCAAAGTTATCAGAAGACTTGGAAGCTTGGTTTTCGAACCTGCGAGTTCTCCTGGAGTTCCTGATTTCTCGGATGATATTGAACTCCTGTTTGATGTTTTGGCTCAGTTTTCTAGCTGACTCAATTTTAAGAAAAGTTCTAGACAAAACTTCGACTTGTTTTTCCCTTTCAGAAGCGTTTTTGATAGAAGCTTTTTTGTAAAGTAGATTACAAGGTTTTCTAGCTTGGTAGCCATTGGCTCTTCTGGAAGTTCTACGTGAGGAACTCTGTCTGGAAAACTTTCCCTGGTTAACTTGTTTTGAATCTTGAGTTTCTAGTTTACTAAACTGGTAGTTTCTTTCAATTTCGCTAGAAAGTTTTGAGTTGGGGTATCTAGAGGTCCTAAAAGAACTAGTTTCTCTCATGCAAGAGCACTCGCATTCTTTTTCTTTAACAAACTCATTGTGCTTCAGTTTGGCTAGATCGAATCTTTTTTTCCTAGCTTTATTAACTCGAGTTAGTGAATTCGAGGGGTTTTTGTAAGGCTTCCGAGAACTGGTTTGGGTGTAGTCTGTAGTTTTAAATCTAAAAGTATCCTGTGAGTCCGCTTTGGTGGGAGTCGTTGACATGGGCCTAACTTTGCTTGCGTAAAAAGAAAAGTAGGGTAGTTGCTGGTACTTCAAAGGGTCATGTCTTAGTTTAGGAATGTCCAAGTTAACCATTTCCTCGATACTGTAGACCTTGTTATTAGTTCTCATAATTAATTACCATATATAATGCTCCGAAAATCTTCAAAACTCAAACAACCGTCGTGGTCTTTGTCAACCTCTTGAATGAGTTCTCGGGCGTTTAGGTTCTCTCTTCCAGAGGTCCGCAAAACAGCTCCTAAGCTTTCGGCAGTAATTCTTCCTTCGCTTTTTTGAGCAAAGTGGTTAAAAGCATTCCAGATGTTTTCTTCTTCAATGATGCACTTTGACTCCAAAGTCGCCAGAATGAACTCTGAGTAGTTGATCTTGCCTTCAGGGTTCAAGTTACTAATTATGCTGTTGATGACTTTGTACTCGTGGTTGAACCCTGCAAGTCTCAAGCCTTCTTCTATGTCTTGGAAGTTCAGAAAACCGTCTTTTTCTGTGTCTAAGGATATAAAAGTATCCTTGAGTTCCTTAATCTGGCTGTAGTTCAGGTACTTCACTAGCACGGTCAAAGCTTCTTTTTGGAACCTACTTTTCACCTTGAAGTTCCTTAAAGAGTTCAGTATTTTGGGGTTCAGGGGGTTTTCGTTAGCTTTTGCAACTTTGAACCAGGGATGCTTTAAAGCATCTATAGCACTTATTCTGTTACTAGGTTCTTTTTTCAACATGCTTTGTATTAAGCTTTTGGCTGAGTCACTTACTCTCCTCCACCTTTTGTCTTCAAAGTTAACTTCTGTGTTTAGAATCTTCCCAAATAGTTCGTTTTTACTAGACCCAAAAAAAGGAAAGGCTCCACACAACAGCACGTACAATATAACTCCACAGCTCCAAATGTCGCACTCCAGTCCGTAAGAACCTCTCAAAACCTCAGGTGCAATGTAGTTAGGAGTCCCCACACAGCTTTTCATAAGCTTGGTGTCGAACTTGCAGCCGAACTTGTTAGAAAGACCAAAGTCAATTAACTTCAGTTCAGCATCGTCAGACTTAGAATCGAACATAAAGTTTTCAGGCTTCAAGTCTCGGTGACAGACTCCGTTGGCGTGTATGTGGTTAACTGCCCTTAAAATTTTCTTCATCAAAAAAGCTGCGTCGCTTTCGTCGTAGTTGCCTTTATCTAGGATCCTGTCAAGCAAGTCTCCTCCTTTGCAGTACTCCATGATCATGTGGTAGTACTTTTCGTCTTCAAACTTGCCGAACAGCTTAATGATATTGGGGTGGTCCATTTTGCACATGATTTCAAACTCTTGTTGCAGCAACTCGTGGTCTTTGATTTTGTTTTTGTCGATTGTTTTGATAGCTACTTTAAAGTTCTCCTGAGTCCTAGATGCGGCTTTTCGCACTGTGCCAAAGTGGCCGGTTCCTAGTACTTTTTGGAATTTAAAGTAGGCTTTTATATCAGAAAATATTCTTGAGCACTCTTGGTTATTAGAACCATTTTCAGGCTTTTTGGGAGTGTGGTCTATAGAATACCCGGGACATAACTGGCCCATTATTTATTATAACAGTATTTAATTCTTGGTAAAACATTACTAATTAGACTCAAATACAATAAATGGAAAAGTGGGATTCAAGTTCTAGCAAGTCTGAGTTTCCTGTACTTACAAAAGAAGGCTATCAAACACTCCCGCCTTTCAGTGAACTACTTAAGCTCTCGAAAAGCCAACTTAGCAACGTACAACACTTCACAATTTACAACCAGCATGGCAAAATCGAATTTTTGGACAGCACAAACCTTTTGGACCTGGACCTCGACTCAATAGTTTGGATACACAAGAACTATGTAGAAGTTTACCCACCCAATGTTTCTTTTAAAAGCAGTTCTCTGAACAAACCCTCCATCATTACTCTTTACCAAACTTCTTTAAAGTCGTTGTCTGCAGCGCTTTCGGTCTCTGAAAAGCAAAACTTCAAACAACTCGAGTGCTTGCCTCAAACAGGGTTTTGGAAGTTTAGAGTAGAGCACTTCACTAAGTATGGATTAATCGATGAGTCAGACGAAGAAGAAGAAGTAGTCTCCCCCACAGCCGACTCAATTGCTTCTGAGGAAGACTCAACTTACACTCCAATACTAGTTGAACCCGAACCTAGAAGACCTATAGGCCTTGAAGAAGCTATGCAACAAACTTACGAACCCGAAGTAGTCAAGTCTCAACTCAACGAAAGGTTCAGAGTTAACCTAGGACCCGAAGGTGAGTTTTTTGCTCCAGCAAACAAACTAGGAAGCATTCTCAAAGTCAACTTAAACACTCAAAACGAAAAAATAAAGGACGAGTTAGAGATAATGTTGGCGTGCAACGATGACGACCCTATGATGTGGACTCAAAGGTTTTGGAAGCACATGGCTTCTTTCCACTTAAGTCAAAGAGACACTAACAACGCAATGATCTGGACACTTATGAATGTGTTGTTTGGAAGCGCAGACTTAGATACTTTTCAAGTCTTGCAAGACGAGTTTTCTCTACAAAGTTGGGTTTCAGAAGTCCAAATGGTTGAGGAGTCCGAAAAACTCAAAGCTAAAAGAAAAAAGGCCTTATGGGACTGGTTAAAAGCCTGGAACAACTGGTTCTTCCCTAGCATACAGACTGGAGACTCCTTAGAAACCATTCTTGAGTACTTGGCAAACTGCAAAGTCCAAGAAGCTGTGACAGAAGCCTTAGAGTCAAACCAGTTCTACTTAGCTAGCCTTTTATCGATGACTCCTACTAGGTGGTTCAAAGATAAGTTAAAAAGACAACTATTAGACTGGGAAACAGAAGGAAAACTAATCTACATACCTGAAAGTGTACTTATGATATACAGACTGCTAAGTGGAGACTTGGAACCAGTTAAGCACCTAGAGTGGATTAGAGGACTTGCCTTAGTTTTAAGGTTTTCTGAGAAGTACAACGAGGACCTTGCTTCTTGTTTTAATGCTTTTAAGTCTGAATTCGACAACCCTAGTTACCAAAGCTTTCCTGGTTCAAGGTTTTCCGAAGAACACAAAGACTTGTGCTACCACCTTTTGGAGTTCTACTCAGACCCCAAACACAACTTGGGTAAGCTTCCAAGTGTGCTGCACCCCTACACTCACACAGAAAACTTCTCAGTAGGAACAGCTTGGCTTATCCTTCACAGTCTGACTCTATACATTGAGAACTCGAATATTCTAGACAGCATGGTAGAAGACCAAACTATTCACAACGAGTACCAAAGTTTGTTGCATACTCTTGCTAAACTTGGGTACATGCTTGCAGACGAACTTGAGTTAGCAGGGAACTGGACCCACGCTATTTTGGTTCTGCAAAATACTCCCAATAACGAACCTTCTGTTAAAGAAATGCTTAAAAGACACTTGCCGAGTTCCCAAGCAAAAGAAGATTTTCTAATTAGAATAGGAGTTCCTGAAAACTTTATATACGAAGCTAAAGCATTGGGCTTTGAGTACTTTTGGGATTTCTCAACAGCAATATCTCTGCATCTGGAAGCACAGGACTACTGGAGGGCCCACAACCTTTTAATGACTCACTACGGTCCTGACTGTGTGATCTCTTACGAAGGTGAAGACCTAAAAAGGCAACTCTACGACCCAGTGATTAAGAAACTCCGAAAAAAGTCTAACGAAATAGCTTCTTGGAACCTAAGTGGAGGAATATACGAAAAGTACATTGACTTGTCTTTGAAAGCAAGAGCCTTCAGACACGCAACTGAACCAGAACTTTCAGAGACGCTGTCTGAAATCAGGGGTTTTTTGAACAGAGTCTTTTGTTTGCCCAAAAGCAGTGTGAAGCAACAAGCAGCGGTGGCAAAGATCGAAAAGAAGTTACTAGAGTGGGACACCCAAATAGTTAGGGCTTTTATGCAGTTAGACTTACCTCAAAGACCTCCAGAAGAAGTTCAGTTTGGAGTGATGCAGTCTGAAGACGCTATAAGAATGGCTGAAGTAATTGCAGAAAGACACTTGTTTGGTTAATAAGTAATACTTAAATGTCAGAGGAACCTGATTATGAAACCTTAGCTTCTCTTTTAAAACAAAGAAACAAAGAAAACAAACTACTTCAGAAAAAAGTCAGCAAACTCGAAGAAAGATACGTAAGCAAGCACAAAGAAAGTGCAGACGTCCAAGAACAGAACCAGTCTTTAATGGGATTCCTACAGCAAGTACTCGACAGACACCTTTCTCAAGACCAAGTCACTCCTCAAAGACTTGAGTCGTTGTGGGCTTCTAAACAAGAAGAACAAAAAAGACTCATGCGAAGCATCACTGAAAATGCCAACGAACAAACCCAAAAAGTTACCGCTGAACTCAAGAGAGTCAAAGAGGAACTCAAGGCAAAGGAGTCTGAACTAAAAGAGTTCCAAGCTTTAGAAGAACAGTGCCAAGAATTCAAGTCCCAAATAGCTGAGTTGCGGGCTGAAAATGAGTACCTAGAAAAACAACTAGACAATTTCAGAGTGGAAAACGCCAAGTTAAGGGCCAAACAAGACGAAATTTCAAAAGCCAAAACCAACAACCTCCTTGCAGCCCTTGAACAAAGACCCCCTGACCACTCTGAAGACGTTACTAAACTCCAAAAACAACTAGTTGACGCACAAAACCGCATTAGCCACTTAGAAACCGAACTCAAAACAAGAGAAAACCAAGAAGAAAAGGAAGCTGAAACCCAAAGGTACATTGAAGAGATCCTTGACCAAAAAAGCAGACAAGAAACTGAACTCTTAGAGATGAAACAGCACATGGACTCAATCAAACAAGAGTTCAAAGAACACCGCAGAAAAGCCCAGCAGCTCCTACTTGAAAAAGAACAAAGCCTTGACAGACTCAAAGGCAAACTCAAAGACTTAGAAAACACCTCTTCTGAAGACCAACAAATTACTGCACTAAAACTCAGAATCTCTGAACTCGAAAAAGCCCAGTCTAAAGAAAACGTGAACTTAGAGTACCTAAAAAACATAGTTATGAAGTTCATGGAGTACATGTACACAGGGAACCTGAAAGAAGCTAACACTCTAGGGTACGTAGTGTACACTGTTTTAGAGTTCACTCCAGAAGAAATAGAAGTTGTCAAATCAGCTAAAGAAAGCAACAAACTCTTTACCAAAGTGGCTAACTTAATCTACAACAAAAACCCTGGAGTAGGTTTGTCCCACAATACACTGCATACTCTCGAAGGCAGACGCAGAGTGAATTTTTCATCAGAAAGCAGCAGGTTCTTAGACTCAAGTCAACTTGACAGCAGTAACTTACGCTTTTAACTCTTGTTAACTATAAACACTTCTGTAGTCTTCAAGTTCTTTTTTAGAAAACAACTTTTTAGCTTGAAAAGAGTAAACAAACCTTTTGTCTAAAAAGTCTTTAGTCCACATAACTGTTTTCCCTCGCAAAGACTTCCCCCACTTGGTAGCTAAGGCTCTTCCGTCACCTAAGTTGAGTATGGTTAACTCGTCACTAGTTTCTTCGTACTTAGTGAGCTTTTCTTGAGTGGCTTCAAAGAAGCTTTTTAACTTTTTGGACAGGTTTTTAAAAACTACCTGGGCTTGTCTGTAGTAATTGGTTTTGTTTGAGCCTTGAGTGCACGTTTGACCGACAATCATTATATTCTGAAACCCGTAGCACTGCAAGTACTCGTCAAGCAAAAAAAGTCCTTCAGAGGTTCTAGGCAAAGCATTCAAGAATTCAGGGTGCAGTTGCAAACTAGAGTTCACCACTAAGTTTCCTTTTATGGTTTGTGAGTCCTCTAAAAAAAGGGCGTTGTGTCGAATGCAACTAATTCCAGTCCCTTTAGTAACTTTTATGCCTTTTAAGTCGAGTTCCTGGAGCACCTTTCTTTTGAAGCTTTCTGGGAACTCTTCTAAAGGTTCCTGGTCACTAACCAGTTGCATGCTGACTTCCTCGAAACTTTTTGAAAACCTACTATGCAAGTTAAAGCACAACTCAACTGCTGCAAGATTTCTTCCAACAACTACTATGTTGGGGTCTTCTTTTGTTTCTACTAGTCTTTCTTCAGCTGCTTGAATTTGGTGACAAAAGGACTTGCAAGCTGAAAAGTTCACACAGGAGTCTTCTTTGAAGCAACTTGACTCCAAACTAACAACTAGAAAATCGTAAGGAATGACTTCTTTGCTTTGGAGAGTAAGAGTTTGGGTAAGTGGATTCAGCATAGTTGGACTCTGGAGTAAAAAACTGCAGTCTGAGTAGTACGCAAGGGCCTTTAAGTCTACTGAAGCCTCTTGGATGCTGTAGATTCCAGATACTACACCTGGAATCATGCTGGGGTATAACCACTCTTCAAACTCACTAACCAGGTACAAGTCTACCTTGGATCTAAGGCTCCTAGAAAGCTTTTTAAAGTACACAAGAACTGAAGAGTTAACTTGGCCCCCGCCTACCAAAACCACCGTAGCTTTTTTTGAAGGATTATCTTTTTGTTCCATTAAAGTATAGTGCTTAACTTAATTATAGTTGCCGTAGTTGCTGGTCTAAACTCTGCATGTGGTAAAATACATGATAGCAGTCTTCCTTTCCGCATTCTCTTTCTATTTCGGACATAAACTTAATAACATCGTCACAAACGCTTTTAAGAGAGTTCTTTCGAGAAGGACCTTTGGAGTCGTCCCAGTAGTCTATGCTTTTCCGGCGCAACACAAAATTGTCTTCGTTTGAAGCACTGAACTCCAGTTGTGTTTCTAGTTGTGTAACCGCAGCTTTGAGGGTTTCAAATGGAGGAGTCAGGTCTTCTTCTCCGTCTGGCGAGCAAGGAAGCGACACTACTAACCAGTCCAGCACTGGAGGTGTTTCGGCTCTATCTTCCATTTACATTAAACACCTTGCTTTTTCTAACTTATTAATTAATGTCTGCTATAGCTTGTACTCAAGTCTGACTTGTGCTCTACAATAAAACAAAGAAACCGCTGGGTGCACATTCATGGGAACATTATTAAACGCGACACCAAAGTTCTTTCCGTTTTTAAGAAAAGTTAGCATTCCACTGGAGCCTTCGTAATGCAGACTAATCCCTATCACGTCCCCTGTGCGAGCAGGTTCTGCGTACTCCTCCACACCTGAGCCTGGCCCGAACTTGTTGCCGTCGGAGCAAGTGTACCCCCAAAATCCGTTAGACTCAGGTGGGCGTGTATACAGGTTAAGGTCTGCCTTAGCCACTCCAATATGGATATCCTCGTCGTCAACGTACAAGTCAATTTTGACTTCCCAGTAGTACTTTCCACAACTCAAACAAACGTTCCCCAGCACAGACTCGAATTCGTCGTCTGTCTTTTTCAAAGCTACAGTGCCTCCTTCAGAGATTTCGATATTGCTGCCTTTTTTACTTTGGTCCCACAAAAAGTTTTGCTTGACTATTGCAATTAATTTGGCTTGGGAAGGCAGTTGCAAAGCCAAAGGAGAGTCCTCAGTTTTGACTTCTTTAAGCGTTCCCATGGGGTAATAAAGCTTAAGTACTGCGTGTGAAGGAAGTTCTAGCTGGTAAGAAACCTTCGAAAACAACTTAGAGAAGTCTTGGCAAAGCTTCCAGTCAAAGTCCAAACACTTGCGTAGCTTTGTAAAAGTTTTGACTTGAATAGAGATCGATTCCGAAAGAAGACTTGGATCTACGTACCCCGTCCCGCCCCAACTGAACTGTACTTTGGCGCTGTTTTCGGTTTTTTCCGTTAATGTGGCGTAGCCCCAAGGCGTTACAACGTGTTTCCTTTCTTCTTGTCTGATGTGCTCTTTCATACTTACTTTCTTTTCTAAAGCCCATAATTGTATTCTGTTTCTTGTTCTGAGCATGAATACTTATCATTTACTGCTTTTATACTTAGCTAAAAGAACGTCCCTTGCTCCCATGAACTTGCACTGTAAGTAAAAGGAACCTCCCTTAGCTGGGTCGTTGATTTGGAACAAGTACTGGAAGCGCTCTTGGACTTCGACCTCTGTGAAGTTCTGAGGCACTTCAATCACCTTCAGGGCTTCTTCTTTGCTCATAGGTTTAGTTGACTCAAAGTTCCTGTTGAGTTCTTTGAAGCGTTGCTGGAAGTACTCAGCTGTGTACCCCTCTCCTACTTAGTGGTTACTTTTCAAAACCTTCCCAATAGCTAAGACAAGGGTCTTTGCGTACCTTACACCATAGGTAAAAATAAGGTTCCTCAGAAGCGGACCCCACATTATATTAGTATTGAAATAGTGAAGTTACTTTGTGAGTTTGATTGAAGTGGTTTAGTTTGCTTATGATAAATTGGGATAAATGGCAAACTTCTAGAACAACAGCCCAAAAGATTGCCTTTTCCTTGCTTTCCAAGCTCAAGTCACTAAGTTTTGAAGTCTAGGTTTTCAAACTTAGCTTAATTACTAAACATTTTAAATAGATTCCGAGAACAAGTTAAGGTTACCAGGGTTACTTGTCTAGACAACTACTGAGTAGTTCTCTTCTTGTTCTTCTTGCGCTTGCCGAAGACTCTTGACCGGTGGTACTGTTGGAGGTAGCAGAACTGACACTTCCCCTTGGCGTAAAAGTTGCGATCGGTATGGGGACAGGCCCAGGCAAGTTTGTTCCTGCCTTCTCTGTGATAGCAGTTATTGCACATGTTTTTGGCGTAATGCTTTCTATCGGGATGAGGGCACGCGGTCACGGCCTTGCAGCGGCGTTTAGTAGTCCCTTGCGAAATTAGATTTGGATAGGGAGCGGGAGTTGGTGAAAAGGGGTCTGGGAGGTCTTTGCTGAGAGGCCACTTCGCAGTGGTTTCACAAGGGTTCAATAGTGAGAACATATTGGAAAAGACATTTGCTTGTGTGCTACTAGGTGGTTCATTATTACATTCAAGGTATTTCATTTTTTTTACTGTCCATTGATATGCCATCTCAAATATTATTATACAAGCTATGCAACTTAATATGAGTTTTTGTGGTAAATATGAAACTAAAGGCCTCTATTAAACAGATAATTATACTAGGAGTCTAGTTGCATACTATGTAAAGTTATTTGACTACATACTATAAACAGTGGCACTTTAAGGGCTTATTAATCTTTAGATAAGTTCTTAACTCTTTTGCCATTCAGCCATTGACCTTCTACTTGCTTCCATTCGTTGTTTTTATTTCGGTACTCTAGTACTCCGTAGCCGCACTGTTGTCCTTTCTCCCAGTAACCCTTGTAAACCTTGCCGTCAGGCCAATAAAACTCTCCATAACCGTGTTTCTTGTCTTCTAAGTACTCTCCTTTGTAAACTCTTCCGTCCTTCCACTTGAATCTGCCTTTGCCCTGCATGCAGCCATGTTCCCAGTCTCCTTTGTACTTTTTGCCGTTTCCCCACACGTACTTTCCTTTTCCGTGGAGCTTGTTGTTTTTTACTTCGCCTTCGTAGAAGCTCCCGTCCTTCCAGATGAACTTTCCTTTTCCGTGCTTGATACCTTCAGAGTACTCTCCTTCGTAGTAAGCTCCGTCTGAGTAAACTTCTTTGCCATGTCCGTCTTGTTTGTCATCTTTAAACTCTCCATTGTAAGTAGCTTTATCAGAGTACCTAATGAACTTTCCCAAACCTTCTGCTTTGCCTTCTGAAAAACTTCCTTCGTAAACGTCTCCGTTGCTGGAGATCAGTCTTCCTTTTCCTTGTTTTTGGCCGTCTCGGAACTGTCCCACGTATTTTGAACCGTCTGAATGTACTTGGATCCCTACTCCGTTGGGTTTTTTCTTAGAGTTTAACTCTCCGATGTAAATGGTTCCATCTTTGAGTTGAGTTGGTTTTTTGTGCTTTACAATAAGGTTTTCGTCAATTTCTTCAGTAACATAAAAACCCTGGCTTGATTCAATTTCTAAGACAAGAGGACACACTAGACTTTCTAAATCAGTTCCGTTACTTGCAAGGTCTCTGCGCACTAGGTAACCCCTTGCAGCGCTTTGAAGCAAAGGAAAGTAAGCGATGTTTTCTTGGTTTTCAGACTCTAAAAAAGCTTCTGGAGCTTTGACGTTTTCTCTTTTAATGCTTAGTTCACCCAGACCCTCAGACTTTGTTTGGTTCATGCAAGAACAGTCCGATCCCATTTATAACTATTTCAAGTTAGTTCATCGAATAAATGTCAGGAATCAAGAAACTACTTCAAAACCTTTCAAAGGCCTCATCACTCTCAACTAAGATGCCAACAGTAGCTCCACCTCCTTCCAAGCAAAGAACTTACAAAGACGTAGAGTTAGATGTGCCTAAGCCAGGAGAGATGATCCAAGAGTCCTACCCTTCGTTATCAGCAACTAAACTAGAAGACATAGGCACTGACGAAGAGTTTGTGCAGTTGGACGACCTTACTCGCGAATGCGTGTTAACACTGATGATGTACCACGAGTACTTATCTAGGTTCACCAGTGAGTATGCTGATAACCCAGAGTTCATGGACAGGGTTTACGAAACTCTGGATATTGTGGCCCAAGACAAGCCCATTAAAAAGCACCTTATCCACGAAATGTGCCCTGAGCTGTTTCCTTACGAAATACTTAACAAAGAGTCACCCATACCTCTTGAAGAAAAGTACAAAAACTTAGGACTCAAAGAGTCCGAAAAAGCTAAAGTCATTGAGCAAGAAACCCAAAATGTCATAACAGTCCACGATTTCCAAGGAGCCAGTCCCCAGGCTAGGTTGTCTGCACCTCAAACACCCCTTCCGTCCAATCCCAAACAAAGAATCAAAAACCTTTTAGTTTGGGACCCACTCGACCCCAAGCTGCACCAAGTTTCCCGGGAAGAGTACTACAGCCCTATGGAAATCAACAAAAGGCACCTTTACACCTGGGAACAAGTTAAAAGAACTTACATAAAAAGTGCAGAACTCATTGACAAGTATGCTCAAAAGTTAGGAAGTGTAGGTGCTGCTTTGAACTACATCAAACTAAAAGTCGACAACCGAACTCCAGAAGAACAAGAAGTGATTGAAGGCATAGAGTACGTTAAACGACTTATGAAAGAGCACTACGAGTACGTGCTTTCAGTATACGAGTTTAAGTTCAAAAACGTAGTGCTGCCTTTTCCTATGCCAGAGTGGCTGAAAAAAGACTACATGGCTACTATGGAAGACCTGTTAAACAACAGGTACGTTTCGGACACAGCTGGAGCCTTAGGTGTGCCTGACAAAACAGAACAGTACTTAAAAGAAAAAGCCATCAGAGAACAAAAAGCAAGAGACGCTTTAGCCCTTGACGAAAAGTACCAAAAAGAAGCCATGAAACTAATTGCAGACAAAGGAGACGAACTCTTAGTGAGAAGAGACCTCAACTCCAAAGACGACCAACTCATACGCAAAATGAACATGCTTTCTGAAATGATTGAAGTGAAGCGCCCTGCAGAACCTATAGCTGACTTCAATAACAAGTTCGACCCTGCAAAACTCCAACAAATCCTTAAGGAACAAATGACCCATACTCCTCTTGAAGGCGAATTTAACTTTGAAAACCTTGTGAAGATTCTTTACCTAAACAACGGAGACCCCCACACATACAACATTGACTTTTGGGCAGAAAGACTCAACATCCAGCCCCAAAAGCTCAAAAACATTTTTTACAGTGTAAGTTTCCCAGTCATTCAAGGAGTGGAACCTGTAGGCAAGTTGGAGTTTGTTGAAGTCCAGAAAAAGAAAGAAATGTTTGACCTGTTCCAAGAACACATTAGAAAGCAAACTTCTAGTAATAATATATAACGCGCCATGAATTTAAAAATAGCTGAAAACTTTGAAGTTTCTTTAGTTAAGTCTTTTCCAACCTATGAAAGCGCTTACGAAGCCCTTTTGAAAAATTCTCTGAAAGAACTAGTTAAAACCCCACAAATCAAACCAGAAACTACTCAGTTCCAAGGAAAGTGCATAGTGGAAGTGCTTATACTCAGAGACATCAGCAAGCCCCTTGAGTCCAATGAAAACTCCCGCAGGTGCCTTTTGATGCAAGTCACAGACGGCTTCAACCAATTCAAACTACTTGAATACACACCGTTCGAAGCAACTAGCATTTCGGTAGGGTCAAAACTCCTACTTGTGGGGCCTTTTGAAGTTAAAAGGAAAGTGTGCTTACTTCAGTCCCACAACTTAATAGTGCTATCTAGCAACTCCTAACACCAAGTAAGTTCATAATGGTCACGCTAAAATAAAATGATTCTTACCAATAAAGAAAGAGAGAAATTGCATAAAGCAATTTTATCGTACCTACAAAGCCAAGGTTTCAGCGGCTCAGCAGAACTACTCGAACAAGAAGCCGGCATTACAGGCGAACTAGGAGCTCCCGACATCTTAGAGAAGAAATGGTCCTCTGTTGTCAGACTTCAACAAAAAATAATGTCCCTCCAAAACGAACTTAACTCCCTCAAAGAAGAAATGAGTTTCTATGGACCTGGCAAAAAACTCTCAGACTCCAACACGCGACAAGAAGGGCTTCCCCGAGTTCCTGAGAAATTCACTCTTTCAGGGCACAGAGACCCTGTGACCTGTTTGGTCTTCCACCCAGTTTACGCAGTCTTGGCTTCAGCTTCCGAAGACGGCTCAATTAGACTCTGGGACTACGAGTCAGGTGTCTTTGAAAAAGCCTTAAAAGGACACACAGGAACTGTCAACTCTATTGCCTTTGAGCCAAACACAGGCGGGCTAATGGCTTCTTCCTCAGCTGACCTAACTATTAAACTGTGGAACTTTGAAACTTTCGAGTGCACAAAGACCCTTCACGGGCACGACCACAACGTGAGTTGGGTGTGTTTTGTGCCAGCAGGCGATTTCCTTTTATCAGCTTCGCGGGACAAAAGCATCAAAATGTGGGAAGTCAGCACAGGATTCTGCACCAAAACCTTCAGAGAGCACTCAGACTGGGTAAGGCGCGTAGCAATTAACGACTCCGGAAGTTTGTTTGCTTCGTGCTCAAACGACGAAACAGTGATGGTGTGGAGCATAGACGGACAACAACCAATGCAAGTGCTGGCAGGGCACAACAACGTAGTGGAGTGCGTGTCATTTGCTAGTGCCAACTCAGCAGTTACTATGCAAGAAGCAGACTACAGGCAACGAGCAGACGAGGGAAAAACTCCTGAGTTCCTAGCTTCAGGCAGCAGAGACAAGACAATTAGGCTATGGGAAGTTTGGAGTGGCAACTGTTTAATCGTGATTCGCGGACATGACAACTGGGTTAGGCAACTTATTTTCCATCCCAACGGGAAGTACTTGCTTTCTTGCAGTGATGATAAAAGTATAAGGGTTTGGGACTTGAAAAACGCAGCTTGTGCCAAAAAGATGCTAGATGTGCATTCGCATTTTGTTTTGTGTTTTGGACTCAATCCAAGGTACCCTTTGTTGGCTTCAGGTAGTGTTGATAAATCAATAAAAATTTGGGAGTGTCGCTAAGTGGCTAATTAGGTTAAATAATAATTATGAGTTATTTCTTAGAAGGTGCTCGTTTCTCTGCTGCAACTCGAGTCTGTACTTCCAGTTCCCTGCGTATTCAGTGTTTCCTCTTGAAAGCCAGATAAGATCTTCTCTGTACCTCCAGTCACTTGGAAGGGGGTTTTCTTCTTTGGTGTGCCAAACAGGTTCGTGTTTTTCGATGTTCCAAAGTTCTTTTTGGTAGTCTTTGACTTCGAAAAGCAAGTTTTTTAGCCAGTTGCCTTTTAGCAGTCCTATTTCTTTTTTGTTTACAAAAACTTTTCCGCTTAACTCGTCAAGCTTCAATTTGTCTTTTTTCTTAAAAAAACTGTTTGAGGAGCCTACTTTGAGCTTTGAATGAATACTATTTGACTTATCCCAAAAGTGGAACTCTCCTGTGTAATTTAGAGTTCGCGAACCAAACAGCATTCCTCCTAGTTTAAAGCTTGGCTGAGTGTACTCTATTAACTGGCCATCCTGGAACTCTACAAAGGTCGGTCCAACCAAGCTTCCTATTAAGTTGTTGCCTTTAAACTTGCCTTCTAGCTGATAGTGTCCATATATTTTGTAGTCTTCTCCAACGATTAAAAAGCAGTCAATGGGTGGATGGTGGGATATGTGCTCTACGTAAACCAAACTCCCGTCAGAGTATCTGCCCTGAAAAGTTTCTCCCAGTATAGGGTTAAAAGGCTTGGCTTGGCTAATACTAATGTACATAGTTCCTACACAGCTTGCAACTACTTTTAAAAACCTTAAAAGTAAGTTAGGTTCTAGTCCGTTCAAAAACACTGGGGCTAAGCTGAACTTGTCTAGGAGTCTTTCAACATAAGACCTTGGTTCAAATATCTTTATAGGCAAAGTGATCCTTGCCATCCCTAGTCCTGAAGCAAAGTTCTTCAAAATGTTTTTCACAAGGTCAGTAACTACTCCTCTTTGCTTCTTGATGATGTTTCGGTCAGTTGACACAAGCCCACCCTTGGAGTCGCGGTAGGAGTTATAAAGAATATCAGAGGCCTGAGTGGACCTGTAAGGGTGAAGTTCTTCTAAAGACAAGTAAGTTGGTGGAGGAGAGTCTTGACTGTAGTTCTGTCCCTTTACATAAGAAAGTGGAGGAGTTCCAATTGTTTGCGAATACACATAAGGATCACTTCCATCCAGTGGAAGCAGTCCAAACTCTCTGTTGCAGGTTCCTTTTGCAGGTACACTTTTTGTGTCAGAAACCTGGGTAGAACTGGGCTCTTCAGTCATTTACTATATAATGAATCTGAATTACACTCATCTTTCAAGAGTGGCGTTTGCTTATTCAAACACAGCAGTGGGCAGGTTTGCTCTTTACAGACTCAGAAAAGCCATGAACGAAGAAGGACTTTGCAAAGATGAAGAAGTAGTGGCAGCTTTGGTGCTGTGCAAACACTGTTCACAAAAACTCAACCCCAACTGTAAGTTTTCTGTGGAACGAGTTAAAAAGAAACCTTACAAAAACTGTGTAGTTTACACTTGCAACAACTGCAACAAAAAAACTAGGTTCAAAGGAGCCCCTAAAGCTGAGCCAAGGAAACCCTCTGAAAAAATACACATTAAGTTTCCAGAGAATGACGTGAAAAGTGTTTTGAACCCTGTGCCTTCTGGACATCGCACTCTAACTCAGAAAAGACAAAAACCTCCTGAAAAGAAGTCTATCATAGAGTCTTTTTTCCAGGCCGAGAAGTCTTCGCACTCTTTGTACAACCTTTTTCACTAACTTAAGTTAAGATTACTGTCCTGGGTTAATTAGGGACTTAGCTATAGATTCAGTATTTTCAAATTTGACCAAAAATTTAAGTAACTTTTGATTTTTTGCTTTTAACTCAGAAACCTCTTTTTTAAGGGTCTGTATCTTTTCTTCTTTGTCTTTAATTTCTTCAGAAAGTAACTTAAATTGCAAGTCGTACAACTGCTCTCTGGTTCTTTTTGAAAGAAGCATACACATCCATCTTAAAACTGATTTTGATTTCCAAGGAGTTTGGTATGAATGCATTCCAGTTATATGGTTTTTTAGTTGTGCTTTATCACCAAAACTCTTTCCACAAACACAACTGAAAGAAGAAGGTTGGCTATGAACTGACCGAAGATGCCTGGTCATAGAGGAATTGCGAGTGAAGCTTTTAGAACAGACTTCACATGTGAATGTTTTAGTTTCTTTCATATTATTTTTATAAATGTAGTTACTTTTGTGGTTGATTTACAGTTAATAAGTTAGTGTTTTGATTTCACTTAAGATTTCTTCAACAACTGATACGTACGGAGAAGACAAAGGAAGGGAAAAACTCAGACTCTGCACTTTAGAGTATATTGTTGTGAACGAGTCAAACACTGGCTTCAGGTACCCCAGTAAGCTTAGACTTAACTTTTCTAAGTCAGGGTTACTCAGCAGCTGTCTTTGCAAGTCTGTGAAGCTCCTGATGTTTTTTTCAATAGCTGAGTTGATTACTTGTTGGTACAGCCACTTTTCCCGGGTTTCTTGGTTTTTAAGGGTTTGCTTTAAAGTTTCTATTTTCTTAATAAAAGCATCTACCCAGCAGTAGAGTTCTGTGTTTTTTTGAGGCAGTTTGCTAATGAACTCTTGTATTTCTGAAGGGAGTTCTGCTTCGTTTACTTTTGACTCGATGAACCTTAGCACAAACTCAAATTCTCTAAGCTTCTTCATGTACCTGTACTTAGCTGTTTTAAGCTTCAAACTAAGTTTTTCTTGGCTTTCAAAAGACTTCCCGTAAGGAGTGGGTAAGTCTATGGACTTTTCGTTAGGAGTTTTGCAGATACTGCCTTCTTCCCCAACTCTAAGTAGTTTTAGTTCTTTTTCCATGTTTTCTATAGTTTTAGCTTTGTCCATACTGTCTTGTTTGGCTATTTCTCTAACAACTTGGACTTGTTTTTGGAGTCTTTCAACTTCAGTTTTTTGTTTGTCTTCAGTGGCTATTATAATGTCTTGCAAAGACTTAACTTCTTCGTGTAGGCGGTTTCTTTCATACACAAGAGAATTTACTTCAGACGCTAATTCTGGAACTGACTGGAGTCCTAACACTTCGCAGGTTTCTTCAATGAGTTTTTGGTACTGACTGGACTTGTTTAAAAAGTCTTCACTGATTACTTGGCCGTTAAGTTTGGTTATTTCGGACTTTAAGTTAGAAATCTTTTCGTGCGCTGAACTAAGGTTCTTTTTAAAAGCTTCTGAGCTGAAGTCTAGCACATCTGAGTTAACTAACTCAACAACAAACTTAAACTCTTTAGTTACAACTTGAATAAACTCAGAGTTGTCGTTGTTTAGGTTTTCATAAATGAGTTTTTGTTCTTCGATTTGTTTGTTTTTGGCTATTACAGTTTTTTGAAGGTCTTTAACAATGGTTGTAAGTTTGAGGTTTTTAGTTTGGAGTTCAACAAGTCTTTGCTCAAGTTCTTCGCTGCGCATAACTAAAGCTTCGATTTCAGGTTTGGAACTGCTGATGATTTGTTTGAGTTCTTTAACTCGCTTTCCAAGGAAACTTCCTTCTTTTTCTACGATGTTTATGATGCTTCTATAGATTTCTTTTTCCCTAGCTAAAGATAACTCTAGTTGTTGGTTAAGTGACTCTGTGTTTAGGGGTTTGGAACTATGGGTGTTTTTGTCAATGTTTTCTTTATCACTGTGCTTAACTACTCTTAAAGGTTGGAGTCGTCTAAAGCCATCAGTTTCCTTAGAGTGGATCTTTTTGTAAAAGTTAACTACATTCTGCACTTGGAACTTTAAGTGGTTAAGTTCTTCGCTTTCTGAGTTTTGTTTCACTTGGATTTTTTGTGACAACTGCCTGATTTCTGAGTCTTTTTGGTTAACTAAGTTTTCTAGTTCTTGGATTCTTTGACAAGATTCGTAAAAAAGAGTTACTCGTTGTTGGCTCATTTCTTCGATTTCGCCAAACTTTTCCTGGAGTTCTTCAAGGGCTTCTTCTAATTCTGACTTTTCTTGTAGAAGTGTTTCTACTGTTTCGTTTAGTTCCTTGATTTCTAGTGATTTTTGGTCAGTCATTTCAGTGTATTTAGACTGGACTGCAGCTAGTTCTTCCCAGAGTTTGTCGCTTTCGTTTTTTTCGAGTTCAGACAACTTAAGTTCTTTGTTTTGGCTTTTGAGGTTATGGTTTTCTTTTTCGCTTTTTTCTAACTTAGAAGACAAACTTGAGCACTCGTTGTTGAGTTTTTTAATGAATTCTTGGGCTTTTTGGATTGCGTTGGTGTTTTGAAGGGCTTCTTCTTCTAGTTGGGTTACGTAAGACTCTAAGTCTTTGTACTTCTTGTCGTAAGAAACGTTTTGGGACTTAAGTTGTTTGGTTTTATGCCGCAAGTCAGTAAGCTCTTCTAAAAGTTCTGAGTCGTAGGTTTTGTTTTTGGTTTCTTTAAGGAGTTTTTCGTGTTTTTTCCTTAAGTTTTCGTACATGTCTTTGTAGTGGTTCAAGTCAGGAATTCCAGTAGACTCCCTAAAAGAGATTTCGTCACTCATAAAACTGGTTTTCTCGAGTTCACTTCTCAGTAGCCTAATGGTGTTTTGGTGGTTTTTGCAGTTACCGCACTCGTCAAACTCACTCAAGAACTTTTGGGCAGAGTCCTGTTCAGCTTGTTCCAAAGCGTCTTTGAGTTGTTTGACTTCGTTAATTAGTTCTTGGTTTTCTTTTCGGAGTTGAAAGAGTTTGTGGGAAGTTTCGGACTTAGTGGGGTTGTTTTCGAAAAAGTTTCTGTATTGGTTTATGATTTCGTATTCTTTGTCAGTGAGTTTTCTGACTTCGGAGAACACTGAAGACAGGAGTTCTGACACTGACTCTTCTGAAGAAGAAGAAGAAATGAACCTAGGAGTGCTTTGTTGCGTTCCTGTTAAAAGACAAGCTTCACTCATTAAGGTGTCTTGGAATGACACATGTTCCCTTACCATTTCGAGTATTTCAGTTAGTTTTTCTTGCTGGGCTTGATTGTAATGTTTATGTTCTATTCGGAAATATGCTTGTTTTATCCATTCTTTTACTAGTTGTGCCTTTAAGTTTCTGACCTTCAAATTCAAATTTCCTTTTGCGGACATTTTATTTACTAAGAAACTTAAACATTAAAAACTCACAAGCACTCAGAAGCTTTTTCGTAGTCAGCATAGTCTTTGCAAAGAGCAAACCGAACTAAGTACTCCCCAAAGTGCTTGTTTTCTTCAGCAAAAAAAGCAGAAGTAGGAATGGCTACTACTTTGCACCTTTCAGTCATCCACCTGCAAAAAGCAAAGTCAGGTCTGGCGTTTTCTAGGAACTCTGGGTCTACGCACGAAGGGTCGATCCTTCCTAGCATAAAAAACCCACCTTCAGGCAAAACTCCTTCTACTTTAACGTGTTGGGCGTTTTCAAAGATGTTTTTAAGTATAGTTCTTTTCTGGGAAAACTCGTTTCTAAGCCAGTCGTAGTATGAGTCAAACCCTTTGTAAGGCTCTTGGGCCTTGTAAAGGCATTTTGCAAGTGCTGCTTGGCAAGGAGTGTTTGAGCAAAAGGTTGTCCATAAGTGAGCTGTTGCTACTTTCTTGACTACTTCAGGTCCTCCTATTCCCCAACCTGTTTTCCAGCCTGTTACACTGAATAGCTTCCCTGCACTGTAGAAACTTATGGACCTTTCCCACAAGTCTCCGTAACTAGCAAGTCTTAAGTGTCTTCTCCCTTCAAAAGTAATGTGCTCGTAGACTTCGTCAGATATCACTGTTACGTTAGGCCACTTGTTTAGGACTTCAGCTATTTTTTGAAGTTCTTCGTGAGTAAACACCTTGCCTATGGGGTTGTGAGGAGTGTTGAATATAAAAGCCCGAGTTCTTTCGTTAAAAGCACTTTCAAACTTCTCAAAGTCCACTGTCCACTGAGTTTGCCCCGGTTTAGGAGGAATTAAGGGAACGGCTTTAGGAACTCCTCCTGCAATGGTAGCTTGGGGAATATATAAGTCAAAAGAGGGATCGAACATAACTACTTCGTCCCCTTCGTCTAAAGTTCCTAAAAAAGCACACATAATTCCTTCACTAGCTCCGTGCGTAACTACAACTTCTGTATCAGGGTTGATTTGGCGGTTGAAAAAAGGCGAGTAGGTTTGGGAAATAGCTTGCGTAAGTGCTGGGTGTCCTTGCGACCTACTGTATTGGTTCTGATCTTCTTGTGCAGCTTGAGCTAGTGACTCCTTAGCAAAGTCAGGGGCTTTGAATGCTGGAAACCCCTGGCCTAAGTTTACAGCGTTGTTTTTAATAGCTAGCGGAGTGAATTCTGTCCACACAGTATACTGGAAGTTCTTAAGTTTCTGGGATATGTTTGACCACATTTAATATGCTTTCACAAAGCAAATTGACTCCCGTAAATATTGCAAGCATTAAGCATTTAGCTGAAGCGCCCCTAGAAGGAAACTTTTTTTGCTTGGAACTAGTATGTAGAGTCCACGAAATAAGGGAAGCGTGCGGCTATACAGAGTTACTTTTAGTTGACGAGTATGGACATTTGAACGCAATTGCATACAAAAAGGCCAAGGGAAAGTCAAGGGCTCTTAAGAACTATACCTTTGTAAGGCATTCGTACGTAAGAGTTATAGGGTTCTTAAAAAAGCTCGAAATTGAAGACAGAGACTTTACAGTGCTCACGGTACAAAAAGTAGTTAACCTGCAGAAATTCGAAGATGTACATTTACACCGAACTAAAGTGCTATGGAGTTTTCTGGAGGCTAGACCAGTTCAAGGTGATTGAACCAGAAAGGTCCTTTGGCCAGGATCTTTAAATAATGAATAAGTCCTATGAAGTAAAGTTAACAGCTTTAAATAACTTATGTGTCAACACCACTAAGTCTGGAGTACTCTAAGCTTTCAATTTCGTCGGCAAGGTCAAATACGCTTTGATCATACTGATCCTCTACATAAATGTCGTTAAACCTTCCTGACTCCTGTAAGGTGTCCAAAGGGTTTCTGCGCGAAGTAAACCCAGTTTTTTCATAAAACTGTAAACTTCCGGGGTCGAACTTAAGGTTTTTTTTGATGTCCTTGACAGGTAGTTTGGCCACTGAATTCTTAGCAAACTTTTGGGGGTTCTGGAACTCCACTTTGCTTTTAGTAAACAGTTCGCCTGTGTTTTCTAAGGACTCAGGAGATAACTCTTGGTTTTGGAGGGTTTGTGTGCTTACAGTGCAGGACTTTTCTTCAAGGATTTCAATGACTTTGATAGGCGAAGAAGCTTGGTCTTTGTAAAGAGGCTCGTTTGTAATGTCCTGCAAAGGAACTCTTTTTGACTTGTCTATAGAAGAAAGGAGCTTTAAAGAGTCCTCGTACTGCTGTTTAAGTAACTGGGTTGCTTCAATGATGTTTTCTTTTTCTGCTTGGATTCTTTGGAGTTGTTTTTGGTAAGAAGCGTTTGTCAGGGTCCTTTTCTGGGACTCTTCCGGGTAGCGACTTTTGCTGTACTCAGAAGACCTTCCAAAGGTTTTCTTAGGGTTTCTTGAGTTCATTTTTAAATTTTAACAGAATTCAGTTAAAATGGATTAAAATTCTTGACTGTACCATAATGGTGAGAAAGCACCTTGATCTTAAAGAACCAGACTCCCCTGAAGGACTGATATTTCCTAGTCACAAAGTGCTTAAAATGCTCCAGAAAGCTGAAATCTCTAGTGACTTAGACGGCAACTCAGGAGTGTTTTTAACAGGAGTGTTGGAGTACATGGCAGCTGAGTTACTAGATATGGCCTCTGAAGTAACAGTAGCTCGCAAAAAAAGAGTGATCAAACCTACACACATCAAAATAGCTATAAAAGGCGACGAAGAAATGAGTTGCTTCATGAAGAACGTTTGTTTGAGGAACAGTGGAATATATGGAGATTTTTTCCCCTTAGTGTCTTCCCAGGAGTCTTTGGAGTCCAAAAACTTCACTGAGTCGAGTTCCTCAAGCGAAGAGTCTGATAATTAAATTGAATTAAATGGGAGATTCAGAAAAACTACCTGTGATTAACAAAAGACAAAACATTAGGTCTATTCTGTATAAACTCCCTATGCCTTTAAGAACTATAAGTTTCTCAAGAGCTAAATTCAGTCATACCAGTTCATTAAACCCTAACCATGAGGTTTCATTTAAGTCTGCTTCAACGAATTCATCAGAAAATATCACTAAACTCCAGTCGAAAACTGAATCTGTAAGTGCCAAAGCCTGGGCAATAGCAGACGCTAAAACAGGCTCAGTAGTTAAAGGCAATAACGAAACGAAAGTCAAAGAAGTAGCTTCGCTCACAAAAATCATGACTTGTTTATTGTCAATTAAACTTTGTGAGCAGTACGAAATAAGTCTCCAGGAAGTTATTACAGTAAGTAAGTCCGCTTCACAAATCAATGGAACTTCAGCTCGGCTCAGAGAAAACGAACAACTAAGTATATGGGACTTGCTGCACGGACTCATGCTTCCTAGTGGCAACGACGCTGCTGTCTGCTTAGCTGAGTACTTCGGAAAGCTCATTGCCGGCGAGGAAAAGGCAGTTAAGAACGCAGTGAGGTACTTCGTAAGGGAAATGAACAAAACCGCAAAGCAACTCCAACTAGAGAAAACCAACTTTGTCAATCCCCACGGAATGAGTGCCCCCAAACACAGGTCTTCTGCAGCGGATATATGCAAACTAGCTTCAGAAGCGCTTAAAAACAAGCTGTTTGCAGAAATCTGTAGCACAAAAAGCCACACTTGCCACATGCTACGGCCCAAAGAATTCACCTACAGAATCCTAACCTGGCAAAACACCAATAAGCTGCTAAGCATGGGGTTTAACGGAGTTAAAACTGGAGTCACTCCCAGTGCAGGCCCTTGTCTTTGTGGCAGTTTAAAGTCCGGCAAAAAGCACCTGGTGCTAGTAATACTGGCTTCTAGGTCTATGGAAAAAAGGTGGGAGGACATTTCGAGTCTTGCTAACTGGGCTTTGAAAGAGTTCCCCGAAGCCTTTACTTGAATCCCTATTTAATTTTCATATTTTTTAAATAAGCCCAAGCCTAAAATTTTCAGGTGAAAATGGCTGAACCCAGCTACAGGCATCCCAAGATGGCTCCTTTAGAAGGAGTATCTCGAGTAAGTAAACTAAGTCTGTAAACTTTAATAACCCTCTTGGAACATACTTACTAATCAGAAATATGGCGGAAAACAATTCACCCAAAAACTCATCGTGCAACTTGAAAATTCGCTTATCAGCAGAAACTCTAAGGCAAATTGACTTTCCCAAGTTGGAAACTATCCTTCAACAGAACCGAGTTAGAACACAGAAGACCAAACCTGTATCCGTATACTTGTTAAGAGTACCTGACGGCTACAAGGTCACAGACGAGCCAATCAAACGAACCCGTTCCAAACCCGAACCCCAGGAAACTACCTACGTTTGCAACATAAATAGCTGCGGAAAAGAGTTTACCGACGCAGGTTCTCTGCGTAAACACCAAGGCATTCACGGGGAGCGCCAATACATTTGTCCAGAACCTTCTTGTGGACGTAAGTTCTTGGACAACTCTAAGCTCCGCAGACATATGCTAGTTCACACAGGAGAAAAGCCTTTCAAATGTGAGTTCTGTGGAAAAAGGTTCAGTTTAGACTTTAATCTTAAAACACACCTAAGAATCCACACAGGAGAAAAACCTTACCAGTGTACCTTTCCAGGCTGCCAAAAAAGGTTTACTCAGTCAAGTAATCTTACAGCCCACGAACGCACTCATTACTCTAGAGAAGGAGAAATCAGACCTAGAATCACTAAGATGGAGTCTGAAATTCCTCAGACTTCGGTTTTGCCTTCCCAGCAAGCCTTTTCTTTGGAACCTGCGCCTACTTATGACTTCGACATCAACTTAGTTAGTGCAACTCCAGCATTACCTAACAACCAAACTAAACATTAGAGTAAATACTGTTGCTAAAGCGTTAGTCTAATTATTTTTGGATTGACTTTTTAGACCCCTTTTGGATCTGGAGCAACAAACTAGGGTTTTTCACCTTAACTACAGCACTTATGTCTTGTAGGCGTGCCTGCATAATAGCCAGTTTGCTTTTTATAGCGTTGTACCTAAAGGTGATTTGTTGCCTCACCATGTCTTCAGTGCTAGCCATGAAGTCCAAAGACAGCAGTTCAATGAACTTAAATTCAATGTTTTGGATAAAGTCTAGCCTGGCACGACCGTCTCTGTGCATTATAAGCACAGCAAGGAAGGTGTGGGGTTCCTTAATGCAAGAGTTAAGCATCCTCACTAGTATACTTGGCAACTCCGAAAACTCCACCATCAATCTTTGTGACTCTTGGAGGTTTCTGAACCCCGTTTCGTCTTTTGAGTGCACGTAGTGGAAGAACAAATCGTTTTCGCTGGTAAGTTCGACTTTGATGTGCTGGGGGTTAGTGTCTTCTCCCAAAATAAGGATCTTAACTTTGATTGACTCTAAAGTGCCTACTTCTTGAGGCCCGCGGGTTGAGTCTTGAATGCGGAGTTCAAAAGGAACTTCTCTTTCGTAGATGACGTGGTGTCCTTCAGCCAAAGAAGGGTCCATCTCTTCAATAGCTGAAAAGTCAAAGGAGTTCAAGACACTGTCTTCTTGCATTATTATCTTTATTTGAATTTCATTTACTGGAGCTTAACTTTTTATATTACAGGTTTATTTCTTTAGTGATGTACGAAACTGAAGCGTCTATGTTTATTAGAAGCCTTTGCTCGTTGTCAAAACCTGAACACATTGAAGAGTAGTCGAGTAAAAACCGGATTTCGGAGGGGAACTCTTGGGAGGTCACTTGGGAAACAATGAAGATTATTACTGGAAGTTGGTCGTCCATGGCTTCTAGTTCTTTTTTGCCTTTCCAGTAGTCCACTACCACCGTTTTCATCAGAGTCATGCACTCTAAGATGCTGTTGAGTTTTTCCAAAGGAGAGTGGTGGGCTTCTAAGCTGTTGAGTGCTTCAATTGACTCTTCGTATGGGTTGTGGGTGCCTTGAAGTCTGAACTTGTCCTTGATTTCCAAAATGTCCATTACTTCCTGAGTTGACTTGCTTTGGAGTTTTTCTTTTTGCAAGTTGAATTTGTTGTTTATTTCGGAGTGCTTCATAGAGTACATGGACAGAACTCCACTTAGTAGTTTTGAGTAAAGGTACTTTTCTACTGCAGGACGGCAGTAGTTAAGTATTCTGTTGTTACTTGTTCCTAAGTTAAAATAACTTGAAATTGAGTTAACTGTGCTTTCAACTACTTGGTTGATGTGCTCTAGGGGCTCTGGAAGTGACTCAAATGTTTCCGCAGTGTAGTTTTCTTTGAATTCTTTGATGAACTCACTTAGTGACTTGCCTACTCCGTACTCTTCGCTGCTAAGCACTTTGTAGAACTCGTAGTAAGAGTAGTTTTCAACCTTAGAAGTAACAGCAGGTTCGTCTTCGATGTCCGAAATCTTGGAAAACCTCATGTTCTCAATGCCCTCTGCAAAACTAAGTTCTTTTTGAATAGCTTCTTTGAACTCTTGCACAAGCGAGTTGATTTTATGTGGAAACCCATAAAGCCCCCTTATACTTAAAACCTGCGTGCAGGTTCTTTGGTTTGTTTCTATCTGCAATTTAACAGCTGAGGCGTTTTTGGCCCTTCTGTCTTCGGAAGCAAAACAACTGAACAAGTCTTTGAACGAAGTTTTTCTTTGGTGGACTACAGTCATGCTTTTGGAGTCTTGGTTTGAGACTGAAAACTCTTGGCTTTTACTAGTTGTTTTGAAAATTAGCTTGATTTTTTTTTGGGTAAACGAAAGAGGAAGGTTCAATTGGTAGGAAGGAAGACTAGGAATCTTGGTTTGGTGGAGGCTGCGGAGTTCGCCTATGCTTTTTCTAGAGAACTCGTCAGAGCGCCTCCCAACTATTTGTTTGGTTTCTTCAGACTGGCCGTACTCTGCACTGAAGGAATTGTACTCTTGTGCCATCTTTTACTAATTCAAGTTGCAGGCAACACTCTAGATAATTTATATCAAAATATGCAAGAAGAGTCAATTCCACTGGAGGAGTGCATAGAAGCTTGCTTAGAAAACTGGATAGAAGACTACAGAGAAGAAGCAACTCGTGGCAGCACAGAAGCAATTTTAATCTACTCACAGCTTTTGCTCCACGGAACTTCTTCCAGGAGACCTGACATTCAACAGGCTGAGCATTGGCTTAGGAAAGCCTGCAAGTCTTCTCCCGAAGCTGCTTTTAGATTGGCCAAACTGTACTCACGTGACAAATACTTACGCAAAGACCTAGAGAAGAGTTATTTTTACTACCGTTTAGCAACGCTGTTCAGGTGCAAGTGCGGGAAACATAAAGAAGACTACCACACAGGAACTATGAGTCATGTGCACGCATGTTACCCCTACGAAGCAGCTCAGGCAGTGCAGAACTTGGGTATCAGTAGCTCTGCTAGACAGCGTTATGAAGACAATTTTAATTCTTGGCGTATGAATAATCTGAGATAATTTATGGAAGTTCCTAGTCTGAGAACTAAGCTCAAAAGTGAAGTAAACAAAGCTGTTATCAAACAACTAACCCGATTCGAACCTGTGGGTTGCAGTCAAAGGCAGTACTTTGCAGTGTACAGTAGTTACGACCACGCCAAAAACCAAATGCAACTAATGAAGAATAGATTCAACCGACAAAGAGCTAAGATCCTGGAAAGATCCTACTCCCCTACTAAATTAACTAAGAGTCACGCACTCCCTAACAACTCCGAAAGAGTGGGTTCGGTTCTTAAGAACATACAAACTCCTGATATATTCAGGAATAACTCACCTACTTTAATAACTGACGACAAAGAATACATCAAAAGAAAAGGCAGTAGTTTAGTTGCAAAACCCCACCGCAACACAGTTAGTCGTTCCATTGAAAGCGTAAAAAGGGGCTACCTCAGCTCTGAAGGCCACTTAAAAAAAGCCGAAGAAATCATGGAGTCTTGCTCTGACTTAGAAAAAATCAACAAATTTGACCAAAAAGTAATTCCTCTGCTAGCTAAAGAATCTGAAAGACCTTACAAACGAGTAAACGAATTAATTAACGCTATGCAACGAAGCAAAGGAAAATTAAGCTTAAAAAAACTCAAAGAAAACATGAAAATCAAGAAAAGACTCGAAAACAAAGAAAAAAAGAACTTTTTGGACAAAGAGTCAGTGAAAAAGTTCCGAGAAGACAGCATAGAAACTAGTTTTTTCATCAGCAAAAGAATAGGCAAACGCAAAAACTTGTGGAGACACAAAGGACAAATTCTGCCTAAGAAGTTTGTTCACGAGTTAGATAAACTTACAACCGAAAGGTACTAACCAAACTCAATCTCTTCTGGAATCTCTTGATAATGTAAATCGTAGTCAGACGGATTAATGCTTTGGAGTTTTTTTAGTTCTGGAAAGTCTTCTTCTTCGTCGCTTTCAAAGTCTTCAGAGTACTCGCTTTCGCTACTTTGTTGCATTTCTTTGCAGAACTCACTTGCGTTAAAGGTCGACTTGGAGTACTGCAGTGAGTCTAAAGTCTGGTCTACTAGTTCCATTGGATTTATTTCTGAAAGTCCTGGTGTGTACTCAGGCAGTTCTTTGCAAACTGGGTCGTAGGTTTGCTTGACTGGTGGGTAGTTGAAACTCCTAGGTGACTCTAGCAGTAAAGGGCAATTAAGAACCTCTTCAAGAGAGTACCTTTCAGAAACTGGCTTAGTAAGCATTCCGAAGATAAGCTGGTTGAGTTCAGCTGAGTAGCCTTCTAAAGGAGAAGGGTGTTCTTTAAGTATTTTCATCATGAGTCCTAAAAGGGTGTTTCCTGTGAAAGGGTGCTGCAGAGCACAGAGTTCGTAAGCCAAACACCCCAAAGACCATACGTCGCTTTTTCCTGAGTAAGGTTTATTCTCACAAACTTCAGGGCTCATGTAGTAAGGAGTACCTACTATAGTTTTTGCAACATCGTTTGTGTTAGCAAGGATCTTAGCTATTCCGAAGTCACCGATTTTTACTTTGCCGTTGGCAGTTAAGTATACATTGGAACTTTTAATGTCCCTGTGGAGGACTTTGTTAGAGTGGAGGTAACTAAGGGCATTAGCTACTTCACCAAGCCACTTGAGAACCTGGGACTCATCCAGAAGTAGTCCTTTTTCTCTTTGAGACTTGATTAATTGAGAAAGGTCCCCTCCAGGGCAGTACTCCATAACTATAATAAGTAAATGACTCTCTAAAAAGGATTCTTCGTAATTTACAATATTGGGGTGAGATACAAACTTGAGGACGTCAGCTTCACGCTTGGTTGCTGCTTGTTCCATTTCGTTTAAGTTAGACAGCACAATCTTTTTAGCAACGAAGAGTTTCCGAGTGGACCTTTGAATAACGATTTGGGCAGTTCCGAAGTTGCCTTTCCCTATGATTTCCTTTTCTTCATAACGCAAAGCAAATTCCATCTTTATAATTACTAGACTGCTTTGAAGTCAAGCTTAACTATAGAAAAACTCTTAAACTAATCCATTTATTATCTGACAATAATAATGACGAGCAGTGAAGTACCAAACTGGATAAAACCAGGATGCTACATTGACGCAAAAGACTCAATGAACGACTGGTGTATGGCTTTAGTGAAAGGAGTCAATTCCGAATCTGCCACAGTGACCGTGAACCACGACGGCTGGGGCATTAAATGTGACTCGACTTACCCCTTCAAGTCTTCCAAAATAGCCCCTTTCAGGAAGTTCACTAGGGGCTACACCGGGCCTAAGCGTTCAACTTACCGAGACTGGAGCTTTTCAGAACAAGAAGTCAAAGAAGCCAAAGAAAAGGTTGTTCAGGCAAGGTCAGATGGACTAGTACTGGGAGACGCTTTTGAGACAACGCAGTTCTACAGAGGCCACTTGTTTGTGCTGGTGGAAAACTTACTAAGTTGCAACTACACTGGAAGAGACGAGGCACTTCCTGAAGTGGTGGAGTTCTTTGGAGAGACTATGAAACTCATCATTGACTGGTTGAAAATGGGCAAAGAACTCTTTCCTGAGTACTACAGAGGAGTGAACAACTGGGAGTTGTCTATGACCGATAATCAGGTAGCTTTAGCAATGAGTTGGCCTGAGTTGCTAGACTTACTAAACCGACTTTTTGCATTGGAGCCCCGAGTGACGGGGTTCTTTATGCAGTACGACGTGGTGCCTGAGGGCTACGAAAAGTGCAACTTAACAGACATGGAAAACACTCGTTACTCCACAACGCTTTTATATTTGATCAATTTGTTTGCTAAAGAAGGGGGCTTCGACGCTATTCTGGAAATAGTGAAAAGTCAGGACGAAAACTCAAGGGTTCCTTTTACCTTTGCAAACAACATCCTTCTCTACGCCATAAGTTCTTTTTTGGACTCTGAGTTTTCTCAAAATTTCTTTACTGAGTTCACAGAAGGAATTTTCAACAGAATCAACACCATATCTGAAAAGGAGTTAAAAGACCTTAAACATGAAGACATTCTGACCCTCCTCCACAGAATGAGCAACTTAACTAACTCCTTAGACCCCGAAGCTGTGGAAGTCAACAAGCTCAACTTGTTCCTAAAGATGCTCAACTGCAACTACCTCGAAAAAAGGATCAAAGGCCTCAACGAAATAAACTCTGCAATAGAAAGCCTTTTCATGAGGGAGTCTACTTTCCAACAAGTCACTGTGAGGCTCTCTCCAGACAAGATGAAAAACTGGTTAGTTGAGAGAAAAGTAGTAGAGTTAGTTCTCAAAGACAGGCCTCACGTAGAAATAATCAAAAGGTCCGGAACTATACTTCAGTTCCTCGCAAAGTTCAAACTCATAGAACACTCCCACTTAGAAGCCCTTTGGGACTCCAGTCACGGCAAGCACGACTCGCTTGTGAGAGCTACTTACAGCACTATCAAAGAAATTACTCCTCTTCTCCAGGAGTCGCACAACGAGTTTTTGTTCAAAAAGATGCAAGAAGTGCCTGAGTACGACGAAAACTATTTAGAACTAGTCAAAGACTTTTCTTACAAAGCTATTTACAACTCCTATAGAAAAGCCCAAGCTGAAGGCAGGAAAAACACTAAGTGGTATGGAGTAAGCATTTTAAAAGAACTTATGCTGGACTCTAGTTCTTTGGGCTACTGGGAAACTTCTACTAAGTACCTGAAAGAAATAGTGACTATGCCTTGCTGCGAAGACCTTAAAGCTGAGATCCTAGAAGAAATTCTTGATGGGATCAGAAACAACGACTCTGTTCCTCAGATGCTGAAACTCACCATGGGACTTGTCAAAGGTTCTATAATCCACAGAAACAACAGAGAAGTACTTGAGTTGCAGCAGAAACACCAAATCAAAGAACTGATTCTGGAAAACTTAATAGAGTACCTAGACCAAGTAAAAGCACTTAAGCAAAACGAAGACACTCCAGCTAAAATTTACAAAGGAAGATTTTCTCACGAAACCAACATTAAAAGGAGACTTATATTTATTGAGTTTCTAGTGAACGACTCTCCAGGAGAAATTCAAGTTACACTTGAAGAGTACAAACAGCTTTGGCAAAGGTTTGTGAAAGAAGCTTCTTTTGAAAAGGACACAGACTTGTTTTTTGAGTGGCTTTTAGAAGGAATCAAGTCTAATTCGCCTTTGATGACTGAGCAGCACGAGGACGCATTTAAAAACTTCTTTTTAGACCCAGAAAACTTGCCTGCAGAAAACATTCGCGAAACTGCTTTTAGCACTTTTAGGTGGTTGTTTTTGTTGATTAACTCAGAGCAAGGTAGAGTCTTCGGAGAAAAAAGGTTCAAGTGCAGAACTCAAAAAGAAATTATAGGGTTTGAACGACTGGTGGATTTTGAGTTGTTCTCGAAAGAAGAAAGTGTTATAAAAGAGGCCTCTAAAATAATTGTAGGGCTGCTAACCCGGTTCGACTCTCAAACTCTTCAAGAAGCTGAAAACATCCTTATGGAGTTCACCAACGCACTAGTGAAGAAGATCGACCAAAACATTGAAGACGAGTCCATAGTTAGCAAAGCTTTGTTTTTGGTGAATTCGCTCCTCCAAGAAGACAGCGAAGAAGCTAATGGGAAATTAACCACTGTGTACGTGAAAGAAGTCCACTCTAGGGAGTTCAAGTCAGTCCAAGTAGACATGACTAAAAACATCCGGCACCTAAGGAAAATAGTGGCGAAAGTTTTCAAACAGCCCTTAAGTAGAGCTAAACTTAACATCCATGACAAAACTTATGGGGCTTTCGAAGACGACATTCTTCTGAACAAAATAAAGATTTACTGGCTGACAGTAGACTTTGAAGACGAGGACATTGAAGAATTCAACCCTAAACAAGCTTTGTCTAAGGACCAAGAACTGATGGAGTGCTTGTTCAAACTGCTTTCTTTCAGTGAAAAAGCTTATGCTGACATGGCTTGGAAGTTACTTATGGCTTTACCTATAAACGAAAGACTCGAACAAGAACTACAGTCACTTGAAACTCCACTTGAACAACTAATTGACCAGAACTCCAAGCACAAACTACTTTACATTCTAACTATTCTAGACAGACTCTCAGTCAACTCAGACTGGGTGGAAAAGTTTTGTGAGGCAGGAGGACTGGAGTTTTTAGCTGGTAACTTTGTAGGTGAAAAAGACCAGGAAACCAAAGTAGAAGCTAAGTACGAAGCCTTGATGATAATACTGCTGAGTAAGTTCACAAAGGTTTCCAGCTCTTTAGGATGTGAGTACTCTGTATTCACCAAAGCGCTTTTAAAGGGGTTTCTTTTGGTTTGCAAAAACATTAAAGAAAAGTACACAGAAAACCAAAACGAGTTGTTTGACGCTTTAAATGACCTTTTATACACCATCCAGAAGTCAAACTCAAGCGTGCTGCGAGAAACACTTACTAAACAGATTCCAGAGTGCCTTGAAGACTTGTGCAGTTCTATTTTGATTTACTGTCCTGACAGAGAGTTTTCTAAAAGGGCCAAAGAAGTACTCTCTGAACTCGCAAGTCTCACTCAGATGTTTCCTGAGTTTCTGAGTTGTTTGGTCCACTTGATAAAAACAGCTATCGAGAATCCAACTGAAGAGTACTGGGAGTTGCTTTGCTTCGTCCTTAAAAGCCAAGAAAACCACCCCAGCATGCCGCAACTGTCAAGCATCCTTTTGAACCAAGTCAAAAAAAGACCTGGAGAAAAAACCTCAAACGAAAAAGACGTCGTGCTCGACGGAGTGCTTATGTGCCTTGCAAACGGCTTTGAAAACGTCCAGTCACAAACTGACTCTAAGTTCGTCAACTTGATTCTGCATTCGTGCCTGTTTGAGATTCCTGAAAGCATGGAAAAGAACCTGGTTACTCCTCCCAAGTGCAAGCACTCTGAAACCAGAACACACGCCTTTTGCTTGCTCAGAGTAATGTGCAGTGCCGACCCAACAACTCTTGAAACAGTTACTGAGTACTTGAGAAAGTTCCACCAAGAGCCTTACTGGCGCACTTCTAAAAGAGCTGACTGGCACATTTCGCCGGCTTCAAAAGAAAAGTCCTCAACAGGGTTTGTAGGGCTTAAAAACTTAGGGTGTACTTGCTACATGAATTCTGTATTGCAGCAGCTGTTTATGATCAATAGTTTTAGAGAAGCTATTCTGCAGTCGCCTGTTTCCGTTTCAGAGTCCTACGAAGAAAACATTTTGTACCAACTCCAGTTTATTTTCAGTGCTTTGAAGAATAGTGCTAAACAGTACATCACGCCTAAGTCGTTCACTAGTTCTTTTAAGGACTTTGAAGGGAACCCCATCAACGTGATGGAGCAAATGGACGCTGACGAGTTTTTCAGCACGTTCATGGACAGGATTGAAGACCACTTAAAAGGCTCGGAGCACGAAAAAGTGATTAAAAACCACTTCGGAGGTTTGTTGGTTACTGAAATGATAGGCAAAGACTGCACTCACCGCAGTGAAAGGTTTGAGCCATTCATTACTATTCCACTGGAAGTCAAAAACAAAAAGTCAATTATAGCAGGTTTAGAAAGCTTCGTTGAAGGAGAAATACTTGAAGGAGAAAACGCTTACCAGTGCGACCACTGTGACGCCAAAGTAAGGGCTCTTCGCAGAGTCTGCGTGAAGCACCTTCCTAACTACTTGATAGTTGCTTTGCGGAGGTTTGAGTTTGACTTTGACACTATGAACCGGCACAAACTAAATGACTACTGTGAGTTCCCACACGAACTGGACATGGAACCCTACACCCAAGAAGGCCTTGAACGCCGGGAAAAAGAAATGAGTTCCTCCATCTACCCTGAAGACTACTACAAGTACAAACTAAGAGGCATAGTTATCCACATTGGAACAGCTGAAAGTGGCCACTACTACTCCTACATCTACGACCCTTCTTCTGAGTTGTGGTATGATTTCAATGACACCTGGATCAGAGAACTAGACCCTGAAGAAATACCTAAAGAGTGTTTTGGAGGGGAAGAAAAGTGGAGCTGGGGAGGAGGCATGCCTGGAATCAGGGAGAAGTTCGGAAACGCTTACTTGCTGCTTTACGAAAGGAAAGGCATTTACAAAGGCAGGGAACCAGAAGACGAAAACCTAGAAAGCTGGGACCTAAAAGTGAAAGAAGCTGAAGCTGTGGAGCACCTAAGCTATGTAAAAGAACAGAACCAAAGGTACTGGAGGAGCAGACTTATCTTCAGTGAAGAGTATGCTAAGTTCGTTACAGGAATTACAACTCTCAATAAACCTCCTTTCAAGTTTTTAGCTGAGTTTTTGTTGACTATTTTGATCAGAAGCAAGGAGAAGAAACTAGAACTGGCAGAAATCTACAAAAGCGTTGTAAGTGGCTTGGAAAACACTGACTTTGCTTTGTGGCTTAGCGAACTTTTCAGTGTTGAAGAGGTTATAAAAGAGTTAATGCTTTACTGTCCAGTTCACGAAATAAGGAGTTTACTTGTAGGACTTATAAACAAAACTCTTGACGCTGTTCCCAGTCAAACTGAAGACTTCTTTAAAAGGTGGATCCAGCTGTTGCCTTACGCTACCAAAAGGTTCACTAAGAACTACGCGCAGTACTTGCAAGTAGTAAAAGAACTGGTACTTAAAAAGCCAAGTTTAACTCAAGACTACAAACTAGTGTACATTCTGCAGAACTACATGATAAACCAAGACTACAAAGCATTTTTGCCAGAAACTAAGCCTCACAGTCTTGAAGACATTTACTTGGGCTACAAGTCTAAAAGCACAAAAGAAGAAAACTTCAAAGATGAAACTTTCTTTATGGACGTTAAAGGAGTTACACTTAGTCATTTGTTTGAACTGTTTAGTTTGATTTACGATGAGTTTGAAAAACAGAACACTGAGCTCATGGAAAATCCTAACTTGATCAGGTACTTAGTTAGTGACTTAGACAGTAAGTCTTCTGCCAAGCATTTGGGAAAGCTGTACGCAAAGGTGTGCAAAGATAACACTGAAGTTACTAAAGAGTACTTAAATACAGCTCTTCATTACTACGAATCTTGTGAGTACTATAACAAACCCAAATACCTCAAACTCTTCACTGACTTTTTAGCTGAAAAAGACTCTTTGCAAGTCAAAAAAGTTGAGTTTTTCTTGGAAAACTTCTTGAAGATAATGGGCAATTCAAAGTACTCCAGTGAAGTAGAAATAGCACTTAACTACCTTTTTAAAATCTCCACTAAAATTCCTGTAGTTCTACAGGAGATCCACAAAAAGGAGTCAAGTCTCGCAACCTTAAGGGACTGGATTTCCAAAAACATGAAAGTCACCTACAAAACTCCTGGCTCCTATATGACAGAAGAATCCGTCCGACCTAC
>PR_CR_10_Liq_1_inCRDRAFT_1000041_pt1 | contig 63305 bp, 71 predicted proteins | sample PRCRCaboRojoPR_3_FD_10241 | JGI IMG/M metagenome (IMG submission 10241) | reverse complement strand
CGTGGACCAGTTTTACCCCGTCGAAGACGACATCGCAGCGGAATAGCCGCACCACTCACGGGACGCGGCTGCGCCGGGCGGGCGATCCCCCTCCCCGCTCGCCCGGCGACCAGAAATAGGAGCCCCCGATGAAACCTGAGCACCGCTGGGACAGCACCGACATCGCGCAGCACTTTGAGAAGCTGCGCCGCGAGGACGCCGCCGCCAACGCCGCCGCCTACCTCGCCCGCCCGGACGCCGAGGCCGCCGAGCGCCACCTACGCCGCGCCCAACGCCTGCTCCTCGGCGCGCTCGCTGCGGCGCTTGTAGTAGCCGCATGGGCCGCGCTCGCGCCCCCGCCCGCCGAGGCCGTGGAGTGGCCGTGCGTGGTGGGCGAGACCTGCGGGAGGGCGATGTGATGGCCGAGAAGGTTTTCGCAGCAAAGTGCAGGACTTGCGGGCTAGAGCTTCGCATCAACAGGCAAGACAACGCCGAGACGGCGCTCAAGCGCAAGCGATGGAGTAACGTATGGAAGGACGTGGATGGATGCACGACCGGCGTTTGCCGGAAGTGCAAGAAACAGGGACGGCACTGATGCGCCTCGCCCTTGCCCTCACCCTCGCCGCCGCGCCCGACGCCTATGTGCCCACATGTGAGAGGGATGGATGATGACCGACACCACACCGACAGACCGCGAGACGGTGGAGCGGCTTATTCGCCGAGAGCCCATGCTGACTTCGATGCCACCGCAAGAGACCGAAGTAGCCAAAACACTCCGCGCCCTTCTCGACGAACGCGACGCCGCCGTGGCCCGCGCCGAGGCGGCGGAGGCGAAGCTGACCCACACCGGCGCAACATATGTCTGCCCAATCTGCGATATTGCCGGGTGCGAGCATACCCGCGCCGCCCTCAAGGAAAGGGGCAGGGGGCCGGACCAGCCGCGTCCGCGCATCGTAACCGAGCCTGTTGCCGCGCCGCCGCCGCACACTGCATGGCGGGCTTATTCGCCGGAGCGCCGTGATCTTGGGTCGGTCTATGCGGATAACGAGGAAAAGGCGCGCGATGCGTTCCGCGCCGCCCTCGGGGAAGGAGGTGAGTGATGGATTCAGAAGCCAAAACTACCTTGGCTTTCATTCTGTCTGTGTTCGGGGTGTTTCTTCTCATTGCAGTGATGATCACCTCCGCGAACACAGAAAGGTTCAAAACCTGCATCGAGGCCGGAATGGTGATGCAGGGTCAGAACTGCATCCCGCCTGAGGCCGTTGGCGGGGAAGGAGGCGACTGACCATGCTTGAGATCATGCAATTCTACGTCTCTGGCTTCTGGACGTGGCTCGGGCTCACAATCGGGCTGGGCATAGTTGTGTCTGGCGTCGTGGAAGTCATCAGCTCTTTGAGGGGGAGATGAGTGATGAAGCGGACCGACAAATACGCAGCGGCGCTCACCGTGCTCACTTTCGCCTTCCTGTTTTGGCTGATCGTGAACTACGGGGAAGAAGGCGTCATCGCGCTTCTCGGGGTCATTTTGTGGGCGTGTGTGGCGGCGCTTTTGTTCCTCTTCTTCAAAGCGCTCATAGAGATTTTCGGGGAGGGAAGTGAGTGATGATCTGCAACACCTGCCACGGCAAGGGCGTCGTCCGGCGCTGGCACGCACCCTCTGGCGTGGACCTACCTTCTCCGTGCCCGGAGTGCGGCGGGTGCGGGATCAGCCATTGCTGCGATGGAGACCAGCCGACCGTGCGGGACGAGGTGCTGCGCGCGGCGCAGGAGAGGGGAGGTCAAGGTGACTGAGCGAGTGCAGACCCGGAGCCTCTATGCCATGATCGAGCGCGCGGCGGTCGCCGCGTCGCGCGACGGCGTGGAGGTGGTGGTGCAGCTCCCTGACGGGACGACGATCACGGCGAGGCGCCAGGCGGACGAGCGCAGCGACGACCTTAGCTTGAGAGACATGAGCCGATGACCAAGCGCGACCTCCCACCCCACGTCTACAACAAGAAGGGCGTTCTCTACTACGAGCGTCGTCGCGGGGCAGGGTGGCAGCGCCAGAGGATAAAGGCCGAGTTCGGAACGCCCGAGTTCTGGGCTGAATACGCCCTGCTCCAGAAGGGCACGCCGCCAGCTCCGAGCGGGCACAGCTTCAAGGCATTGATCGCCGACTACCGCCGCAGTGACCGCTTCACCAAGTTGGCTCCGCGCACCAAGTCCGACTACGACAAGGTGCTGTCATTCATCGAAGACCGGCTCGGCCGGGACGACACACGTCGCGTCAAGCGCCACCACATCGTGACATGGCGGGACCAGAACACGGGCCGCTTCGCCGAATATCTCGTGCAAGTTCTGCGCGTGTTGTTCGAGCACGCCTTGGATCGTGGCTGGGTCGAAGAGAACCCGGCCCGTGGTGTCGGGGCCCCGAAGCGCGAGAAGCGCCCGAGAGAGCCCTGGCCCGACGACATGGTTGCGCGAGCGCGCGAGGTCGCCGAGGGTGACGACGCCCTGCTCTTCGAGCTTCTGGTCGGGACCGGACAGCGTATCGGTGACGTGCTGCGCATCCAGTGGGGCGACATCGACGACGGCACGATACGCTTCAAGCAGGGCAAGACTGGGAAGCTGCTCTGGATACCGATGACCGAGCGGTTGAAGGCACTCATAGAAGCCACCCCCCGGCGCGGCATCTTCCTCCTGCTCTCGAAGCGCAACACGCCACTCTCCTACAGGGCCGCCGCAGACCGCATGGCGAAGCTCCGCGCGAAAGTCGGGGCAGGCCCTCAGCACGACATCCATGCCCTGCGCTACACCACGGCGAGCGAGCTGGCGGCGCTCGGCTGCACCGACGAGCAGATCGAATCAATCACCGGCCACCAGACACGCGCGATGCTGATTCGATACGCGGGCGAGGCCCGCCAGAGGAAGCGCGCCAGTGAGGTTCAGAGCCGCCGGAAGTAGGGTGGAACGGAACAGGACCGGAACAAGAATGTCGTGAGAGATGTCGTGAGCAAGACCGCGCGATCTGCTAAGTACTGGAGGCGAGTACCGGAATCGAACCGGTGTAGACGGATTTGCAATCCGGACACGACACTAATGAAATCAATGCCTTCTGTCGTGAGAGACCCCCCGACAAAACGAGAACGAAGGCAGAATGTCGTGACAAGAAAAACCCCGCCACGCAGGGCGCGCGACGGGGCTCGCAGAACACACAGTCGGTCGTGAAACGTATGGCGGGCCTTTCTATCTGACCCTTCGCCCGTGTCGGTCACGAGCACCCACCCGCAGCACTGCGGGCGCTTACATGTTAGCAGCCAGGAGGGCTTCCATGAAGATCGCAACCATCGACCTGGAGACTTTCTGGTCGGCGTCCCACTCGCTGTCGAAAATGTCGCCCATCGCCTACTGCATGGATGAGGAGACGGAGATCATCAGCTGCGCGTTCAAGTTCGACGACGGCCCGACCGAGGTGGTGTTCGGCGAGCAGGAGGTCATCGACTTCGCCAGGAGCGTAGACTGGTCACAGTACTGGGTCGTCGGCCACAACCTGTCAGCGTTCGACTCCATGATCCTCTCGTGGCGTCTCGGCGTTCGCCCCAAACTGTGGGGCTGCACTCTGGCCATGGCCCGGCCGATCCACGCGAAAGACGTGGGCCTTTCCCTCGGCGCGCTCGTGGAACACTATGGTCTCGGTAAGAAGGACAACACGGCCCTCGTCCAGACGAAGGGCAAACACCTGAAGGACTTCACCGAGGACGAGATCGCCGCGATGCGGCGGTACAACGCCGAGGACGTGGACCAGTGCTACGCCCTCCTCAAGAAACTCATCCCCCAGACGCGCAAGGATGAGATCAAGCTCATCGACATGACGATCCGCATGCTGGTGGAGCCCCAGTTCGAGGCGGACGTACCGCTCCTGGAGGCCACGCACCGCGAGGAAACCGAGCGCAAGGAGCAGCTGCTGCGGGACCTCGGGGAGATCATCCGCACGGACGTGGCCGGAACCGTCGGAGCGAAGATCGTCGGGGACATCGACCTGCTGGACACCGAGGAGATCAAGAAGACCCTCATGTCGGCGTCCAAGTTCCGCGCTCTGCTGGAGGCCCTCGGCGTCGAAGTCCCCATGAAGGTCTCTCCAACCACCGGGAAAGAGATACCGGCCCTCGCCAAGACGGACGAAGCCTTCCTGGCGCTCCAGGAGCACGAGAGCCCGCTCGTGGCGACGGCTGCCGCCGCCCGCCTGGATGCCAAGAGCACGCTCCTGCAAACGCGCATCAACGCGTTCATCGACGCCGCCGAGGCCCATCCGCAGGGCAGGCTCCCGATACCGCTGCACTACTATGGAGCGGACACGACGGGCCGGTGGTCCGGCTGGGGCTTCAACCCGCAGAACCTTCCCCGGGTGAACCCGAAAGACCCCAAGCCGTCCGACGCCCTGCGCAAGTCCCTACGCGCCCCGGAGGGGTACGCGGTCGTCGTAGCCGACCTCTCGGGCATCGAGCTGCGGGTGAACCACTTCCTGTGGCAGGTGCCGTCGAGCATGGCGCTCTACCAAGGGGACCCGGCTGAGGCCGACCTCTACAAGGACTTCGCCAGCAAGCTATACGACGTGCCGTTCGACGAGGTGACGAAACCCCAGAGACAGATCGGGAAGGTCGCCCACCTCGGGCTGGGGTTCGGCGCGGGCCACAAGGCGTTCCAGAAGGTCGCCAAGCTCATGGGCGGCGTCGACATGGACCTCGAAGAGTCGCAGGAGATCGTCGAGCGGTGGCGGTTCGAGTACCCGGAGATCGTTCGTGGGTGGAAGACCTGCCACAAGACCCTGCCAACCATACTGCGGGGGGCCGAGGGCCCGGCCATCGACCCGTGGGGGATGATCCACCCCGTGCCAGAGGGGCTCAAGACTCCGAAGGGGCTGATCCGCTACCCGGACCTACGCACCGAGAAAGACGATGACGGGCGGACCGAGTTCGTGTATGGGAAGGGGCGCAGGAAAGCACGTATATACGCAGGTAAGATCACGGAGAACATCGTGCAGCACCTCGCTCGCCACGTGATCGCCGACAACGCACTCGCCGTGCAGAGGCGGCTTGGCCTGCGTCCTGCGCTGACGGTCCACGACGAGTTGGTCTACGTGGTGCCCGAGGCCGAGGCCGACCACGTGCTGGAGGTGGTGCAGAAGTCGATGCGCCAGCCCCCCGACTGGTGGCCCGAACTGATCACGTGGAGTGAAGGGGATATTGCCCACACGTACGGACACGCTAAATAGCGCATGCACACAAGTGTTGTCATGTAATCGCTTTGGGGGACCGGACAGCGTGGACATACGTGCGATTTCTTGTGTGTAACCAGGGCACTTTATGTGTTGATCTGTCGACAGAAGGACAGCTACCATGACAACTACAGGACAGCGGGCACAGATGGATTCGCACAACCTGCAGAGTGCTACGGAGGAGATACTGAGCGTACCTGACCGTGCGCATGAGTGGGTGGCGTTGGCGGACGAGTACATGCAGTCGTACAACCGATCACCGAACACGTTCCTGCTCCCTTGGGAGCATCGGTTCCTGAAGCCTTTGGTGGAGACCTACGCCCACAACCTCGAAGGCTTCTGCCAGTACGTGCAGGGGCTTCGGGACTCGGTGCCGAGAGACAGCCTCGCGTGGGAACGCCTGCAGCAGGTCTACCGGAAGCTCACCGGGCGCCACGTGCAGCAGGAGCGCCGCCTGAGATCGGACCGGGCCGTGGCCAAGGCCGAGGAACTCTACGGGCCGACGGACTACCACACGCGCCTGAAGTGGATCGCCAACCTGGAGCATGAGTGGGCGCAGCGGCGCCTTTCTTTCATGGAGGGGTTCAGGCAGAAGACCGAGAACCACCGGCTGAGTGTCGACGAGCGCGCCGAGGTTCTGGCAGAGTTCTGGGACATGATCGACACTGAGATACAGGAAGGACAGGTGCCGCCTTGGAACTGAAGTCCGCGTGGAGCTACTCCGCCCTCACCGCGTTCGAGACCTGTCCTCGACGATACTACCTGACGCGCGTCTCCAAGGAGGTGAAGGAGCCCCAGACGGATGCGACGATCTGGGGCAACAAGGTCCACAAGGCGCTGGAGCTGTTCGCCAAGGGCGAGAAGCCGCTGCCGCCGGACCTGCAGGAGTATGGGCGCTACGTCCGCAAGTTCCTCGACCGGGAGGGCAAGCGCGTCGTGGAAGAGAAGGTCGCGCTCGACAAGAATCTCCGCCCCACGAAGTGGTTCGCCAAGGACGTGTGGGTTCGTGGGGTCATCGACCTGGGCGTCGTGGGCTCCGAGCGCGCGTACCTTCTCGACTGGAAGACCGGCAAGCGGAAGCCCGACAGCGACCAGCTGAAGCTCTTCGCCGCGCTGGCGTTCGCCAAGTACCCCTGGATCGACAGCGCCGTGACCGGGTTCGTCTGGCTCAAGGAAAAGAAGTTCGACAAGGAGGTGTTTACACGTGATCAGGTGACAGAAATCTGGGGCGAGTTTCTGCCACGGCTGAGCCGCCTCGCTGAATCATACGAGCAGGACCGCTGGGTTCCGAAGCCGAGCGGCCTGTGCCGCAACTGGTGCCCGGTCGGACAGAAACTCTGCGAGTTCTGCGGCACTTGAGTTTGTATATGGGGGCTATGGGGCATGTACGACGCACACAAAACGCACGGAGATGCGGACATATCGAGCATGACGGACACGCAGCTGCTGGAGTACGCCACGCAGCGCGATCAGGTGACGCCACTGGAGAACGAGCTGGCGCAGCGCCTGGAGGTCTATGTGACCATCTTCGGAGACGTCAACGAAGTGGGGGAGCTATGACGCCAGAGGGGGCGGTGAAGGAAGCGATCAAACGCTACCTCAAGAGCATCGGCGCGTGGTACTATATGCCGGTCTCCAACGGCATGGGCCGGGTCGGATGTCCGGACATCCTGGTCTGCCACCGAGGACTGTTCATGGCCTTCGAGGTCAAGGCGCCCGGCAAGATCGGGCGCGTCACGCCGAACCAGCGCCGGGAGATCGACGGGATCAGAGGTGCTTACGGGTTAGCACTTGTGGTCGATGACGTGGAGCAGGTGAAGGAGGCCATCCATGACAAAGTCCTCAAAGCAGGAGCTTCGCACCAAGGCGAAGTACAACAAGAAACCTGACGTCCAGAAGAAGCGGGTCGCCAACAACAAGGCGCGCCGGGAGGCGATCCGCGAGGGCCGCGCCAAGAAGGGGGACGGCAAGGATGTCCACCACAAGGTGCCGCTCGACAAGGGCGGCAGCACCGCGAAGTCCAACACGGAGGTCGTGAGCCGGAAGACCAACCGTGGTTGGCGCAAGGACCACCCCGAAATGTACACGAAGGGGAAGAAGTGACCATGACCCGCGCTGAAGAACTCGTGTGGGCAGAAGTCCTGAAGGACCGCCAAGCCAGCCCGGAGCAAATCGCGGAGCGCAGCGGCGTCGGCGTCGGCTTCGTCAAGAAACAGCTCGACCGCATCAGCTCGCCCAACTGGCGAGAGGACCCCTGGCCGCACGCATCCGGAGAAGGCCGCAAAGACGACCACGACAAGCCCCGCATGGACCTCGTGCCGCCAGAGGCGTTCTTCGCCCTGGCTGCGGTGCTCACGTTCGGCGCCCGGAAGTACAACGAGCGCAACTGGGAACAGGGCATGGCCTGGGGCCGCCCCTACGCCGCCCTCATGCGCCACATGCTCGCCTGGTGGGAGGGCGAAGACCGCGACCCGGAGACCGGGTACTCGCACCTGTGGCACGCGTTGTGTTGCGTGGTGTTTCTCGTGGCCTTCGAGGAGCGGTGCATCGGGACAGACGACAGACCAACAAGGAAAGGACCATCAGATGCTCGTGTGGCCGAAGAAGAAGGCTCTGATACTCAAGTCGCGTGACCCGGACAGGCTGCTCAACATCATCCCGAGCGCCAAGGCGTTCAAGGTGAAGGGCAGCCTCTACGTCGCGGTCCCCCACCGCACGAGCGAGACCCGCATCCTCCGCAACCTAGGCTACAACGCCCCGGCGCCGATCCGGCACTATTACGACTGGCCCGGGCGCTTCAAACCCTTCGAGGCCCAGCTGGAGGCCGCGTCCTTCCTCTCGATCTACGACCGTGCGTTCAACCTCAGCGAGCTGGGGACGGGCAAATCCCTGTCGTCGCTCTGGGCCTACGACTACCTGCGCAAGTCCGGCCAGGTGAACAAGGCGCTGGTCATCTCTCCGCTCTCCACCCTGGAGCGGACCTGGGCCGACGAGGTCTTCAAGCACTTCCCGCACCTGGAGACAGCGGTCCTCCACGGGTCCCGGCAGAAGCGGCTGAAGCTCCTCGATCAGGACGTCGACATCTACATCGTCAACCACGACGGCGTGAAGATCATCGAGCCCGCGCTGCAGCATCGAGACGACATAGACCTCGTCATCATCGACGAGATCGCCCAGGCCGCGAGGAACGCCGGGACCGACCGCTGGAAGGCGATCAACCGCGTGGTGAACCGCCACAGCAAGAAGCGCGCCTGCTGGGGGATGACGGGGACGCCGACGCCCAACGCGCCGACCGACGCCTGGGCGCAGTGCAGGCTGATCGTGCCGGAGAACGTCCCGCCGTACTTCAACCGGTTCAAGGCGCAGGTCATGAAGCAGGTGACGCAGTTCATCTGGGTGCCGAAGGACGACGCCACCGAGTTGGTTCGCCACGTCATGCGGCCTGCCGTGCGTTTCACGCGCGACGAATGTCTCGACCTGCCACCGCTCATGTACGAGTCCCGCGAGGTGGCGCTTACCAAGGAGCAGGACAAGGCGTACCGCGAGATGGTCGCCAAGCTGAAGACGGAGGCCGACGAGGGCGAGATCACTGCCGTGAACGAGGCGGTGAAGATGTCTAAGCTCGTGCAGATCGCGTGTGGCGTGGCCTATACGAACGACGGGGAAGAGGTCACGATCCCGTCCAAGCCGCGTATCGACGAGACCAAGGCGATCATCAACCAGGCCGAGGGCAAGGTCATCGTCTTCGTCCCGTTCGTCTCCTCGGTCAACGAGGTGGCGCGGGCGCTCGGAGCAGACTTCACCGTGGAGGTCATCCACGGCGGCGTCAAGAAGACCGAGAGGGACCGCATCTTCCGCGAGTTCCAGTCGGCCTCTGATCCGAAGGTTCTCGTGGCGCAGCCCGCTGCCATGTCGCACGGCCTGACGCTTACGGCGGCGAGCACCATCGTCTGGTACTCGTGCGTGACATCCAACGAGACGTTCGAGCAGGCGAACGGGCGCATCAGCCGCCCGGGCCAGAAGAACAACACCTTCGTCATCATGCTCGAAGGTACGCAGGTCGAGAAGCGCATCTACAGCCGTCTGCGCAACAAGCAGAAGCTCCAGGGCGCTCTGCTCGATGAGGTCAAAGCGAATCGCTCTGACGTCATTGCTTGACACCCGAGTCAAGTAGCAATAACGTGCTTACACGTAATCACACATGGAGGCATGTGAACAGATGAGGCCGCTCAAACCGGAGGAAGTTGCTGACAAGCTCGGCATCACCAAAGCTGCACTCGCCGCACTGCGGCGGCGCAACCCGTCGTTCCCCGAACCCATCCGGATGTCGCAGAAGGTGCTCCGGTGGGACGAGGACGACGTCGACAACTGGCTGAAATCCATGAAGGAGAAACCTGATGGCCAAACTGAATGAACTGGGCGACAGCGCCCTCCTGAAGCTGTACATTGGACTGCGAGACCGCCGCGCCGAGCGGAAGGCCGCGTTCATGGCTGACGACGAGGGCGACAAGACCAAGCAGGACAAGATCGAGGCAGAGGTGCTGCGTCGATTCCAGGAGCGGGGCATTGATAACATGTCAGCGCGTGGCATCGGCACGGCTTACCGCTCGACGCGCGCCAGCGCGACCGTGGCGGACTGGGACAGCTTCCTGAAGCACGTCCAGCAGGAAGAAGCCTGGGAGCTTCTGGAACGCCGCGTCAACAAGACAGCGGTCGAGCAATTCAAGGCCGCCAACGATGATCTGCCCCCGGGCGTGAACTGGTCCGAGACGCAGGTCGTGAACTTCCGCCGCAAGTAAGGAGCTACACCATGGCCAACGATATGGTCGCCATCACATCCTCGAAACTCCCCGCTCACCTCCAGGGCAAGACCAAGGTCGAGAACCCGTTCGCCGCCGCCGTCGGCTCGGGCGGCTTCCCGGTCATCTCCATCAAGGGCAAGGTCTTCCACGTCCAGCGTGGGGATGAGCGTGAGCTGGTCACGAAGCCCGGGTCGGACGACGAGCCCGCCGCCTCGCTGGAGGTCGTGATCCTCTCCACCAACCCCAACCGCTCGAAGGTCTTCTACGAGCGCGGCTACGAGGAGGGCGGCGCGGACAAGCCCGACTGCTACTCGCACGACGGCATCGCTCCGGCGGCGGACGCCGAGAACCCGCAGTCCAAGAAGTGCGCGATCTGCCCGCACAACCAGTGGGGCTCCCGCATCTCCGAGAACGGGAACAAGGGAAAAGCCTGCGCCGACTCCATGAGGCTCGCCGTGGCGCCTGCCGGTCAGCTGAACGATCCGATGCTCCTGCGGGTGCCCGCTGCGACGCTCAAGGTTCTCGGCCAGTACGGCAGCCAGCTCGCCAAGCGCGGCGTGGAGCCGAAGCACGTGGTGACGAAGATCGGGTTCGACTACAGCGTGGCTTACCCGGCCCTGACCTTCAAGGCGGTGCGCTTCGTCGAGGAGGACGAGTTCCAGGAGATCGAGCAGGTGCTCGACGAAGAGGCGGAGACCATCGGGCTCATCACCGGCGTCTCCGGTGGCGTGCAGACGGTGGAGGAGAAGCAGGTCGACGACGCGCCTGCAGAGGCCGCCCCCGCCAAGCCCGCGAAGTCCAAGAAGCTCAAAGAGGCTGAGGAAGAAGGCGAGGTGGCTCCCAAGAAGAGCAAGGTGAAGGTGTCGAAGCCCGAGCCCGAGCCCAAGGCGGAGCCCGAAGCCGACGACGAAGAGGTCGAGGCTGCTGGCGAGAGCGAAGAGCCCGCCGCGTCCGTGGAAGACTACGACGACATCGACGCCGCTCTCGACGATCTCGACTTCGACGATTGACCCCGGCGCCCGGGGGCCGGATGATCCGGCCCCCACACCTGCTTACACGTAAACAACCGGGGATGGGACATGGGCGCGCGAGAGTTCCTGAACCTGGTCATGCCGTCCGGTGGCAACAAAATCGTCACGCTCGTGAAGCCCGGCCGCGACGGCGGCACCTGGTTCAAGTACAAGCACTACGAGACTACACGCGAAGCAGCTGACGCTGCAGAGTTTTTCGACGAGAAGGGAGAGACTGTCTACTTCGCCGTCAACGCGTTCGGCGACTGGTACGAGGACGCCGCCAAAGGCAAGAAGCGCATCCGGACCCAGGAGAACGTGGTCGCCTGCCGGTCTCTCTACGACGACTTCGACGTCGACCCGAAAGATGACAGGAAGTACGACTCGCGCAAGGACGCGCTCGCGGACATCGTCCGCCTGGCCAAGGCGCTCCGCCTGACGCCCACGGTGACTTCGTCCGGTGGTGGATACCACTGCTACTTCCACGCCGACGCCGACATGACGCGGAGCGAGTGGGAAGAGCTGGTTGCGCTGAAGCGCGACGTCACCCACCACATGGGGCTGAAGGTCGACCGGGCGGTCGACATGGATAGCGCGCGCATCCTGCGCCCCGTCGGCACCCACAACCGCAAGACAGGACAGGCCGTCCCGGTGGAGGTCGTCCGCTGGGGCAAGCAGTACCCGGCCGCCACGCTGCGGGAGAGGTTGCAGGAGTACATCCGCGACAACGGCGTCCAGCCAGCGCCGACCAGCCACAAGAAGGCCGCAGCCGCGAACCCGTTCGGCGCCGCGTTGGGCGAGTTCCCGCCGTCAGACGCCGAGAAGGTCGCCGAGCACTGCGCGGCGGTCCGGGAGTTCCGGGACACCGGAGGCCGGATACCAGAGCCCCACTGGCACCGCGCCATCGGCGTGGTGAAGTTCTGCGAAGACGGCGAGCGGTACGTCCACGACTGGAGTAGCGGCTACGAGGACTACTCCGAGACCGAGACCCAGGAGAAGATCGACGAGTGGACCGTGGGTCCGACGTCCTGCGCGGAGATGGACAAGCACGTGGGGTGCATGGCGAACTGCCCGTTCGCCAACAAGGTCCGGTTCCCGATCCAGCTCGGGTTCACCGAGGATGCACCGTCGGTGGCCGAGGAGAGCACCCCGGAGCCCAGCCCCGCAGACGAAACGACGGTCATCGAGGGGCAGAAAATCCCGTACTGGCCGAAGAACGGCTACCGCTGGAACGGCTCCAACCTGTCACGGTCGTACGTCGACGATGAGGGCGTGATCCACTGGCGTCCGTTCTGCCGGACCTTCGTCTACCCGGTGAACCGCATCCGCGACAGCGAGGGCAACTGGGCGATCCACTGGCGCGCCAAGGACAAGAGCGGCGACTGGCGTGAGTTCTTCATGCCCACTGAGGAGCTGGCGTCGGCCGACATGATGGCGAAGCGGTTCGCCTCCCAGGAAATCTTCCTCACTCGGACAAGGAACGCGAGGAGCGACATGGGTGAGTTCGCGGAGGGTCTCATCGAGACGCTGCAGGAGTGGCGCATCGAGACCAAGACCTACAAGCAGTTCGGCTGGACCGACGACTTCAGCGGGTTCGTCCTCGGGACGACCATGATCACCAAGAACGGCGAGCAGGAGGTGTTGTGCGACCCCGCCATGCCGATGGACGTGGCGGTCGATTTCGGCGTCAGTGGCACCGTGGAGGAGTGGGTCTCCAACATCGACACGCTCTTCAACCGCCCCGGCGCCGAGCCGTTCCAGTTCGCGCTCTGCCACGCCATGGGCTCGCTGCTGGTCGAGCTGTTCGGGTCCTCCAACTGGCACGGGCTGCCGCTCGCCTTCACGGGCCACGGCGGGACAGGCAAATCGACGGCGGCGAAGATCGCCTGTGGCTTCTACGGACACCCCCGGTTCATGGAGCGCCAGACGGGCGAGCAGGGGTCGACGCTCAACGCAGCCATCAAGCGCATCGCCATCATGGGGTCAGTCCCCGTCCTGCTCGACGAGTTCTCGGGCCGCTCGCCGGATGAGCTGACACGGACGGGCTACGCCCTGGCGAACGGGCGGGACAAGGAGCGCCTCGGGGCCAACGGGCAGTTCTCCACCGTCGGCGGAGAGTGGTTCAAGAACAGCTTCATCACGTCGAACGACAGCATCCACGACAGCATCAGCAAGCTCCCGGCGGGCTACCGGGTGGAAGCCACGCAGCTGCGCTTCTTCGAGGTCCAGCTGCCCGACAACTACATCCAAGAGGTCTTCAGCGACGTGAGCCAGGCGTTCATCGAGCACCACATGGACAACGTCTACGGGGCTCCCCTGCGTCCGTACCTGCGCTTCCTGCTGAAAAACCGCGACTGGGTCCGCCGCCAGATCGTGGCGGCCCGGGACAAGTTCAACCCGCAGTCAGACGACGACAACAAGGAGCGCTTCTACCGGGATACCATCGTGACTGCTCTCGTCGCCGGGAAGATCGCGGAGAAGCTCGGGCTGATCCGGTTCGACCTGAAGAACATGAAGAAGTGGGCGCTGGAGCAGGTCGTGCAGATGCGCGAGAGCCGCCGGGAGAGCAACATCGACATCGGGGAACACCTGGCCCAGTTCATCGCCACGCTGCCGGGACGACTCATCNTCACCAAGCGTTTCGGCGACTCCCGCAGCACCAAGGAAGANCCCCAGGAAATCCTCCGNGCGCCCGCTGTNGGCCGCGTCTGCACCGAGGACAAGAAGGTCTACATCGCCGTGCGCGCGATGAACGACTGGTGCCGCGACAACGGGGTCAACCCGGGCGTGCTCCGCGAGGAGATGGACAGGCAGGGATACCTGATCGCCACGCCCGACGGTGAGCTGACCCGGAAAGTCTACATCGGCGCCGGGACGACCATGCCGAGCGGCCAGATGCGCTGCGTCGAGGTCAAGTTCCACAAGCTCTTCGACGGCAAGAACCTCTCCGTCGTGCCGACCGAGGGTGGGGTCGCCACCCAATCCGCCAACAGTAAGGAGGACTGACATGCACGTCATGGTGGACCTGGAAACCATGGGGACGCGGCCGAGCGCCCCTATCGTGGCTATCGGGGCCGTGAAGTTCGACGCGGACCACATCCACGACGAGTTCTACATCAACGTCGACCTCGGCAGCGCGACGAAGGAAGGCTTAGGGGAGATCGAACCCGAGACCGTCATGTGGTGGCTCGGGCAGGCCGAGGACGCACGCAAGGCCCTCCAGGAGAACCCGCACCGCGTGATGACGGCCCTTTACCTGTTCCGGGACTGGCTCAAGCCCCACGAGATCGAGGGTATGTGGGGGAACGGCGCGAGTTTCGACAACGTGATCCTCGCGGAGTCCTATGCCCGCGTCCACCTGGAGCCGCCCTGGCCGTTCTGGCTCGACCGCTGCTACCGCACGGTGAAGAAGCTCGCGCCCTCGATCCCGATCACGCGTGAGGGGACGCACCACAACGCGCTCGACGACGCCAAGTCGCAGGCGCTGCACCTCATCCGCATCAACAACAACCTCGGGGGTATCCTGTCATGAACCCCCTCGACTCGACGCGGCTGCAGGAGTGGGCCCTGGGCATGGCGCAGCAGGTCTCCAGCTTGAGCAAGGACCCGAGCACGCAGGTCGGGGCGGTCATCCTCGACGACAAGCGCCGGATCGTCAGCGCGGGCTACAACGGCTTCGCGCGCGGCGTGGAAGACGCCCCGGACCGCCTCGCGGACCGGGACACGAAGTACCGCCTGACTATCCACGCGGAGACGAACGCCATCATGTTCGCCGTGGCGCCTCTGGAAGGCTGCACGATGGTCTGCACACACCCCTGCTGCTCGCGGTGCTCGGCGCTCCTGATCCAGGCGGGGATCAAGCACGTCATCTGGCCGAAGCCGGACGCGACGTTCGTCGAACGGTGGAGCCAGGACCTGGAGCTGTCGCGGGCTCAGCTGCAAGAGGCGGGTGTCGAAGTCATGGAGGTCTGAACATGGCCGAGGAAGCTGACCAACCCGGCATCACGCTGCTCAACCGGGAGCGGGGGATAGCCGTCACGGATGACGACGCGGTCGTTCAGCTTCGGGGGTTCATCGACGAGTTTGGCGACTACTGCGACAGCGACGACGGCATATGCGCCGTGGGAGTGGACTCCAAAGGGCGATGGTGGTCGATCTATATCGGCGACGGCAACGACGAAGTCCACTAAGAAAAACCCGGCTCCTCGGAGCCGGGTTAGTTACACGCCACAAGCCGGGGTACAGACAGGGAGGACAGCGTGCGTTGCCTGTGGCGAGACCACCATCAATCCAGCGTTCCCATCTGCTCTCGATAGCGACGTTCACGCCTTCTGTAATCCATAGGCGCCCGAATAAGGTCTGTCAACAACTGGCGACGCAGGACATTGCGCGAGTCATTGAAGAAGGGCCGCACGCGGTCTTTCGCGTCCTGCAGTTCTAGGAACTCCTTGCGCAGCTCCGCCATCTTCTCGCTGTCTCGGGCTTCGTAAGCCTCCACGTATTGCCTGCGGATGTCTCCGCTCTTTGACGAGAACCACTGCTCCAGCTCGTACTGCTGGCCGCGCGTCCACTTGATCTTGTTCACCTCCGTGGAGGGCAGACCGAGCGTGTTGAGGAACAGGTCCTGGAAGTCGAAGTCCGTCGGATCGACGATGATGTCTCCGTTGCGCAGCGAGTACCCCTCCGTGGCGAAGCGGTGCGTCTCGATCATGCTGCGGGCTCCCTTGGGCACCATGTACTCGATCCCGCGCTGGACGTCGCCCTCGGAGAAATAGGACGCTGAGCGCACGAAGTTGGTGGCTGTCGCACCGAACGGGCCCAGAGCGGCATTGAAGAACAGGCTGTGCAGCCCGGACTCGGAGACCTCGAAGTCTGCGTAGGGCAGCGGGTGGAAAATGTCCCCCTGGCTCAGCTTGAGCGACATGTCGAAGCCGAGCGAAGCAGGCAGGCCGCGAGCGAGAACATCAGCCAGAGTTTCGTCCTCGACGTTTTCCCTGATCCACCGCTCCAGGTTCTGCGGTTCCTCCTCGTCCTCGTTCATGAACGCCAGGGCGTAAGACCCGAGGAAGTTCAGGAGCGGAATACCCGTAGCACCAGCGAACAACCCGGTGTGGATGAGTGTATAGGCGAGCGTGCGTTTACCCATGGCCCGGACTTTTGGGTTCTCGTGAGTGAACGCCTTCTTGGCGGCGTCCGCATAGACCCAGGCCATCATCACCTGATACTTTCGGTACTGCCCCGTGAGCTTGGGCAGAAACTTCAGAAGAAACGGCGAGTCAAGGCGGCTGAAGTTACCCTGCGTATCCTCCAACACCGCTGTCGTGTATTCCTCCCGCGTCATGTCCATGGCTTTCAGGGCGTCGGGGTTTTCCCCGGCCATGTCATAGGCCGCCACGGCGGCCGAGACGCGGTTGTACGCCTCCACGTAGCGGGCAATCTGGTAGAGCCTGTGCGTCACTGTCCCGAACGCCTCGGACCCCTTGTCGATAATGGCGTAGCCTGTGTTGAAGCGGTCGAAACCGGCGAGGTCTTCTTCGAGGCCCACGTCGAGCAGCTGGCGAAGTTCGAGGTCGTGCAGGATTTGCCGGTATTTCTCCGGCGCGTTGTTGAGGTCCAGCTCGATCTTGTTCTTGGTGTCCACAGCACCGAGCGTGACGGTCGTTGCCGCCTGCCGGAAGAAGCTCGACTTCACCACCTGCCGTGCGACCCGGTAGCCGTTGAAAAGAGAACTCCAGGCCCGGGTGTAGTTGTTGAAGTCTCCGGCCAGGCGCATCACAGAGATGTAAGGCTGCGTCGCGTTGGTGACGTGGTAGCCGATGCTCGTCGTGAGCATGTAGGTCGTGTTGATGGCCGCGAGACGGTCCTGGATCGGCGTCTCCTTGGTGGAGAGCACGTCGCGGTAGTGGCGGACCATCATGTTGTAGATGGGCTGCAGGTTCGCCCTGTCCTGGCGCGCCTCGTCATGTGCTGCGGCGAGAGCTGCATTGACCTCAGTCCCGTTTTTAAGGTTAGCCACCAGGGCGGCCTCGGCCCGCGCGTGGGAGAGGAACGAGCGCATCATGTTCTTATCGTAGCCCGCGCGGTTGAGACGCTTGGCGCCGGACTGCCGGGCATCGCGCTCATCCAGGGACTGGAAGTAGAGGGTCTTCACCATGTCGCCGAAGGCGCGCTTCGCGTCCGAGTCGATGGCCGAGGACTCGTCAGCCTTGAGGGCCGAGAGGACCTTCTGGAAGGCTTCAGGGTTCGACACGCGATCTTCCGCCAGGTCGGGCGCGCGCTCCGAGGCTTCGGCATAGGCGTAGTTCTGCTTGTTGGCCTCCGTGAACTGCCGCGCCGCACCCAGCGTGTCGAAGAAGCTGATGACGTAATGCTTGTCGTCGGACTTCAGCTTGTTCACCCGGTCGCGGTTGATCTTGTTCTCCTTCTCCCGCAGCTTCATCTCGGCGTTGATCAGCTCTTGCGACTTCAGCTCGGCCGCGAAGTTGCCGAACCGCTTGAGGGGAGCGTAGGGGCCGTCGAGGCTCTCTGCCGTGAAGAACTTGCCCTCCACACCGAAGTTTTTCGCAAGCTGGGCCTTGCTCTTGCGCATGTCTTCACCATGCTGGAACACGGCTTTGACGAGCTGTTGCTCCTCGGGGCGCAGACGCTTGAACGCCTTGGACATGATCGGGTCGACCTTGACCTTCCGACCCTCCCACTTCGGATCGTAGCCCCACTTCTGGTAGAAAGTCGACTTCCCGATAAAGTCGTTCACGAGCGCCAGGCGCTCGGGCGCCAGGTCACGGGCGCGGGCCGCGATGCTCTCCACGGACTGGCGGATGTCGTTGCGCGTCTTCTCGGTGTTGAGGAGCGCGTCGTACCAGCGCTTGGCGGCGGGCATGGTGTCCCGCACCTCGCGGATGAACTGGTGGAGGAACTTGGTCGAGTTGGCCGCGTTCCGGAAGATGAACGTACTGTCGTCCCAGAGCTGAGCGAGCTTGTCGCCGCCCACCATCTTTGCGTGGTCGCGGTTGATGCCGAAGCGGGCCTCGCGGACAGTCTGCCGTTGGTCCCTCGCCGCGTTTCCGCGCGTGCGCCCGACCACGATGAGGTTCCGGTCGTCGAAGATGACGCGGTTGTAGAGCGGACGAGACGTGTCCGGAGCGCGCGACTCGGCGTCGTTGTAGATGATCCCCTTGATGCCGTTCTCGTCGAGAAACGCCGACACGAGCGCCTTGCCGCGCACGAACGGGGTCTCGTAAGACGTGGCACGCCTCTGGGCGTCTTCGCTGACGTAGGGCATGAGAGTGTCGATCTCGCGCGACATGACCTGGTAGAGTTCGCCCACCCGAGTGGACAACACCATGTCCTCCCACTCCTGATCGGAGAGAGCCTCCACATCTTCCGGCTTCAGACGGTTCTTGGCCTTCACGAAATCGGTGAGGCGGGCCCCCACTGCGTCTGCGTCAGCGTCGTCGAGCAGTTCCAGGAGGGAGAGCATCTGGCTGCCGTTCTCCGAACGCAGGTCGTCGAACCAGTTCACCATCTCGCTGTCATCGACCGTGGTGTCCACGGACATCATGACGCCCTCGGGCTCGCCCTCGGGGAAAATCTCCCGCGAAATTGCGTCCGTGAGCTGCTGCAGCTCGTCGGCGCTGAACAAGGGCTTGTCCTCGGCCGGGTCCACCAGGGTCGAAAGGGAGTGTTTCGCGGTCCCGTAGCGGGTCTCCACGATCACGACCGGGCCTCTGGGCCCGATGTCGAAACTGGCGGTGTCTTTCGTCGCGTTCTTGAGTTCCGGCAACGTGACGTACGCCTCGCGCGGGCTTCCGACGTTGTTCTTCCGCGTGCGGCCATGGTCGTCCATGAGACGGATACCGCCTTGAGCGAGGCGTTCCGTAAACTCGGGGAACTTGGACGCCTTGATGGTCCCCGCCTTCTTGCGGGCGTCTTTCCTGGCCTGCTTCTGCATGGCGTTCAGGTAGAACCGCCCAATGGCGAACCGCTCAGCGAGGTACATGCCGAAGCCGAACGCCTGGTTCCCCTCGCCACTACCCATGAACCGAAGGTCGAACTTGCGGAAGTCCGCGCCGGTGCCGTGCCAACGCGTGGACAGATTGATACGCGCAGCGCCATACGCGATGTCGACGACGTCCTGCGGCGTCAGGTTGTCCACGTTCGCCATGCGAAGGCGGCGCATGGCCTTCTTGAAGGCGGCGTAGAGGTTGCGCAGAAGGCGCCCGACCGGGTTCTTGACCGTGGGCTCGATGCCCGCGTTCGTAGCCTCTTCGAGGAAGTAGGCGATGACCTCCGAGGCAAAATTACCCTCGGTCACGCCGCCTCTGCTGTCGGCGAAATCGGCTCGTGCGACCGCCCTGTTGGCGATAACCGCTTCCTGCGAACCATCTTCCAGCTTGGCCCAGTCGAAGATTTTCTGCGCGATAGTCTCGCGCTCATCGAGATTGAGCACCTCGTCGATGCCCATGTGGCCGCCCACCTCGTGCATGAAGGCCGCACGTTCGCCACCGGCCGGGATGTTGCCGAGGATCATATGAACATGGGCGTCGCCGTTGTCGTCCTCGGCGACCCAGCCGAACGGTTGTTTGTCCCAGATGCGCTTAGTGTCGACGGGGGGTAGGTCCCCCGCCTCGACCGCGTCCAGGGCCTCGTCGAGCGTGTCGAAGATGTGAACGCGAGGGTCTTTGCGCTTACCTGTAAGCTCCTCGAAGACGCGTTCCATCTTGTCGCGGGAGGCCAGCTCGACACTGTAGTCCGCGTCGATGTCGAAGTAGTCCGACCCGAGCAGTTCGTTGGGGTCGAGGAAGGGGCTGGTGCCCATCTTCGGGGTCTTGCGCTGCGCTGCCAGCGCCTTCAGCTTCTCCGGCGAGAGTTTCTTCCGCTGACGGGTCTCGACCCGCGCGGTCCGCTGCGTGCCGACGACGCCCGTGTCCGGGGTGCTTACTTCGCCTTCCGCCCCTTGGCTTGCGCCACCGGTTTCTGGCTCTTCCAGGGCGGCTTCCAGTTTGGCTTTGGCCGCCTCTGGGTCGATACTCCCCGCGTTTTTGAACGGGTTGAGGTCGTTCGTGAACGAGGGGTTTATCTTGTCCCACTGCTCTTGGGTGAGGCTACCGAGCCAGTCAGCGTACTCCGCCACATCAGAGAGCGCCGGGTTTTCCCAAAGCGCGCGGTTGCGGCCATCCTTCTCAGCATAAGCCTCTTTGAAAGACTTCTGGTTGCGAAGCTCCCGGGGCGTCGGATCGGCATCAGAAATCTGCCGCGCAATGTCAGCTGACGTCCCGTCGCTTACTTCTGCGTCTTCGACTGCTGCTCTTTCTTGAGGCGTCTGATCCGCCTCTCCACCCGCTCGGGCAGACGCTCCCCCTCCGCGCGCATCTCGTCCATCCTCAGCGCCGACTTGTCGAGTATCTCGCCCGCCTTCTTTATATCCTCCTTCGATGACGTCAGCTTCGGGAGTGGTTTGTTGGCCATCGGTCACTGCCTCCTGGGGTTCGGCGTCATACTGACGTTCTATGTCGCGTTGGTCCGCGTCAAGCGCCTCACGGCTGATCCGGTCGTCGAGAAACTCCTGAACGGCCATGACCCACTCGTAGGCGTCCTCCTTGCTCAGGCGGGAGATCGGCACCGCCCCATCGGACTTCAGGTTGTCCCAGAAAGTGATCGCGTCTTTGGCGAGCTGCCGGGGCATGCTGCGAAGCGTCTCGTCGATGTCGCGCTCGCGGCGCTGCTGCGCCTCTGCCACCCGTCGCTCGTAAACAGCGTCCGTCTCCTGGGAGCGCGCGGCGGTGAACTCCGCGTCCGCTGCTTCCAACCCTTCCGCAGTGGCGCTCTGAGACCCCCCAAGGGAGTCGATCCTGCCCATGGTGCGCGACGAACTCTCAGTATCAGTGAACTCGCTGCCGTCCACGACGGACACAGGGTCATCAGGGGCAGTGGCCTCCTCGGTGGTCCGGCGCGAAGTGCTGCGCAGCGCCTCCGCCACCTTGTCCTCGGTCACGCCGAGAACCTCGGCGATCTTGGGCCGCACTTGCTGCATCGCTGCGCGGGCGGCCTGCCTGGACCCCACCCCAGATGCCTCCGCGAGGTCCTTGAAGTTGACCGCCTTCCCGGCCTGCAGGAACCTGTCGACTTCATTGTTCTGGAGCGCGTCGATCAGCGTGTCGAAGACGGCTTTCTGGTTCCCGGAGAGGGCCGTGGAGAGTTGATCCGACGTCGCCACGATCCTGGCGGCAGTCTCCGTCCCCTGTGTCTCTTCGATGTCGCGCTGCTGCGCTTCGGCTTGTGCCTCCACCTCGCGCTGGAAGAGGGCGTACTTCCGGTCCTGCAGCGTGTCCACGAGGTCGGGGTAGACGGTCTGCCAGTTCTCCCCGAGGCGCTCCTCGGCGAACGCCACGGCGTTCTCCTCCACCTTGGAACGCGGCGTGAAGACAGCCTGCGCGGGCGTGCCGCCCTGGGCGGTCGTGGCCAGCGGCACCGGGGCGTCGGTCTCCTGTACGTCGGTCTCCTGTGCGTCGGTCTCCTGTGCGTCGGTGTCGGGTTCGACCTCGGGGTCCGTTACTTCGCCATCGACAGCGCGCGCCGACAGCTCGTCGATCCGCGCCTCAGCCTCCTGGAGACGGTTCTTGGCGATGGCGTCCACGATGTCGGGGTGATCCGACCGCCAGGACTCGGTGAGTAGCTCGTTCGCCTTGGCGATGACGTCGCGCCGCATCTTCGTGCGGGCTTCGGGGCGGTCCTCGGGCGGAACCTGCGCGAGCGTCTCTGCAGGGGTTTGCGCGTCTGCGTCAGTCGCCTCGGCGTCGGGTCCGGTCGGCTCTGCCGTGGGTGCGGCGGTCGTCGCCTGACCGGCCTGTGGGCTCGCGTCCTGGGCCGCTGCCTGCGCCTGCGTCGCGGCGTCTTCTCCCGCCAGACGATCCACCATGCGCACGAAACGCGGCGTGGCGCCCTTGCGCTTGGGGTAGATGCTGCGGCCGTCCGAGATCATCTGGGACAGCTCGGGGTTCTCGGCTTCCCAGTCAGGGCCGAGCTTGTCCTGCGCGTAGGCGCGCATCTCGTCCTTCTTCGTCTGGCGCGGGGCACGCGTCTGAGCCGGTGCGGCGTCTTCGCCGGTGCCGGTCGTCTCCTTGGCGGCGGTCTCCTCGACGGCCTTGCGTGTGCTCTCCGTGGCCGTCTTGTTGGTGATGATGCCATCCGCCTCGAACTTGGCGGCACGCCACTCACCGGGAAGGAGCACGTTGGCGGCTTCCTGCTCCACGAGGCGCAGGGCCTCCGCATCGCCGCTCTCCATGGCGGCCTGACGCTCCGCGATCAGGCGGGACTTGGTCTCCTCGATCTCGGCCTGGGTTTCCGGCGCACGCTGCGCCTCCGCCTGTTTGAACTCGGCGTGCTGGTCGAGCGCCTCGACATACTCCGCGCGCCCGATGTCCGCGTCGTCCGGCGGGACGTACGCCTGCAGGAACTCCTTCTGGATTTGGGGAGTGGCGTCGTAGATGTCGTTCTCCATCTGCCACTCGCGGAAGTCCTGGCCAATCTCCGTCTCGGGATCGAGGAGTGCCTCTTGGCGCTGTTGGTCGCGGACCTTCAGGAACTCCTGCTCGGAGATGAACGTCGGGCGCGCGGCCAAGCGGGCTTCCTTGCGGGCGCGTTCCTTGGCTGCCTCCTGGGCCTCGGCTTCCTCTGCCTCCCGGCGTGCTTGGGCAGACAGGGCGGCTTCATCCAGTGCAGACTGGGCCGCGTCCTCGGGGCTGAGGTCGGTAGAGCTGGAGAGGGGCTGTTGGGGCTCGCGGCCGAGGGCGGCGACGTCAGCCGGTGCAGTGGCACCTTCGACCAAGCCCTCCATGATGACTTCGCCAGGCTGGACTGTCCCGGTGTCGAGGTACTCGGCAGTCGCCTCAGAACCCGCGCCGATACCCATCTGCGCGCCGGTGTTGCCCGCTACACCGATCAGGGACTGCGGGGCGCGCGCCGCAAGGCCGCCGGACAAGATGTTCGCCACGAACATGACGGAGCCGCGCGTGCGCCCACGTTGAGCTTGGCGCTCCATGAACTCGCGGTCGTTGACGGCAGCTCGTGCCTGCTCTGGGTCGGTCAGGTCGTAGCCTGCTTCGGCGGCCTCGGAGACCAGCTGGCCATAACGCTCCTGCGTGTAGTCGCTCGCCGCCATGGCGGGAACAGCGAGCTGAGGTCTGCGCGTGGCAAGACCGGCAGCCATAGGGAGGGCCTGCTCGGATAGAACCTCAAGACCCCCTTGAGCCGTCGCCAGAGGTTGAGATACCGCAGCGCTGAGGCCCTCCCGGAACGACTGGGCGCCGGTGATGTCTCGGACCGCCTGACCGCCGCGTTCCGACATGGGGAAGGTCTCTGCGGCCCACGCCCGACGCTCTGCAGCGCGTTGCGCGGCTTCCGCAGCAGTTTCTTCCAGCTCTTCCGGGTCTTCCCGGCCGGTGAAGCGCCCTGTGACGATGCGCTCCCACAGGGGAAGATCGCCGCTTTCGGCCCGCTCCGCGCGGTCGCGTTCATATTCGGCGGTCTCTGGCAGGCGCTCGGCCGTCCGGACGTCGGGCAGGGTGCTGAGGTTGACGGCTCCTCGAATGATGCCCCGGCCAAGGGACCCCACGAACTCATTCATCCTAGCGGGTGCTTCGCCCAGGCTCAGGACACGGTCTACGAGGCCCTTGTCGTCCTCCTCGCTCTCTTGGAAAGACTGCGGGGTGTAGCGGTTGCCGTAAGGATCGACGTAGGTTTGGCCGCCTCCGCCTTGGCGGACGCGTTCGTCTGCGCGACGAAGAGCCTCGCGCTGTGCCTCGGTGAGATCGTCGTCCTCGCGTTCGCGCCCCGAAAGACGAGCTTCCGCCCGCTCAAGAGCTGCGCGTTGTGCCGCCGTCCATGCCATGTAGACCTCGTTATCTGAACAGCCGACGTTCTTCGGGGGTCATAACCCGCCACTGCTCTTCCGACACACCTTCGGGGGGTGGTCCGACGTCTTCGGAGGCCGAAGTAGTGAGACCGAAAGCGCTCAGGTAGTTGAACCTCACCTTCTCCAGAGTTTCCGTGTCGAGAGTGGCGACTGCGGGGTCCGACAACAGTTTTATGAGACCTTCTTCGACGAGTCGCATGCGAGCACCCTCACTGCCCGCCATTGCGATCTCCGCCCGTGTCTGCTCGATTGCCTGCCGGGTGCGGTCTGTGAGGGCGCGAACTCGCGCCACATCCGCCTCAGTAGCGGCGACTTCCATCGCGGAGCCGGGGTCACTGATAATAGACCGAACGCGGTTAATGAGGATTTTTTCCGCGTCCGGGCCCCGCGCCTCTTCGATGATACGCGACTGTCCGCCAGACTTTTGCGCGATGGCAACACGGTCGCCGCTGCGCACAACTTCGAGGGCGCCGCCGTCGTTGACGGTCTCGTAGAAATCGACCAGGCCGTCCAAGCCGCCGGTCCGGATGGCATCGTCAGCTTTGGCCGTGAGTTCTGCGGCCCGCGACATGAGAGGCATCAGGCGGTGCTTGTCGACGGCAGAAATGATCTCGTTCTTGCGCGCGTAAGGGATAAGGGGGTCGCGGCGGACTTGAGATGTAAACCACTCCTCTGCCTCTTCCGGCGTGTCGAAGTCCATGGACGCAGCCTGCCGCAGTAGGGCGTTTTCCCGCTGCCGCACAGCGTTGGCGTCGTTCGCCAAGCCCGCGCCCAGGTTTGCCTCCGCAGTAATCTCCGAGTTCTCCGCGTTAGCCCGAGCGATGCCCGAATCAACGGTACCCACCGCAAGGTCTGCGGCGGCCTCTTCGCTGCGACGGAGCGCACGCTCCCTCCCCACGCGGTCGTCGTAGGTGTCCCTATCGAAACTTAGCCCGAGCGCGGCTTCCTCGTTTGCGAGCCGCAGCTCCTCCACCTCGTAGGGCGTAAGTGCATTTGTGCGCCGCGCGCGGGCGCTCGACGCCGCTGCCGAGGCATTGTTCCTGTTAGCCACAGACCGCATCTCGTTCGACGCAAGGAGGCCGCGCTGCAGAATCTGGTCGTCTTTGGTCGCCAGGTTGATGTCGTTCTCGATCCGCTGTCCGGTCAGGACGGCCGCGTCACTCTGCAGGCCGATCCCTTTGTCGGGCTGGCCGTACTTCGTGTAGATGCGCGCCATCTCGTCGTAGCGCGCACGATCTGCTTCGGCGCCTTCGAGTATATTCCCGGCGTCGTCGGTGTAGTCCTTGTTCGCGGCGCGAGCCAGCTCGAAGTCCTGGGCGACCCCGGTCACGGTGCCGTAGACCGCGTTGAAACTGTCCGCGAACTGCTTCCAGCGGGATTGGCGGGCCATTACGACACCTCCTTGAGTTCGATGCCGAGAAGGTCGTACCGGACGGATTTGACGCCATCCCGATCAACGACGGCTTCGGGGTAGAGCATCTCGACCTCGTCAGCCATGACGCCGCGATACCGCTTGCCGGGCTGGCCTGCGTAGTTGAACTCGTAGAGCGTGAGCCCTGTTCGGCCGTCGACGGCGACTTCCTCCACGTTCTCCTTGAAGCGGCGGTCCGACAGCGCCGCGAAACCGCCCGCCTTGGCGATGCCGCCGAGGCCGCCGAGGATGCCACCGACGTCGCCGAGGAAGCTGTCGTTCGAGTTCACGTAGGCGCTGGTCTGCGCGTTCAGGACGTTGCTCAGGCCCTGAACCTGCGTGTTGAGGCCGCCCTGGATCGTGCTGGCGCCGACGGCCATGTTTCCCATGTAGTTCTGCCCGGCAGACTGGGCGCTCTGTCCCGCCGCCGAACCCGCCGCCGTAGCGCCACCGTAAGCAGCCGTGGAGGCACCGGGCAGGTTCCTGCCGAGACCGGCAGCATCCAGTTTGCGGGCGTAGCCCATCTGGTCGGCCCGCTCGCGCGCCGAGGTCATGACCGATGCCCGGCTGGCGGCCTGACTGAGCCCCGTGGCGTTCTGCATACCGGCAAAGCGCCCGGACGCGGGGTTCACACCCATCGAGGCCATGGACCGCTCGTTGGCCTGCTGAGCCCGCCGGAAAGCGAGGCCGGAGTCAGCCGCAGCCTGCCGCGCCAGTCGTTCCCTGTAGGCCGCCGTGTCGAAATCCTCAGCGTCCTGAACGATGGAGCGTTCCAGGGGGCGGTACGTGGTCTGCAGGTAGTCGTAGTAGTCCTGCGCCTGGTTCATCTGCTGGTCCTGCGCAGCCATCTGCTGCTGCGCGATCCCTTCGAGAAGCGGCGCGGTCTCGTTGTACTGCTGGCGGGCGAAATTCAGCTGCTCACGGCCCAGACGGGCCATGATCTGCGCCGACTCCTTGGACGCTTGCGCCAGGGGGCCGTAATCCGGAGGCGGAGGACTGCTCTTACCCATTGCGCTTTCCCCTCACGTAATTCTCTGGCCACATGACGAGGACGATGATGTCCTGCCCTCCGGTTCCTGCCTTCCGCATCACGCTCTCCTCAACGAATCCGACGTGCTTATCGAGTTTCAAAGCCTTCTCGTTGTGTGCTTCCACCAGTCCGGTCAGGCGGAGGAGTCCGCAGACGTTGAAGGCGTAGTTGTAGGCGTGGTCCAGAAGCTCCAGAAAGAGCTTGGTGGGTTTGCTGACCGCTATGTGTGTGGTGGCACTGGAGTCGGTGAAGTTGTTGAACACGATACCGGCCACCAACTCGCCGTTCACCTCGGCCCCCATGGCGTAGTAGTCACCCCACGACGAGAGCTGCCCGACGTGATAGGCGACCCACTGTGCGACGCGGGCCTTGTCGTCGAAGATGAGGCGGGTCGTGTTCATGTTTCACCTGCTTACAGGTTAGCACGTGTGGCGTCTAGCCCGCAATACACCGATGACCCGGCCGCGTCAGAGCTTATCGAGGGCTGCATTGGCCTTTTCGACAAGGCCATGCGCTTCCACCTGCTCTTTGTTCCAGGCGGTGAACTCCTCCGGACTTGCGGCCGCCAGGCGGCTTGCCTCCTCTGGACCGACAACGACCTCGGCGGCCTCTTCGTGTTCGTGGCCGTTTTTCTGGAACTTGACCGCGACGCGATACCCCACGTGGGTACCGCTGTCGTCGAAAACAGGTTTCTGCCTTGCGGGTAACGACAGGTATCGGGGACGCTCAGCCATTGTAGACCTCCTCGACCTTTGCTTCCAACTCATCGTTGGTCATCCGCGCACCGCCCTCCACGCGCACGATGATCGTGTCTCGCACCCTTTCGTAGGGGCCTGTGTGTTCCAGGATGTCCGCACGTACGTCGGCAAGGTTGCCGACCATATTGCGGGAGACGCTTTGAAGTATGACCCTCATATCGTGAACTTCCCCACGTAGATGTCGAAACTGACTTGCCACTCGGAGCTGGTGTCTTCGGTCCATGTTGGGAGGTCTGGAAAAGACCTACAAGACGACGTTTCAGTTGTCGTCCTGGATATGTACGACTTGTTGGAGTGCTTGAACTCCGCCATGATTTTGTCGCCAGACAGGTAGACACTCATAATCCGGCTGAGCCAGGGGGTGCCGCCGGGCTCGAACGCCATCTCCAGCACTGTCGACCCGCCGACCGATATTCTCTCCGTGTTCGGGATGGCGCTTATGAAATCGCCATAGTCGACCTGCGAGCCTGTCTTCGTCCTGTTCGCTATGGCGAGCACCTGCAGAAAGTCCGGCCCCGTTCCGGGCTCAAGTTGCCCGAGCGTATACGTCTCAGTGTACTCCGCCGCGTCTATTTCGTTCCACCCCGTGACTTCTCTCAGATCACCGTAGACAGTTTCCCAGCCGCAGGTTTCTTCCCAGCCGCACTGCTGCTCATAACCACACTCTTCCTCGTACCAGCAGTCGTACTCGGACTCTCCTGTCCACGGGTCCGTAACATACCCACACGTCAACCTATCTTCGCACACCCAAACCGAATCGCAGACATAATCGCTCGTGCAAACGTACTCTTGGCTGCTGCAAAGTGTAGAGTTGGGGGTGAACCGCGAAGAAAACTCCCCCTGGTTGGGCGAGTTAGGAAATGTGTGCGTGACCGTCGTGTTGATAACCTTGGCGATATGTGGCATCGGTGTCGCCGTGTCGAAAACCACGGACCCGTCGGTGTCCGTGACGCGAATGTTATTGTTCTCGACCTCGAAGCTCATATCTTTACCCCCACGGACGAAAAACCGTTAAAACTACCGGAATACCCGCTGTCGTAGGTCGTGGTCCCATCCGGCATGACAACCTTCAAGCCGCCACCGGATACATCTGCTGTGCGCCGGGCGGTCAGATAGAAGTCAGGAAAATTATCTTCGCGGCGCAGGTAACGGTAGTCTGTGCTCAACTTCCCGAAGCCAGCCTCAAAACTGTTTGGGTCCGCGTAGATAGAAGTATTGCTGTCCGGGGTAAACAAAGTCTCGAACACAAAAACCTTGTACCTGCGCTCCGCTGATCCAAGGGTGTCGTCGAAAGTAAGCCATTGCTCAAACAGGCCGATCTCGGATGCGTTGATGTAGAGAGAAACGGCCCGCACACTCTGGCCTGCGGTCTGAATGATCGTCCCGGACAACATCTGCGCGCCGTTGTAAATGCCTACGAACGGTCTAATGGCACCGAAACTGTTGCTGGCGAGCGTATAGGTCGCGGTCCCTCTGCGCACCTTGTAGTTCGTGTTGCCCCACTTGTTGGTGTCGGAGCTCCGCGTACGCTGAGGGTGGGTGATAGTCGTATCTATCGTTTGGGTGCCGCCAAGATAGGACAGATCGGAGTGAAAATGCAGGTCTCCCAACTGGGTCTCAGTCGGGTTCGCGTAAACGGACGGGTCGTCCGCGTTGTTGTAGATCATCACGCGACCGGAATTGCCGTCTGCATAAAGGGTCTTAGCCATAGTACCTCATGTAGGCGGCCACTCGGGACTTCCAGCGGGGGCTCATTTCCTCTTCGCAAGACACCCTGTTTGCGAAGTGGTGCAAAAATCGTCCACCTCCGAGGTAGACACCGCAGTGGTTGGGGTTGCCGGACGCAAACTCGCCGTCGTTCCCCAGAGAGAACAAGATGCCGTCCCCAGGTTCAGGCCGGGTCACTCGGTCCCATTTGTCCATCTCGGTGTTCGACAGAAATGCGCTATCGGTCGCAAACTCATTCAGTATGGTCTCTCGGCGCTCTGTCAGGTACTCCATTTCAATGCCGCGTTCTCTCCACATCCAGTCCCTGACCAGGGTGTAGCAGTCGAAGCGTCCGAGAATGTAGGGTCGGCCAGTGTAGGGTGCAGCAAAGTTCCATCGCGCGGGTAAAACGAGCTGGTGGCGCCCGCTTGGCCACTCGACGAAGATGGTTGGCTTTTCCAGTTTCTCGGTAGACTGAGCGAGGTCCGGGGTCTGCCGTAGGTCAGCGAAATACTCCTGCGCCCCGGGTTCTTCGCGGGCAAGGCGCACGCGCCCCTTGTCGTGGGCCAACCACAGTGAAGTGTCTGGCGCTTCGGCCCAGACGTCGCTGGCCTCTATGAGAGGGCTGAGGTTGTTGAGTTTCAGGGCTTCCATCATACAGTGATCCGGATGATCTTCTGGTCGAGGTCGATCACGAACCGCCCGTCCGGGGACTGCATCTTGCCTGCCGTTATGTGGCCGATGTCAGCCGTCAAGGAAGAAAGGTCCGTGATAGTGGCCGTGTCGATCTTGGCGGTGGTGATAGACGCGTCCGCGATCTGGGCGTTGGTGATTGCTCCATCGGCTATGTTGGCCGTGTCGATGTACGCGTCTGTGATCGTCGCCAGCTTAGCTGCCAAAAAGTTGGTGTTGATTTTGCTGCCGTCAATAGAGTTAGCCTCTATCCGGTCAGCGTCCAAAGTGCCGGCCGTAATCTTTTCTGCATTTAAGTCAGCAATCTTCGCATTGTCGATGGCGGCGTCCGCGATCTTGGCTTTCGTGATGGTCCCGTTCTGGATGAACGCATCCTTGACGTAGGTCCCCGCAGGGACTGTCTCGCCGTTGATAGTCGTAGACGTCGTACGCACGATGAAAGGGTAAGATGGGGTGGGAGTTGTGCCCCCCGGTGCGCCGATAGCGAAGCTGTCGGACCTGATGATGAACTCGCTCGACGGCACGCCATTCACGGACGTACTCGCCAGGCCGTAGCCGGAGACATAGCCGTTGAGGTCGGTCTTCACCGTGTACTGGGCGAAGAGGTCCCCGGTCTCCTGGGCTCGGGTGGTTGCCTCTGTTTGAAGCGCGGCGCCGACGGAGTTGCCGTTGGGGTCCTCGATCTGCGACTTCAGCGTCGTCGCTGCCGAACTGATCGCGCTGTCGGTCTCGACGCTGGTGTAGTAGTCCTGCTCCAGGGTGGCGGTCACCGTGGAAACGGCGCCAGCTTCGGCAGCGTTGGCAGCATTGTCGGCGTAAGTCTGGAGGCTGCTCTCCAGGGCCGTTGTCTGGGCACTGATCGCGCTGTCGGTCTCGACGCTGGTGTAGTAGTCCTGCTCCAGGGTGGCGCCGAGCGAGGTGCCGTTCGGGTCTTCGATCTCTGACTTGAGCGTTGTGGTCGCGGCGCTGATCGCCTGGTCGGCCTCCGCGATTGTGTAGTAATCGGTCGTTAGCGTCGCCTGGGTGGCGTAAATGTTGGCGATGTCGTCCGACACGGCGGTGAGATCGGCGAGGGTGAGCGTCGGAGTGCGGTCGGCGAGGAACCCGTCGAGGTTCCCAGCCCAACCACCGCGCAGGGCGTCCAGAGACGCGTCAAGGGCGTCGAGATCATTACGGGTGGTAGTAATCTCGGCGTTCAGAGATGCGTCAAGGGCGTCGAGATCATTACGGGTGGTAGTAATCTGGGTCCCCAGAGACTCGGCCAGTTCGCTCTCCGAAATCTGGCCCTCCAGTAGAGAGATCAGGTAAGCCGGGTCTTGGCCGGTATCCCCGCGTGTTCCCGCAACGGCGTTGTAAGGCCCAGCGAGGCCATCGCGGTTGACGAAGCGCACCCAGTACCACCGGGTCGCGTCGCTGCCCAGGTTGTGTGCATAGACCGTGCCGGGAGACATACCCACCAAGACGGCCTCGCCGATGTCGGGAGTGCCTCCCCCCGCGAGGGCCTGGGCTGCCCAGATTTCGGTGTGTGAGTGGCCCTCGTACGTGGGTTGGTCCCAGGTCAGGATCACATTCGCCAGTGCGCCCTCGGTCTGCAGGTTAGCTGGAGCGGGAGGTGTGGCGTAGGCGTTCCGTCCCCGGGTGCCTCCGACCGCGTTGTAAGGTCCCGCGACACCATCCAGGTTCACGAAACGGACCCAGTACCACCAGATTTCACTCGTCCCGTGGATGTACCTCCCGCCGGGGGCCATGCCGATGCGTTCGGCCGCATCTAGGCCGGGGTCTATACCTTCGGTGGTTTCCGGGGCGGCCCAGATTTCGGTGTAGAAGTGGCCCGGGTATGTTGGCTCGTCCCATGCCAAGAAGATGCTGGACAGGCGCCCCTCCGTAGTGAGCCCGGTCGGGGTAGGCGGGGTTAGATACTCGCTCTGACCCTGGGTTCCGCTCACCGTGTCGTAAGGCCCCTGAACGCCGTCGAGGTTGACGAAGCGCACCCAGTACCACCAAACCGTGTCATCGCTGCCTTCGATGACGTGCGTGTAAGTCGTCCCTGGAGCCATGCCGATCAGGGTGGCAGACTCGACTTCGGGAGCAGTTCCATCCTCCAGTTCTGGGGCCACCCACACTTCAGCGTACGAGTGCCCGGGGTAGACCGGCTCGTCCCACGTCAGGAGGACATTCGTCCGGAAGCCCTGAGTCTGCAGATTGAGCGGAGCAGGTGGGGTGCCATACTCCGCTTGGCCGGAAGGCGCGATCAGCGTGCCGTCGGGTGCGAGAGCAAACCCGGACTCCAGGAGGGCCTTCTTGATCTCCGGAGTGAGCTGCTCGCCGTCCAGCGCCTCGCGGACCCGGTCCAGAAACTGCCGCAGGTCACGGGGGATGTTGCTCGAAACTGTCGGGAGTTTAGCCACTGGCAAGCTCCGTCATCGAGGTGGCGAGCGCCACCGAGAACACCTGGCTCGTCCCGGAAATCTGGACCTCCCAGTCGCGGCCGACCTTGGCAGGAAGGCGGAACGGGTTCCGGGACGGCACCTCGTGCGTGTAGATCAGCTGCCCGTCGGCGAAGACCTCCAGAGTGAGCGGGTACGTCTCGGCTTCGACCTGGGCGCAGGAGAACCCCGTGACCTGGGGCATGGTGAAGACCTTCGACCGCCAGATGTACGGCTTGGGGGCGCCCTCGTACCAGACGGAGAGACTGCTGTCCGCGAAGGCGAGAAACAGCTTGTCGCGCTGGACGTCCTGGAACCCTGCGGTCGCGTAGATGTCGTGGAGGATGAACTGGCCGGTCTTCAGGTCGTAGATGAAGCCACCCTGCGCCGTGCCGTTGTCGTAGAACGCGACGTACTTGTTGTCGTGCGCGTAAGCGTGGATCGTCTCCGGCGCGAAGTACGCCTGCCACTGCTTGTAGTCGAAGAGCGCCTCGGTGATGATGCCCGACCCCGAAGGCGACAGGCGCATGAGGCCGTCCGGCGCCGCGTAAACGACCGACCCGCCGAAACTCACGATGCTGCGCTTGGACACGCACGCCTGCTCCAGGTCCGACTTCACGACGGCCATCGAGTCCGGGTGGGTGCCCTGGATCAGGTAGGGAACCCCTGTCGTGAGGACGGCCAGCGTCGTGTCCATCCGGCCCAGCCCGACCACCGGGTAGTCGAGGCTCTGAATGTACATCTCGGGCCAGGCGTAGGGCCGGTACGGCTCGCAGAAATAGACGTCACGGCCATCGAACCCGGCCATCATGCCGTTGGGCAGGTTAATCAGACCCTGCAGCGTCGACGGGGGTTCGGACCAGTTCATGGACGGCAGCTGCTCCCCGAGCGCGTCCGCGTCGACCGTGTCGGTGAAGCTCGTCGACGTCGCCGGGATTTCCGTCACGAAGAGATAGATGCCACCGACTGCCCGGTAGATACGTCGGTGCGTCACCACGTAGTCGCCGCCGGGGGCCGTCCCGAGAGAGCTGACGCTGACGGACTGGCCAGGGTACACATCCACGCTGTCGGACGCAGGAGCGGGGGCGGACTCGAACTCGAACCCAGACTCCTTGTTCACCCATGTCCACGTGTAAACACGTGTCTCCGGGATTTGCGACGGGTCAGCCGTCCCGGTCACGCTCACAGCCGCCGGGTCTCCGGGGGCCGGGAGGCCAAGAGGGCGGGCAGCTGCAGGGTAATCCGACCCGGCCAGTGCCAGGGCAGCGTAAGTGGCCTTTGGCCCGCCGTCCCCGGTGTAGAACGTCCACTCCGAGGTGTCTCCGGCGATCTGGCCCCGGCAGACATCCACGTCCTTGGTCCAGTGGAACCAGTAATCGGTGTCCGATACGACGTCTTGGCCGAACCGGTAAATGGTCTGCGGGGTGCCGAACTTGGGGAGGGTCAGGAGCGACGCGCTGACGTCCGGAAGAGGGGCGAGGTGTCCGGTGAAGACAGGGCAGTTCAGCGCAACCTGAGCCTGCCCCTGGTCGAGATAACGCGGAGGGGTGCGGGGGGAGATGCCACCGAAGGACTTGACGGTAATGGTGGGCATGTCAGTTCTCCAGCCTCAGCACAAAGCCTCGTGCGTCTCGTTGTGTACCACGATGTCTTCCAGCAGTCGACGGTCGTTGGCGTTCAGCCACTCCACGGTCTCGGTGTCGCCGAAAAGGAGTGGGGCGGCCAGGTCGCAATATCCGCCACTACTCATCCTTGGGCCGCACCCAGCGCTCAGCACGACCAACGAGATCGGAATCGCTTTCCACATCGTCGCGGACCTCCTTGGCGGTCTGCATGTCCTGAAGGCGGCGCTCTGTTTCCTCGTCACGTTCGGCTTCGGCCCCGTCGGACTTTCCGCGCCAGTAGATGCCGAACAACGCCGCGACGAACGCGGTTGCTGCGATGATGTACGTCTTTACGCGACCTAACATTCAGCGCCACCCGTCTGCCCACGCCTTGATCCTCTCCCGCATGATGAACACGCCGGACAGGAGCACCAGCCCGGCAAACCCGAGAACGATGTACTGTGCGTATTGGTCGAGCCCGGAGAGCGCGCTGACCGCCGTCCCGGCGCCGCTGGCGATGGTCACGGCCGAGGCGCGCACCGTCTTGGACTTCGTGGGGGTGTCGCGGTCCTTGGAGATCGCGGGCTTCGAGGGGGTCTTGGTGGACGGGTCCCGGCGGACAGCGAGCAGGCGGTCGCGCGGGTAGGGGGTCATGTTGACCTGGTTGGCCTGGTTGCCGCCGAGTACCACCGGGTCCCCCTCGTCTGTCCACCGGGCGAAGAAGCCGACATGGCCCTTCCAGCTGTCCGGGCTCTGGCGCCAGAAGACCACGATGTCACCGGGCCGGGCCTTCTCCGGGTCCACGTGCTCGCCCCACGTCTTGTAGGACTGCGCGTTCAGCTTGCCGGTGTGAGGGAGCCCGGCGCGTTTGAGCATCGCCCCCACGAAGGCCGCGCACCAGGCTGTCTCGTCATCCTGAACCCACTCGTGGCCGACGTCGTGGAAATACTGAACGACCTTCGGGTTATGGCCGTCGCCCCACTCCCAGGTACCCAGGTCCTCCTGGGCCAACTCGAACGCTCGGTTGCTCATCTCAGCCTCCATCCTCTCGCTCGCGGAGGTACCGCAGGATTTCTTGCTGTCCGGCCTGAAGCTCCCCAAGGCGCCGGTCTACGCCGGACAGACGCTGCTCGATCCGGGCATCGGACGCGCTCAGCCGCCCAATCGCCTCTGAGTTGCGCTGGATCGCTTCTCGATCCTCGCTCTGCCGGGAGCGGAGCACGTTGATCCCCTCCCGCATCTCCGAGAGATTGCCGCCGACCCAGACGCCGCCGCTCATCACCGCCACGACGATTGTCCATGCCAGCGGCGCGCGGATCGTGATGCCGTCGTCAGACCGTGAGATCATCAGAGGGCTCCTTTCGCAGCCACGGAGCCGTAGCGTGAGCAGGCGAGCCGGGATTCACCCGCGACGGGCACGAAAGTTAGTGGGCCAACGCCTAACATCAGATACTCCGCTGGTAGTGTCACTTCTCGCCCAGACGTGCCTCAAGTTCCTTGACGCGGTCAGACAGCTCTTGGATGGCTTTCACCATGGGGGCGATCAACTGCTCGTATTGCAGTGTCTTTACGTCATCTCCACCGTTCACCGTGTGGTCCTGATAGCCCCCAAAGTCGTGTCCGATGCTATCTGCGACGGCCTTTACGTCCTGCGCCACGAAACCGTGGTGGAAGCGCGTCCGCTTCTTAGACCCGTCTTTGTCCAGTTTGACCTTGCGGGTGCGGGTTTCGGTTTCGGTGTATTCCTCGACCTCGGGCACTGTCCTCGGGTTGTGCTCCGGGTCTTCGGGTTGGGCAGGGTCGAAGTCCGGGTTTTCCACCTGCACTGTGCGCTGGCGCGTGACTTCGACCTCGTATTCCTCAATGTCGAAGTAGTCATCACGCATATCCCAGCGATAGTCGACCGGGCGCAAGCTGGTGATGAAATCCAGCCCAAACACCGTGTCCCGCACATCCGCTTTGTCTCGGGCGTCGGACCGCACGTTAATTGCAGACTGGCTGTAGACTTGGTGGTGGTTGCTGCCGAGCTGCACTTGGTGGTCGGCTGTTACTTGGCTAAAGCTGCCCAAGCACACAACCTGAGAGCCATAACTTCCATACGCGCCCGCGTGCGTCCCTAAAAAAACAGAGCTCGCTATATTTGAGTGTGCTTCTAACCATTCTGCGGCACTACTGCCCAAAGCGATGTTGTTACCAACATAAAAATTGCTACCCGAGAAGTGGGTGTTAACACCCACATTTCCCAAGGCGTTTGAGCCCAACGCAATGTTTCCTGATATTTCATCAATACCTGGAACATTAAAGTGGCTAACACGGAGGCTATCAGTTCCTGCCGATATGTTGTTCATGGCGATCGGACTCAGGTTTTCATAGCCTGTGTAATACTGACCAGACCCCGTTAGGGCGATGTTGCCACTAAAGTTCTGAAAACTCGTGCCGTTGTAGTAGTGAAACTTAAGATCGCTAGGCCCAAGGAAAAGATTACCAGAACCACCGCCAAACGTTAGCTCATTGTCCAGATTATAAATAGTATAGTCGGGCGGGCCGACATATGTGAAGTAATCATTTTGCACCACGGAGTCGGGCGTAGGGACGTTATACAGCCCGCTTGCGTCAAACTCCAAGACCGCCTTGTTGTCGCTTACGGTGGCTGTGCGTATATATACGGGCTCAAACTCAGCGCCAGTGTTATGCCATATGCGGGCCTGAAGGTTTTTGTAAGACGGCCAAGGCTCATAAGCCGAGACCTTCGTATATGAATGGTTCGATCTAATGGTGACACTGTTAGAGGTTATTTCTGGAATGGTCTCCCCGGGGCCATACCTGTATCGCCCCGTAAACTCGTAAGATTGGTCCGGGCCGTCGAGCGCAATCAGGGCCTCGCCTCGGTCCTCAACGCTGGAGAACCAGCTGGTCGCTGTTATATCGACAGTTCCGTCAAACGTGATTTTATTGTGTTCCCTGGGGCCGTCGTCGTAGTCAAAGAAGAGGCCCAGGGGGTCTCCCGGCGTATAAAGGGGCTGGCTGTGGGTCTCGCTTGGGTTCTCCCAGGAGCGCATGGCGCCCAAACGGACACGAAATGTCCCGTCTCCGTTATCGACGGGGTTTTCAATGTCGTGTAAGTTTACGCCCTCATAAACCGCAACAATAACGGATATATACTGATAAAAACGATTGTCGTCTGTTTGAATTGCAGAGATGTGTGTTTTCTCGTTATCTCCAAAAAACACTTGGACATAACTTTCATCGCTCGGAATATAATTCGCATAATGTCCTTGGAGCGCCGACAATGTGGCGCTGTCAGCATCAACCTCGACGTAAAAGCGATCCTGGCCTTGGTCGTCTGTGCCGGAAACGGCTTGAATGGAGGAGATACCGCTCCCGAACTCCAGATAGCTCTGCCCCGTAACGAAGAAAAACTCGTTACTGACAACTTCTCCGAAGCTGACCTCCTGCCCGTCAGGGATGATTTCCAGTCGTCGACCTGGTGTTTTGAGGTCGTATGCGAGTTTTTGGGCTGTGCCGATCTCGCCGTCGCCTCCACTCTGGTCGGCAAACGTCAGGTTGCCCTCGCCGTCTGTCGTCAGGACTTGGTCGGCGGCGCCGTCCGTCGTGGGGAGGTTGAAAGTGTCTGTGAAGGCTTGCAGGTTGTCGTCATGGGCAAGCACGTCCGTGCCGACAACCGGGACGCTAGGAAGGTCTGAGGGCTGGACGGCCGTATCAGCCTTGGCGCCCTGTGCAGCGGTCGCAAAAGCCGATGCGTCTTGCGCAGCAGCGGTTCCAGCATCCGTGATCTCGGCGAGCGTGTGCGTGTGGGTGCTCGGGGTAAAGGTCGCAGGGACGTTCGTCAGGTCCGCGTAGGAGCCAGAGGTGGCGACCGTGGCGAGATCACCTGGCTGGACAGCGCTGTCGGCAAGAGTGCCTTGGGTGGATGTGGCGTAGTCCGTGCTGGCCGTGGTGGCGGCGGTGCCGAGGCCAAGGTTGGTGCGGGCGGTGGCGGCGTTGTCGAGGTCGGACAGGTTGTTGCCGCTCAGGAGAGCGCCGGACAGGGAGGCGTAGGCCGCGCGCCAGACGCTGCCGTCGTAGACCCTCATCTCGCCAGCGGGGGTGTTGAAGTAGAGCGCGCCGCCCTCTAGCGGGTTGCCGTCGTTGTCGGTTGTGGGGTCGCTGTCCTTGGCGCCAAGGTAGCGGTCGTCGAAGCTGTCAAAGGCGTCGAGGGTTTGGTCGCGGGCTGTTTCGGCTGCGGCCTGGGCAGACTGGGCTGCCGTCGCGCTGCTTGCCGCGTTGGTCTCGGACGTGGCGGCGTTGGTCGCAGAAGTAGACGCCTCAGTCGCCGAGGTGGCCGCCTCGGTTGCGAAGGTGGCCGCTGCGCTCTCACTCGCGGCAGCGTTCGCCTCACTGGTCGCAGCGGCCGCCGCGCTGTTGGCGACGTCAGTCTCGGACGCGGCCGCCGCCGACGCGCTGTTAGCAGCGTTGATCTCGGACGTGGCCGCGTTGGTCTCGCTGGACGCCGCTGCGGTCGCGCTGTCGGCAGCGTTGGTCTCACTTGTCGCAGCCGCACTCTCGCTCGCCGCCGCATTGGTTTCACTGGCCGAGGCCGCAGACGCGCTGTCGGCCGCTTCCGTCGCAGAGGCGGCAGCCGCAGATGCACTGTCAGCGGCGTTGGTCTCGGACGTGGCCGCGTTGGCCTCAGACGTGGCTGCCGCTGATGCACTGTCGGCCGCGTTGGTCTCACTTGTCGCGGCGGCTGCCGCGCTGTTGGCGACGTTGGTCTCAGACGCGGCCGCTGCGGAGGCGCTGTTGGCCGCACCAGAGGCGCTGGTAGCGGCCTCGGATGCGCTGTCGGCGGCGTTCGCTTCCGAAGTGGCGGCGTTGGCCGCCGAGGTTGCCGCGTTAATCTCGCTGGTCGAAGCCGAGGAAGCGCTGGTAGCCGCGTTAGTCTCAGAGATGGCGGCTGCATCGGCGCTGTTGCCAGCGTTGGTCTCGGACGTTACGGCTGCGGACGCGCTGTTGGCCGCATTGGCTTCGGACGTGGCCGCGTTGGTCTCGCTGGTCGCTGCTGCGGTCGCGCTGTCGGCAGCGTTGGCCTCACTTGTTGCAGCCGCACCCTCGCTTGCCGCCGCATTGGCCTCGCTCGTCGAAGCCGCAGACGCGCTGTTGGCCGCATTGGTCTCGGACGCGGCCGCCGCCGACGCGCTGTTGGCGGCGTTTGTCTCGGAGGTGGCTGCGTTAGTCTCACTGGTCGCGGCGTTGGTTTCGGAGGTGGTAGCGGCGCTCGCTGACGCCTGCGCGCTGCTGGCGCTGTTCGCGGCGTTGGCTTCGGAAGTGGCCGCGTTCGCTTCTGCCAGCTCCGCAGCGGCCTGCGCAGCCTCGGCAGCCGCTTGTGCAGTTTCCGCGTCAGTGGCCGCGTTCTGGGCGACCGTCTCGGGCGCGATCCAGGTCGAGCCGTCGTAGAACTTGAGCTTTCCCTCAGTCGCGTTCCAGTAGATGTCGCCCGTCGTCAGGGAGTCGCCATCGTTGTCGGTCGTGGGGTCCGAGGGGTGGCTGCCGAGGTACTGGTCGCCAAACTGGTCGAACAGGGCCGCCGTCTGAGCCTCCGCGAGTTGGGCGGCGCTCGCACTACTCGCCGCGTTCGTTGCATAAGTTGCCGCGTTGGTCTCGGACGTGGCGGCGTTGGACGCGCTGGTTGAAGACGATGAAGCACTGTTGGCTGCGTTCGTCTCAGAGATGGCGGCTGCATCGGCGCTATTCGCTGCCTTGGTCTCGGACGCGGCCGCCGCCGACGCGCTGTTAGCAGCGTTGATCTCGGACGTGGCGGCGTTGGATGCACTGGTCGAGGCAGCAGACGCGCTGTTTGCCGCTTCCGTCGCATAGGCGGCAGCCGCAGACGCACTGTCAGCGGCGTTGGCCTCGGACGTGGCCGCGTTGGTTTCGCTATTCTCAGCCGCAGACGCGCTGTTAGACGCGTTAAGTGCCGACGTGGCCGCTGCGGAGGCCGAGTTTGCCGCATCCTGCGCGTCCGAAACGGCCTGCGCCCCGGCAGCGACTGCGGCATCGAGGGTCAGCTGGCCTTCGGTCTTACCCTCGTAGGGGGGCAACTCCGCGATCTGGTGGAGAAACGCAGTCTCCTGGTTCGGCACGACAGCGGTCGTCCGGAGCGACCGACCCCGCGACGAGATGATCGTGATCTCGTACATCGACTCCGCCGCGCCGAGCTGGTTCGGCCAGAGTTCCAGAACACACTCACCAGCCTCGTCAGTCCTCTGAACGACTTCTTCCGGCACCACGTAACCGTTGTAGATTTCGTAGCTCGTCAGCCGAGCGCGAACTACAGCACCCACTTCCGGTTCGCCGGACTGGTCGTGGACCGTGCAGGTTACAGCGCAGGTGGGGATCATCGGCAGTCACCTTTCATGCGAAACCGGGAAGGCGGACCTGGGTGCCCGTCCTCCGCATCTGGCGCCCCTTCGCGTCGTCGGCCGCCCGGTGGAACCGGGAGCGGTAGTAGAGAGACGCCTCCGGGTTGCTCCACTCCTTGTTCGGGATTTCCAGAAGAGACGCGACGGCGCCGCAGATGATGTCGCTGCCGTAGGTCTCGAAAATGAAATCCTCGACACCCGTCGCAGTCTGAGCCGGGCGAAGAACCCCGGCACCCTGGAACGCGTACTCCCGATCCGGTGTCGGGAAGAACCGCAGTGCGCCGCCCATATAGACGGCGTAGGCATCGGGTCGTGTGTCCGGGACCTGGGGGTTCGGCTGCTCATACAGATCGGCGATCCGGTCAAGCCGACGACCTTCGAGGAAAAGGTGGGTCACATCCTCAAGGCGCCCGTGGTTCGGCGTGTCCAGATAGTAGTCCGACACCCCCGGGAACGTCTGCCTGGGCTCGATGTCGAAGCGCCAGACCTCGCTCCGCGCGCAGAAGTCCACCGCCGCGCGCCGGAGGTGTTCGTCCATCACGATCTCCGGGCAGCCCGGGACGTAGGGCTGGACCTGTGTGTAGAACTTGTCCCAGGCTACGACCATGTCACGTCACCGCGCTGGCATCTTGGGGGGAGATCGCCGCATCAGACTGCGTCTTGGCGCCCAGAGAAGCGTTGAAAGACTGGTAGTACGACGCGGCGCGAGCCTCGTTCGAGCCGTACTCGGCGTCTTTCGAGTAGGCGCGGTAAAGCACCCAATCGACAATCGGCGACATGTAGATGTCGTCTAGGTGGATAACTTCGCTGCTGCCGCTCGCCGGGTCCAGCTCGGACTCTGTAAGCGAGTGCATCTCGGGTGCAGCCGCGTAGACGACTTCGAGTTCTGCCGAGGTCGAGGCTGGAGGGTAAACGAAGAACTCCTTGGGTTGCCGAGGGTCAAACATGTAGTGCTGCACGTCCACCGTCTGCGGTTCTGCGTGCCAGGTCGGTCGCTGGTCGTCGAGAACGGCCCGAGACACCAGGCGGACCACCTTCTTAGATGACGTTTCGGCGACGTTGCGCGTGACGTCCAGAAGCCGCAGCGCGGAAGGGAACTCGGCCGTCAACACTTGGCGAGTCCCTGCAGCACATGTGAAATTGCCGGACTGCGCGTTGGCGTCCGGCCGGATCAGCGTAATCGCCAGGTAGGACTCGTTGATCCAGTTTTGCAGTTCGAGGCGCGGCCAGCGGATGTTCGTGTCCTGGAGGACGTCCTCCACGCGCCGCACAATGTCAGTCACCTTGACGGTGGCCATGGCAAGTCTCCATCACTCCGTCTGAGCGGGGGGCTCAGTGTCAGCCTTCTTGGCGGTCGCGCGGGTCTTGCTCTTCTGGGCGAGCATCTCCGCCACGCGCTTGCCGTCGTCGGTCAGCGTCATGGTTCCGTCGACGAGGCGCGCCACGACGAGGCGTTCCCGGTTCACCCAGGCAAGGGCCCGGCCCGCGACGATCTCGGCCTTCAGCGCGTTGATGAGCTTCGCTGCGTCCATGTCATTTCCCTTTCTTGGAAAACCGGGTGGTCAGGCTGGGGGTTGGCTCTCGGTCATCTCGGGCCTGGTTGGCGATGGCGCCGAAAATACGCCGCTTTTCCCGCTGCTCGAACATACGCCCCTTGGCGCTCCCGACGTTTCTGTTGTCGGGGTCCGGACCACCCGCAGGGTTGGACTTCGTTCCGCGCTTTCCGCGTTTCTTGTCGGCCATGTCAGTCTCCTGTGGAAGGTAGAGAGGGGGCCGAAGCCCCCTCACTCAGGTCAGGTGGCAGAGCCGACCAGCGCGGTAATGAGCGCCTGGTCCTTGATCACCTTGCGGCCGTAGACCGCGAGGCCCCGCACGATGTCACCGAAGTCCGTCTGGTTGCGCAGCGGCTCGGTCTTGTTGATCTGCGAGGCGAAGGTGATCGACGCCTGAGTGCCAGCGACCATCATCCGGCGGTTCTTCGCGTCGGTGAGCGTGGCACCGTCGCCGGTCGCCGACAGGCCAGCGACCATCTCGCGGCCCGCGCCACCTTTCGGCAGGAGGTTCGAGACGTAGACCTCGAAGCGGTCCAGCATCCCGATCCGACCCGACCGGATGGTCGAGGACGCGTCGCCCGTGAAGTACGCCTGGGCGATGTCGGTCTGCATGAGCAGCTGACGGTCGTACGGCGTGATCACGAGCCAGCGCCCCTCTTCGGGCACGTTCTGCTCGTCGAGCGCCGCCGACATGCGCAGGATCGTCTTCAGGATGTTCGAGGGCGTCGACTGATCCACCGGGGCCGTGTCCGTGCCGAGGTTGTACTCGGCCGAGAGAGCGCCAGCGGTCGCCCCGGCGTTGGCCGCGTCGGGCCCCTCGGTGACGAACCAGTGGAAGAAGCAGTCGTTCTCGATGGCGATCTTGAGCTGCTTCGCGGCGTCCTCCGTGAACATGTTCATCAGGTCCATGTCGGCCTGATGCGCCAGCACGTCGTTGACCTGGACGCTGAAGTACTTGCCCTGGTCGATCTGCAGGTCGTCGTAGATCGGCGCCGGAACCTCGGACGTGAGCGTCGTGCCCGCACCCGCGTAGTCCCGGATCGTGATCGACGGCGCCGTCCGGATGCGGATCGTGTCGCCCTGGTTCCGAATCTCGCCTTCCCACTCGGTGTTGGCCAGCTCGGTCATCATCGTGGTCGCGTAGAACTTCGCGTTCAGCTTCCCCGACCACAGCTGGGGGATGAAACCGCCCGAGTAGGACGGGTTGGTGTCGAAGTCGCCGCTACCGACGACGGGGAAAACAGCAGCCATTTCGGCCTCCTTACAGTCACGTTGGTCGCAACGGCTGCTTACATGTTAGCACATTAGGCTCGAACCCGGCCATCCATGTACGCAGCAGTCACTTCAGCTTCAAGTTTCGCCGCCTCGTCGTACCGCCCCCGCGTGTTCAGGACCCGGACCTTGTCCCATGCCTGGGCGAGCTGCTGCTGCGTCCAGACCTTGGAGTTCTGTCCGTCCCCCTGACGCCCGCGCGGGCCAGCCGAACGGTTCGGCGCGACCTGCTTCTCAAGCTCTGCCTGGCGCGGCTGCGGCTCGGGCTGTTTCTTCTCGGCGGCGATGCTCTGCTTGAAGAGGTTGACGTAGTGCGCCACCCCATCGGCATCCCCNGCCTTGAAGGCAGCTTCCGCCACCTGTCGGCGCGGCCCACGGAGCACGGGATCGTACTCGTTGAGCCACTCGATCCAGCGCTGGTCCTGGTCGACCTCCTCGAAGTCGGGAACCAGTTGTTGGAGGCGCTGCGCGAAGCTCATCTGCCCGACCTGGTTGCCGGTGTTCGCCACCTGCTCCCGAAGCTCGTCGATGACCTTCTGCTGTTCAGACAGCTTGGCCTCGTACTCGCGCGCGACTTCCTTCGCCACGCGCCGCTGGACGTCGATCAGTTCCTCGCCGAACTCGGCTCGATCTGCATCGGTCACATAACTGACGGGCTCCTCCGGCTCCTGCGACTTCTCAGCCTTCTCGTCCACCTGCTTGCGCAGCTGGTCCAGCTGATCAGTCAGGTCACGCACCTGCTGGTGCAGACGCGGGACCTCAGCATCGTACTTCCCGCGAAGCGTGAGGTACCTCTGCTTGTAGTCATCCGCCGGGGGCTCAGAAGCCTCATCAGCTGGCTTCGCGTCCCGGGTCCCGACTCCCTGCGTGTCTTTCGGCGCTGAATCGTCCGCATCGGTGTCCGCAGCCTGATTGTCTTCGGGGGGTTGTCCTTCCTCGGAAGGCTCTTCATCCCCGTCAGGGCGGGTCTTCAGCTTCTTCTCCAGCTCCTCGATCTCCGCGATCTGAGCCTGAACCTGCTTCGGCAAAGCCATTGCGATCTCCTTAAAGCACCAACTCTGTTACGCAGCGCCCGAAGTATGCTGCTCCCGTCATGGTGTGCTTCCGGTTTTCGGCGCCGGAGCGCCGTTTCGCACCTTGGACGCGTCTTCGACGGCCCTCAGTACGTCCTCAAGTGCTTCAGCACGGCCCTGAAGGCGGCGGAGCGCATCCGTTTCGCCCGTATAGACCAGCTTCCGCTTCGCGTCCTCCAATTCGGAGTCCACAAGATCGAGAAACCACTTCATGTGGGGCTCTTTGAGCCTCACCAGGGCGTCCAACGCCCGTTTGTCGAACCGGTTCACGTCGATCATGTTATCAGATTACCGCTTGCGTGTTTACATGTCAACAAACAGCAGTTTCACCGCCCGTTCGGTCGCGGAGACATCGTATTGTCCTGCCTTCCGCCCATCGGCGTGCCGTCTTCCTGGAGATTCTGCGCCTCCTGGGCCGCCATCTGCTGCTCCATCGCGGCTTGCTGGGCCTGTTGCTTCTGCACGTCCTCTCGGGTCGGCACCAGACGGTCCACATTGGTGTTGAGGTTGCCCGCCATATCACGAAGCAGCTCCGCCGTGCCCGGCAGGCCGACAATCTGCTGCGCGACCGGGCTTTCCAGGACCAGGCGCAGGAAGTCGTTCTTCCGTACGGCCTCGGCCTCTTTCACGACGAGGGACATGGCGCCTTTCGCCTCGATCTGCACGTCCCCGATCAGGTCCGGGTCCTGCGAGTACCGCATGTTGCGGTGGTACTGGCGCTCCAGCATCGGCGTGAGAACGTCGTGGTCGATGTTGCTGATCACCTGCTTGATGCTCTTGCCTGCGTTCGAGATCAGCATGGACAGGCCGGACGACGTGCGGCTTGCCCCGGGGACGTGCTCCCCGGTCATGTAGCGCGGAATCCCGGAAACCTCGTCGGCGATCCCCATGAACCGGTCGAACACGGCCATGAGTTCCTGCGCGTTCGAGTTCGGCTGGAAGAACGTCAGCGGCTGCGTCGCGTCGTTGTAGTCCGACTGCCGGAACTGCCAGATTTTCCAGGGGTACATCTGTGAGATGTCCTCCCCGGCGGGCAGGCGGCTGATGTTCACCCCGACCTGCGGGCCCGACGCGATCCCCATGTTGTTCGCCAGTGCCCGCGCCGCCGCGTTGCACATGTTCTGGGCGTCCATGCAGAGGTCGGCCACCCCGTTTCCATCCACGCGGCCCGGCACCTTCTCGAACGAGGTCAGGAAGTACGGTTTCCGACCGAGCGGGTCGTAGTTCAGCACGGCCTTCACGACCGTGTTGTTGATCATCCACACCTCGCAGGGGTACGACATCTGCGGGTCGGGAATCTCCTCGGGGCTGAGGCCCCACTCCAGGAGCAGTTTCCCCGGGATCGAGTCCCAGAGCTGCAGCGCGGCGACGACATCGTCCCCGGCCTCGTCGAAGTCCTTGCTCGACGTCTCCTCGATGTCCGATGAAGTCGTCTCGATCCAGCCGAGACCGCCGACACCGAAGTCCGCCAGGACTGAGCGCAGCGCCACCTCGTCGTACCCCTCGACGCCGATCATCGCCTCGATGTCGTCCCGAGTCAGGTAGTGCAGCTCGATCACCGGCATGTTGTCGATGTCTTCGCCCCACGGCGCCCAGAAAAACTTGTACGGGTCGACGCGCTCCCACTCGTCGCGCAGCGTCTCCTGCGGGGCCAGTCCGCCACCGGGAACCCAGGCCATCTTCATCCGGCGGCGTGGGGTGGGGCCTTTCAGAACCGCGAAGGGGAACGTGGCGACGTCGTTCGTAAACTCGAAGAGGGCCTTGATGAACCCGCCTTCGGCGAGCTGGTCCTCCATCTTCTTCTCCATCCGCTCCACGCGCTTCTCTGCTTCGTGGCGGAGCTGGCGCAGCGCCGTGTCCTCCATCCCGGCGGCGAGGTCCTTCAGCTCCAGCTCGGACAGGGGAGGGTTCCCCTCGGCGTAGTACTGCTGGAGGTTCTGCTGCATGATCTGCTGCAGCCCCTGCTTGATCTCAGGGGGCACTTCGGGCATCGGCGTCGCGGAGATCGACCATGGTTTGTCCTCGCCGGACCCGAGCAGCGTGTCGCGCAGCCAGGCCGTGGCCGTCCGGCACTTCGTCGAGACGATCCCCATGAAAATCTCCGACCCGCCGTGTTCGCGGATTTCCTGGAGTTTCGAGGGCTCGTACTCCATGTTCCGCGCGCGCATGCACTGCGTCAGACGCGGCTCGATCTCCTGTCGCTTGTAGTCCCGCATCACCTCCCAGCGGCGGCGGACGTGCGCTGCCAATCCCTGGATGACGGGGGCCTGCTGCTGGTCCTGGTTGGCGGCCCTGGCCGCTTCCTCCAGCGACGCGGGGCTGGCGGCGGGAATCAGCGCGGAAGCTACAGCCATGGTGCGATCTCACATGTCAAGTCTTGCGTATGGTATTGACCACCTGTTTACAGGTCAACAGATCAGGTCCAACCGCGCGCGGAGACCTTCTTCACCTCGCGGCGTTCCTCACCCATCGCGGCAGAGCCGAACACCTCGCCGCCGTCGGCGTGCAGGCAGAGGTACTGGAAGGCGTCAGCCAAGTCAGACCATGGGTGGCTCTTCTCGGGCTTGTCGTCCTTCACGCCCTTCGTGTTGATCTTGTACCGGTACTTCCCGGCCAGGGCCTGCACCAGGTGGTTCGCGCTCTCGGGGTCGATCACCAGGCCGTGTTTACCATCCACCAGGCGGGACAGGTACTTCTCCACGGCGGCGATCCGCGCGGCTATCGAGTTCGTCCGCGCAGGTTTCACGAGGAACCCCTCGGCCTTGTAGATGTCCGCCACGCACCGCTCGTCCGTCTGCACCCGCTGGAACGCGGCCGGGTCCACGATCACCATCGAGCTGCGCCCGGGGAACTTGTTCGTCAGCAGCGGCTTCAGCTTCTCCTGGATGAACCTCAACGCGCCGGTGTCCTCGGAGATCAGCGCGTCATACACCACCAGGCGCCCGTCGAACGACTGCTGCCCGACCACGGCGGCGGGTGTGAGCCCGGCATCGACCCCAATCAGCAGGGGGGTCTGGCTGAACATCGGCTTGACGGGGTGCTTCGCCACGTGAGCGGACCGGTCGAACGACCGGAACACCGGCTGCCCGGACAGGCTCTTGCCGAACTTCGCGTGGATGTACACGTCGATCCAGTCGTCCGACTTCCCCTGCGCCAGGTTGTCGTAATAGTCGTCGGGCAGGAACTGCGTCCAGTCGGCCTCCGGAGAGAGCCCCGAGGGCTGTATCGTGACGTGGACGTTGTCCGGGGGGTCGGAGAGCAGCTCCTCCCAGAACGTGTCCTGGTCGGGCGGGTTGGTCATCCCCCACAGGTGCGCGTTCGACCTCCCGTCGTCGGTCTTGCACCCCACGCCGTTCATCATCTTGTCCGGGTACCGCCCCACGCGCCCCTGCGCGGCGTTGTAAATGTCGGGGTGAATCTCCCGGAACTCGTCGAAGATGATGAAGCTCGCCTGCAGCGACAGCAGGCGCCGCACGTCGTTCTGGTCGTCCAGACCACGGAACAGCACCTCGCACTCCACGTCCCCCACCTTGATGAGGAACTTGTACTCGGTCTTGAGGAACGACCCCATGACCCCGTCGGGTATCCACTTCAGAAAGTCGGGGATGCTGGTGTCCCTGAGCTGCTCCCGCGTGTTCCGCACCCAGATACACCGCGACCGCCTGATCCCATCTTTGCACGGCGCCATCTGAGCCGCGTGGTGCAGGATTTTCATGATGCCAGCGGTCGTCTTGGTGGACCCCACGGGCCCCACCGCCAGGGAGATGAACTTCTCGGAGTAGAAGAACGCGTCGAGGCTCTCGATCACCTCGAAGTTGATCTCATGTGTCATCCCCGACCGCCCTGCTGGTGCCCTCGATGGTCACGCCCTGGTCCGCGTCCTTCGCGCGCGTGATGTTGATGATGACCTGCGGGCCGCCACCGGCCGACTCCTCGACCTTCTCGGGCTCCAGGCGTCCCATCCGGTTCAGCATCTTCTGGAACTCCAGGCGGGCGTTGGCCGGAACGTCGGGTCGCTGCATGAACCGGAACAGGTTGTCCAGGTTCACCGCCCCCATGAGGCGCGCCACGGTCTCCAGCTTGGACGGGTCCTCCTCGATCTCCTGCAGCTGGGCGCGCGACAGGATGGGTTGGGAGGTATCCTTGGGCTTCGCCACTTTGTCGACGGGTTGTGCCATGTTTCATATGCTAACTCGTAAACACATGAGCGTCAATCGAGGTCGAGTTGTGCGAATATGGCGTCCAGGAGGGCGCTTTTCGGTGTCTGGCCGCGCGCGATAGCCCCTTTCACGGTGTCCGCATCCAGCTCCATGAGGTCGATCCACCACTCCAGGCTACGGGCCTGGTCCTCCATGACCACCACGATGGTGCGTTTCTTGGGTGTGGGGGTAAAACATGCCTTGCAGGTTGGGTGGGCGGCTTTGTTCAGGCCCTTTCTGAGCTTGTCGTAGACTCTGCCACAGTCGCACTTGACCGTGACTACGTGTTTGGGATTCCCGCCTGACGTCCTCTCGAACCGGGAGTCGATGACGGTGAGGGTTCCAAACCTCTGGCCGATCAGTTTCTTCATGGGGGTTAAATGCTCCTGGTGGGTTTGGGGGGTTAAATAGCGCATTGAGGAGGGGGGTTAAATGGTGAAATGGGGTCTTGGGTTATACGCGATACCTAAGTCTGGGGCGGGCCGGGGCCCCCCGTCGGTCCCTCCCCCCACCTGTTTACGCGCCGCCGAGGGTGCAAGACGCTGACTAGCGTAGGGGCAAGGCGCCCTGATCCCGCTAGGTGAATGTCTCGCCGCCATGTCTCCGTGGTGTCCGGCCTGAAGGTAGTGCCGTGCGACGCGTTTTGTGTCGTAAGGCGAGCGCCTTGCGAATAGTCTGAGAGGCGGGCATAGGCACCACGGCGCGCGCATTGTCGAGAGACGTGCGCGTGAGGGTCGGGGTCCGTTAATAGCGGAAAGGACCGTCCGGACAGGAATGTGCTACGTCTCGGGGGCGTAGTGCGTGAAAGGGGGTCTACCTCCGCTCCGCCTGTCGTGCGTGCACGCTTGAACGGGGCCGGTAGGCAAACCGCGCACCGGAGGGGGTGCGGGGCCGCCCAAACAAGGCGACACTGACGCATTGTGCGGTCGGTGTCGTGTCGTATGTCCAGCCAACTGGATCGCGCTTAGCGTGTCGGCACGTCGCCGCCGCTAGGCAATGCGTCAGCGTAGGGTGCATCATGAGGGTGCATCCTAGTCTGACGCATAGTGAAAGGAAACGTCATGCTCACTGAAAAGCAGATCAAGGTGAAGATCGCGGGCGTCGCACGCTCCACGAAAGCCATGCGCGAGAACGTGCAGGAAATCCTGATCAACATCGCGGGGCACGTGTATGTCCACAAGGACGTGACGCTCTATCAGTCGCTCTTCGACGCGACGTCCGGGATGAACCGCAAGCGTATCGTCAAGTGGATCAAGGACCACGGGTTCGCCAACGTCTCCAAGGACGGCAAGTTCACGCTGAACCGGACCATGCACAAGGAATCCGATTTCGCGGATGGCGAGCACGTGGTGAAGTGGCTCACGGCCAACGCGCCGGAGTGGTGGGCGGATGAGGAATCCGCGAAGAAGATCGCCCAGGAACTCGACGTCGCCAAGCGTATCCAATCGCTCGCCAAGCAGGTGAAGGACGCGCGCGAGAACAACAAGGTCGTCAAGGTGGATTTCGCCGAGTTTCGCAAGGCGCAGCAGGAACTCGCCGCCGCGCTGGAGGATGCCGAGAAGATGTCCAACGTGGGCGACAGCCGCATGATCGACGCCACCGCCAACTGACACCACGTGCTTACACGTGAACACCCCGAGCCCCTCGCACCACGTGCGGGGGGTTTGCTTGTGTTCACTCCAAGCGAAAGGACGACTCATCATGGCCATCGACCACTGCATCGCTACACCCAGCACCAAGGTGTCCATCCGCCACAAGGTGAACTCCGCCTCGCGCAAGGACCGCAAGCGCGCTCGCACGCGCAGCTTCGCCGCCACCTCCACACACCGCATGGGGCTCATCGACCACAAAATCGTGCAACGCGACGACTCATCGTGGGCCGTTGTGCGCCGCCACTGCGGGACTGTCGTGGCATCCGGCTTCGCGTCGGCGAGCGACGCGGCGGACGCGCTCTGACACTTTACCCCCACCCCGTTTAACCCCTACCTCGTTTAACCCCTACCTCGTTTAACCCCTACCTCGTTTAACCCCCGGAGTTCTGTCTCGTGGGGTGTATGCACTATCGGGGTTCTGTCTCGTGGGGTGTATGCACAAACAGCACCTCGCAACCAACAATGCAGAATGGAGTGGGGTTAAACCAGGGCTGTCCGGCGCTTGCGCCGGACTTTACCCCCACCTGAGAGGGCGTTTTACCCCTTCCTCCAGGGGTTTTGAGCCTGTATTAAGCCCGGGACATCAATGTAAAATGGGTGTGGATTGTTATTTTGTCTCAATACAAACTTTCCCCAAACCCCTGATTTTCCAGGCTTTGGGTGGGGGTAAGATATAGTATTAATCCAAGTGAGACATTGAGACAGGATTTTAGAGTATACGCGTTTGGAGCGCTGACACTCTGACCTATCAAAGTTAAATAGGTTTTTACCCCCACACCCCGCTGGCTTAACCCCCCAGCCAAAAGTTTTTGATAGGTGAGAGTCCCGACGCTCCGCAGCGCTTCTCTCTCTGAGGCCGACTCGTTGTCTTAAATGTAGTTCGCACGACCTAAGAATTGTGTTGTTTCAACGACTTAGCACTTTAAGCCGCCCAACAAGCCGTGTCTCAATGCACGCCACCTTTGTCTCAATACACCCCCACCCCCGGTGGAGGACGCAGCAAGCGCTGGCTTAACCCCCCAGCACACACCTAACCCACTTTACCCCCACCTCAGTATGTGCTTACATGTCACGACAACGCTTCGGAGGGCACCATGACCCGCACACGCGAAGACATCACCGGACAGAGGTTCGGTCGCCTGGTGGCTGTGCGCCCTGGCGCTCCACGCAAGTGGCTCTTCCGCTGCGACTGCGGCACCGAGAAGGAGATGCAATCCGCCAACGTGAAGTCCGGCAACACGACGTCCTGTGGCTGCGCCCGCAAGAACCGTTTCCGCGACATTCTGGGGGCGACATACGGTAAGCTCACCGCCGTGGAGTATCTGGGCAACGGGACGTGGCGCTGGCAGTGCGACTGCGGCAACACCACGAAGGCTCGGTTCTCCGATGTGGAGAACCGCAAGAAGAACTCCTGTGGCTGCCACCGCTACACGGCCAACGGCCACTACGACAACCACGACCCTGAGACTGTCCGGACCATCAGCGAGTTCAAGCGCCGCACGGTGTTCCATCGCCTGGGGTATGACGGGCAGTCCCTGGCGCAACTGAGCGAGCAGCTGGGCGAGAGCCCCAAGACCCTCCTGAAGACGATCCTGCACACGGGAGACCTGCCTTGAGAGCACACCACCCACCACCCCACGTGCTGACACGTGGGCACGACTCATCAGGCACGCGCCGCTACCCAACAGCGCACCACCTTCGCAACGCCCTCGCCGTGCTCGGGACGACCCTGACCGTCCTGGCTGTGGGGTTCGCCGTCGCGCTGGTGCTCATCAACTGGATGACGGGGTGCGGGGAGACGTTCGCACACCCCGGGACCGGCGCCACGACGCCTGGTGCATGCGTGACGCCCATGGACCTGCTGGAAGGAGACGAAGCCAATGACTGACGAGATGAACCGATGACCCAGCGCACCCACAGAAAGTTCCGCGTGCCCAACGCCGACATGCGCCGATACGTGGAGCAGCTCAAGCCGTTCCAGAACAAGAACGAGACCTGCCACGGAGAGTGGGGGCCGGACGATACCGGCACCCTGTATGCGGTGTTCAGCTACCGCACATGGCCGATGTTCATCTACGACCCGGCGGCCGACATGTGGTTCGAGAACACCGAGAAGGTGAGCGTGACCACCAGCTCACACCACACGAAGACCCGGCCGCACAACGTGGCGCCGGAGAAGTTCGTCCCGATGGAGAGGGTCGACATGCTGCTCCTGATTTCCGCCGGGAGCTACGCCGCATACTGCGCGGACAGAATACGCGCCGCTGCGGAAGACGGAGCAGCAGAGGAAGCAGTGAACCGCATAACCTCGATGCCCGCCTGAGACCACGAGAGGAGACGACAGATGACCGACTGGATCAGTATCGCTCAAGACGAATGCACGAGCGAGGAGATTGACCTCGTGTCCGACCTAATCTGTAACATCATCGCCGAGAAGCGGGGGCATATGGTCACGTCACTCTCGTTCAGCATCGAAGTCACATACGAGCCTGACGAGGAGTCAGACTCGGAAACCGCCAACGAGGTGTGACCATGACCGACATGACAACTTACGAAGCCATCGAAGCCGAAGCCAGGGCCGAAGCCGCCGCATCCCTGCCCGGCCTGAAGCGAGCGGTCGAGATTTCCGCTGGCGAGCGGTGCCTGGACTACGAGCAGGGGTGCGCGGTCTGCCAGTCATGGGCGGCGTTCGACTATCTCTGCCACGAGTTCGACTTCGACCCCGACGAGATCGAGAGCCGCAGCTTAGCCACCGACCAAGGAGACCCCCAATGACCACCTACAACACCAGCATAGGCGAGCGCTTTGCAGCTTCCGTGTGCAAACTCTTCGAGGGCGACGCCCACTGGTCCGTGCATGACCTCGACGGCGCCAAGGAGTTCTTCGACCTGATCGGGTTCAAGCCGCCGGACGGGGCGACGACCACGGAGACCGAGCAGGAGCCCAAGCTCGACTACCTCACGATCCGCGCTTGCGTGGATTATGGGAGCAGCATCGAAAGCTACGTCGGAGAGGAAGACTCAACGCCCGCAGACGCCCTGGCAGAAGCGGCCGAGCACGCCAAGTGCCACATCGAGGCCGATGGCAACGCCTACGTGAGAATCTTCTGGACCCTCTACGCCCACAAGACCGACGGCACCGAGGAGGCCATCGGCGACTTCCCCACGTTCGAGCACGCCTACCGCATGCAGAACCTGCTGCTCGCACCCATGCGTGAGGCTGTAAATGGTGCGCTCGCTGCTATCCACCCATCCCACAACGGCGTGGAGACCATCGAAGCCATCCACGAAGTTGCCGCCCGCCTCGACGACATCTGCAACCAGTCGAGCACGGAGGAGCGCCTGTAGGCACGACCTGACACCCAACCCACAATATGATACAATCACCACCAGACGATGTCAGGAGTGTGCAATGAAAGACCTGATCGGCCCAGCCATCGTCCTCCTGGCGATCTACGCCGGGTTCGACGAAGTCCTCAACTCCACCAACCCATGGGAACCCCTGATCGCCATGATCATGGTGGCGGGGCTGCTCGGCCTGCTGGCGCGCTGACGCCTGACACAACACGAACCCATCAGACATTGACAGACACGTGCTTACATGTAACTGTAAGNGCAAACAGGTTCCCCTGTTAACGGGGACGCACCGCCTGCGTCATGCGGGCACTCACCAGACCAAGGAGTAAGACATGACTTCCATCAACCAGACCATCGAAGTCTGCACTGCGATCCTGCGCCAGGCGCCGACGGCGGTGCCGTTCCTCAAGGGCAAGCCCGGCATGGGCAAATCGGACGCCTGTCTGCAGATCGGCGACGCGCTCGGCATCGAGAAGGACCGTCAGCTGGTGGTCCACGTGAACAACCACGAGGTGGTGGACTTCACTGGTGTGCCGTCCATCGAGGACGGGCAGACGGTCTTCAACCCGACGAAGATGTTCTACCAGTTCCGTGAGGGCACGGGCCCGGGGCTGATCGTCCTGGAGGAGCTGCCTCAGTCCACCACGCAGCACCAGACGTGGGCGGCGGGTTTCATGCTGGAGCGTCAGACGCCGACGTTCAAGCTCGACCCGGAGGTGCGGATCATCGTCACCGGGAACCGGGACACGGACAAGTCGGGCGCCAAGCAGCTGCTGCGCCACCTGTCGAACCGCATGTACGAGTTCGAGATGGAGACGTCCCTCGACGACTGGTGCGAGTGGGCGATGAACCGTGAGCTGGACCCCATGGGGATCGCGTTCATGCGTCTCCGGCCCGGCCTGCTGAACGACTTCGATCCGAACCGGTCGGTCAACCCCACGCAGCGGTCGTGGACGCAGCTGTTCACCGAGGTGCCGACGGACCTGCCGAGCGACCTGTACCTGGCTGCGGCGTCCGCCAAGGTGGGTGAGGGTGCTGCCGCCGAGTGGGTCGCCGCGCGCGACATGATGGTGAAGATGCCCAGCGTGGATACTATCCGCCTGCAGCCGGAGAAGGCCGAGGTGCCGGAGGAGCCCGCCGTGCGGTACGCCGTGGCGACGGCGCTGAGCATGACGGCGGAGCCGGATAGCTTCGAGCGGGACATGACGTACGTCAGCCGCCTGCCGAAGGAGTTCCAGATGGTCTACGTCACCGACGCTCTGCGCCTCCACCCCGAGCTGCAGCAGACGAAGCAGTTCATCGACTGGGCGATCCAGAACAAGGACATCTTCGTCGGCGGCGGTGAGTGACGCTGCACGGCGTCACGTGCTGACATGTAGCCACGGCTGGATACCTGGCCGTGGCGCCCCGGGAGACAGGAGACTGCCCATGAACCCACAAACCCTACCCGACTGGGCTACATACTCCGACGGAAGAAAGCGCGCCGAGAAGTCGTTCTTCATCACACTGCTGGAGAAGGGTGTGAGCATCGAGGAGTACGCCCGCAAAACCCGCTGCGGCCCGGGACGTGTGCCCACGATCCAGCAGCCAGTTGAGAGCCGCAGGCCGATCCTCTTCCTTCTCTATGAGGAGCACTGGCCGGAGGAGTGGGCGGCGTACGTGGCGGCGTGCCGCATCCTGGGTGTGGAGCCGCACTGAGGAGACCACCATGGAAGAAGAGGTAGAGCACCCCTACGGATATGTATTCCAGATCGACTTCGGCCTGACCCACCCAAGGGTTCGCCGGTTCTGGGATGTGTCCGAGTATCTGCCGAAGCACGTGCAGGACCAGTTCATAGCGGACATCGCTGCCTATCGCCTAGGGCTGAGCGACATGCCCTTCCACATGCAGAAGGCGGACGACCTGGTACACGAAATAGCCATGTCGGCGCGGTTCAGCGACACAGGAGTCAACTACCTGATCAAGAGCCCAGTTGAGCTGACATGTCAGCATCTGAATATGCTGCTGGCCATGAAGCAGGCCCGTGGCGAACTCGAAGACTTCCTCAAGGAGAGCAAACTATGAGCACCAACAAGACACTGCAGGACGCCCTCGCTCGCATCGAGCAGTGGGAGAAGGAGAACGCGCAGGAGGCCGAGGCGCCCGAGACTGTGGAGGAACACGACTCATCAGCCCCGGCTGGCGAGACCTGGCGGCACGTGGCGGACGTCGCGGAGGATCAGGTCAACGCCATGCAGCAGAAGCGCACCATCAGCGTGAAGGGCCTCGACGAGAAGGCCGTGCTGGTGAGCGTGAAGCGCCGGATGTACTCGCCCTACAAGATCGACGCCGCCGAGAGCCGTGCGTATGGCGCGGGGAACGTGAACAAGCACCTGTTCACGGGGCGGGACAACCGCGTGAAGACCACGCTCGCCAAGTTCACCAACGTCTACACCTACGTGAACGACAACACGGTGCCGTGGACGACCGGTGTCCGGATGCTCCGGATCGAGCACTACATGGAGTTCTCCCGGAACCTACGCCAGCTGATCGCCGAGGCCGAGGATGCCGTGGACGATCTTTGCGCCCACTGGGACGAGGAGGTGCAGGCCGATCTAGACCGCCTGCAGAAGATCGCAGCGGCGAAGGGCAAACCGAACCTGGTGGACCCGTCGGACTACCCCGACGTCGACACGCTCCGGTCCCGGTTCGGGATCGAGGTGCGGTACATGCCTGTGCCCACCACCGGTGACTTCCGTGTCGGGATCAGCGACGAGGACAAGGCGTCGCTCCAGCGTCAGCTGGAGGAGGCCGAGGCGAACGCCGCGCGCCACGTCGTGTCCGAGATGCTGGAGCCCATGCAGCGGGCGGCTGACAAACTGGCCGTGCCCATCGGCGAGGAAGGCTCGATCTTCCGTGACAGCCTGATCGAGAACATGCGCGAGGTGGCGACCCGCATGGAGAAGGTGAACCTGTCCGACGACCCCGAGGTGGTCGAGCGGATCAGGGACCTGCGGAGCATCGTCGACGCATACGCCGACAACAAGGAGGTGCTGCGCAACAGCCAGTCCGTGCGTGAGAAGGCCGCCGGTCAGATCAGCGACCTCGTGGGCAAAATGCAGGGGCTCGTGTGATGGGATACTGGAGCGACGTGACCATAGCGATCTATGGCCCGGAGCCAGCGATGCTGGCGCTGATCGCAGCCGACCGGATGAAGGAAAACTCGATCCTGAGACAACACTCGGACTGCATCGAGAACCTACGGTATCTGGGCAGCGATGGACCGGAGAAACAGCCGTTCAGGCGCCTCCTGGCGCGTTTCCATCGCGTAAAATGGTACTCCGATTTCCCGGATGTCGTGCAGTGGTACGACCTCATGCAACTGGTCGTGGACCAGTACTTGGATCGCGGACTCTGCTACGAGTTCATCCGTGTCGGCGAAGATGTCGACGACATCGAAGGTGACAGAAGGGGAGAGGACGTCGAGTTCTTCCTGGATACCGTCACAACCATCACCGTCGACACCCCCAAGCACCTACCTGAAGAAGGAGATGAAGAATGACCACCGCAACCCCTGACGAGACCCAGACGGTCGAGCAGCTCTCTGATGCCCAGATGACCGACCTGGAGCGTCGCATCGGCAAGGCCAAGTCTCTGCTGATCCTCGACCACCCGTTCTTCGGTTCGGCGGTGTCCCGGCGTCCCATCCAGATGACGTACTCGGTGCCGACGGCAGCGATGTCTGCCACCGGGCAGATGTACATGAACCCGTCGTTCGCGTACCCGCTGACGGTCAAGAACCTCATGTTCCTCCTCGCCCACGAGGCGATGCACTACATGCTGGCTCATGCCACGCGCCGGAAACACCGGGACCCCAAGGCGTGGAACGTGGCGGCCGACAAGGTGATCAACGACACCCTGATCGACGCAGGCGTCGGTGACTTCATCGAGGGCGGCGTGACCCTCGACGGCGCGCGCCAGTTCGCCACGGAGCAGCTCTACGACGAGAACGACGACGGTGGCGGTAACGGCCCCGGCGGGATCGGCAACGACGTGGGGAACCCCACGGACGGCGACGGCAACGCCCTGGACGACAGCCAAATCCACCAGATCGAGGCGCAGGCCAAGGTCGAGGCGCTCCAGGCCGCCAAGGCCGCCAAGGCGACGGGCCGTCTCCCGGGCAACGTCGAGCGCATGGTCAATGAGCTGGTCGAGGTCAAGACGCCCTGGCACGAGAAGCTGGAGCGTTTCATGCAGGACAAGATCAAGGAGGGCTACAGCTGGCAGCGGCCGAACCGGCGCTTCCTGCACTCGGGCCTGTACCTGCCGGGCGACGACCACAAGCCGAAGATGGGCGAGATCGTGATCGGCGTCGATACGTCTGGGTCGATCAGCCAGGAGGAGCTGACCGAGTACGCCAGCCACGTGAACCGCATCCTCGACATCTGCCAGCCGGAGAAGGTCACGGTCGTCTACTGTGACTCCGAGGTGGCGCATGTGGATGAGTACACCCCCGACGACATGCCGCTTCAGCTGACGGCGCACGGCGGCGGCGGCACGGACATGACGCGCATCTTCGAGTGGATCGACCAGAACCGCGAGGAGGTCGAGTTCGCGCTGGTGTTCACCGACGGCTACACGCCCTGGGGCGAGGCGCCTGACTACGAGGTGCTCTGGGCCATGACGAGCCACATCACGGCTCCGTACGGCGAGACCATCAGCATCGAAAACTAATAACTCAAACGGAATGACATCCAGAGAAGGAGTGATGAGATGAAGAAGGTAGAGTTCACCGGCAACCGCCGTTGGGACGCGTACAAGGCGTTCCACCAGACCAAGGGCGAGTTCACGCTGTTCGAGAACGGCGAGTGCATGCTTACACGTGCACAGTTTCGCCCCCACCAGCGACGCATGTACCCTGAGTTGGGCGTTCAGATCGTGGCCACGAACGACGACAACCTGCCGCAGCTGTACATGGACGAAGCCCGCACGCAGCCCGTGAAGAAGGCATGGCTCAATGCTTCGTCCGACCTTCGCTTCCTGGACAAGCGCCAGCAGTTCCTCGTTGTGGACTACGAGCAGGGTGTGGCGATCCGGATCGGCCGGGGATCATACGGGAGGCGCAGCAGCCCGCTGCAGCATGTGCCGGACCATCTGTCCTCGGCTTGCGCCCTGTGGATGGGGCCACATCGCAAACCCGTGCCGCTCTCCAAGATCGAAGTGGCTGAGCCGGACCCCGAACTGAAGAAACAGCTCCGGCCCAAGCTGCGCGATGTGAAGGCGGCAGCCGGTGCGATCCGGCGCATCAGTGACGACCGCCCCGTGTGGACCAACGACAAGATGCGCGTGAACCCGGAGTGGCTGGACATGTCGGTCGAGGAGATCATCGAGGAGAACTTCGCCGGGCCGGACTGGTGGTTCAACCGCGCCCGCGCCGCCAACGGGTTCGAGTTCCCCCGGAAGACGTCGACCTTCGAGTATCTCTACACCGAGAGGAGAGGAGTATGAGCACCGCCATCGCCAACAACGTGAACGGAGAGCTTCTGCGCGACCCTGCCGTGGGCAGGGTCACTATCCGCCTGAACACGGAGGAGTGGTCTACCCGGAAGAAGAAAATCCTCATCGAGGCAGTGCGCAAGGGCATCAGCGACTGTGGGGGCAAGACAGCCGAGATCGTCTCTGATCTTTGTAGGCAATATGAGACCGGGCCGTTCATCCACATCCACCAGCACGGCTGGGCCATCCCTACGAAAGAGCTGGACCCTGACCGCCTGGATGAGATCATCGCCCAGGTGGCGGCCTCACTGAAACTTGCCGCCGCGCTGGAGGACGCCGGGAGAAGAAGTAGAGGTTATATGATAGCGAGGGGGAGGTACGGCAAAATCTTTTTGGATTCTGTCGAGAGGGGCGAGACACCCCCAGCGATCATCGTCGGCCATATGTCGTACCAACATCGCTGGGACTTCGCGGCGAAGTACATACGTCCGGCGACCCCCGAGCAGCAGGCCAACAAGACACGACTCATCGAGGCCGTGCGCGCGGGCGAAACACTCACCGTCGACTACACGTAAGGAGACCACCAATGGCAACGGTCAAGATCACCGAGACGCTCGTGGTCAGCGTCCGGAATAAACTCGACAGGATGGAGAAAGCCGCTATAGGACAGTTGAATGTTTCTGTCGAACTCGAACGAAGCGAAACAGCGCGCTCTCTCATAGAGTGGTGCCAGAATGTATCTTGGGGCCCCCACGAAGACCTGCGCTCGGTCATTCCCATCAGCTGGCTGCATCAACCGCGTGCCGTCGACATCCATTTCGGTGCCCACACGCTATCGCACGTCCCGAACAGCATACGAGTGGTTAATGACGGAGATTACGTGTTTCCCCCGACGGAAGAGGTGCGGAAGCACCCCAACCTACCCGACATCGTGGTCGATCCGAAATCCGATGAGACCGCTCCACCGGTGGCGAGAGAGTTTCTGCTGGCCGAACTCAGGAAGCGGGAGCGCGCCGTGCAGCTGCGAGAACAGTACAGGCAAGTCGCAGAGGACCTGACCAAGTATCTGCGGAGCCACTCGACGCTCAACCGCGCGCTCAAGGAGATGCCCGAGCTGGAGATGTATATACCCCAGGAGTACCTGGACCGTGTGTACAAGAAGGCGCAGCGGTCGTCACCGACTAAGCCGGAGCAGGTGGACGTCGACCGGAGCCAGATCGCTTCGCTGGGCGTCGCGGCGCGTCTGCAGAACATCAGGGACTGAAGAAATGCGGTGGGGTGTGCGCGCTCCATCATGCAGGCGACCCGGCGCGTCTGCCACCAATACCCGTTCAGGCCAAGACGCACTCGTCATACCCCTGCCGCATCGAGAAAACGGGTAGACGCCGGGACCAATATGTGCTTACAGGTGAACGCATGAGAAGTGACTACATCGAAAACGCCCTGGACGCAGCGTTCGACGCCGTGCTCCGACGCCGTGCTCCTGACTCCCAAGCTGAGAGAGATGACCACATGGACCAACCCACGAAGCTCCACACCACCCCCATCGACGTGTTCGTGGTCAACACCACGAGGAACGGTGACGCGTTCGCCGTGACGAACGAAGGCGAGAGCGTGTACATCTCCCCGCATCTCGTGGAGAACTACGACGTGGCCCAGGGGCAGCACCGCCAGGTGAAGGTGGCCCCCAACAACCCGGCCCATGTCGAGCGTGGCGTCCCCTGGCGGGCGTTCTTCGTGGTCCCGTTCGGCAGCGAGGTGGAGTATGCGCCCCAGCCCCAGCCCCAGCCCCAGCCCCAGCCTGCAGCGGAGCCCGTCGAGCCCGAGAAACCCCGGGATCGTGTGACGGACGAAGAGGTGCTCGACGCCCTGGGTGATGCCATCGTCACCACGACCGCAGGTCTCGCCAAGATGCTCAACGCATCGAGCATCGCCGTCCGCCACACATTGGACCGGCTCCACAAGAAGCGTCAGGTAGTACGTGCTGACGTGTATGCAGACCCCGACCAGTCGAAGGCAAGCCGGGCGCTCTGGGCCAAGTCCGTGGACCAGTTTTACCCCGTCGAAGACGACATCGCAGCGGAATAGCCGCACCACTCACGGGACGCGGCTGCGCCGGGCGGGCGATCCCCCTCCCCGCTCGCCCGGCGACCAGAAATAGGAGCCCCCGATGAAACCTGAGCACCGCTGGGACAGCACCGACATCGCGCAGCACTTTGAGAAGCTGCGCCGCGAGGACGCCGCCGCCAACGCCGCCGCCTACCTCGCCCGCCCGGACGCCGAGGCCGCCGAGCGCCACCTACGCCGCGCCCAACGCCTGCTCCTCGGCGCGCTCGCTGCGGCGCTTGTAGTAGCCGCATGGGCCGCGCTCGCGCCCCCGCCCGCCGAGGCCGTGGAGTGGCCGTGCGTGGTGGGCGAGACCTGCGGGAGGGCGATGTGATGGCCGAGAAGGTTTTCGCAGCAAAGTGCAGGACTTGCGGGCTAGAGCTTCGCATCAACAGGCAAGACAACGCCGAGACGGCGCTCAAGCGCAAGCGATGGAGTAACGTATGGAAGGACGTGGATGGATGCACGACCGGCGTTTGCCGGAAGTGCAAGAAACAGGGACGGCACTGATGCGCCTCGCCCTTGCCCTCACCCTCGCCGCCGCGCCCGACGCCTATGTGCCCACATGTGAGAGGGATGGATGATGACCGACACCACACCGACAGACCGCGAGACGGTGGAGCGGCTTATTCGCCGAGAGCCCATGCTGACTTCGATGCCACCGCAAGAGACCGAAGTAGCCAAAACACTCCGCGCCCTTCTCGACGAACGCGACGCCGCCGTGGCCCGCGCCGAGGCGGCGGAGGCGAAGCTGACCCACACCGGCGCAACATATGTCTGCCCAATCTGCGATATTGCCGGGTGCGAGCATACCCGCGCCGCCCTCAAGGAAAGGGGCAGGGGGCCGGACCAGCCGCGTCCGCGCATCGTAACCGAGCCTGTTGCCGCGCCGCCGCCGCACACTGCATGGCGGGCTTATTCGCCGGAGCGCCGTGATCTTGGGTCGGTCTATGCGGATAACGAGGAAAAGGCGCGCGATGCGTTCCGCGCCGCCCTCGGGGAAGGAGGTGAGTGATGGATTCAGAAGCCAAAACTACCTTGGCTTTCATTCTGTCTGTGTTCGGGGTGTTTCTTCTCATTGCAGTGATGATCACCTCCGCGAACACAGAAAGGTTCAAAACCTGCATCGAGGCCGGAATGGTGATGCAGGGTCAGAACTGCATCCCGCCTGAGGCCGTTGGCGGGGAAGGAGGCGACTGACCATGCTTGAGATCATGCAATTCTACGTCTCTGGCTTCTGGACGTGGCTCGGGCTCACAATCGGGCTGGGCATAGTTGTGTCTGGCGTCGTGGAAGTCATCAGCTCTTTGAGGGGGAGATGAGTGATGAAGCGGACCGACAAATACGCAGCGGCGCTCACCGTGCTCACTTTCGCCTTCCTGTTTTGGCTGATCGTGAACTACGGGGAAGAAGGCGTCATCGCGCTTCTCGGGGTCATTTTGTGGGCGTGTGTGGCGGCGCTTTTGTTCCTCTTCTTCAAAGCGCTCATAGAGATTTTCGGGGAGGGAAGTGAGTGATGATCTGCAACCCCTGCCACGGCAAGGGCGTCGTCCGGCGCTGGCACGCACCCTCTGGCGTGGACCTACCTTCTCCGTGCCCGGAGTGCGGCGGGTGCGGGATCAGCCATTGCTGCGATGGAGACCAGCCGACCGTGCGGGACGAGGTGCTGCGCGCGGCGCAGGAGAGGGGAGGTCAAGGTGACTGAGCGAGTGCAGACCCGGAGCCTCTATGCCATGATCGAGCGCGCGGCGGTCGCCGCGTCGCGCGACGGCGTGGAGGTGGTGGTGCAGCTCCCTGACGGGACGACGATCACGGCGAGGCGCCAGGCGGACGAGCGCAGCGACGACCTTAGCTTGAGAGACATGAGCCGATGACCAAGCGTGACCTCCCACCCCACGTCTACAACAAGAAGGGCGTTCTCTACTACGAGCGTCGTCGCGGGGCAGGGTGGCAGCGCCAGAGGATAAAGGCCGAGTTCGGAACGCCCGAGTTCTGGGCTGAATACGCCCTGCTCCAGAAGGGCACGCCGCCAGCTCCGAGCGGGCACAGCTTCAAGGCATTGATCGCCGACTACCGCCGCAGTGACCGCTTCACCAAGTTGGCTCCGCGCACCAAGTCCGACTACGACAAGGTGCTGTCATTCATCGAAGACCGGCTCGGCCGGGACGACACACGTCGCGTCAAGCGCCACCACATCGTGACATGGCGGGACCAGAACACGGGCCGCTTCGCCGAATATCTCGTGCAAGTTCTGCGCGTGTTGTTCGAGCACGCCTTGGATCGTGGCTGGGTCGAAGAGAACCCGGCCCGTGGTGTCGGGGCCCCGAAGCGCGAGAAGCGCCCGAGAGAGCCCTGGCCCGACGACATGGTTGCGCGAGCGCGCGAGGTCGCCGAGGGTGACGACGCCCTGCTCTTCGAGCTTCTGGTCGGGACCGGACAGCGCATCGGTGACGTGCTGCGCATCCAGTGGGGCGACATCGAGGACGGCACGATACGCTTCAAGCAGGGCAAGACTGGGAAGCTGCTCTGGATACCGATGACCGAGCGGTTGAAGGCACTCATAGAAGCCACCCCCCGGCGCGGCATCTTCCTCCTGCTCTCGAAGCGCAACAC
>PR_CR_10_Liq_1_inCRDRAFT_1000040_pt1 | contig 63822 bp, 49 predicted proteins | sample PRCRCaboRojoPR_3_FD_10241 | JGI IMG/M metagenome (IMG submission 10241) | reverse complement strand
AACCTGCCACGTTAAAACGGACGGGGTCCCATACAGGAAAGTTTGCTTAACCATGGAAGCCTGTTGGGGTGTCCGGGATTTTTTTTTCTGGACAAGCAGCTAACAAGTCGGAAGGCGAGGCAGCAGCCACACGCCAGCAGGTGGCAGATGAGCCCGTAGTAGTTTTAAACTCCGAGCCTTTGAAGCTCTGGTAACAGGGTGGAGGATAAAACTCGGAGGACAAGTTGCGGCAGCCAATCGCAAGGCTAGTCAACTTGACTTATCAGCGCCAAAAGTGCTGGTAAGCTGCGAAGGGGCGAAGTTAAATCAAAGCGTCTCTCTCCAAGGGGGCGTTAAGGTACAAGTGAAGACAATCGTCGGTGGGACCCCGATGAGGAATTATGGGAAGGCGGTGACGAGCCCAGCCTGACCAATAATCCGCACGAGCGTTGAGTACGGTGGAGCCAGACAGGGTAGATTGCCATAGAGCTAGAAACGCCCTGCCTCCCGCCAGAACAAACAGCCTGCCTTAATTGCACCTCCTGGAGCTCAGAGAAGCTGCAACGTACAAAGGTTTTTTTTTATGCGAAAATGGTACAGCCTATACGACAAAGTGTACAGCTGGAAGAACCTCATGGAAGCCTACCAGAAGGTAAAGGCGAACCGGGGTGCTGCCGGAGTAGACGGAGTGCGTATCACTGACTTCGATGAGAAGAGGGTGTCAGAGCTGCGCCGTTTGGAAAAAGAACTCAGGACGAAGGCGTACCGCCCGCAGGCAGTAAAACGGGTGTATATCCCGAAGCCTGACGGCAGCGAGCGCCCATTAGGCATACCGACGGTACGCGACCGGGTGGTGCAGCAAGCACTGCTCAACATCCTACAGCCCATTTTCGAGCCGGGCTTCCACCCATCGAGCTACGGCTACCGCCCCGGGCGCAGCTGCGCCCATGCAGTGGCGAAGGCAGAGCGTTTCAGTAACAAGTGGGGGCTGGCTCATGCCGTTGACATGGACTTGTCGAAGTGCTTCGACACGCTGGACCACGGCTTGATACTGGCAGGGGTGGGGGCTAAAGTAAGCGACGGCAGTGTTTTGTCACTGGTCCGCCAAATACTTGAAACGGGATTTATGGACGAAGGTGCGTATTACCCTGCGGAAGCTGGCAGCCCGCAAGGCGGAGTAATCTCCCCGCTGCTGATGAATATCTATTTGGACAATTTTGACCAGTACATGAAAAGTCAAGGCATCCGGATAGTAAGGTACGCAGACGGTATACTGATCTTCGGCTACACGCGCAGTGAAGCTGGGAGGTATCGGTCTATAGCCGCCCAATATCTGGAAGAGGAGCTAAAACTTACGGTCAACGTAAAGAAGACGCACCTCACAACGATATGGGAAGGCATAGCGTACCTGGGTTTTATCATCAGCCGGCGGGGTGCGCGCATACACCCAAAGAGCGTGAAGAGGTTTAAGGACAAAGTCCGCAAGCTGACCCCACGCAACTCCGGGCGTAACGTAGAGCACCAGATAAGGGAGCTGTCGATGCTATTGCGGGGTTTTGCCAACTACTTCCGCATTGGGCAAGCCAAGCGCCTGTTCCGTAATTTAATGAGCTGGATACGCCGCCGCCTGCGGATGAAGCAAATGCGCGAGTGGAAAAGCTGGAAAGGCTTGCATAAACAGTTACGACGGATGGGTTACAAAGGGAGTTTTGAGAAAATCTCTATGGCCCGCTGGCGCAACGCGAGCTGCAAACTGGTCCACATGGCGCTGCCTAATGAGTGGTTTAATAACCTGCACTTGTACGACATGGAGCGGGTGAAAACCAACACGTTGCATCAATACTATGAATAAGATTTAACAGGAGCCGTGTACGAGGCCCGTACGCACGGTTCTGTGAGAGGGATAAAGTAGAAGGATGCATCCTTCTACTTTACCCTACTCAATCATTTTGAGGGGGGCACGAGCCGGGCGTAGCGATCTTCATCGTGGAGGATTTCGTAAAGGGCCTCATGGTACTCGGGGAAGTCAGGGAGGTTGTTGTGGCCACCGCCTTCCAGAGCAATGAGCTCACTGTTGGGCGCATCTTCGTGGAGCATTTTGCCTTGCCGGAAATGGATCAGCCGGTCAATCAGGCCCTGGCATCGCTCAGCCCGCTCAATGGCGACATCATCAAGAGCCAGGCTGGCTTTGCACAGTATGTTGCAGGTGTAGGCTGGGTGGGCAACCTCAATTTCATGAGCTCTCCCAATGGCTACCTGATCAACCTGGGCGAGGCGGGCACGCTCACCTACCCGGAGAACTTTAACGGGCCTAATGAGGAAGCCTTCCGCAATCAGGATGGCATCGAAGCCCGCAGCGCTTCGCAGTGGGAAGTCGACCCGCACGGTTACGAGCACAGCATGAACCTGATCGCAGTGGTCACGGATGCCGAAACGGACAACCTGCTGCACGAAGGGGACGAGGTCGGTGCCTTCATCAACGGTGAGGTGCGTGGCAGCGCGCAGCCGATCTACGTAGAGGCGGTGGATGCTTACCTGCTCTTTATGACCGTCTACGGCAACGCCGAGGGCGGCACGGTCACCTTCAAGTACTACGACAGTACAGACGGTGAAATCAAGGCCGTGGAAGAGTCCTTTGTCTTCATTGCCAACGACATCCTGGGTACGGTCAACCTGCCGGAGCCGCTGACGCTGCAGAGCGTGACGGATGCTGCTGCCCTTACCGGCACGGCGCCCCGCTTCGAGCTCTTCCCCAACCCGGCCACAGAGCGGGTGTACCTGAGCTTTGAGGCGCCGGCTGCTGCCGATATTATAGTAGTCGTCACAGATGCGACCGGCCGGGAAGTGGCACGTATCGAGACAGAAGCCGGTGCCGGGGACAACTTGCTGGAATGGCGGCCCAATCACCTGGCTGCGGGGCTGTACTTCGTTACCCTGCACGGCAACGGCCCGGTACAGTCTGCGAAATTGAATCTACGACCTTAAATAAGCCTGCTGCCTGTCGCGGGGTTACCTTGCGCGGGCAGCAGCCCAAAAGTATCATCCAATGCGATATATATTTATTATCCTATTGATGGCTGTTGCCTTCAGGGCATCCGCGGGCCCGCCCGACTGGACAGCACCGGAGCCCGGGGGGTACGGCTACTCGGCAAGCATCAATGCAGCCCTGGTCATCGATGGAGCGCTGACGGCGAATGCCAATGACCTCATCGCTTTCTTCTCCAACGGGGAGCTGCGGGGCGTGAGCACGCCGGTAAGCATAGGAAATCAGGTCTTCCACCTGTCTACGGTTTTCTCCAATACGGCTACGGGGGAGGAGCTGCAGGTGCGGGTCTACCATGCGGCTACCGATGCGGTTTACATCGCGCAGCAGCCCTACGCTTTTGTGCATCAGGGCGTGAGCGGCAGTTTTGATGCGCCCTACGAAATTGAAGTCTTCACAGACGGTGACGCGCCCATCGGGCTTCAGGCATTGCCGGCACAACAGACCTTGCAGGGCGTGCCCTTCGCGCCCCTGGGCCTGCAGCCTTTTCTGGAGCGGCAGGACAACGACGGTATTACCTGGTCGGCGGATTTCAACCCGCACGTCCTGACTTTTTTTAACGGGGCAGAGCTGACGCTGATCCCAACAGACCCCGCCTGGTTTGGTTCCACCACAGTCACGGTGCGCGCCACCGAGCAGACGCCCAACGCTTACTTTGCCACCGCAGCACTCAGCGTCACCGTTGAGGAAGCCTACACCGGGCCGCAGTGGGAGGATATCCCAACACAGAGCGCGGAGCCGCAGGCCGGCTTTGAGCTGCTGAGCCTGCCCGGCTTCGAGGCGGGCTATGGCGGTCCCTGCCTGGACTACAGCCTGACGCCTGTACTGGCTACGGCAGGCAGCCAGCCACAGTTGCCCGCCAGCTGGAGCACTCCTCTTTTGCAACAGCCGTTCAGCATGAACCTCTCTGCCCGGGCACAGTATACGCCTTGGCTGCCGTTGGGCGATGAAGCCGACCGCCTGGCCTTCTTCATCAACGGCCAGCTGAGCGGCACAGCCGCCCCGGAGCTGGTCAGCGGGCAGGCGTACTACTTTGCCACCGTTTACCATGCCATGCCGGAAGGGGAAATGGAGGTGCGCTACTACAGCGCAGCCCACGAAGCCCTCTTCACCTTGCCCCTTACGCTCAGTTTTGGCGGTAACGGCCAGCTGGGCAGCCCGGACGAGCCGCTGGTGCTCGATTTCTCCCCCTTCTTCTTTGAGCTGGACGAAGCCGGGCAGCTGGGCGTCACGCCACAGGACACGGCCTTCCGGGGGGCGCACCCGTACACCTTCCTGGCAGCAGACTGCGACTATCCGGAGGCGCTGCAGGACACGGTGTCCACGCAGCTGTGCTACGATATTGACAGCGATCAGGACGGGCTGTGCAATACGCTCGACCCGGCGCCCTTCGATCCCTGCTTCCCGGATTACGAAGCGCCGCCCCTGCAGGTGCTTGATAGCAATGGGGACACGCTCACGAGCAAAGGCATGCTTGAAGTGGGCACCGACTCCGGCGATTGCCACTACTCGGCTATCTGGCGGGCTTTTTCCATAGAAGACTGCTCTGGCGTGACGGTAGAGGCTGCCCTGGAAAACCAGAATGGCCCCTCGGCCGGGCAGCTGGAAACGGTGCTGCTTGATGCGGCCACCGGGCAGTATGCCCTCTACCTCACCGTACCTCAGGGCACCTACGAGCTGGAAGTGGTTGCCACCGATGATTATGGCAATGCGGAGGATTTTACCTACACTTTTATTGTAACAGATGAGGAAGCGCCGCAGCTGTCCTGCCTTGATGTAGAAGTAGCCCTGAGCTACGACGGCACCGGGGAGCTGCTGGCCGACGAGGTGCTGGACTTTGCCAACAGCAGCGACAACTGCGGGCTGGACTACAGCACGCTGATGATCAGCCAAACGGCTTTTGACTGCAGCGGCCTGGGCATACAGAGTATAGAGCTGACGGCTTCTGATATACATGGCAACAACAGCAGCTGCACGGCGCAGGTGGAAGTGCTCATCAGTGAAGACATCCCGCCGCCCTGGGGCACAGCCGATATCGGCATGGTGCCGGGCAGCAGCGCCTATGCTTATGATCCCTGTGCTACTGATAATCCGTCCAAAGGGCATTTCACCCTCAACAGCCCTGGCTACAACCCCATTTCGGGGGGTACGGACCAGCTGGCGGGCGTGGTAAAGGAGCTGTGCGAAGGGTCCGGCATCCGCGCAGAGGTACAGTCGGTAGGCCCGGATACGTATGCGGGCATATTCATGCGCAACAGCAGCGCGGCCGGGTCGCCCATGGCGGGGCTGTTCACCAACCTGACGCCTTTGCTGCGCTGGGAGAGTCGCCTTCAGCCGAACGGCAGCAAGAGCTTTACGCCCTTTCAGGCGGCCGCAGCCCCGGCAACGCTGGGCATGCGGCGGCACAATGGCCTGCTGCAGGCTGTGTACCGCACCCCCGGCGGGAGCGGCTGGCAGTTGATCGACCAAATACAGGACCATCTGGAAGAATGCGTGGAAGTCGGCTTTGGGGCTTTCACGAACACGCCTGGCGGAGCGGCAATAGCTGTGATTGGCCCGGTGAATACCATAGGGGCTCCCAACAGCACCGAATTTGGGGGCAGCCCGGCCATGGAGCTTACAGGCGCTGCTGGCACCGGGCAGCTGGCGCTTTGGCCCAACCCGGCCTCCCGGTCGGTTACTTTATCACTGGGCGCCCCGCTGGAAGCGCCGGCGCAGGCCCGCCTGATGGACGGACTGGGGCGGGCTGTGAGGGCATGGCCCCTCGAAGTGGGCTTAACGGAGCATCCGCTGGCCGTAAGCGGCCTGCCGAATGGCTTATACTGGTTGAAGGTTGACGGGCAGCCGGGCGCACAGCGGTTGCTGATCAGCCGGTAAGGCCGCAGCGGTCATTCAAAAGATACCGAAAGGGGACAGTGATGAGCACTGCCCCCTTTTGTTTGTCATAATAGCATGTCACAATAGTGTTTACCCCTCGCTATGGATCGTTCACGGCAAATATTAAGGCGTTCGCCACATATTTCAAATCCCCTTTCTCTTCTTCTTTAGATTTGAGTTATTGAAACGATCCCACCTACCGATTATCAAGAACAGTATCAGGAAGTATTGCAAAAAGAATGTCCTAAGAGCTGAAGACTTAACCGTTAGCCTTAAGAATTTTATGGGGAACCTTTACGCTACAGCCTTTAACGGGTGGTTAGGGCTGTAGCTTTTTCCACCTACAAACAAACACCACACTTTTCCCGGTAATTAGACATTAGGGGAATATGCACGGGCGTTTATCGCCGATGAACAAACACCACATTCAAACACAATAACAACACGAACGGGATTAATTAAGGCCATTAGGGCCTTCAATGGATACTTAGGAAAAAGGCTGCGGTAATCCCCGCAGCCTTTTCTATTGTGCCTACAGAGCGTATATCGCTAAGGCTGGCTTTTACTGCCCCCGAAACAGCTTTTATCCCTCAAAGTGGAAGGAAAGCGTGAAGGTCCGGGAAAGTATCTTTTCCAGAACGGTAGACTCCTCGATATTTTCATTATAGATCAGCGTATTGCCGATGCCATGGGATATCTTGATTTCAGGAGAAAAGATGAAGAAAGGGAAGAAGAACTGCACGCCTGCGCCATACTCCAGTGCGAATTCATTGGGGGCTATGCGTACGAGGGTCTCCGCCTGCCGGGTTTGCGAATCACTGGCCACATCAAAGGCATACTTCACACCAGCAATGACAAAAAGCCGCATATCCTTGTAGGGGGCCGACTTGTAGCGCAGGTGGAAAGGCATTTCCACGAGGACAGACTCTACCCGCCGTTCAGAAAAATTAGACCGCCGCCCAAAACGGGTGTAGCTAATCGTCCGCTCAGCAAAAGAGAGGGTGGGGAGGAAGCGAAAATCGAAATGATCGCCCATTTTCAGGTTGGTGACAATACCAAGATTGAAGCCCGGCCCTGAGGCAGACTCGACCACGCGGATGGAGTCGCTTTGCAGGAACTGATCAGAGTTGAAGGGCGTGAACCGGGAGGAGTTGTACCCCAGGGTAATCCCAAAGTAATAAGGCTTCTGCTGGAAGTCGAAAAAGTTGTAATTCCCGGTAGCCTGAGCTGAGGACTGCTGCGCCGGCAGCAGGAGAAGCAGGGCGCAAGCTAAGCTTAAGCTTTCCCACCGGAATAAATCGCGCAAACGCCAAGAGTTAGTGGTATGCATTGATTTGATTTAAAGCCAATTTTGCTAAGAATGTCGGTAAACTGTTCGCGGTCAGGAAATGCCTGCACCGATTCGTAAAGGTAACTGTAAGCCCTGGGGTCCTTAGAAGTCAGCCGGCCCACGGTGGGCAGGATGTTCCGGAAATAAAAGTTGTACAGTTGCTTGAACGGGAAAACCCGGGGTTTGGAAAACTCCAGTACTACAAGCTTGCCGCCCGGCTTTAGCACCCGATGCATTTCTTCGAGCCCCTTTTCCAGGTGTTCAAAATTGCGCACACCAAAAGCAACGGTGATGGCATCAAACGTATTGTCTGAAAACGGCAAATTCTCCGAGTCGCCCTGCTGCAGCTCAATGGTGGTGCTCAATCCGCGTTTATCGATTTTGGTCCGGCCAATTTCGAGCATTTCATTGGCGATATCAATACCGATAATTTTCTCAGGCTGCAACTGCCGTGCGGTCTCCAGTGCCACGTCTGCCGTGCCGGTAGCCACATCGAGTACCACCTTAGGCGCATCCTCCTTCAACAGCTTGATGGCCCGCTTGCGCCAGTACACATCAATACCCAGAGACAACAGGCGGTTCAGGAAATCATAGTAGGGCGCGATGCCATCAAACATCTTCGACACCTGCTCTTTCTTACTGCCCGACTGATCATACGGCTTTACTTCCTCTGCCATAGTAATTTCAAAATTTTTGCAAAGATATATTTTGGGAAGGGAGTAGCCGTCATAGTAAAGCAAAATCCTGTTTTTTTCTTATCTTTGCCTGTCTTTGAAAAAAGGGCAAGAAAATACAAGAATAAACCGCTTACATGTCTTTGAAACAGCGAATTATCCCCGTTAATATCGAGGACCAAATGAAGTCGGCCTACATTGATTACTCTATGTCGGTAATCGTGTCCCGGGCGCTTCCGGATGTACGGGACGGCCTTAAGCCGGTACACCGCCGTGTCCTCTACGGTATGTCAGATTTAGGGCTCACCTACAACAAAAGTTATAAAAAGTCGGCACGTATTGTGGGAGAGGTGCTGGGTAAATACCACCCTCACGGCGACTCTTCCGTATACGATACGATGGTCCGTATGGCACAGCACTGGTCTCTGCGCTACCCGCTGGTAGACGGTCAGGGCAATTTTGGCTCTATGGATGGCGACAGCCCGGCAGCGATGCGTTATACCGAGGCTCGCCTGGAGCGTATTTCCGATGAGATGCTGGCTGATATCGGCAAGGAAACTGTCGATTTCACCTTCAACTTCGATGATACGCTGAAGGAGCCTACGGTACTGCCTACCAGAATCCCAAACCTGCTGGTCAACGGTGCCTCTGGTATCGCTGTAGGTATGGCGACCAATATGCTGCCGCACAACCTCACAGAAGTGGTCGATGGCATCGTGGCGCAAATTGCCAATCCGGATATCACCATCGAAGAATTGATGCAGTACATCAAAGCGCCGGATTTCCCAACCGGTGGCATCATCTATGGTACCAGCGGTGTACGCGAAGCTTTCGAAACCGGCCGCGGCCGGGTTGTCGTGCGTGGCCGGGCAGAGATTCAGGTGGCTGATAACGGCAGAGAAACCATCGTGGTTACTGAGATTCCCTATCAGGTCAATAAAGCCAACCTGGTCGCCAAGATCGCCGAACTGGTGAATGATAAAAAGATCATCGGTATCAGCGACATACGCGACGAGTCTGACCGCGATGGCCTGCGGATCGTAGTGGATGTGAAGCGGGATGCCATGGCCAGCGTTGTACTGAGCATGCTGTACAAGTACACTGCTTTGCAGACTTCCTACGGTGTCAATAACGTAGCCCTGGTTAATGGCCGGCCTGAGCTGCTCAACCTGAAAGATATTATCGCGGAGTTTATCAAGTTCCGCATCGAGGTTATCGTGCGCCGTACGCAGTATGATTTGCGCAAAGCGATTGCCCGGGCACACATCCTGGTCGGCCTGCTCATTGCGCTGGACTACATCGATATGGTCATCGACCTCATCCGCAGCTCCGCTACGCCGGAGGATGCCCGCAATGGTTTGATGGCAGGGGCCTTTATCGAGGATATGGATAAGTTCTGGAAGCAGTTTGGCCCGCTGATTGAGCAGGCAGACACCGATGAATATCCGAGAGAAGAGGGCAATGCGCTTTCAGAAGCTCAGGCGCGCGCGATTCTGGATATGCGGCTGCAGAAACTGACCGGTCTGGAGCGCGATAAGGTCAAAGAAGAGTACGACGAACTGCAGGAGCGTATCGCCTACCTGAAGTCTATTCTGGAAAGCGAAGAACTGCAGCGCGAGATCGCTGCAGAGGAGCTGCAGGAGGTCAAAGAAAAATACGGTGACGAACGCCGCACCGATATCACGGCTGCTGATGGCGAAATCAGTATTGAAGACCTGATTGCCAATGAGGAGGTCGTGGTGACGATTTCTCACCTGGGCTATATCAAGCGGACACCGGTATCCGAGTACCGCAAGCAAAGCCGCGGCGGGCGTGGCTCCCGTGGCAGTAAGACCCGGGATGCGGATTTTGTGGAGCACCTGTTCATTGCAAGTACCCACAATTATCTGCTGCTCTTTACGGAGTCCGGGCGTTGCCATTGGCTGCGGGTTTACGAGATACCGGAAGCGACCAAGACTTCAAGCGGGCGGGTGATTCAGAATATCCTGGCCATTCCAAAGGATGACCGGATCAAAGCCTATATTAATATTCAGGACCTGACGGATGAGGAATTCATCAATAATAACAATATTGTTTTCTGCACCCGCAATGGCCTGATTAAGAAGACGCTGGTCGAAGCCTACTCCCGTCCGCGGGCAGGGGGTATTAATGCCATTACGATTAACGAAGGCGATCAGTTGATAGAAGCGAAACTGACCAATGGCAATCAGGAAGTGTTTATTGCCAGCCGTTCCGGCCGGGCGATCCGCTTCGAGGAGTCTAAGGTGCGTACCATGGGGCGTACTGCTGCCGGTGTACGGGGCATCAGCCTGAACGACGATGGCAAGGACATCGCAGTGGGCATGGTCATCATCGACCCGGAAGAAGCTGAAACAGCCATTATGGTCCTTTCTGAAAAGGGTATGGGCAAGCGGACGCTGTACAGCGATTACCGTCTGACCAACCGGGGCGGTAAGGGCGTTAAGAACATGCAGGTTACGGACAAGACAGGCGGTGTATTTTCCATCAAAGCGGTCAGCGAAGACAGTGACCTGATGATCACCACGCGCGATGGCATCGTTATCCGTATGGCGGTAAGTGATATCCGGGTGATGGGCCGCGCTACGCAGGGCGTTCGCCTGATTAAGCTGGGTAAAAACGATGAAATGGCTGATATCGCCGTCATTCATAAATCAGAAGATGAGGACGAGCCAACAACGCCTCCTGCATCCGATGAAGAGGAATAGGAACTGGTTTTAACATTTTGTAAATACCGATTCTTTCCTGAAATTCGTCTAATAGAGTGAAAAAACGGGAATTTTGGGGTCTTTACTGATCCTGAGCCCGGTTTTTCGGGTTATTTGAATACAAACCAAAAATGAAAATTGCATACAACATGAAAAAACTGATCTTAGCACTGACTGCCGTATTGATGGTATTTGCAGTACAGGCACAGGACGGTAAGAAGGCGGTTCGTAAAGCTTCGAGTGCCCTGGGCGCTTTCAACCTTGATCCAACCAATAATAAGGATAAGCTTAAGGAAGCCATTGACTTTATTGAAGAAGGGGTGAATGATGCGGAAACAGCTAAAGAAGCTAAAACCTACCTGACAAAGGGAGAAATTTACAATGAAATTGCCAATCAATACCTCATTGCCAGTCAGCTGGGCGGCGAAGATGCAACAGCTGGGCTACCGGAAGTAGATGACCCGGCAATGGTTGCGGCAGAAGCACTGCTGAAGGCGTACGAATTGGCAGAGAAAAAATGGGAAACCCGTGACGCCACCAAGGGTATGGCACAGGCACAAGGGCATCTCTCCAACAGTGGCGTAATGGCTTTTCAGGACGAGCAGAACTATGAGAAGGCTTATAATAACTTCAAAATGGTGCTCGACCTGCACAAGGTTCTGACTGATGAGAAAGAGGATAGCAACCTGAAGAGCGAAGACGACTACCTCAATCAGTTGTACATCACCGGGCTTTCTGCGATCAACGCCAATAAAATGGACGCAGCTAAAGGCTATTTTGACCAGCTGTATGAAAAAAAATACGACAAGCCTGTCATTTACGAATCGCTGTACAAAATTACAGCAACGGATGAGTCCAAAATGGACGAAGCCTATGCCTATCTTGAAGAGGGTCGTAAGCTGTTCCCGGACGATGTGTCCCTGCTGTTTGCAGAAATCAACCACTTTCTCCGTATCGGTAAACTGGATGTGCTGATTACCAAGCTGCAAACGGCGATCGAAAAAGAACCGGACAACGTTTCCCTATATTCTACACTGGGCAACGTTTATGACAACTTGTATCAGAAGGCGCTCAAAGCCAACGATGAAGCAGCTGCAAAAGAGAACTTTGACAATGCAATGAAGTATTATCAGCAGGCGGTAGATAAGGAGCCTGATTACGTTGATGCCATCTACAGTATTGGCGCGTTGTACTATAACAAGGCGGCGGTTATGACACAGGACCTCAATAAGTACGCTGATGACTACTCCAAGGAAGGCCTGAAGAAGTACGAAGAGCTCAAGAAGAATATCTTCGAGGAGTTTGATAACGCACTGCCATTCTTCCAGAAGGCGGAGTCGATCAACCCAAGCGACTTGAACACGCTGATTGCCCTCAAGGAAATCTACGCACGTAAAGATGATCTGGAGAAGTCCAATGTCTTCAAGGAGCGTATCGACCGCATTCAGGCGGGCGAGACAATCGAGGATGCCTACTTTGATAAGTAAGCTATCTTGAACAGATAAGAAAAAATGCCCGGGCAGCGCTGTTGTCCGGGCATTTTTTATAGCTCTTCCTGCTGATCAATGGCACGAATCACCCGGCAGGGGTTCCCCGCAGCGAAGCTGTCCGATGGAATATCACGGGTGACCACGCTCCCAGCCCCAATCACTGCCCGGTCTCCAATTGTCACACCAGGGCACACGATAACACCTCCACCCAGCCATACGTCATCCCCGATTCGGATCGGCTTGGCATACTCCTTCCCACTACTGCGCGCCTCGGCATTCAGCGGGTGGGTAGCGGTGTAGAGCTGCACATTGGGCGCGCACATGACCCGGCTGCCAATGTACACTGGTGCCACATCCAGCACCACGCAGTTGAAATTGAAAAAGACCCGCTCGCCGGCATAAATGTTATAGCCGTAATCACAGTAGAACGGCGGTTCAATCCAGAGGTCAGGCTGACTGTTGGGCAGCAGTTGTTTCAGAATTTCCTGACGCTTTTCTTTTTCGTCATCCCCGGTCTCGTTTAGGGCTTTGAACAAAAGGCGGGCTTTTTGGCGTTCTTCAGTGAGGATCGGGTCAAGGGGCACATACATTTCCCCGGCGATCATTTTCTCTTTTTCTGTACGCATGTTGTAAAAAATGAGGAAGTGAAAGAAATAGGCAGACGCTATTGCCTGATATTTTTTACCTTGCGCAATTTCTGAAAATTTTGATGTAACCAGTAATACAGTTCGATAATCATGAAGCGTCCAGTTCGGGTTTTTAAATTTGGAGGATCCTCGCTCAAAGATGCAGCGGCTATTCAAAATGTAGCTAACATCCTCCGTGACTTTAAAGACGAAAGCCTGGTGGTAGTGGTTTCTGCAATGGGCAAAACGACCAATGCGATGGAAGCCGTAGCCGAAGCCCATGCCGCTCAGAACGGTAAAGCCTTTGACCTGCTCAACGAAATCAAAGCCCAGCATTACCGGATTATGGACCAGCTTTTCCCTTCTCAAAATGAGGAGGTCTATGCTGCGGTTAATGATGTATTCGTAGAAGTGGAGTGGGTGCTGGAAGAGCCGCCGCATGACAACTACGACTACATGTACGATCAGATCGTATCGATTGGCGAACTGGTCTCCTCCAAAATTGTGAGCGCCTTTCTGAATCAGATGGAATTGCCGACCGCCTGGCTCGATGCAAGAGACGTGATTTTGACTGATGACATCTTCCGGGAAGGCTGGGTACAGTGGGAAGAAACGCAGGAACGCGCTACCAAACTGGTAACCCCACTGCTGGAAAAGCCCGGCTTCGTCCTGACACAGGGCTTTATAGGCAGTACCACTGAAAACTTTACCACCACCCTCGGACGGGAAGGCTCCGATTATACCGCAGCGATTTTCAGCTTTTGCATGGATGCCCAGGATATGACGATCTGGAAGGATGTCCCCGGCGTCCTGACCGCAGACCCCCGAAAGTTTGAGAATGTCACCCTGCTCGACCGCCTCTCCTACAAGGAAGCCATCGAGATGACCTACTACGGTGCCAAGGTTATTCACCCCAAGACCATCAAGCCCCTTCAGAACAAGAGCATTCCGCTGATGGTGAAGTCCTACATCAACCCGGAAGGTGCGGGCACCTACATTTCAGACGAAGTGGAGGACAACTACCCGCCAATGGTTGCCATCGAAGGCGATCAGGTATTGCTGCAAATCAGCACCCGTGATTTTTCCTTCGTGGCTGAGCACCACATCCGGGAACTGTTCAACATTATCGCTGATCTGCGTATTCAGGTGAATATGATGCAAAACTCAGCCATCAGCTTTAGCCTGTGCGTCAATGATGTGGACGATAAAGCCGATCGTTTCGCCCAGCGTATAGAGCAGGACTTCAAAGTGATGATGGACCGCGGGCTCGAACTCATTACCGTTCGCCACCATCAACCCGCTATTATGGAAGAACTGCGCAAAGGCAAAATCGTCCTGCTGGAAGAACGCATTAAAGATACCACCATTCAAATGGTGGTGAAGGATGTGCCGGTCATGCGCCGAAAGGAGGTGCCCACAGCATAAACTTTCCGGAACGTGGTTTTTATCGGATTGACTCCCAACCCTACGAGCTGACTTTTCGTCTGTATACAAAAACAATCATCCGATGAAAAAGCTAAAAATTTTGACTGCCGTGCTGATCTTCTCCACCCTGTTCTGGGCCTGTGAGCAGTCAGAAGACGATGGATTAATCATTTGCCCAACAGGAACCTGTGAGGAAAACAGGTGCAGGTGAGTGATGACCTTTATGAGAATGGTCCGGACGACGAACTGATGATTTCCAACGTCTTCATTTTTGAGGATTGCCTGGATGTGACCTTTCGCTACGGAGGTGGGTGCGGAGAAGTGGAAGCGCATCTTTTTGCCAGTGTGGGTGAAGGTGAGCGCCTGCCACCGACCCGTTTCATCAGGGTAGGGTTTAAGGACGACGATGACTGCGAGGCACTACTTGTCTACACCAAGACTTTTGACTTGACACCTCTTCGCTCCGGGGCGCATTCTACCATCCTTCTTCAGCTGGAAGGGTACGATGAAGTGCTGGAGTATAGCTACTGAAAAACGGGGAAAACCCAAAGGTGCGCACCTCCGGACCTATTCAGGTCAATGTTTTAGGAGCTTCTCTGCATGCCGGGCTTAGATGTGTGGAATGCCCATTCATATGGTGTGAACCACAAAGAAGTTGACGGAGGCGGGGAAAAGCTTTAACTTCCTGAACAAAATCAATGCATATGCTAAAGCACTTTACTTTATTTTGCCTGCTCACCCTGTTTATAATCTCCTGCGGGCAGGGGTCAGTGGAAACGGCATCAGAAACATTAGCAAGCCCTGAAGCCGCCACCCGACCGGTAGGCAGTGCTTATGACAGCCTCCTCGCTCAGGAGCTTGGTGCGGATGACTATGGTATGAAGGTCTACGTGATGGCTTTCCTGTACCGGGGAGATGCTACGGGGCTGGATTCTCTGCAACGGGCTGAGCTACAGCGTGCTCACCTCGATAATATTACCCGTATGGCGGAAGCTGGCGACCTGGTCCTGGCCGGGCCGTTTATGGATGGGCAGGACCTGCGGGGCATCTACGTATTTGATGTCAGAACGGTTGCTGAAGCGGAGGCGCTTACCAATACTGATCCGGCAATCAAGGCTGGTACGTTGCGCATGGAACTCCGGCCCTGGTACGGTTCGGCAGCCTTAATGAAAGTCAATGAGCTGCACGAACAGGTCGCAAAGATTGATATCTGACCGCATTAAAAAATAGGTCCTAAAAAGTCGACCAGCCCCTCTTTCCATTGTTTACCCCTCAGTGGCTTGACCATCAGGGAGTGTTTTACCGAGCGGCGGGTCAGCCCCACAGACTGATCACCGGAGATCATCATCCACACGCAGGGATTGCTGACAAGCTGGAAGCCGTTATCCAGGTAAATCTGATGCTGACTGGCAATCAAAACCAAAAAGTCAATCTGATTTTCCTTTCCCAGCATGGTGAGTTGGTCAAGCAGGTAACTGGCAATGCGGCGGCGCTGAAAGATGGGGTCCACACAAAGGTCTATCACTCCAAAAACCGGGTATAATTGCCCGGCATTATGCAGAAGGCGGTGCTCTACGGCCATGTGTGCCATTAACCGCTCCTCCCGATAGCCAAGATAGCGAAAATCAGGTAGCTGCCGGTAGAAAGTCCGGTCCGGATAGCCCGGGAATGCGGTCTTCAGGAGCCTTTGAATATGTTGCTTTTGCAAGCTGGTCAGCGCGAACTCTTCCACTCGTTCCAGCTCCATCCCTTCCGGTAAATTAGTAGTACTCACTTAATAATGATTTCAGTTCCTGCTCATCGAGCCTGCGGCGGAGCTCGCCCTCTACAGCAATAGATATTTGGCCAGTTTCCTCAGATACAATAAAAGCCGCTACATTCGCCCGCTCCGTGATCCCTACTGCAGCCCGGTGCCGTAAGCCCGCACTGCTCGGTAGATTGGGGTTTTCGGATACGGGAAGCACACAGCTGGCCGATTGCAGCCTGCCATTGCTTACAATAACGGCGCCATCGTGCAGTGGGCTGTGTTTATTAAAGATACTTTCCAGCAGCGGCTCCGTAATATCTGCATCCATAGCTACCCCGGAGCTAACCAGCCCTTCGAGGTCAAGATTGCCGGCCAGAACGATGAGGGCTCCTGTTTTGCGTTTGCTCATGCGCACGATTGCAGAACGCAGGGCGCGCAATTGCCGGACTTTCTCCTCGGTACTTTCCAGGTTGCGGTCCAGAATCCGGCCCAGAAAATTGGAACGCTGCCGAAGTGTGGTATTGCCCAAAAACAACAAAAAGCGCCTTACCTCAGGCTGGAAAATGATGATAATGATGATGACGCCCACGCTCACAAACTGGTCTAAAACCGCCGAAAGGAGGTCCATTTCCAGCTGATTGACCAGCCACCACACCACATACAGGGTCAGGACCCCCACAAAGATATTGAAGGCAATATTGCCGCGCAGCAACTTGTAAATCTGGTACATGAGGTACCCGACAATGATGATGTCGAGCACATCCCAGATTCTGACCGGCAAAAAACCAATATCGAAGAGGTAAATCATGTACGCGGTTTATTCCTGCACGGGCGTTTTTAAGTGGTACAATAGAAACGCCATCAGGTCTGCTGCTGTTTCATCAAAGGGCTGTGCCTGCGGTACCGGATAAATGAGCGCCGGTGCTTTGCCGGTTTGCTGATACTGTAGCGCGGCACCCATTTTCCAGGTATGCGCTGGCATAACCACATCACTGTTGAGGTGAGCGGCCAGCATAGTCGCCGGATACTGGTCTGCCGGTATTTTATGCACAGGCGAATAGGCGTAAATAGGATCAAAATATTTGGGGGCGTCAGGAGCTCCGAATTCTGGTAACCATTTCCACCCGGACCCCAACTCCGGATAGCGGAGCAGGTCGTATAACCCGTCAACACCTACAACGGCTCCGAAGAGATCGGGGCGTTGCGCCAGGCTTGCCATGGCAATCAGCCCCCCCTGGCCTTCACCGTACACCCCAAGCCGGTGAGCTTTGGTGTATTGATTGGCAATCAGGTATTCGGCAGCAGCCTGGAAGTCGTCAAACGTATTCTGCTTGTATTCCAACTGTCCTGCCCGGCGGAGGGTGGTATTGAGGGCGCTTCCCCCTCTTAGGGCGGGAACCGCACAAATGCCGCCCTGTCTCAGCATGAGCTGCGCGATCAGCCGTTCCTGCGCATCGTACATGGGCGCAAAAGGGCCAGACTGACGCCCGCCGGCGAAAATAAGGGCAGGGTGCTTTCCATTGAGCTTTAGCTCCCTGGTATGCACCACATACATGTTGACCGTTGTCCCATCGTAGCTTTCCAACTGCACCAGGCGGGTCTCAAAATTGCCGGGCTTTAGGATAGTGACGGGGGTATGGAAAGCCGTCATCCGTTCTGCCTCAAGATCGAGGTGGTAGACCTGAGGCGGCTCCAAAACAGCGCCATAGCTAATAAAAGCATTTGCATCATCGTACCGGCTGCTGATATCCAGGATAAGGCCATTTTTAGGCAACTTTGGGCGTTTGAGCAGTTTTCCTTTCGTATTGTATACTGCCATGGCACTGCCGGTCTCGCCCAGATAAACCGCCAGCAGGTTTCCGTCCACCCAATGTACGGCTGCCAGTGGTGAGGCGCCTTCCGGCAAAATGGTCTTCCAATAGTTCAGGGCAGGAAGGTCCGGGTCGACCCGCACAAGGCGGCGGTTCGGAGCATCAAGATTGGTGATCAGGTAGAACCCTGATGCATCGGCTCCTGCCCATTCCAGTTGATGCTCCAGGCCTTCAGCAATGGCCGTAAAGGCAGCGTCTGTTTCCCCTGCCGGCCGCCCATAGACCGCCTGATGGCCATCAGCATCCGTGGCCAGGAGCACGAGGTAGTCCTGTGCAGGGCTGAGGTATACCTCAAACCTGAATCTGGGGTCGCTGCGGTCGGCATAAACGAGTTCGTCCTCTGATTGATCGGTGCCCGGGCGGTGGTAATAGACCTGTTGGAAAAGATAAGGCTCGGTGGCGCTACCGGGGCGGGCATAGCGGCTGTAGAAAAAACCACTGCCGTACCAGGTGACATTGCTGTGGCGAACAAACCGAAGCGTATCAGAAAGAAACTGTTCCTGCTCGAGGTCAAAAATCAGGATTTCTTCCCATTCGGAATGGGCAACGGACCGCTTTAGGGCCAGCAGTGCTCCATCCGGAGAAGGTATAAAGCTGGTAATGTCAGAGGCGGTTGGCCAGCCCTGGCTTTGCGGGTTGATTAGTTGTTTTTCCGGAGCATTCAGGCTGTCTCTTCGGAAAAGGCCTTTGCACACGCCTTGTTCTGACTTGAGGTAATAGTAGGCACCATTGATCAGCTGGGGTGGGCTGATTAAGGTGTAGTCCCTCAGCTGTGTGATTTCCTGTCTGAGCACTTCGCGGCCCGGCAGCTGATAGAGATAGGTATTGGCTACTTCTGACTGGGCAGCGGCCCATGCCTGGGTTTGCGCAGAATCGGTTGCTTCCAGCCACTGATAAGGCGCGGCCACTTTATAACCTGAAAAATCATTGCGCCCGGCTGTATCTCTTGGCGTATCGGGGTAGGCAACCGGAATATCCGGAAAGTCATAAGCCTTTTCTGATGGGTCGGATTGACAACCAAAGAACAGCAATGCTGCGCAACATAAAATTACTAAGCCCGTATTTTTCATTAGGTAATAATTTTGGTTTGGCCCTTTACTTGACCCGAATCTCAATTAATGGCTATCTTGAGCGTTCCAGGCTGAGGTGTAGTCGCTGTGGCCTGGAATGGTTTGGCATAACGATTAAAACCTTTGGGGCCCACAGCGGTTTTCCACATCAGGTCGTATAGCTGGACCGTTTTACTTGTTTTGCTACCGGGATAGAGGAGGAACGCCCAATCCTTCATACCATTTGCAACCGCATAAAAACTTCATAGCATGCAAATTAAAGCATTTTTCGCCATCCTGCTGTGCTCCGGACTGCTAATCAGCAATGTTTATGCTCAGGACGAGGTGTTATATGATGAAAAAGAACGGCCTTATGTCCTGAGCCAGGAAGGTAAACGCGCTTATTTGGTTCCCATTCCGGAAGGAGAAGCAACAGGGCCGGACCATGCGGTGCTTGATGTTGAGGTGACGCCGCTGCCCGGAGCCACAGTCATCACTTCTGAGGATTTGCGCCGGGTTGCGGACCGAAAAGCCCAGCTCGCACAACAGGCTGCTGAGATCGCCCGGCAGCGGGCAGACGAGGCGCGGGAGCATACCCTTTCCCTGCAGGAGCAGCTGGATTCCGCTATGACAAGGCAAAATAATACGGAACAGGTCCTGCAGCTGGAAGAACGGCTGAAAAATGCCCGGGAAATTGAATCCATTGCCATCAGGGAGGCTCGTATGGCGCAGCAGGAAGCCGCCAATGCCAGGCAGATCCGGGACAGTCAGACCTACGTGGAAGTTTATCAGCGGGAGCAGGAACGGAAAAAGCTGGAGTTGCAGCAGTTTGAAGGTGTAGATGTGATTTCCTCGGATTCTTACGAAAATGTGCTGCTCGACGATGATTACCGGCCCTTCGGCCATACCAATGAAGTGGTGCAGTTCCCCGAACACGACTGCGCCTTTGAGTTTGAGGGCGTCAATTCCAACGGAAAGTATCAGGTCAGCCAGAAGGAGGAGTTGTTGTTTACCCATACCCCAACCGAACGGCTCCGGCCCGTGCTGAATGGCAAAGAGTACCTGACCTGCCGGGCTGCGTTCAATCAGTTGGGCGGCTACCGCTTTGTGTCTATTGAGTTTACCTTCGCTATGGACAACGCTCAAAGCCTGTATGGCACGATTCAGAAAGGCTCCTTCCTGGTGATGATGACACTCAATAATCAGTATGTCAAACTCCTGGCGGGTAACGGGAGCAATGGCGTGCTCAATGAAAAGACCGGCGAACTGACGTACCGGGTCATTTATCCGATAGACCAAAGTCAGATCAATCTGCTGAAGCGTTTTGAGCTGGACAAGATCATTCTGGGCTGGAGCAGCGGTTATGAAGAGTACGAAACTTACCACCCGGGTCTGTTTATGCATCAGATTCAGTGCCTGGAGTCCCTTTGATTGGCTATATTTGCCCTCCGCAAAGAAAATACCACCACTAAGTTATGGACGTCAGAACCCGCGATGAAGAACTGAAAGCTGTACAAATGCTTGGGCTGAAACTGCCTACCGACCCCCGTTGGGTCAATATGGCAGAGATGGAACTTGAGGAAATCCTCACTGACCACGCCTACTGCGAGCAGAAGGCGGCCACCTCCTGTATTTCGCTGATTCAGGGCTACCCGGAGCATGAAGACCTTGTCCGGGACCTGGCCCCAATCGTAACTGAAGAGTGGGGGCATTTCCGCATGGTCCTTAAGGAGTTGGACAAGCGTGGTCTCAAGCTCGGCCGTCAGCGCAAAGACGAATACGTCAATAAATTACTGGCTTTCCATAAAAAAGGTGGCAGCCGGGAAGACCGCCTGCTGGACAAGCTCCTGACCTGTGCACTCATTGAGGCCCGCAGCTGCGAACGGTTTCGCCTGCTTTCCCTGAATATCCGGGAAGAAGAACTCAAAGAGTGGTACCACAAATTCATGGTGGCCGAAGCCGGGCACTACCGCCTGTTTATCGACCTGGCTAAGCACTACTGCGATGAAGCCAAAGTCCGTGCCCGCTGGAAGGAATTCCTGGAGCGTGAAGCGGAGATCATGGAAGAGCTGGACCTGCGTGGCGACCGCATGCATTAGACTGTGTTGGGGATTCGCTTTTGGAGCGGATGCAGCCCAAAGGGTGAAATCCCAATACAGTCAGTCTTAGCCGTTTCTCTATGCGGTAGATTTTCATTTCTCAGCAGATATGCTTATTATCGCTCTCCCTACCATTAGACCAAGGCAGGAAACCCGCTGGCAGGGCTGCACAAGGACCGCCACTATGACGTTTCCTATCCGAAAACCGTATTGAAACTATCAATTTTGGCAAGCAGGAGGTGTTATTGCTGTGCTTGCCTTTCCGCGATTTTTGGTCTTGGCCATTTCGTTCCATCTTAAAACCGCACTAATCTAATTTCATGCCGCAGCAAAACAAGACACAACAGGACCCGCTTTGGTTCAAGGATGCCATTATTTATGAACTCCACATTAAAGCCTTTCAGGACAGCAATGCCGATGGTATTGGCGACTTCAACGGGCTAATCCAACGGCTGGACTACCTGCAGGACCTGGGGATAACGGCTATCTGGCTCTTGCCCTTTTACCCCTCTCCGCAGCGGGACGGCGGCTACGATATCTCTGATTATTATTCGATTAATCCGGACTACGGTACCGTCCGGCAATTCCAAACCCTGCTGGATGAAGCTCATAAACGCGGGCTGAAGGTCATCACAGAGCTGGTCATCAACCACACTTCCGATCAGCACCCCTGGTTTCAGCGGGCACGGAAAGCACCGGCCGGGAGCCCTGAGCGCGACTACTACGTCTGGAGCGAAACCACTGACCGCTACAAAGATGTCCGGATTATTTTCCAGGATTTTGAGAAGTCCAACTGGACCTGGGATGATCAGGCACAGGCCTACTACTGGCACCGTTTCTACAGCCATCAGCCCGACCTGAATTTTGACAATCCGGCTGTGCAGGATGAAATCTTCAAGATGATCGATTTCTGGACGGACATGGGCGTGGACGGATTCCGTCTTGATGCCATCCCTTACCTCTTTGAGCGGGACGGGACCAACTGCGAAAACCTGCCGGAAACGCATGTTTTCCTGAAAAAACTACGTGCCCACGTCGAAGCACGCAACCCCAACGTCATGCTTCTGGCGGAAGCCAATATGTGGCCCGAGGACTCCGCCTCTTACTTCGGTGATGGCGACGAGTGCCACATGAACTACCACTTCCCAATCATGCCCCGCATGTTCATGGCCATCAAAATGGAAGACCGCTATCCCATCATCGATATCATTGAGCAGACACCGGAAATTCCGGAAAACTGTCAATGGGGCATTTTCCTGCGCAACCACGATGAGCTGACTTTGGAAATGGTGACCGATGAGGAACGGGATTACATGTACCGGGCCTACAATAAAGACTCTGCCTCCCGGATTAACCTGGGCATTCGTCACCGGCTGGCTCCACTGCTGGACAACAACCGGCAGAAGATTGAGCTAATGAACTCTTTGCTGCTAAGCCTGCCCGGTACGCCGGTCTTGTACTACGGCGATGAGATCGGCATGGGCGACAACGTCCACCTCGGTGACCGGGACGGGGTACGCACGCCTATGCAGTGGAACGTGGACCGCAATGCCGGTTTTTCCAATACCCATCCGCATAAGCTCTACCTGCCCCTGATCAACGATCCGGAGTACCAGTATTCCACCATCAACGTAGAGGTGCAGCAAAACAATTCTTCGTCGTTGCTTTGGTGGATGCGGCGCATCATCAACGTCCGGCGGCGGTACAAAGCTTTTGGGCGTGGGGACATCAAGTTCCTCTCGCCGGAAAATGCCAAGGTGCTGGCGTTTACCCGTTCGTTTGAAGACGAGCACCTGCTGGTGATTGCTAATCTCTCCCGTCATGCGCAGGCGGTTGACCTCGAGCTGCCCGAGTTTGAGCGTTACCAGCCCATCGAGACGTTTGGGCAGGCGCAGTTTCCGCCCATCACCCGTGGGCAGAACCGCTTCACCATTGGGCCGTTTGGGTATTACTGGTTTGAGCTGGAGCCTGTCTACCAAAACGGACGCTCCAACGTAAAAATTCCGGAGCTGCAGTGGAGCCCTGAGCAATGGACGGGCCTTATTCAGGATAAGAAATACCATCCCGAATTCCGGGAAGTGGTGCGGAAGTTCCTAAGCCGTACTCAAAAATACAATATCGACGGGCGTAAGCTGGACAGTGTGGAGATCGTCAAGGTAGAGCCCCTTCGCTACGAAGGCGGCCGCTCCCTGCTGATGATCCTGCGGACCCACTACACCGAAGGGTTCCCCGAGTTGTATTTTATGCCCCTGGCTATGCGCAAAGGCGATTATCAGCGTCAGCCCAATGCTCCGGCAGCCAATCAGATACTGTGCTGCCTCACCGGTACAGAGCAGGAAGGCTATATTTTCGAAGCAGACGAAAGCACCGGTTTCCGGAACTACCTGCTGCGCTATCTGCTTGAAGGCAAAACAGAACTGCCTGAAGGCTTCAGCTTCCAGCTGAGTAAACGCCTGAATGGCGATACTTCCGATCAGCCGCTTCCGCCTGCCCGGGTCATTGCCACTCAAAGCAATCACCGGGCGCTGGCTTTTGGCGATCAGTACTTCCTGAAGGTATTCCGCCGGCTGGAAGACACGCCTAATCCGGAACTGGAAATCAACAAATACGGGCATGACTCTGACCTGCCCGTACCGGGCTACCTGAGCCACTTTGAGTACCAGGATAAAAACAAGCACCCTTACATCCTCGCTGTACTCGAGCCCTACGTGTCCAATCAGGGTACCGCCTGGACCTACTTTTATGATAACGCGAGGCGATTTCTGGAATACATTAGCGTGGAGCAGGAGAATCTACCTTCTCTGGACAACGGGATTCAGGCACAGTTTTTCGGTGATATTCCGCTGACCCGCGCACAGTTACTGGGGCAGACCGTGGCGGAATTTCACACAGGACTGATGGAGCATGACCTTCCTGACTTTCAGCCGGAGGCTTTCTCGCTGCATTATCAGCGCTCCTTGTTCTCCGCCTGGAATTCACAGCTTCGGTCGAGTTTCCAGCTGATGAACAAGTCCAACCGGATGCTTGACCATCAGAAAGCCATGCTCCTGGAGCATAAAAAGCGCATTACCGACGAGCTGCGTCAGATTTATGACCATAAGCTCGATGCGGTGAAAATCCGGGTACATGGCGATTTACAGCTGGAAAAGGTCCTGTTTACAGGCAATTCCTTTGTGCTATTCAATTTTGAAGGCGACCGGACGCGTAGCTTCAGTGAACTCCGGCTTCGGAAGTCACCGGTACGTGACCTGGCCAGCCTGTTGAGCTCGTTGTATTATGCAGCCCTGGGTGCACTGATCACCCAAATCAAGCCTTTGCAGCCTAACGAAAGCGAATTGCTGCCTTATGCAGAGGCTTGGTACGATGCGATCCACAACGCCTTTTTGGAAGGGTACCTGCCGGTGGCCCGGGAAGCCGGCCTCCTCCCGTCTTCCGATGAAGACTGGAAGTTGTTGATGCATACTTTCCAACTGGAGCGTCACCTCTACGAGCTGGGCTTTGAGCTGCAACAAAACCGGGGGTGGGAAGCGATCCCTTATTGCGGGCTACTACGGCAAATTGGCGTAAAAAGATAGACAAAAAGTGCAGGTTTGCATCAAATGGTGTAACTTTATTGGCGATAGAGTTCCCTTATTTTGTTGACAACCTGTTTTTATGCCAGACGAAATACTGCTTGGGTTACTGTTTTTGCTCATCGGGCTGTTTGCCGGTGGATTGGGCGGCTGGCTGGCTGCAAAATTGCGTTTTCAGCGCAATGTATATTCTCAGGAGGAGATTGATGCACAGTACGTGCACCGCAGCCTGTACCAACAGTTGGAGCAGCAGTCAGATGCACAGCGTGAAGACCTGTTTGAGCTACAGGAAGCTTACCGCCTGGCATCTGAAAAAGCCGCCCGGCTGGAGCAGGCCAACCTGCAGTTGGAAGATACCCTGCGCCATCAAAAAGCAGAATCCGTGCAGTTGCAACAGCGCTTCCAGGCTGAGTTTGAAAACCTGGCGAACCGCCTGCTGGAAGAAAAGAGCCGGAAGTTTACCGTCCAAAACCATCAGCAACTGGATCAGTTGTTGTCCCCATTGCGGGAACGCATTAAAACCTTCGAGGAAGGGATAGAGAAACGCTTTCTGGAAGAAACCCGGGACCGCATCAGCCTGAAGAAAGAAATTGAAGGGCTGCGGGCGCTCAATCAGCAGCTGAGCGAAGATGCCAACAACCTCGCCAGCGCGCTCAAGGGGGATAATAAAGCGCAGGGCGACTGGGGAGAGGTGCAGCTGGAACTCCTGCTGGAAAAAGCAGGGCTGCAAAAAAATGTACACTTCCAGGTGCAGCCGACCTTTCGGGATGAAAATGGCAAAGCCAAACGCCCGGACTTCATCATCCACTTACCAGAGGACAAAACTCTGATCATCGACTCTAAGGTTTCTCTAAAGGCTTACGACCGATGCTTCAGCACAGAAGATAAACAGGAAAGGGAGCGCCATCTGAAGGCCCATATCGACAGCATCCGGCGTCATATCCGCGACCTGAGCAGCAAGAATTACACCAATCTGTACCAGATCCATACGCCGGATTACCTCTTGCTTTACATTCCGATAGAGCCGGCCTTTGCCCTGGCCGTACAGCAGGACCCGCAGCTATTCGTGGATGCGCTCGATGCCAACGTGGTGGTCGTATCGAATTCCACTCTGCTGGCTACAATGCGTACGGTCAGCTATATCTGGAAGCAGGAAAAACAAAAGAGCAGCGTACTGGAGATTGCCCGTCAGAGCGGCATGCTCTACGATAAGTTTGTCAACTTTGTAGAAGACCTCAAAGGGGTGGGGCAGCGCATTCAGCAGGCACAGCACGCCTACGATGATGCCATGAACAAACTCGTGGATTCTAAAAAGTACGGCGATACCCTGGTAGGGCGGGCAGAACGCATTCGGGAACTGGGGGCCCGAACCTCGCGGCAGCTCCCGGAAGATATTGTGGAAGCGGCCCGGTCCTCCGGTTTGGAAACACCTAAATCTGACGATGATTAATCTCTGAACCGTGCGGCCAAAAGTAAATGGTTTTTTTGTGATAGTTGATCGCAAACCGGTAGCGTGCCAGGAACTCTAGTCCCAGAATGCCATCAATATCGGAAGAAATCCCCTTTTTCAGCGTCGCAAAAACAAAGGTAGTCGGGTCAAAGGAACGCCCTTTGATGACCATCTCTGACACTGGCGCCTTGTCGAAGTAGTCCGGCATATTGGCAAAGTCCAGCAACTTTTGCTGCGTCACCCGGCCCAAAACGGCTTTGGGAAGTTGTGGCAGGAGGTGCTCCCGCATCAGGTTGTACCGGCCACCGATGTCCAGTCCCAGCCGGTAGGTTTTACCACCAATTTCAGCTTGCAGTACCGGCAGGCCCTGTTCAAGCTCAAAGGGCAGGCTAAACTGTGGCTTGTGTTGTTCGTGCAGCCAGGTATCCTTGCGGTCATAGAGGAGGACGACCTGATTACGAAAGTCAAACATCACTTCAGATTGCTGCAATATCTCCGCACCAATAATCCCCATAATCTCTTGGTTCGCCGTAGATTCCAGGTGTCCGATATTCATAGCTACCGCCTTCATGTCCTGCCGTTCCATACCCGCCCATTCAAACTGCTCTACGCTTACCGGAATGCCGCTGAAAACAGACCGATGCTGTTGAGCCGGAACCCTGACCAGCCCATTCACCTGTTGCGGATTGACCACAGATTGAGGGAAGCCGGTATCCAAAATAAAATTGCCGGTTTCTCCATTTATTCGGGCCTCAACGATGACCATATTATTAACCAGGCGGAAAGGTATTTTCCTGAAATTATCGCTTTGCGGAAGCACAGTATGGCCGCAAAAAGCGGCAAGTAATAGGGTGGTGAGTAGTTTTTTCATCTCTTCTGGTCTTTTCTCCACTTCGGCCTGCCCTGAATGCAGGCGAGTAACGTTTAATTAATATTTAGTTAACACAAAGTTAACATTTAACGTTTGTTTGCAGAGATAAGTTTCCTGTTCGGCATTATTTCCCATCTTTGTGGCAGAACTTATTGACATGGGAAAGCGACTTGCAGAATTTTTGCTCGGGTTATCCGGTTGGCGCCTGAACCCTTCTGTGCCGGAGGAGGTGAGCCATTGCGTAATTATTGCGGCACCGCATACATCCAACTGGGATATTTACTATGCCCGGCTTGGTTTCTACATCATGGGGGTGCCCCTGAAGTTTACCATCAAACGGGAGTGGATGCGTTTTCCGCTTGGCTTAATCATCGGCCATCTTGGTGGCTTAGCCATCGACCGGCGCCCCCGGGGAGATTCGGGCGAGCGGCCCAGTTACACCCAACTGATGGCGGAGCTGCTGGAAAAGCACGACCAAATCGCCATCATGGTCACTCCGGAGGGGACCCGCTCCAAGCGGGACAAGTGGAAAACGGGCTTTTACTACGCTGCCCTTCAGGCCAAAGCCCCGATATGCCTGGGCTATCTGGATTATGCAAAAAAAGAGGCAGGGGTTGGCGGCCCGGTATATCCATCCGGTGACATCGAAGCAGACCTGAAAAAAATTATGGACTTTTATAAGGATATCCCTGGCAAATACCCGGAGCAGTTCGCACTGGACCAGCGGTATGCCGGGTAATGGTAAATGGCCATTACATCATTCTGCCGAGTGGTGGAGGACGGGCAGCTGGAAGACTTCGGCCCCCACATTAGCGCGAAGCAAATACCAGCCCCTGGGCAAAGACGGCGGTACGGGTAAGCTGACCGGTTGATCGGAACGCAGCCGTAGGGTTCTTTGCAATATGAGCCGGCCATCCACTCCAATCAACTGTACTTCCGCCTCCGGGGCATCAGAAGTCATTTTTAGTTGCAGAGCGCCTCCAAAAGGGTTGGGCCAGGCCTGCAGGTCACTGCCGGTCCTTTCCGGCGCCACCGAACTACTGATCAGAGGTTGCTCCTGAATATCCACACAATAATCCTCTACTTCTCCAAAATGAATGTGGGGCTCGCAGGGTAGCGGACGCATACTGCCAAAACCCGCCCACTTGAGGCTGACCCGCATCCTGGTTGTACCGGGCAAGGCATCAGCAGGCAGTAGTAACTGTGTTAGAAGGCTGTCATGATCCGGGAGGAGCATCGTATCGAGTAGCAGCTCACCTGCCGGCGCAAAGTGCCCGTCCTGATTCAGGTCAATCCAGATCCGGATGTATTCCGGATAGGGGATATGCTGAAAGCCCGGCCGCACACTGACCGGGATCGCCTGCCCGCGCGTAGCCGAGAAGCCCGCCCCTGGAAATAAAGGGTTGCCCTCATGCAGGCCGCTGTGATGGTACTGCTCTCCGAATGCAATTGCATCAATCCATTCGGTGCCTGATGTGCCTCCATAGGACGTACAGTACTCAAAATCAGTGCAACCACCACAACCTGCGGTTATAAAACGCAAACTGGAAAAACGGTTGCTATCTTCCGCACAAACAGCTGATAGGTAGGCTTCGTAGGCCGTGCAGGGGGAAAGTCCGCTCAGTTGAATACTGGTTCCGCTACTGGTCGTACTAAAAATCCATCCTGACTCATCCTGTACCCGGATTTGGTAGGCCACGTTGTTTTCTGAAGCTTCCCAACTTAATGTAGCGCTGGTATTGCTTATTGATGTGGTGGTGATTTGAGCCGGAGGCAGGCAGCACCCTTGCGTGCGGACTTCGGCCACTGGCGATACTGAAGTCAGACTGTCCGCACATTGGCGAATCAGCCTGACCTCATACTGGGTACAGGTATCGAGTTCCGTCAGTAGTAAAGGAGAGGAGGCATTCGGGACAGATTCCCATTCGGCCGAACCGGAAGGGCGCCAATACAGTGTAACTGCAAGGCTGGTATCTGCAGCCGTCCACTGAGCAAGCACTTCCTGCGGGCCATTGGCAGTAAGGTTTAGGTTGTAAACCGGGGTACAGGGCGAACAATTAAGAGTAAGTTCTTCAAGGGCGCGGAAAGCATTGAGCCTGCCCCCGGTAACGGTTTGGCCGGCCATTGATGGGATAGCCTCCGTGGTGTTGAGCAGGATGGATTTGGCTTCGAGTGCAGCAGCAGCAGGTTCGGTATGGGCGAGGCTGCTCAAATCGGAGCAAGCAGCACTGTAAAGCAATCCGATAGTACCTGCGACAATAGGGCTGGCAAAGGAGGTGCCGGAGCTCCAGCCGTACTGTCCGCCCGGATGGGTAGTGAATATCTCCTTTCCGGGAGCCGCCAGGTCTACCGTAACCGGACCATAGGCTCCTGTGCATTCATCCATGCGGTCAGAAGCCGTAACGGTAATCAGATACGGGCTGCTACAGGCGGTAGGCATATCGCCCACCTCATCGATATTCCAGCTTGAATTGGAGGTGGCTGCGCAGTTTAAAATGCCTGCTTCGCCAAGGTCATCGTACATCTGACACCAGATTGGTGCTTCCGAGGGAGAAAGGCCATTGACACCCCAGGAGGTATTCGTAGCCACCACAAACGCCCCTGCTTCCCCTTGCGTTTCGTTGTAGCGCAGTCGTTGCTCCAGCACATACGCATAAGCCGCGATAGCATCCGCTTCGGTTTGGCTGCTACCGGCTACCACCATGATTTTAACCTGAGGATCAATGCCCGTCCCGCCATTGCCATTTTGCCAGGCCGCTCCAATCATACCTGCTACCGGTGTGCCGTGGTGCCCCTGATGGATATGGTCGCTCTCTAAGACAGGGTTCCACCCCCTGTGGTCATCAACATAGCCATTTTGATCGTCGTCGATATGATTATTGGGGATCTCAGCCCGGTTGTGCCACAGGTTGGCGGAGAGGTCGGGATGATCAGCCTGAATGCCATCGTCCAGCATAGCGATGACAATGGTGTCCCCAAATGCAGTAGCTGGTCCGTAGGATGGGAGGCTCCAGGCCAGTTCGGCATCGACATCTGCATCGGGCAGGCTGTTTTGTGCCGACAGGTTTTGCCATTGCCATTGCTCCGGGAAGAAGGGGTCGGCAGGTATAGTATCCCGGGTTTGCAACCGATGATTGGGCTGTACAAGCGCCACTTCCGGGTTTTTGGAAAGCTGCTGAGTGGCTTCGGTAAGGCTGTAGCGTAGTGTATCGTAAGCCAGCAGGTGTATGAAAGTACGTCGGGAGAGTGTTTTCCCGTATGTGAAGCCTGCAGGGAGCGTACTTTTGTTTAGGGGCTGTGCACTGCTGAACTGTACAATAAGCTCGCAGGGCACGTATTGCCCATGTGTGGCCGTGCCAATCACAAGGCAGAAAAGAAAACAGCATATTTTTATGCGCACGGCGCATCTCATAGGCCAGTCAGATTTTGTGAACACAACAAAACAAAAAGGGCGGCCGTTATGCCGCTGTACTGATTTCTGGCGATAAACCCGTATTGATGCTTAGGATGCGACATTTTGAAAAAGTGTTCAACAAAAGCAGTAGGTAGAATATGGTACAAATCCTGATATTTAATTTTTCTTTACCTTTGATCAAAGACTTTCGGTATCCTCAAATCCGGAATTGAAAACACACGACTATGAAACTATTGCTCAATGCCCTTACGGCGGCATTACTGTTCACAGCCATTTTGCCAGTTCAGGCACAATTGGGGCGTGCGAACAAAGACTACGAACTAGGCGCTTTCAACCTTGCCGTCCGTTCTTACCTGGAATTGCTGGAGAAACGCCCGGCTAATTATGAAGCCATGGTCAAGCTGGCGGATTCCTATCGCTACCTCAACCAAATGGAAGAAGCCCGCAGTTGGTTCGAGAAGGTGATTCGCGAACATCGGCTGGAAGGCGAACAGATGTTTCAGTATGCACAGGTGCTGAAGGCGCTGGGGAGCTACGAAAAGGCGGAACAGTGGTTTCTGGCCTATGCCCGTGCCAATAAAGAGGATCGGGAACGAGGCAACCATTTTGCCCAGAGTTGCCGCTTTGCCCGCAATCAGATCGGGCAGTCTTCTCCATATCTGGTGAGCAATGAGTTTATCAATTCCAACGCTTCAGATTTTGCGCCCACCTTCTACGGTGATCAGGTCGTTTTTTCTTCCTCGCGCAATAACCGGCAGCAGCCGGGGGCTTCCTGGACCGGGCGTTCTAACAATCAGCTCTACATGGCCCGCCTGGGTGGGAACGGATTCCTGGAAGCCGAAGTGGCGCTGCAAAGCCGTATGCGGGAGGGATTTGTTAACCTGGGTCCGCTGACCTACGGCCCTGACCTGCAGGAGGTGGTGTATACCAAAAATAACTTCATCGACGGTACCCGCCACATCCCAACCGGAGGGCTGGAGCTGAGCATGGCCATGTCACCCATCAATCAGAATGGAGAATGGACCGAGGAGATACCCTTTCCATACAACGGTTCGGGCTTCTCCACCGGCTGGCCGAACATCTCTCCGGATGGCAATACGCTTTATTTTGCCTCTGACCGTCCCGATGGGTTCGGTGGTTTTGATATCTACGTCTCTTACCGGATGGGCAACACCTGGAGCGCACCTGAGAACCTTGGCCCGGTTGTGAATTCGCCCGGCGATGAGATTTCTCCTTTCCATGATGGCGACTATTTGTACTTTTCGAGTAATTACCATCAGGGTATGGGGGGATACGATATCTTTCGTGCTGAACAAGCCAATGGCCGTTATGCCCGTATTTTCCACCTCGGCAACCTGATCAACAGCAGCCGAGATGATTATGGCTTTATTTATGATGGCTTCCGAAACCTGGGCTATATGGTTTCTAACCGGCCAGGCGGCCGCGGGCATGAGGATATCTATAAAGTCTTTAAATCGGCTGACAATATCGTTTTGAAGGTCCGTAACGCCTCCGATGGCACACCGATACCGTATGCGACCATTGATTTTATCAATTGCGGGGAGGGGCTGTTTAAGGCCGATAGCCGTGGGCAGTACAGCTTTCAGGCTGTAGAAGGGCTGGACTGTGAAATCGTAGTCCGGGCCGATGGGTACTCTGATGCTGTATTCCGGGTCTCTACTTTGGGCTTGCGCCAAAACCGGGAGCATGACATCATGCTGGCCAAGCAGGGTGAACAATACTCCGGGCAGGTGCTGAACTATCAGTCCCGCATGCCAGTTACCGGGGTGCTGGTTACTGCCACCAATTTGTCCACCAATACCAGCATGGAATCACAAACGGATGCCAACGGGGAGTACGCTCTGGCACTCAGCCCCAATGCGGCTTATACGGTGCGGTATTCCCGGCCTGGCTTCCGTGACATCAGCCGCAATATCAATACTAATGAAGGGAATGACCGCTCGATATTGGGCATTATTTCCATGTTGCCCATCGATTCTGCGCCGGCAGCTCCGATGCAGCCTGGGATGGATACCCGCCCGGGAACTCAGGTAGAGGATCCCAATGATGCACTACCTGCTACGAGTGGTTTTTCCGTACAGGTAGCTGCCCTTAGCAAACCTGGTTTGGATCAGTTTAGTGCACTCACTTCTATCGGGCAGGTTTATTCCAAGGTGGAGAATGGCGTTTACAAAATCAGGGTGGGCGTATTCAGTACCCGTGCTCAGGCAGATCAGGCGCTGAAGTCCATCAAAACAGAGGGCTACAAGGAAGCCTTTATCGTCACTGAGCAAGGCACCGGGCAGAGTATCCGCCCTAAAGGTTATGATGCTCCGGGGACTGGCTTTACGCCGGGAGGGAACGCTGCTCCTCAGTCCTACAATCAAAACCCTCCGGTACGTGCCGCTGAAGCCCGTCCCGCTACCGGTAATTACATGATACAGCTGGCTGCCTATCAGGACATCCGCTGGTTTGATCCGGGAACCGTTCGTGGTCTGGGGGAAATCCGGCAGTCCCAAAGAGACGATGGGCTAACCGTCCTGTACCTCTCAGGCTACACGACAATGGAGCAGGCGATTCGGGCCTGGCAGCAAGTCAAGTCTAACGGGTATAATACCGCCTATGTCGTTCGGGATACAAATGGCAGCCTGGAAAAGGTTTATCCGTAGGCGTTTATCAGGTTTTCCAGCCCAACAAATGCCCCGGTAGAAAGAGCTGCCTGGGCATTTGTTGGTTTAAGGCGGGGCGCTTACTCAAAATGCACCTTCACCCCGGCGAAGAATGTCCTTGGGCGTACTGGTCCGTAAATGTACCCGGCATCGCGGTCTGCCCCCCGGTCAAAGTCCCCCTGAAAGCTGTTGAAGATGTTTTGGACGCCTCCGAAAATATCAAGGTGAAAGCGGTCATCGAGTTTCAGCTCGTAAGTCACTTTGGAATTCAGCTCGAAAAATGAAGGCGTGCTTTCCAATACGGTGAACTCAGTTTCCGGATCGATGATATGCGGTACGTCCATAGTGCCTGTAAAGACACCGGACAGGGACAGCTGCAGGGGCTGTACCGGACTGTAATTAGCCATAAAATAGCCATAAGCGGTAGGGGTGCGCAGCAGGGATTCAGAAGTGACCACGCTATCCTGGTTCGCATCCGTGAGTGTTTCCGGTGCCCAGATTTCTTCCGGCGTGTCATACTGTGCGGTTTGCAGGGTGCCACCCATTTGGAGCATCCATTTGGGGCCGAAAGCGATGTTGGCCTCAAAATTGGCACCGGCTACGGTCGCACCATCACCGTTGCGCTTGGTCACGGTAGCAACGCCGCTTGGGAGTTCCATGGCATTAGCGGTGATGAAAGGATTGTTCAGCCGGGTAAAAAAGCCATCCACAACAAAGTTGGACTCAAAGCTTCCCGAGCGGTAGGTGTAGTCCAGCGCAGCGCTATAGCTGTGGGAGCGTTCCTCCACCAGGTCTGGGGATAGACGGGTGAAAAGCGCTGCTCCCCCAACGGTTTCAATATGCAAATCCTCATCGAAAGCCTGTGGTGCCCGGTAGCCCTGAGCGTAGGAAACGCGTAGTTTCAGGTCTGGATTGATGAAATACATTGCCGTAGCTCTGGGTACGATAATATTGAAGTCCTGATCCGTGCTAAGGTCTTCCACATCCAAACGGTAAATGCCATTAATACGGAGGTTGTCATACCGGCCACCGGCCAGCAGTGACCATTTGTCCGTAGGCTTCCATTCTAACTGAGCGTAAGTGCCCCAGGTTCGTACTTGTTGGTCGATCTCGCGGTTGTAGCCAGGCATAGCGTCCAAAACATCATTGTACTGATACTCGGTACCAGCGGTGAGCAGCCATTCTGAACTGATGTTGTAGGTGTATTGCAGGCCTGATGCCAGCGACAAATCCTCTGATTCGCCATAGGCATTGAGTGCCAGAATATCACTTTCGGTCAGGGTATCCTGTGGACCCAGCACCCGGCCACCGCCACCATAGTAGCTCTGCCGGTTGACGTGAGTCGCAGAACCGTAAAGTGCAACTTTGTGCCGCTTGTCTCTTGAAAACTGCTCGTATGAGAGCCCGCCCCCCAGAATGTGGTGGTCCAGTTGCTCAGTAATATCTGTTTGGTGGGGTGGCAGGTCAAATTGGTTGCCTCCTCTCCTGAATTCGCTGATATTGAATAAGTTGACTTTGATCTTGCTCAGCTCCGTAGGGTTGTAGAAGGCATCTAATCCAAAGGTGGTGTTTTGTAATTGCGTGATTTCGGAAAAACCATCACCATTGGCATCCCAGGGGTCCCGGTTGCGGTTGAAGGCGAAAAAGCTCATACCCTTTCTAAGCTGTTCGTCTACTATCGTCCCATTGGCCGAGAGCGTATACTCAGGCGTTTCACCGTTGATCAGTGCCAGATTAGTCCCTGCTTCAAAGGTGTTGTCCGTTGGGTCTTTGGTGATGATATTGACCGTGCCGGCAATCGCATTGCCCCCGAATAAGGCAGAGCCACCACCCCGGACCACTTCCACCCGGTCCACCATGTTGGAGGGGATCATTTCCAGCCCGTAGACCCCGGCGAGCGCGGAGAATACCGGGCGGCTATTGATGAGGATTTGAGTGTAGGGGCCATCGAGCCCATTCATGCGTAACTGAGTGAAGCCACAGTTTTGGCAGTTGTTTTCCAGTCTTAAACCAGGTGAAAAGCTCAGTCCTTCGGACAGGCTCAGCGATTGCGTTTGTTCAAAAATACGGTCATCAATGCGATTGACCATAACCGGGGCGCGGTGGGCCGGAACCCCATTGCGGGTAGCCGAAACCACGATATCTTCCAGCCGCAGCACATCTTTTTCCAGCTCTACCGACAGGGATTGGTGTTGTCCTTTTTCCAGCAATAGTTCTACCTCTTTGGTGCGGTAGCCCAGGTAGGAAAAGCGGAGGCGGGTGGGCCCTTCGGGCAGGTTTGTCAACTGATAGTTGCCGTATTCGTCGGCAATAGTGCCATTGGAGGAGCCCAAAAGGAGTACCTGTACGCCCGGAAGGGGTTCTCCACCGGTCTTGATCGTTCCGGAGACCTGGCTGTCCTGAGCATAGCCGATCATCGTGCTAAGCAGCATAAAACTCATGCAAAACCCAATCCATTTATCCATTTTGCTTTTTATGGGATACTACATCTTTAAGGAGAGAGAGGTTCGAGTATTAGCTCAGTTTTTTAGTAAAAACTAATAGAAATATATGCTTAGTTTAATAAAAGATTTAGGCTAGTCTAAAAGTATTGGTGAAAACGATGATGAATTGAGTTGGAAAACCGGGCAGGCAAAGGGAGCGCATTTACGTTGAAGTTGCCGGTTGTTAGACTATGTTTGGAGCGGATTCGTCATGAAAATCAAGGAATTGTGGTTCTGGCTAAATCTTTTTTGGCGCGTTTGGGGGGTGTTTACATCCAGACATTTATCGCCAGGGCCAAATAAGCTAAAAAAGATGACGTCCCGGTTTGACCGTGGGTTCATAAGTCCTTGGTTTGCAATAGTATCAAGCTCCAAACATAGTCTTAGGGAGGAGGGGTGATCCCGGCAGGGTTGGCTGCGCCCTTCCTTTGGGCTCCAAGGTCAAAAACCTGCAGCCTGCTCGCCGCGCTCGTGCAGACTATTGCATTTGTCCGCTCCTGCAAAAAGGTTTTGCACCGCTGCCAAATACAACAGCCTGCACCCCTCTGGGGCACAGGCTGCTGCTTTCTCTAGTGATCCCGGTAGTTTGTGGCTAACGCGTTTAACGTCAGGGTGTTAAGTGGAGCGGTAAAGGCTGTATTGGCTTCAGTACAATACAGTGTTAAGAATTTTCTGAACTGCAGGTTAGATTTTTCTGAATAGGGGAGTGGAGCGCAAAGTCTGTTTTGAATAAACAGTACATTCTGAATGGACAAAAAAAAACCGTGCCCGCAATTAAGGGACACGGTCAGCAAACTATTCTGAACCTTGGTTAAAAAATAAATGAATGCTTCTTATTGCTCGTCAAAAGCCTTGTACTCTGGATTGGCTGACTGCATCAGCATGTTTTCCACTACAAAGAACTCGTAAGCCTTCAGCCCTTTTCCGCTCTCCACTTCTTTGTGGGAAATGAATGGGATCAGCTCCGGCCGGTTTTGCCGTAGCCTGGCTTTATTTATCCCGGCATCGTGGTAGATGTTGGCCCGGTTAATGAGTTGCACCTCTCCCCGTAGTTTTTCGATCAGTTGCGCCAGCTCTGGTTTTGATACCATCATTGTATTTCGGCTCTCGATCTCATTCCGTTCCGTAGCACTGACGGGAATAGTTTTGAATTGTTGGCCGCTATCTGACCAATACTTCCGTGGGTTCTGGGTGGCAAGCTTATCCACCTCTTCCCAGGCAGTAACCAGGGCAGAGACTTCATCCGGCACAAAACCGAGTGCATCCTCTGCAAACTCTGGTTTGATCTTGAACTTCCCTCCCTCCAGTTTCAGCCAAAGACCAAATGCATCGACCTTGATCTTTTTTCGGAGTTCGTTACGTTCGATATAATAATCTGATCCCGGTACGGTGCTGAACAGGAGAAACTGCTCAATATCTGAATAGAGTACAGCCTCTTTCCGGTAGAGCTTGCAGACGGCATGCCGCAGTGCCTCCAGTGCTTCTGCATTATCGGCCCGCCGTTGCTCTAGGGCTTTGATCTGCCGGTCGGCTTCATCGGTACGGACTTCAAAAACGGTAGGTTGTAAAGCAGTCATATGATGGATTTTAATAAATTATAAATTTATGTAATGTAAAAAAGCGATTTCCAAAAATGCAGCAATGAAATTTTAATAAGGCTAAACCTTTATTTCTGAATCACTTAGGGTGCATTCAGGTAGGGGTTAAGCGAAGCAGTGAAACGGTGGAATAGCTAAGATACCCGACTTCGCCTGTCGTGGTTTGCAATTGTGGTGCCTGGAGACCAGGAAATATGCAGACAACCGGTTCCCCGGCTGCCTGCAATCGGATCAAAACCAAAAACTGTCACCCTCTTACTTCTTTTCTTGCGATCTTATCCCAATGCTGCATCGTCTTTCGGTATGCCTTTTCCGCTTCCCGCTGCTCGGGTGTCGGTGCTGCCTGGCTGTCTCCATTGACTGCCTTCAGGAAGTCGATCAGCTTACTTTGTGCATCCGCATTCAGTTGGCTGAATTGCTGCAAAAGGTCTTTCACCATCTGCGCGTCTTCTTCTTTCATCATCGCGCCTTGGAATAGGTCTCTAATACCTTTAGTTTTCATAGTGCTTAATTATAGTTTGAGTTAGATAATTTCTCCAGGTGAGACTGTGCGAGCATTCTTAGATACTTGCTTAGGGTCACTCCCTGGAGGGTTGCGAGTTCGATAAGTTCCTTTTTCAATGTAGGCCCAACTTTCACCGAAATCATTTTCGTTTTCCGTTCGGCACTTGGTGGTGGTGTTATCATAGCTCTATCATTTGTTCAAAGGTCATACCTTCTGTGACAATATGAAAGGACAAGGTTTTACACCTACTTTTTGCGCCATCGCCTGGGGATCAGTCGGCGCATCCATGCCCGCAGACGGCCCCACCAACTACGTGGTGGCTCTTCGTCATCGGGTGGGGTGGGCGCTTCCTCCGGTGGCTCCGGCATGGGGGCGGCTGATCTCATTTCCAGCGGTGCTTTCGCCTGGGGGCGTGGTCGCCTTCCGTATTTTAGCCCTATGCCTAATCCTAGTTTCATGTTCGATAGTTTTAATGATTGGTTAATCTTCCAAAGCTTCCCTTAGGAAGTCAGGAAGTTTACTGAAGTCAAATAGCACTGATTTCTGTTGGGATAGTGTAGGTTTGTTTTCCTCGTCCTCATCCTTCCAATACTTCGCTTGCTTGTATTGCTCTTCGTTCTTATAGAAAAGCAATTTACTTGTACATCCCTTATTGCCATCGCCAAGGTAGTAGGAGCGTTTGGACAGATAGTCTTTGAGTATTTTTGTTGGGACAAACTCCCTGTTATTCACTCTACGGAAGTAGGTCTGAAATTCGTCAAATGCGGCAGGACGTATGCCGAGTAAGGTGTTGTCCCCTATTTCATCGATGTTGTAGTGCAGATGTTTTTTTAGGATGCTTTGCTGAGATAGCGTTATGAAGTGTTCCCAGAACACATTTGCCTGGTCGGTCTTTTCTTCGCTTTCTGCCTGGGAGACGATTAAGCTTTTCATTGTATCCTTTACAAAGTCCACATAAACAGAGACTTCATCGGAAGTACCAAGAACAGGGAGTCCAGACTCCAGTGCAATAATCATAGGCGCCATTAATGTAGCATAGTTTTGGCGTAGCCGGTCAGCTGCAGTAATGTCTTTGCTCATTAAGTAATCCGTAAGCTCTTCGTATAAATGCTGACTGACTTCATCAAACCGTTCAATGATATTAGGCCGCACTGACAGCAATTGAAGAACCCCCTTTCCTAACCCTCTTTTCAGTCGTGACCGGTGTTGCTCGAATTTCCGCTTTGAATCGATACTATCTTTCCGTGGTGGCAAGTCAATTATTACCATACGGTTAATTGTTGCCTCACTATCAACCGGTTTTTCTTCACCAATAAGAATAGCTTGGGTTCTTATCTCAGCGTTTTTGGTTGTATTGCTTTGATCCTTTGTGCCAGTTTCCCTGCTTACGCCATCGTAGAACCCCTTAAGTGTCTCTAGAATTTGTGGCTTTAAGTCGTTTTTAAGTTCGTTCAATACAACCGGCACATTTGACCGTTGCGCAGGGATCCTACTCAATGCAGACTGAGTAATATTTTTTAGGAAGGGAGGTTGTGGAGTATCAGGCGTGAAAAGACGAAGTGCAAATTCTTCAACGAAGGTACTCTTCCCACTTTGGGATTGACCGTAAACCAGCAGTATAGGAAACCGGCTCTTCACCTTAAATATGTGATCATGGCAAAAATTCGCAATAATGAATGAAGCCATTACCACAGATGCATCGTGCCCGTAGCAATCAGCCATTGCAGAGTACCATTCAGATATACCTATATCCGATTCCTTATATCTCATTCTTCGGAAATTGCCATATCTAGGGTTATGCTGGTTTTCTTCTGAAGCCCATGGCAGATATAGCCCATCCACCATACCCAGACTGTCTGGCTCCAAGAACTCCCCATTTTTCACTACTCCGTTGCCAAATACCAATACATCCCGGCGCTTATTATAACCAATGTAGTCTAATGCTTCACCTTTTACTGATAAGTTGAACGTCAATTCAGTTAAAGCAATGAGGTCTTTCCCGTTCCCTCTAAAAAAGTAGTTCCCCTGCCTGGCTAATTCCTTCCGGAATGCTTCAAGGCTAGTAAAAACATCTGTACTGGCAGATATGGGGGCAGTCATTCCCTTTTCATTTTCCAAACGAAAAACACGCTGACTGTCTTTACCGTCACTCACGAATGCCTCTACTGATATGGTGAAGTTGGTCAGCCTGTAGAGTTGATCCCATTTGTATTTGGTTTCACTGGTATTCTTATCCGTTTGTGTAGTAGGCTTCCAATAGGCACCTTCTTTTTGTATTATGGGGATACCCTTCCCAGCTCGGAACTTGTAAAGACCCTCTTTGGCTAGTTCCATTAAATGTTCAGCATGGCTGTCACCTTTAGGAATATACTCGGCAATATCATTGTAGCCTGTAGGCACATAGCAGTCAGGAATGAAAAATTCTTTCTTTAGGTACTCGGCTCCGCTTCGGCCCGCATCATCATTATCGTAGCATGAAATAATTTCAGACGCTCTGCGCTTAATCCTGGCTATCTGATCCCTGTTCGGTTTTTGGCTTTCAGATTGGAAGCATACAGCAGGAATGCCATTAGAGACAGCGCACAACACGTCCTTTTCACCGGCGGCAATAAGTACTATGTCGGCTTTCTTTTTACTGGATAATGGCTCTAGTCCAAATATGTGGTCAGAGTTACTGCCTGGTGCCCGGTAGACTTTCTTATCCTGTTTGCCTTCAATCCCGGGCTGATAGATTTTTACGCCACTATTGTTGCCCCACACATCAAAGGCCACTTTACCCTGTTTCTCAAAATCGAATTTGAGTTTCCTGCCATCTTCCCTTTTCCATGCAATCTGCTTGATCTGCTTTACACCATACTTTCTTGCAATTTCCGGTTTGATGCTGAAATCCTTCATCCAGGCTACGGCATCAGCGGTGTATTGCTCGTAATAGGATGCCGGTACACCTGAATGTTTCATACTGGAGTGGCTGCTTCCGTTCAATCCGAGCTTATAACGAGTATTGATCTTTTTGGCGGCTTCTATAAAGCTTATGCGTTCGATCTCTTGCACCAACTGGATGGAGTCGCCGGTCTTTCCAGTTGATTGGCATTTATATCGAAGTTCGCCGGACTCACCAACGAATACACTAAATGAAGGTTTTTTATCCTGGCAGAATGGAGAGGAAATATTTTTGGGATTCTTGCCTTTTTTCCGAATGTAGTCAGAATGGAAATTTTGAAGATAGTCTTCAAAAATCTGCTCATGAGGGGCTTTTTGCTTCAGCTTTTCTATGTCGATCATGGTTGGCGAATTTTAAAAGTTCTAAAAACGCTGGTCTAAAAGGTCTAAAAGGTCTAAACTCATTTAGCTAGACTTAATTCATTGATAGATAAGATGTTATGGAGGTCTGATTTTTAGACCAGTTTTGGTCTAAGATGGTCTGAGTTGGTCTAAAAGGTCTAAGCCAGTCTGACCAGTCAGGGTGTTTTGGTCTAAAATCAGAGAAAAAAGTCTGAAAAAAGTCTAAAAAGTCTAAAGCAAGGGTAAGGGTAATGACAAGATTTAAGCTTATAAAGCATTGATAAACAAGAAAAAAGAAAGCTTTTCTACCATTCTTAGACCACTTAGACCGTTTAGACCAAGCAATCTGAGATTTTATTTTTCTTGTAAATCCTATAATGCCGATAGGCATTTTAATCTTGCTTGACTGGGTTGGTGGGTTTTCGTCAAACTTGTTCTTTGCGATAGAAAAAGGTATCTTTGGCATATCAGAAATTTTTTAGTTAAAGCCCGCCATTGCTTCGGTAGCCGTGTTGCGGGCTTTTTTAATGAATGAATACTAACGACCTTCCAAAGGTCAGACCTTGTGTGACAATATGAAAGGACAAGGTTTGAACCCTTGTATTTGCTGGGTTCTTGCGCTTTTCTCAATCCTGAATTGATGTTCATTCAATCCTAAATTGAAAATGCCCCGGCCCTATTCCAGGGCAAGGGCTGTATTTCGGATCAAGAATTTTCCCGCAAGTAATTTTCCTCCCATAGGTCTGGGGCAAAGTGGAATTGCAAAGCCAATACGTACTGTGCATGCGCTTTTTGCCATTCTTCGCCGATGCCATCTGTGTTCGCCAGGGCAATGCGTTTCCGCTCTACATCTTCCCATCGTTTCCCGCCGGTGAAGTGGTACAGGTCTTTAATAAATTGTTGGGCGCTCGGCTCGAAAATGTCCATGCTCATAAGGTCATGGAATGCGGGTATCGGTGGGCGATCCATATAGCAGGCCCGGAAATAGTCAAAGTCTGCCGGATCAACCGGTTTGCCCTTGTACTGGGTGCTTACCCGGTATTTCAATTTCATTATCAGCATATCGTCCCCGTGTTTGATCTCGGTCACGTCCCGGCATAGCTCAACCGGAATGCCGGTTTCCTGCTTAATGAGTTCGGCGTTCTGCTCATAGCCTATCCAGCTTTTCAGCTGGTTACGATTGTAGGCCGTCACAACTCCCTGGAAAAACGCTGGTGCGCTTATGGCCCGCAGATGGTAATATCCTTCCGCTGGCATCATGGCACTATTGAGGATGTGGGTTTTCATAGACAATAAGAGTTTAGGGCCGGGAGCGGTCAATACTCCCGGCATGGTGGTAGAAAATAAAGTGTACTGCATTCACTTACAGGGCCGTGGCTGGCTCATTACGCCTGTTGCGGTAGTACGTATTCTTACATCGTTTAGAACAGAACTTCCGGTTCGGCGTACTCTCCAGCATAGCCGAATGACACTGTTTGCAATGCTTTTGTGGCACAACGGCCACAGGCTTTATCGGGTGCCGTTGCTGTAGGCTGGCACCTGGTGCCCGTTGCTGGATGCTGCCGGACGGCTTGACCGGCGCTGAGGGTTTCCCAGGCTTGTGTTTTGACTGGTGAGGATCAACCGGATTTCCAGTATCAGACCAACCAGGATGAAGAACACAAACCAACCTTTGTAGACGCTGACATCTGCAATCTGGCTTCCGGCCCATAGTTCGGCAACATGGGTGGCGGTGGTGATCTCATGCCAGACTAAAGCCACTGAAGCGATCAGGCCCAACCAACCGTTACCTTTCTTATTGTCGCTGAAGTCGCGGATAGAGGAAATGAGCAATGCCAGGCGAACACCTTCCTCGATGAAGGCGGCAAAAACGGCCATGGCCATAGCAGCCCAGGGTTCAAACCGGACTTCAAATAAATGACTGTAGTAGTCGGTGCGGAAGATGCCAATAATTACAAAGGTGCCGATTGCCATAATGAGTAGGGCAAAGGGTGCATACTCGCTGATCTTGTTCATAATTGGAGTTACATCGAAATTCCGTAAATTTGTCATAGTTCAATTACAATTTTTTAATTGTGAATAGCCCGCTTCGAGTGTCCGCTCGGGGTGGGCTTTTTTAATGGTGGTTACGAATTGCGCAATACTTCTTTCAGTTCTGACCGTAGCCAGTAAATCTGTTTGCCCTTCCGGTAGGAGGGTTCCAGCTTGCCGTCTTTGTGGTATCGCCTTACTGTTGGCATAGAAACCTGCAATATGTCGCACATTTCTTCCATGACGACAATCTCGGTGGCTGGCTTGCCTTGCTTGTTGGCGTCTTCGATTACGGCGGCTAACTCTGTCAAGTCTGCCGTCACGGATGCCAGCTTTTCGCGGGCTTCCCTGACTACTTTTGAAAGGTTGACATTCATACATCGTAATGTTTTAGTGATAAGAAAAAATAGGGTTAATAAATCCGCTTTCGTTATCAAATGTACGCTATCGAATTGGTATTAACGTAACATTTTGATGAAAAAAAAGCTATAAAAACAATGATGCATCTATGATATTGATTATCATTTGAGTATCAATAGTAGTCTTTTTTAATAGGTTGACCGCTTGAATAGGCCCTTTTGCAAAAGGGTCATCAGGCGATAGTTGCAAGTCCTCTTCCATGTACTTTTTGTGGGTCAGGTAATTGGTGAAGTCTATTTTGGTTTCACCACATACCCAATCAATTATTTTGACTTTGGATTCAAAAACCTTATCTGAATCCCCAGACCAAAACCCCATTTTTAAGTAAGAGGAAAGCAAAACAAAACTAAAAACAGAGTATTGCAGAATAAGTGGCCAATCTGAAAAACTGGTTTCCTCATCACGCTTAAAAAAATCGCTTAAAGCAAAGTAGAGGGTTGTAGGAAATACATCATCAGCATAAAATACATCTTTATACTTATCTGGACGATGGTCTAGGACGTAATTCCTAATACCCTCTATTGCTTGGAACGATACTCTGAAAAGAAGTGGTGTAACCTTGTATTCTTTATGAGTCTCGCTAAGTCCAAGTAAAGAGAAATTGTCACCAAACTTATTATACCAGGTTCTGACTATTCCTTTGATTTCCTTCTCGTATTGTTCAATTTCAGTAGTGATTTTAGGGTTTGATTTTTCAATGACGTATTTCTCAAACTCTACTTCACTCATTAAACCATCAAAGGTATTTTCAAACTCAAAAGGTGATTGGTGGTTTTTCCGATTAAATGTAACTCTGGAGTAGACAGGATACCTGTTAACCCCTGCAAAAACCTTAGGTTTTAACCGAGTATTCAAAAAGAACTTTACCCCTATTTTCTTTTCCTTAGCCATCTACTGCCATTCAATTTTTTCGAGTTCCCGCTCCACCTGGGAGTTAGCCAGGCGAATGTAAATCTTAGTCATATCTAGCGTGGAGTGATTAAGCAGCCGTTGCAGCACTGGCATCTGAACCCGTGGTGCCATCTGTGTGGCGAAGGTGCGCCGGCTGACGTGAAAACTCAGCTGCTTATCTATGCCGGCGAGTCCTGCCAGCTCCTTCAGGCAGCGGTTGGTGTATTGGTTGGTGAGCTTGAACAGCGGGAAGGCTTGTAAGTCCTTCCGGTTGTCGAGTCTCTGCTCTGCCAGGCGGTCACGAATGATCTGTTCCGGTTTGCTCCACTGGATGCCGTCTCGCTTGAATAGCAGCCACAGCGGTATGGTGTGTTTGTTCCTGGTCTTTTCAATCCGCATCGTGATCTGCATACCCTTCGCCGTCTCTTCGATATGTTTCCGGGCCAGCTTCACCACATCGCCAAACCGCAGCCCGGTATAACAGGCAAATAAGAACATATTGCGGATTTTCTCCAGGTACTTGAAACCGGTGGGGATCTCCAGTTGCTCCAGTAGGTGCAATTCAGCTTCGGTCAGGTACTCCCGGTGGGGTTCTTCCTGCCGTGGCTTGAACTTCCGGTAGGGGTTGCCATCTAGTGGCAGGTAGTCGTGCTTTATTGCCAGGTTGATGTAAGTGCGCATACACTTATGGTGCCGGTAGGCGGTATTCAATCCCATAGCGTGGGAGAGTAGGAATTTATTGAAGGACGACAGGAAGGAATACTTCAAATCTGAGAACAGCACGTTCCCGTGGAATCGCTTGAGGTATCGCAGCGTTACACGGTGCTGCCGCTTGGTGCTTTCCTGAAGTTCCGGGCGCTCGATCTCGCGCTCGAAAAACGCTGTAAACGTCAGATAGGGGTCAAGGTCTGGGGCATCTACGGCCGGGCAGTCATCCAGCAGCCGCAGCGGTGCCGCTCCAAACCGTTGCAGGAGTTCCTGCTCTCTCTTTTTGTAGCCCTTAATTTGTTCGTGGATCAGGTCGTTTAAATGCAGCTCGGCTGGGTGCGTTTCCATTACCCGCCGGTGGGTGGCATCCCAATAGCGTGGCTCGATGTAGATGCCGGTTGACAATATCCGTACCCGTTGCTCAGCTGGAGCATAGGCTCGTATCTGAATGAGGGCTTCCCCATCCTGGTTTAAGATATTGTTGCGATTGTAGACCACTGAGAATTTGATCTTTTTGAAATGCGTTGCCATGACTGATAAAGTTGAAAGGTTAAGTAATTGCGGATCATTAACCCTTTCAGTACAAAAATCAGTACAAATGCAGCCTATCCTTTGATAGTCAAAAGGCGCTGTTATGCGCTCAATTCGTTGATTGTAGGTAAGTTGTGGTTGTCAATTGACAACCAACAACCTACGTTCGTGATCCCGGTAGGGTTCGAACCCACGACCTGCGGATTAGAAGTCCGCCGCTCTATCCAACTGAGCTACGGGACCGGTTCTGGACTGCAAATAAAACAAAAAATTAGTATAGTTCAGCTTCTATATTTGCTTTTTCCCGCCTTTTCAATCCTTTTAAACCGTAGTTTTGATGGATGAATTCCCAAAGGCGTTCTTTTTCTGGTAAGTTTCCAATGCTTTTAAGCTCATCAAGTTCATGCTTCACTTCATTGAGCCGAAGGCGCTTGTCTGTTGCCTTCTGATCAATGGCCTTTGCAATATGTTCCGCAGAAGCAAGAGCGTCTTTTAGCTCCTTCCAGCTTAATCCTATGGGGTGATGAAGGGGAGTGGTGAGATCCGGGATGTCTTTCAAAGTCCTTGCAGTAACCATGCCGCCATTGTGTGCCGCTGCACACCGCAGCTTATAAAACCTCTGCCATTTGGTCAGGTTTGTTCCAAAATCGAGATGAAAAAGCAATTGTGCATATTTAAGAGGTTCAGGCAAGGAAGACCTGCTCAAAATAGGCCGACCAATAGCATTCCCTATGGCATCGAGCTTTTTCGCGTTTTTGCTCTTATACCCATTGCTGTATAGATGCCAAAACGTTATTTCTTTTAGATAGCTTTCAAGATTAGCAGCACAAATAACCAGTAAATGAAGCCTTGACCGATTAAGGTATTCTGGCGCCCACTGTTTGGTTTCTTCCACAGTATGGAAGTGTCGCATTGCAGGAATATCCATATTGAGGGCATTGAGGGTCTGGGTTGCTTTGTCTTTCATTTCCAGTACCTGCCCGAGTGCTTCGTGGCTGATCACCTGTGTCCAATATAAACGGTTGAGCTCATATTGCTTACCCTGAAACCTCCTGAAGGCAAGACTTGGAGCCCATTCTTTTGTCATTGAGGAGGTTGAAGGTGGGGTGTTTTCAAACATTACTTTTCTTAGAATGTTAATTCAATGGTGTAAATCTATTAAATAAAGATAAAGTGGTCAATTAGAGGTCAGATCAATAGTGAAAAAAACTTTATCAATACAATTAGCTTATAATTGGACATCCCGTGAAAAAAATCGTTAAGAAGAAAAGAATCTACTTCTCCTTCGCATTCCTTCTCCTCCTCATTTATGGATATGACTTTATGGAAATGCGGATCAGTACGCCCACTTACCAGAAAATTTTGGCTGAAAACCCACTTGGTCTGCAGGCCGAATTTGGTACACTCTCTACTGAGGACCGTGAATTGCGTTATCTGGAAATTGGGCAGGACTCCCTTCCCTTAGTCGTTTTTATCCACGGTGCGCCCAGCTCTTCTTCTTTCTGGCGGACATTCCTAAAAGACACCAGCCTTTTGGCGAAAGCCAAGCTGATGGCAGTAGACCGGCCGGGCTATGGTTATTCCGGTTATGGAGAGCCTGAGGTTTCGGTAAAGAAACAGGCGGCTCTAATCGCCGAAGTGATCCGGGAGAAACGGGGGCAGCATCCCTCTGTCATCCTGCACGGGTCTAGTTACGGTGGTACCGTGGCGGCTCGTATTGCTATGGATTTCCCGGACCTTGTCGATGGGATACTGTTGCAATCGGCTTCTCTCATGCCCGGTAAGGAAAAGACCTTCACCTTCACCCACATCACTAAGCACTGGCCATTTCGCTGGCTGTTACCTGGCTCTATTCACGTGGCGAACATGGAAAAGCTAAGCCACAAGATGCAGCTGGATTCGATGGCCGGGCTATGGAATCGTATTAAAAGCGCAGCCATCATCCTGCACGGCGATGCGGACAACCTCATCTACCCCGAAAATGCTATATTCGCCAGCGAGCGGCTGGTGAATGCATCCTTTTTAGAGTTTAAGCTGCTGGAGGGGCGCAAGCATGACCTGCTTTGGACCAAACGGCAATTGCTGGAACAGTCGCTCGAGAAACTCATTCAGGTCACTACCGGAAAGTATGCCGGAGTGGATGGGTTCTCTTCCGTAGAGCACTAAACAATGATCCGCTAAGCATATGAGCCAGGTAAAAATCGAAGAAAGTTGGAAAGCGGTATTGGAGCAGGAATTCCAGCAGCCCTATTTTCAAAGCATTGCCACCTTTCTAAAAAAGGAAAAGGCCGCCGGGAAAAAGATTTATCCGCCAGGTAGTCTCATCTTCAATGCCTTTAATACCACGCCCTTCGACAAAGTAAAAGTGGTGATACTGGGGCAAGACCCTTACCACAACCCGGGGGAAGCCATGGGGCTGTCGTTCTCAGTGCCTAAAGGCGTTCGGGTGCCGCCTTCCCTTCGCAATATTTACAAAGAACTGCAGTCCGATCTTGGCATTGCTCCTCCCAATCACGGTGACCTGACGGCATGGGCAACACAGGGCGTCTTCCTGCTAAACGCTATGCTGACCGTAGAGCATAAAACAGCCGGTGCCCACCGTAAAATCGGCTGGCAGGATTTTACAGATGCTGTAATCCGGAAGTTGTCAGAAAAGCGCGAGGGGCTGGTGTTTATGTTATGGGGTGGTTTTGCCCGTAAGAAAAAAACGTTGATTGACGCAGACAAGCACTTAATCCTGGAAGCTGCCCATCCTTCTCCGCTTGCAGGAGGCGCCTACTTTGGCAGTGCCCACTTTTCCAAAGCTAATGAATACCTCAAGTCGGAAGGTAAGAACCCTATCGACTGGCAAATCAACGGATAAACTCGCTGGCAGGAGTCAGATTGTCGCTCTCCTCTGTGTCTTGTTTTTCGGCTTATTAGGCATACATCGATTCTATCTCGGGTATTTTGGCATCGGCCTGGTTCAGCTTTTTACGCTTGGAGGATTAGGTATTTGGGTAACTGTAGGTTTTTTCCGAATCCTTTTCAGGGATTTATGGCCTGCAGACGGGCTGCCCTATGACCCAACCTTCTAAACCATCCCAAGCTTACGCAGAATGGCAGAAGGTTCGAGCGTTTTAACCTGCCCGGGAGCCAAATTGCCAAGAGTCAGCATTTGGATCTGAGTCCGCACAAGACGCAGTACCGGGAACCCGACCGCTGCACACATCCGCCGCACCTGACGATTCCTACCCTCAGTCAGTTGGATAGACAGCCAGCTGTCCGGCACGGTTTTGCGGAAGCGGACAGGCGGGTCGCGTTCAGGGAGGGCAGGAGGGGAGGTGAAAAGCTCTACTCTGGCAGGCCGGGTCTGGTAAGTTTGCTTTTTGATGCGTATGGCAACGCCCTTGCGCAATTGAGACAAGGCTTCCCGGTCCGGAACTCCTTCCACCTGCACCCAGTAAGTGCGGGGGTGCTCAAATTTTGGGTCAAGCAGCCGGTGGGTCAGTGCCTTGTCGTTGGTGATGATGAGCAGTCCTTCGCTGTCCTTGTCGAGCCTGCCCACCGGATAAACATCCCCGGGAAAATCGTAGAGGTCCCCGAGCACGCGATGATCAGGGTGCTCCCGTGTAAACTGACTGAGCACCCCGTAAGGCTTATTAAGGATGTAGTATCGTAAATCGGACATTATACGTTGAAACGGAAGTGCATGACGTCCCCATCAGTTACCACGTACTCTTTGCCTTCCACTGCCATTTTACCAGCTTCCTTGACTGCCTGCTCTGAGCCCAGGCTTACGTAGTCGTTGTACTTAATAACCTCAGCCCGGATAAAGCCCTTTTCAAAATCGGTATGAATAACACCAGCTGCCTGTGGGGCTTTCCAGCCATCCTGAATGGTCCAGGCACGGACCTCCTTCTCACCGGCAGTAAAGTAGGTGATAAGGTTGAGTAATTTGTACGTGGCACGAATAACCCGGTTAACACCCGGCTCGTCCAGTCCCATATCGTTCAGAAACTCCAGCCGCTCTTCTTTGGTTTCCAGCTCAGCGATATCGGCTTCAATGGCCGCACTGACCAGAATGACCTCCGCGGGCTCATCAGCTACGGCAGCCTTGAAGCGCTCCGAATGTGCATTGCCATCATTTACAGCGTCCTCTTCCACATTACAGACGTAAAGAATAGGCTTGGCCGTAAGCAGGAACATCTCCTTCAGCAGGGCCTGTCCCGCTTCGTCCAGCTCAATGGCCCGGGCCGGTTTTTCTTCTTCCAGGTGGGCCAGTATTTTCTGGCTGATCTCCAGATTCTTCAGGTCTTCTTTGTTGTTGCTCTTGGCCTGACGCTTGAAGCGGTCCACCTGCTTCTCCACCGTCTCGATGTCCTTGAGCAGCAGCTCGGTGTCAATCGTTTCCTTGTCGCGCACGGGGTCAACATCACCGTCGACATGAACCACGTTGCCTTCATCAAAGCAGCGCACCACATGCACAATCGCATCCACTTCCCGGATATTCGCCAGGAACTGATTGCCAAGGCCTTCTCCCTGACTCGCCCCTTTGATCAGGCCGGCAATATCGACAATCTCAATCGTGGTCGGCTGTACCTTTTGTGGATTGACCAGCTCCGCCAGTTTGTCAAGGCGGGGGTCAGGAACAGTAATGACGCCCACGTTGGGGTCTTTGGTTGCGAATGGATAATTGGCTGCCAGTGCTTTGGCTGAGGTCAGCGCATTAAACAGGGTAGATTTTCCAACATTGGGAAGCCCCACGATACCCGCCTTTAGTGCCATATGCTGTATTTGATTGAAGGTAAACGTAACTGGCAACCGGCACAACCGCCGCCTGCCCATTATCTAATAAGGCCGCAAAGGTAAGCAATTGGTTAGAATAAACCGTGCAGCTCTCCGTTAACCTGATTGACAATATCACCCATATCCTCCGGATTGCGCATAAAGTCAATATGATCAGCGTTAATGACGAGGAGCCTTCCTTCTTTGTAGCTGCTGATCCAGTTTTCGTAGCGCTCGTTGAGTCGCTTGAGGTAATCCAGGCTCATATTGCCTTCGTAGTCCCGGCCGCGCTCCTGAATGTGCTCCACAAGGGTGGGAATGCTGGCTTTAAGGTAAATCAGCAGGTCTGGCGGCTGAATCTGTGAAGACATGGTCTTGAACAGCTCAAAGTAATTTTGGAAATCGCGGGTCGACATCAGCCCCATGTCGTGGAGGTTAGGGGCGAAAATGTAGGCATCTTCATAAATGGTGCGGTCCTGCACCACCGTGCGGTCGCCTGCCAGGATTTTAAGCACCTGCTGGTAACGGTTATTAAGGAAAAACACCTGCAGGTTGAAGGACCACCGCTGCATGTCTTCGTAAAAATCGATCAGGTAGGGATTGTCGTTGGCGGACTCATAGTGGACATCCCAGCCAAAGTGGTGCCCCAGTTTTTCCGAAAGGGTGGTTTTGCCCGCTCCGATGTTACCCGCTATAGCAATATGTTTTATATTTGGCGGCGACTTCGCGCTGTTTTCGCTCATTTTCTTCAGGATTTCCTGCGAAAATATAAAAGATAGCGGAAATAATCGGGGCCAATCCGCTCCTTCGACGGTAAATGGTTGTTTACCGATGATTTAGCGCCAAACATCTAATATTTTATCATGAAAATTGACGAGTCCTTAATATTGAAGCTGGAACAACTAGCTCGCTTGCAGTTGTCGGCTTCTGAGCGCGCTTCCATTCAGGGTGACCTCAACCGGATACTTGGGATGGTCGAAAAGCTGGAAGAACTGGACACCGAAGGCGTTGAGCCCCTGACTTACGTCAATGAGGACGTAAATGTCCTGCGCGAAGATGTGGTACGCGGGCAAACTGACCGGGCCGATGCGCTCCGGAACGCACCGGATCAGGATGGCGAGTACTTCCGGGTACCGAAAGTAATACCTTCAAAAAAATAAAAATTTATGCAGCCCATCATTGCCGTTAAGGGACTTACCAAAACCTATACCATGGGTACCGCACAGGTCCATGCCCTGCGCGGGGTAGACTTGGATATCCAAGCCAATGAATACCTGGCCTTAATGGGGCCTTCCGGTTCGGGGAAGTCTACTCTGATGAACCTGCTGGGCTGCCTCGATACGCCTACAAGCGGCGAATATTGGCTCAACAGCACCAATGTGTCCACTATGGACGATGATGAGCTGGCAGAAGTCCGTAATAAGGAGATTGGCTTCGTTTTCCAGACCTTCAACCTTCTCCCGCGATTGTCGGCTTTGGAGAATGTAGCCCTTCCCCTTGTGTACGCCGGGCAGTCCAAGTCGGCTCGCCTGGATCGTGCCCGGGAGGTCCTCACTGAAGTAGGATTGGGCGACCGGGTGGACCACAAGCCCAATGAGCTCTCCGGCGGTCAGCGGCAGCGTGTTGCTATTGCCCGGGCATTGGTGAACAAACCCTCCATCATCCTGGCAGATGAGCCTACCGGTAACCTCGATACGAAAACATCTATTGAGATTATGGGCATCTTCGAGCGCATCCACGAAATGGGCAATACGGTGATTCTGGTGACTCACGAACCCGATATTGCCGAACATTGCCATCGCATGGTGCGGCTGCGGGACGGCATCGTGGAAGTCGATCAGCGCAACGAAAACATCGTCAAAGCCAGCGACCCCACTCACCGCTACAATCAAGATTAGGGTTTTTTTCAAAACCTCCGGCTGCCGCTGCTTGTTGACCCATGAAAACGACAACCAAATCATGGGTTTCAAAATCTATACAAAAACAGGCGATGCTGGTACCACCGGTCTTTTTGGTGGCAAACGCCTGCCCAAGAGCCACCTCCGCATTGAAGCATACGGCACTGTGGATGAGCTGAACGCACACATCGGTATGGTCCGGGATCAGTTCACAGAACCTGCTGTACGTGCATTGCTGAAAGACATTCAGGACCGCCTGTTCACCATTGGTTCGAACCTGGCTTCCGATCCGGATAAAGATATGCCCGTGCCCGATATTCAGGCTGCCGATATTGAAGCCCTGGAAAAGGCTATGGATGAAATGGACGAAGTCCTTCCGGAATTGAAAAACTTCATCCTGCCGGGCGGGCATCCGGCGGTGTCGAGCGCGCACATCGCCCGCTGTGTCTGCCGCCGCGCAGAACGCCTCGTGGTCGCCCTGTCGCAGGAATCCCGTGTGGAGCCTGTCGTGATGCAATACCTCAATCGCCTGTCGGACTACCTGTTCATCCTGGCCCGTTTCATAGGCTACTCCAAAGGGATTGATGAAGTGGTATGGGCGCCCCGCAAAAAAGGTTGACCGGAGCGTGCTGGACTACCTTGAGCAAGGGTGAGCTTCATTAGCCCTAAAACCGTATCTTTACGCCTATGAGTGCATGGAAAACGACGATAGAAGGGCTCCCCACATTAGTCAAATACCTCATGGTGGCTGGTGTGGTAGCCATCATCAGCTTCCTGTTCCCGAATAATGTGAAGTTCAAATATGAATTTGACAAGGGGCAGCGGTGGCGCTATGAAGACCTTCGGGCACCCTTTGATTTCGCTATTCTAAAACCGGAGCAGGAGATTGAAGCGGAAAGAGCCCGCATCAAGGATAGCTTTTCTCCTTACTACGAGCAGCTACCCGCTGTAACTGAAAGGCAGGTCACAGACTTTGAGGACCGATTTACCGCACAACTGGAGGAAATCAACGAGGAGCAGTTCCCGGATGTCACCCGGAATCCGGATAAATACCTTTCCTACGGCAAAAACCTGCTGCAGGACTTGTACAAGACGGGTATCGCAGAATTGGACAAAGCGCACAGAGACAAACCGGCAGACTTCGTGGTGAATGTACTCAGGGGGAATACCACCCACCCTCAGACTATCGAAAACCTGATTACAGTGCCAGAGGCAGAAGCGTCTTTGTCGGAGTCTTTGCCTTACAGTAAACTGGCAGAATCGGATTTCCTCTATGGCTTGTTGGAGTCGTCCATCGCGCCCAATATTTTCTATAACGACACCCTGAGTCAGCGCCTGCTGGCAGAAGAGCTGAGTCAGGTGGGCCTCTACCGGGGACGAGTATCCAAAGGCGACCTTATCGTAACCGAAAACGGCTACATCACCGAAGAGATCTACCTGAAACTCCAATCCTTCAAAGCCAAGTACCGGGAGGAAGTGACGGAGGAGCAGTCTTATACCGGAGTGCTGGCAGGGTATGCTCTGTTGTCCACCCTCATCATAGGTATCTTCTTGCTGTATGTGCGCTTGTACGCTCAGGCGGTCTTTTCCCGTTTCAACAAACTGGTGTTCATCATGCTCTGGCTGGTGACCTTCAGCTATTTGGTGTACGCAGTGGAGCAGGTGGCTTTGCTGAGCACCTACATGATCCCGTTTTGTATCGTGCCAATTGTGATCAAGAATTTCTACGATGAACAACTGGCCTTGTTCACCCACCTGGTGGTCATATTGCTGGCGAGTTTTTTATCCTCCCTGGGGTATGAGTTTACTTTTCTTCAGATTCTGGCCGGTATCGTCGTGCTTTTGAGCGATGTGGACACCCGCGACTGGACTCGTTTTTTCTACTCCATCCTGTACATTTTCGTGGTGTACTTACTCGGCTACACGGGGCTATCCCTGATTCAGGAAGGCAGTTATCAGGATATTGATTTATCCGTGCTTTCCTGGCTGGGCATTAGTGCCTTTATGACGCTGCTGGCTTATCCGCTCATTCCGTTACTGGAGCGCTTTTTTGGTTTTACCTCAGCTATTTCTCTCGTAGAGTTGTCTGATATGAACCGGCCCCTGTTGCGTCAGTTGGCCAATAAGGCACCGGGTACCTTGCAGCACTCTCTGCAGGTGGCGAACTTATCGGAAGAAGCGGCCCGTGCCATCGGTGCAAACCACCTGCTGGTGAAAGTCGCTGCCTTGTACCATGATATAGGAAAGACCCTACAGCCTTCCTTTTTTATTGAAAACCAAAGTAATAAAAGCCCGCACCTGGATATTTCTGATAAGGAAAGTGCTGAAATCATTATCAGCCACGTCACAGAGGGGGTGAAAATGGCCAAGAAAGCCCGGCTCCCCAACATTTTAATCGACTTCATCACCTCCCATCACGGCACAACCCGGGTGGAATACTTCTACCGCAATTACATTAAAGATCATCCGGACGAGGAAGTGGACGAACAGGATTTTCGCTATCCGGGCCCCAAGCCGGTCACCAAGGAAGAGACTATTCTAATGCTGGCGGACAGCATTGAGGCGGCCTGCAAAAGCCTGAAAAACCCCACAGAAGAGGCTCTGCTGGAACTAATTGATAAAATTATAGCCGGTAAAATGGCGATGGGGCAGCTGGAAGACTCCGAATTGACCTTTTCGGAACTGGAAACCTGCAAAACCGTCTTTCAGCAACTCATGCGCAGTGTGCACCATGTGCGCATTGAGTACCCGGAAGAGCAGCAATCTGAGGAATAGCTCCCAATTTTTGCACCCACAGAATCAGGGTGGGCTTATTAACTTTACCCACGACTACACTTTAGAAACACAATCAATTGACTATATGAAAATTTGGCATTCTCTTTTATTCTGTTGCATCACACTAGCCACTCTGCAGGCACAACCCGACCGATGGCAGCAGGCTGCGAAATATACAATGGATATCGACTTTGATGTTAAAAAGCATCAATTCGAAGGTAAGCAAACGCTGGTTTATACCAATAACTCGCCGGACACCCTGCACCGGGCTTTTTACCATCTCTATTTCAATGCGTTCCAACCGAAAAGCATGATGGATGTCCGTTCCCAAAACCTGAAGGACTCCGACCCGAGGGTGGGTGGCCGGATCAGTGAGTTGGAGCCGGATGAGATCGGCTACCACGAAATCAACAGCCTCACCGTGGATGGCAAAAAGGCCACCTTCGAAGTCGTGGGCACCATCCTCGAAGTGCAACTGCCTCAGCCCATCCTCCCGAATTCAAAAGCCGTTTTTGAAATGGAGTTTGAGTCTCAGGTACCCGTACAAATCCGTCGTTCCGGACGCGATAATGCAGAGGGTATTTCCTACTCTATGGCTCAGTGGTACCCTAAGATGGCAGAATACGACTATCAGGGCTGGCACGCCAATCCCTACGTGGGCCGGGAGTTTTACGGCATTTGGGGCGATTTTGATGTGACTATCCACATCGACAGCGAATACATCATCGGCGCTACGGGTTATTTGCAAAATCCAAAGGAAATCGGCCATGGGTATACCGAAAAAGCCGTGAAGGTGAAAAAAGGCAAAAAGCTATCCTGGCATTTTGTCGCTCCTGACGTGCACGACTTTGTCTGGGGTGCTGATCCGGAATACACCCATACCACCTACGATCGGGAAGACGGCATGGTGATGCACTTCTTCTATCAGGAGAACGAGCGTACCAAAGAGAACTGGGAAGCCTTGCCTGCCATTATGGACGAAGCCTTTGCTTTCATCAACGAGCATTACGGGCAGTACCCCTACGAGCAATACGCCTTCATTCAGGGCGGCGATGGCGGTATGGAATATCCAATGGCGACCCTGATTACCGGCGAGCGCAGCCTGCCCAGCCTGGTTGGCGTATCGGTACACGAGCTGGTGCACAGCTGGTACCAAATGCTGCTGGGCACCAACGAAGCCCTGTACGCCTGGATGGACGAAGGCTTCACCAGCTGGGCCAGCAGCAATGTGATGAACCACCTGCGCCGGGAAGGCCTGATCCCCGGCGAAGCTTCTGATAATCCTCACCTGGGCTCCTACATGGGCTACGCCAACTTCTCCCAAAGTGGGCTGGAGGAACCTCTGATCACTCATTCCGACCACTTTAACACCAACTCCGCTTACGGCGTGGCTTCCTATGTGAAAGGCGCCGTCTTCCTGGAGCAACTCAAGTACATCATCGGGGAAGAAGCCTTCGATCAGGGCATGCTACGCTACTTTGATACCTGGAAGTTCAAGCACCCCAACTCCAATGACTTCATCCGCATTATGGAGAAGCAATCCATGATAGAGCTGGACTGGTACCGTGAATACTGGATCAATACCACCCATACCATAGACTATGGCATTGAGAACGTGAAGGTCGATGGGCGTACTGCCGTAGCTGTACTGAACCGGGTAGGCATCATGCCTATGCCACTGGAGGTGGAAGTCGTACTCACCGATGGTACGAGCAGGCGAATACTGGTGCCGCTGCGCATCATGCGGGGCCACAAACCGCTGAATGGTATGGAGCTCGCTGAAGACTGGCCATGGACGCACCCTCAGTATGAGCTGGATTTGGGTGTGAAAGCCAAAGACATCGAAAAGGTGGTGATCGATCCCGATTTCGGCATGGCCGATATTGACCGGGAGAACAACACCTACGAAATGATCAGTGACGAATAAAACTAACTATTACCGGGCGGTATCGGTCACCGCCCGGTTTTATTCCCTATTGCTATGCATCCTATTTTTAAGCAGCTGCAGTCCATGGCCTCCTTCACTGCCGGAGACGACACCGAAATCCGGGAAGTCCTGCACCCTAAAAATGACGGTGTGGATTTTGGCTTCAGCCTGGCACACGCCACCCTGCAGCCCGGAGAGGCTTCCCGGCCACATATCCTGCACGGGCGCTCAGAGACCTATATCATCGTGCAGGGTCAGGGTACCGCCTTCGTTGCCGGTGAAACCATGGAAGCCATCCCCGGCAGCGTTATTTTTATCCCACCCGGCGCCGAGCAGTACATTCAAAATACGGGTGAAGAACCGCTCCACTTTTGGTGCATCGTCTGCCCACCCTGGACCGCAGAAACAGAAGAGGTCGATTGATGTCCTGTTCGTACATCCTACTCTGCGCCCTTTGCGCTTCCCCTCCGCGCCTTTGCGAGCCCTTGTTCTGTACGCTTTACGCCCTTTGCGCTCCTACTCCGCGTCTTTGCGTGAACCCCATACCCCAAAGCCCCAAGCCAGATTCACCCCGCATTTTGGAAAAAACCGTTATTTTTGCAGACCTTTGACCGCCAGTGCAACAAGTCTGAATTTTTGCTGGTTTTTTGGTCCTTAGCTGGTGCCAGCCCCCATATAGTGAGCTATTTACGAATCAATTCCAGGTCAAGCCGCCGGAAAAAAAGGATGAATGAGAATTCTTCAGCTTTGTAAAAAATTTCCTTTTCCGCTTAAAGATGGCGAATCCATTGCCGTGACGGCCCTTAGCCGCTCTTTGAAGGCACTGGGGCATGAAGTGCACCTGCTCGCCATGAATACCAGCAAGCACTATTTTCCCAAAGAAAAACTCCCTAAGTCCTTCAACCACTATACCCGGATTCAGGACGTAAAGGTGGATAACCGGGTGAAGCCCCTGCACGCACTGCGCCACCTATGGGGAAACGACTCCTACCACATCGCCCGTTTTTGTTCTCCTGACTTCGAAAAGCACCTGGTACAACTACTTCAACAAACCGGGTTTGACGTTATACAGTTGGAAACGCCTTACCTGTCGCCCTATATTCCGGCTATCCGGAAGCATTCAGATGCCGTGGTCAGTATGCGGGCGCACAATGTGGAGTTTGAAATCTGGGAGCGTATCAGTCAGCATACAAGTTTCAGGCCCAAACGCTGGTACCTCCGCCACCTGACAGAAAGGCTCCGGCAATACGAAGTCAGCCAGTTACAAGCTTATGACCACCTGGCGGCCATCACCCGGCGGGATTTGGAACGCTTTCGCGAGCTGGGTTATGAAGGCTCGGCTACGGTCACACCAATTGGCGTAGACAGCCAGGCCTACCAACCAGACTATTCCAGTTTTCAAAAGCCGCTGTCCCTGTCCTTCATAGGCTCTCTCGACTGGATGCCTAACCTGGAAGGGCTGCAGTGGTTCCTGGATGAAGTCTGGCCCCTGGTCCAGGCTGAGCATACCGACCTGACATTGCACATCGCCGGCCGCAACACGCCAAAGTGGCTACTAAAAATGAAACGCCCCGGCATCATCGTGGAAGGAGAGGTGCCCAGTGCATCGGCTTTTATCAATCAGCACAGTTTGATGGTGGTGCCCCTGCTCTCCGGCAGTGGTATGCGGGCTAAGATTTTGGAAGGCATGGCACTGGGCAAGGCAGTCCTGAGTACACAAATGGGGATGGAAGGCATCGGCATTAAGCCCGGCACCCACGCTTTGATTGCCAATAGCCCGGAGGAATTCGCCCGGCAAATTTTTAAAGCCTTTCAACTGCAGGAGCAAAAGCAGCTCGAATCCATGGGGCGTTCTGCCCGCCGGTTCGTGCTGGAGCGGTACGACAGCCTGGAAGTGGCCCGGCAGTTGGTGCAGGCCTACAGTGAGTTAAGCGTTGAAGCCCTCTGATGCATGGGGCTTATCCTGGTACATATCATAGTTTGGCTGAGCGCACTGGCATTGGTGCATACCTACCTGCTATACCCTTTGCTGATGCGCTGGCTGGCACGCCGCCAATCGCCCAATCAGAAAGTCTACTCCACCGAATCCGAATGGCCGCAGGTCGCCGTGATCATGTCGGCCTACAACGAGGAAGCGGTAATCGAAGAGAAAATGGCTCACCTGCTTGCCCTGCGTTATCCGGAGGGGCGGTTGTCGGTTTTTATCGGCTCAGACTGTTCCGATGACCGAACAAATGATATCATTGCGCCCATCGCTGCACAAGAAAAGCACATTCACTTTTTCGCCTTTCAGCAAAGGCGGGGCAAACCGGAAGTCATCAATGAACTGGCAGGTTACGCCCGGCAGCAATTCGTGTCAGACGGAACCGACCCTGTTTTCGTAGTTACGGATGCCAGTGTGATGCCTGCTCCCGAGGTGCTTTTCAAGCTCGTGCAACACTTTCGCAATCCGGAAATCGGGCTGGTCGATGCACACATATTGCATACGGGCATGCAACAGCAGGGCATTTCCGAAGCGGAGAATACCTACATCTCCGGTGAGGTCCGCCTGAAATACTACGAAGGGCTGGCCTGGGGGCGGATGATGGGCCCCTTTGGTGGCTTTTATGCGATCCGGGCCCGTTACTTCAGCAAAGTGCCTCCAACCTATCTGGTGGATGACTTTTATATCACCATGCGTATGTTTGAGCAGGGCGGGCTGGCCATTAACGAACTGGATGCCATCTGCTACGAAGCCGTTTCTCATGAAATCCAGGAGGAATACCGCCGGAAAGCTCGTATCTCAGCCGGCAATTTTCAAAACCTGACGACTTTCCCACATTTGTGGTGGCCACCGGTGCGCCCGCTGCAGTTTGCCTTCTTTTCTCATAAAGCCCTTCGGTGGCTTGGCCCGTTTTTCCTACTTTTGATCCTGGCGGGCAGCGGTATCCTCGCGCTATCGGGCAACTTATTCTGGCAGGGGTTGTTTGCCGTATTGACAGGCGGCATTATCCTGGTGCCCGTTTTCGATCAGCTGTTGAAGAAAGCTGGTTTACACTGGCTGCCTCTTCGGGGCGCCCACTATTTTCTGGCAATGAACCTGGCTTTGCTTGCCGGTTTTTTCAAATTCATAAAAGGAGTACGCTCAAATGTCTGGCAACCAACTAAACGCAACTAAGCAACAAGGCTTTCAACTCAACACCATCGATGAGGCCATCCGTGATATCAAAGCAGGCAAGGTCATCATTGTAGTAGATGATGAAGACCGCGAAAATGAAGGTGATTTTATCTGCGCAGCCGAGTGTGTGACGCCGGAGATTATCAACTTTATGGCTACTCATGGGCGGGGGCTGATCTGTTCGCCTATCGATGAAAAACGGGCAGATGAGCTGGACCTCAATATGATGGTCTCTTCCAATACTGCTTTGCATGAGACGGCCTTCACGGTATCCATCGATTTGATTGGGCATGGTTGCACCACAGGCATTTCGGCTTACGACCGGGCTACCGGTATCCGAAAATTAGTGGACCCGGCTACCAAGTCTACTGATTACGCCCGCCCGGGGCATATTTTCCCGCTGCGGGCCAAGACCGGGGGCGTCCTTCGCCGTACCGGGCATACCGAAGCCGCTATCGACCTGGCCCGGCTTGCTGGCTTTGAACCTGCCGGCGTATTGGTGGAAATCCTCAACGAAGACGGGACAATGGCCCGCCTGCCGGAACTGATGAAAATTGCGGAGCGCTTCGACCTGAAAGTCATTGCCATCAAAGATTTGGTGGCTTACCGCATGCGCAATGAGCGTCTGATCAAGCGGGAGCTCTCTGTTTCCATTGATACCCAATACGGGCCTTTCGAAGTTATCGCCTTCCGGCAGCTCACTACAGATGATATCCACCTGGCGATCAAACGAGGCGACTGGAAGGTAGACGATCCCGTTCTGGTGCGTGTGCACTCCTCCACTGAAACCGGTGAAATCCTGGGTGGGCTGTTCAACAACTATGGCGTACAGCTGCAAAAAGCCATCGAAATGATCGCTGAAGAAGATCAGGGCCTGCTGCTTTACATGCGCCACAGCGAGAAATCAGATGCCATTCTACACCACCTGGCAGATTATCAGAAGCGGCAGTACAACGGCGAAAATCCGGAACTCAACAAACGGGCAGAAATGACCCAACGCGACTTTGGCGTGGGGGCGCAAATCCTCCACGATATGAATGTGACCAAACTGCGCCTGATGACGAATACGCCGCGAAAGCGCGTAGGGCTGATCGGTTATGGGCTGGAAGTAGTGGAAAATATCACCATGTAGGTATGCGTTACGAACGCAAGTATCGCATAGAAGCCACCCATCCACAGGTGGTCAGTATGGTGATCCGGCAGCATCCTGCAGGCTTCCGCCCGTTGTTCCCGCCCCGCCAAATCAATAATTTATACTTCGATACGCCTGATTTTGCAGCTTTTCAGGATAATGTAACGGGTACGCCTCAGCGCCTGAAGTACCGGCTGCGCTGGTATGGTGACGATTTCTCTTCTATCCGAAATCCGGTGCTGGAGGTAAAAATCAAAGACAATCTGGTAGGGTGGAAGCAGCATTACCCATTACCGGAAGGCGGGTACGGTGCTTCAGATTGGGAAAAACTGGTCCGCCTGTGCCGGGAAACACTGCAAAAAGGGCTGGATTTACAGCCGGTTTTATTTAATACCTATCAGCGCTCTTACTGGGGCGCGCCAGCATTACCTTTTCGGCTTACTATGGATACCGGGATGCATTTCGGGCCCTATCAGCCACAGCGGGAAACGGTGCTGCCCTTTGCCGACTCCGCTATTATAATTGAAGTGAAGTATGATCAGCAGGAAGATGAAGATACGGCATTCATCCTGCAGCACCTGCCCTTTCGGTTGAGCAAGAACTCCAAATTTGTGATGGGTATCAACCTTTGTTATGGTTAGAACTTAGGGCAAAGTACGACTTCATCTTCGTATTCGCCCAGGTAAGCCAGGGAAAGCTCAAACGCGCCCCTTTGCTTGCGCAGGGAGCCAATGCCGTCAATGCGGGCATCGTAGCTCAGCCCCAGCAGGAAGTTGCTGAACTCAATACCCACCATGCCTACCACAGCGTCGAGCATAAAGTTGTCCAGCTCGTCCCGTACCGGGCGCACCCAGCCACCGGTGTGTAGGGCTACGCCTGAGATTTCATCAATAAGGAAGCGGACATTGCTACCGGCATTAGCCGCCAGGTGTGGCCCTTGTGCGTAGAGCAGTGCCCGTGGTTGTATCTGAATACCCAGGCCCACCGGGATATTCACATTGACATAAGCGGTGTATTTTCGGTGCAGGAAGTCGGAATTGCCCAGTTCGGGCTGATCCTCGTTATAAAAGAAACTGATCTGCGGCTCCAGAATGTGGTGCATAGCGGCCCCCGCAAAAACGGAAACGCCCCGTTTAGGCGAGTAGGTATAGTTAATACCTGCTGAAATATCGCCATAGGCAAAGTTATTGGCAGGCAGAATTTCACCAGTCGGATTGGTATACCCATCATCGCCTCCGAACTGATCCTCAAAATTGAAGCGCTCGTAGCCGAAGTTGCGCTGTGCCAGCCCGGCCTGAAACCCGGCGCTCAGGAATTGATCGTTGGATTTGCTGAGGCTTTTGTGGAACGCTCCGGCGACATTGATCTGATTATTGGAAAAACCGAATTTGGGCACCCGGTCATTGTAAAAAACCACCCCCACACCAAAGGCATCCTTGTAACGTTTGCCGATGCTGTTGAGCCCGAAGCGCAGGTCGACCGCTCCGGCATAAGTCTGATAAGGGTTTTGGTCCCGGTAGACGAGGGCCACCCGGTATTTACCGTTGAAGGTGCCACTCAGCGCCGGGTTAAGGGTGAGCGGTGCCGCAAAGAATTGAGTGAAGTGCTGGTCTTGCGCGGTAAGGCGCAGGCCACTCAGCAAAGCAAGACAAAAAAGGAGCAGGAATAGCTTCTTCATAGAATCGGTTCATGTGATTGTGCGGCCAAAGTTAAACAGGCCGCCGGACTAAAACGAGTATTTCGTGCTGATAAGTCAGAAATAGGAACGGAATTGGCTGATATTTATTATTTTTGAAAATATCTTGATTTCCGTAAACCCGCATGCATGCCCTCTTACGCTATTTGCCCACTGAGCAACGTGCCCATCCGGAGCAATTCTTCGGATAAGAGCGAGATTGTGTCCCAATTGCTGTTTGGTGAGCTGGCTGAGGTATTGGAAACCAAAGGGCGGCAATGGGCGAAAATCCGCTGCATCTGGGACAATTACGTCGGCTGGGTGGCGACCAATCAGCTCAAAGCCATCACACCCAGTGAGTTGTCGGTCTTTAGGGAGCATTTTGCCTACAGCCTGGAGCTCTTTCAGCCGCTTATGGCGGACAATGAGGTCATTCCGGTGGTCATGGGCGCACGTCTGCCCAACTTCGATGGCATGCGCTTCAAACTCGACAACACCGTCTATACCTTTAGCGGGCAGGCTGTCTTTCCGGAGCACATTAAGCCAACTGCTGAGTTTATCCTCAAGATTGCGCGGCGTTACTTGCACGCGCCATTCCTTCATGGTGGGCGCTCCCCTATGGGCATAGATGCCGCCGGCCTTGTACAGATGGTATTCAAAATCGCTAATGTCGCTTTACCCCGGGAAGCGGCTCAGCAGGTCTACATTGGCAGTATAGTGGACTTTGTGGAGCAGTCCATGCCTGGTGATGTGGCTTTCTTTGAAAACCGTACCGGGCGTATTACCCATTGCGGTATCATTCTGCCGGATTCGGAGGTGATTCACGCTTTCGGCAGTGTGCGTATCGATAAAATTGACCACTATGGGATTTACGACCGGTCTGCAAAAAGATACACCCACCGTCTGCGCGTCGTCCGCAGGATGCTGAAGACCGAAGCCACGCCCAGGCAGGTGAAACGCCGGGTGAGCGGGCATATCTCCAATCAGGTAGAGCTCTTTTAGACTAGTGGTCTGTCAAGGCTAAAACCAGGGGTTGCCTGCGGCGACTTTTGAGGCTACTCTTCGTTGGACAACCCCTTACGTAGCGCTGCTATGCGCGGGAACATCCGCCTTGATTAGCCTCAAAATT
>PR_CR_10_Liq_1_inCRDRAFT_1000039_pt1 | contig 64494 bp, 59 predicted proteins | sample PRCRCaboRojoPR_3_FD_10241 | JGI IMG/M metagenome (IMG submission 10241) | reverse complement strand
GGTTGCGGCTGCTGAAATGGAGGCTGTGACTGCTGAAATGGATGCTGGGATTGCTGGAAGGAGTTTTGCGAAGTAAATGGATTCCCGCCATGTCCAGAAGAGGGCTGGGACATGCTTCTAGGGAGCTGAGAAGCAGTCTGGAATCCAGTGCTGAAAGGGTTAGCTTGGGACTGGGAGAAAGGATTTGACTGGGTTTGAGGAGGGTTGAAAGGAGATGTTGACTGCTGAGTTGACTGAAAAGGGGGGTTTTGGTAAGGCTGAGGAAAAGGCTGTTGGTAAGTTGAACTTTGGAAAGGCGAAGTGGAAGTTCCGGCTGTATAGTTGGGAGGACGTCCTGTTTGGAAACTATTAGAATACATTTTTCTATTGTTCTATTTGATACCTAGATCCCGTTGAGCTTAAAAATGACTATTTCATAAATCGTTAATAAACATATTCAAAATGCCTCATTTTCCAAGTGAGATCGAATATTCTGAGAAGTACTGCGACGACCTTTACGAATACAGACACGTACACTTGCCAAAACACGTGTTTAAAAGAATGCCGCGTGGAAGGTTGCTGACTGAAAGCGAGTGGAGAGGTTTAGGTGTACAGCAAAGCAGAGGGTGGGTTCACTACGAAATTCATAGACCAGAACCACACATCTTGCTGTTTCGAAGACCTTTGGGTACTGATCCCCTTACCGGGCTCCCCCCTGCTGGTCACCGAGTGTAATTCTTAAGTTTAACTTTTTGATGTTAATCCGGTTTAAAAGATGGTATGAAACTTAAGGGTTAGTTTTTGTCGCGCAGAAAGTGGTACACAGTTATTATGTCGTTCTCGTAAGCCCTTACTTCGGTGAAGCTTTGTGACAGAGTCATGAAGAAGTCAACTTCGTTTGGAACGCGGGGCTGGTAAGCCAGTACAAACAAAGACCCGTATTTTGTGTTGGCTAAAAGAGTCTTGTAGAGGGGCTCGAAAGTTTCGTCAAAGTATACAATGTCAGCTCCCATAACTACATCGAACTCTCCTAAGCTTTGGTCGCCCCAGTGGTAGTCTAGGGTCTCTACTGAACTAGTGTTTAGTTTGATGTTTTCAGTCATTAAGTCGAACACGTCTGACTTGTCTGTGCAAGTCACCTGGCCAAAGTGGGAAGCTACAACGCTGGGCAGACCCAAACCTGCCCCTATTTCAAGTATTTTCTTGTCTTCGAAGTACTCTGTGTGGTCTATTATGTGCCTTGCAAGTTCAAAAGCACCTCCCCACATTTGGCTGCCCAAAGCCATGCCAGGTTTTTCTAAGTAAGTGACTTTTATGTTTTTGTATTCAAAGACTGCCTGTTTAAGTGACCTGGAAACTCTTTCTTCGTGAAGCTCTTTAAGAAGACTTTGCATAACAAATTTTTGTATGAATTCCAAAAGTGGTTACATAAAGATGAAGTGGTTGGTATTTGTATTGGGAACTTACTTGTTCCTAGCCCAAGGAGACAAGTTCTGCGGAACTTCGCCTGAGAACGAACCCCAACTTAAGTTTATAGACGAACCTGTTCCTAGAAGACACACTCAAAAAAGAGAAAAGGACTGGGAACCAATAAGGATTCATGTTGAGTACCACGACTTTGATTTAGGAAGTAGATCTCAAAACAGCTACTTCAAAAACGAAGTAATGAACGCCACGCTAGAGTGGTTCCGCTCAGTCATAAGAGTGAACCCTGTAGAGGGCCGTCTCAAAATTAAAACTGACGACTGCGGAGGAATACCTGTTCCAAGAAGCCACAATTCAATAGGAGTAGACGCTGACTTGGTAGTTTACATTACAACTAAAAACGACAAAGAGAGGAGCTACGTAGCGTATGCAGGTGCTTGTGCCTTGCAAGCTACTAGTCCTAACAACATAATTGCAGGCAGAGCTGTAGTCAACAGAGCAGAGTTTTCAACCGAGTCCTTTGAAACCCAGATGAACGTGATGGTGCACGAAATCACGCACCTCCTGGGGTTCTCGAGTTCGATGTTTAGGTACTTCAGGAACTCAAAAGGAGACCGGTACGATGATGATGAACTTGTGGACCGAGAAAAGATAAGAGGCTACTACAAGTACGTAGTCAAGTCACCAACAGTTTTGAAAAAAGCCAGAGAAGTCTTTAAGTGTAGAAGCTTAGAAGGAGTGGAACTAGAATCCAGTGGAGGCTCCGGAACTGCAGGGTCTCACTGGGAAATGAGGGTCATGTTCAACGACTTTATGAACTCCCACATAGTTACAGACCCTGTGTACTCCTCTATCTCCATGGCTTTGCTTGAAGACTCAGGTTGGTACAAAATCAACTGGGATTACACACAAGACAACCTTTGGGGAAAAGGCAAAGGATGCTCTTTCCACACAGAGAAGTGTTTAGAGGACGGAAAGCCCCAGTTTTCTGAGTTCTGTTCTGAGTCCAAGCCAGCCTGCGACACTTTCCACCTTTACAAGGGTCAGTGCAACCTAGGCAAGTTCAGAAGCAAACTTCCTAGTGACTTTAGGTACTTCGACAGTCCTTACGTAGGAGGCACTAATTCTTTCATTGACTACTGTCCTTACAGAGTAGGTTACTCAAACGGAAGTTGTCGAGGAACAGGTTCCAAAAAAACCTCAACTACCTCTGTTTTCCATGAGGTAGTAGGTCCTAACTCTAGGTGCTTTGAAACCACCCTTGTGGAAAAGGGCTGGAGACTAGGTTCCGATGAATTCCACACTGCTTGCTACGAAGTTGTGAAGTGCCAAAGAGACCGAGCTTACGTAAGAGTTTGGGACGAAATAGTTGAGTGTCCCTTTACAGGAGGCAAAGTTAGGGTTGACGGAATGACCGGCTACTTGTACTGTCCTGACTCAGACGTACTGTGTTCTGATGTGCCTTGCATGAACGGGTGCTTTGGAAGGGGCAAGTGCAAAAAAGGAGTGTGCGAGTGCAACGAAGGCTTTGGAGGAGACGACTGCTCCATAGTGTGTCATGAAACCTGCGGGACTTGTGACGGAGACGACAGTAACGANTGCAAGTCTTGCAAAGACTCTAATGCTTACTTGAGNAGAGGCAGGTGCAAGTGCAAAAGTGGGTACTCTTGGGACGGTTCAAGGTGCAAAAAGGTTTCTTACATCCAGGGGACTTGTGCTGAGGGCTTCCACGAAACAGAAACTGGAGAGTGCGTAAAAGACTGCGGGCCTATGTGTGAAGACTGTGACAGAAGTCAGGGAGTGTGCAAGGAATGCACTCTGAACTCACACCAAATGCCTAACGGAGAGTGCTGGTGTGACGAAGGGTTCATTGAGACTGGTCAAGGAAGTTGTGTAGCTATATGCCCTGAGCTCTGCCTAGACTGCAACCCTAAAACTAACTCATGCAATTCTTGTGTGAAAAACGCACTGCTGACTAACGGAAGATGTCACTGCGCAGCAGGATTCTCCGCCCACGAAGGAGCTTGTGTCAAAGGATGTTCTAATCTGTGTTTGGACTGCGACATGGACTACTCTTCCTGCAGAGAGTGCTCTGAAAATGCTCAGCTTAACCAAGAAAACCAGTGTGAATGCAAAAAAGGCTATATAGAAACAGATAACGGGTGTGAGTTGTCTTGTGGGTCGCTTTGCAAAGAATGTGACTCGGAAAAAGGAATATGCCTAGTCTGCAAAGCTTTTACTCGTTTTAACGAAAACACAGGCAAGTGCGAATGCTTGAAAGGATACAAAGAGTCCTCTGGGGATTGCTTAACTGAATGCCACAACAGCTGTGCTGCTTGCGAAGCTGAGAACCCCAAAGTATGCACTCAGTGCAAAGTTAACGCAGCCTTAACTGAGCAAGGAACCTGCAAGTGCTCGGGAGGTTACTTAATGAACGAAACAGGTGACTGTGAAAAAGAATGCCCTGAACTCTGTACAAACTGCAAAGGCCAGAAATGCACAAGGTGTAACTCTAATGCTGAACTAGACCAAAAAGGCAACTGCAGGTGCAAAAAAGGATTTGAAGAATTCAACGGAAAGTGCTACTTCCAGTGTCCAGACTTATGCGACACCTGCAGTTTAACACACGCTTACTGTGCAAGCTGCAAAGGAGGAGCCTTTAAAACTGAGTCAGGCTTGTGCAAGTGCCCTCAAGGTACAACTGAATTAAAAGGCCAATGTGTAAGTGCCTGCAACGACCTCTGCGGAAAGTGCTCAGAAGATAAAACCAAGTGCGAAACTTGTGTTGAAGGGGCAGGAAAGGACTATGAAGGATTCTGCAAGTGCAAGGAAGGGTTGGTTCCTTTCCAACAAACTTGTGAACCCAAGTGCAACTCTTTGTGTAAATACTGTGATGAAAAAACTAACACCTGCAAAGCCTGTTCTAACTTTGCCAAACTGACCAAAGAAGGCTCTTGCAAGTGCCAAGCTGGGTTTGAAAGACTTGGGGGCCATTGCGACGCTGTTTGCCAAGACTTTTGCACAGAGTGTTCTATGTGCGACGGGTCCTTGTGCACAGCTTGTGTGGAAAATGCAGAGATCACCCAAGAACTAACTTGCAAGTGCAGAGAAGGTTACTACCCAACTAACTTAGGAACCTGTGAAGCTAAGTGTCCGGAACTCTGTTTGGGTTGCGACGAAAAGGGGTGTTTTGGTTGTGACAAAAACGCTTATCTGATGCACGGCATTTGTTACTGCAAAAGTGGGTTCACTTACCAAGACGGAAAGTGTCTTTAATATAAATACCATTATATAATTAAGTTGGGGTGTAGGTTTTCTACAACTTTGGAGGCATACTTAAGTAGAATCCTTTTTCCAAGGGTTTTGTAAAGTCTCTCTTGAAGCAGAGACTCGCTGAAAGCAACTTCTCTGAAAATTGTTTTTTCAGAAAAGGGTTGCCTGAGCATAGTCCCTTCTTCTTTCAAGTAAACTTTAACTAGGAATTCCTCAACAAGGGTATTGTGGTGCACGCTCACTAAGGTCACTGGGGAGGTACTGTATACGGTTTCGTATAGGAGTTCGTCCTTTTCGTAAATGGAGTTAATGGAGTGGTTTCTTTTGGCTTGTTGGTTTTGAGTTTCAAACACCTCAGTTCGGGACTCTTCAGTGATTTCTGGAAGTAGTTTTTGGGAGATTGTGTGGTGTTTAGTTTTCATTTTAACTAGTCTGCAAAGAAGTCCTGAGTACAGTCTTAAGTCTGAGTACTTAATGCAAGTGTTTACCAAGATGCTTTCTTCTAGGTAGCCTTCTTTAATCAACAACAAAATGCACTCGTTTAAGTTCAGTGCTTTTTTGACCCAAATTCTTTTATCAAAGTAAAAAGCTTTGAAAATAAGAGTGTAGTTCTTAGTTTCCTGCATGCTTCTTATTGGGCTTAAGCTTTGAGAAAAAGGGCTTTTAAAGAGGACTTCGAAGTAAACTAGGTCGTACTCGTGCTCTACCTGTTGGGAGTACACAACCTCCTTCATAACACACTTAATATTGTCGAAGTAAAACAGCAGCTCTGAATCGGTATTTTCGAAGTAAGATTCGTTAAGTATGATTTCCCAGGCTTTTTTGTGTTCAGAAGCCATGTTCACCACGTGCTCGGGGTCTGAGTACTCCACACTCAGTGCTTTTTCAGACAAGTTAAAAATGTCTGAGTCGTAGAACTTGCACACAAACGTTCTGCACAGTTTTGAAAAGTGCAAATAAATCCTACACTCTTCCAAAAAGCTTAGTTTGCTCACTGTTACTATGCACAGGTGGCCTAACACCAATTTGGCCCTTTGAAGCACTACTTCTTCTTGGTTTTTGCTCAGCATCAAACACTTTGAGTCCTGTTTAAGTATCTGAGCAATGTTGTTTTCAAGTGCAGTTTTAGGCTTTAGCATTGAGCAACCTTTGGTATTTTTAACTTCTGATAAGTTAAAAGGCTTTATGTGGCCGAGTTCAGACAACTTAGGTTCCTGAGTTTCTTTTTGAGTCTCCCAAACAACAACTAGCCCCAAGTGGTTCCTGTAAAAACACAGTTTGTCCACTAAAGGGTTGAAAAAAGTTTTTTCAAACTCCACTGCAGTGCATTCGTCTTTTTGGAGCTTAGGAAAAAAACTACTTAAGTCGGAGTCTTTAAAGTCCACACTCAATACCTTCCCTTCACTTGCACTATACAAAAACAAACTCCAAGTATCTCTTCGGTACCCAATGCTAACTATGAACCTTTTGAGCTGGATCTTCCTTACAGCTTGGTGTTTAAACTCAAACCCCTTTTCACAAAGTACCTTTCCCACTAAGGATTCTTTTACCTGCAAAAAGGACTCAACTAAGCTTTTCACTGCTTCTTCACTTTCCTCTGAAGCACTTAGAATGCCTTGGACTTTCTCTGCATCACTGATGGTGTAGAGTAGTTTGTGCCCGTAAATGCAAGTAACTGCTGTAGCTAGTATTTTGCCCGGAAACAAGTAAGTCAGTTTGAAGTGGAGGTGTTCTTTTGCTCCTTCTAGTTGGAGTTTGTCCAGAAACAGTAGTAGCTCGTTGTTAGACGGCACACTAAAGTTAACTTCTTTTTTAGCAAAGCATTCAACTGATGAACTTTGTGGAATAGCCTGGGCATAGGACCCCTGGAACAGCTCTTGATTAGGAATACTAAAGGATTCTAACTGTGGGCTTTCGCAAGGCTTAGGGGGTTGAAAAATTACTTTAGAGTCTCTGATTGCTAAAAAACTTGGCAAGCGTTTATAAAGCAAGTCTTTTGCTTTTTGAGGAAACCTTTTTTTTGAGATCAAGTGCGAAATGTACAGTTCAAACTCTAAGTCTTTAAAAAAACCTAACATAGCTTCCCAGGTTACTAAGGTTGAGTCTTGCCACTTAGAATTCAGAGTGCGCAGTTCTAACTCCAAACAGCTTTTATAAGAAGTCAAAAGCTCCTCAGTAATTCTAGTTGACCCAAATATAACCAAGTGCATAAACTGGCCTTCAAGCTTGACCAAACCTTGTTCTAAAATAACTCCATCAACTCCGCTCTCTTCAATTTGGTAGTTCTCGGAGTTCTGGCTTTCATGTTCTAAATGCAAAAGGAAGTTTTTAAATGTTCCTTCTTTAGAGTGCAAATAAGGATTTACTTCCAAGTCTAACTCAGAGTTTTCTTGGTTTTCTTCTAAAGGCTTGTCAAAGCTTAGTTTGTGCCCAGTTGGTGTTCTGTCCACACTGGCTTCGTCAAGTAACCTTTCAAAAACTGACTTAACTCTTTCTGTAGCACTTTCGTCGTAACTGCGCGAAGGGTTCCAACTATCCATAATACTGCTTGAGTTGTTTTGAGGGATAGCACTGGGCTCTTCCTTAACTAGTTTTTTAACTGAGGGCTCTAAAACCGGCCAAAGAGTTTCAAACTCAAAAGGGGCCATAACTCTGTAGTCTTGGTAGTTGGCTGGTTTAAACTCAACTGGAAACGTGTAAAAAAGGTTTGAAGTTAAGTTTGTGCCTGTTCCTATTAGGTCCAGCGAGAAGTAAATGGTTGAGTCTGATGTTTCTACACTACTGATTTTTAGTTTCCAGTCGTAGTTTACTTTTTGGAGAGGTTTAGTTAAGCTGATTTCTGGCCGTGTTAGGTTCAAGTAACTAGGGATTTCTGCTCTTTTCCTAATGACTAGTTGAGTTTTTTCTTGGATGCTTGTCCAAAACTGGCTTTTTTCAGTTTGGTTTTGAGTTGGTTTTTCTTTCTTGATGCTTTTTCTGGTTTTTTTGAGAAGCGACTTCATAGGCAGCTCTTTAGAGTCTTCTGAATTCCTAGCAGGAGTGAGTTCAATTGGCGATTCTTCTAGTACAAATTCTTGCTTTTCTTCTTGCTTGAGTTTAACTCGGGTTACCCAGCCTCTGTAAACTTTTTGGATTTTAACAGCAGAGTCCTGTTCTAGTTGTCTGAACTTAGAAAGTTCCTGTGACTTTTTTGAGTCTTCTGAAACTGCTGAGTTCAAAACAGGCAAACTAGTAGTTGGTGTTCTGGCTTCTAGTTTCAGCAAACTAAAGAAGTCGTCTGTTTTGTAGAGATTTTTGGCACTGGGCAACTTAACTCTGGGTTTTTTCTTTTTCTTCTTTTTAGGACCCAACAGTTCAGCCACAAGTTCTTTGTCACTGTAAGTGTCTATAATTTGGCTGTTCCTAGACTTAGTTCCGCTGAACTTAGGCGAAACTGCTGAAGAAGTTAGAGTAGATGAAACTAAACTTTTGCTAGCTCTGCTAGAACTGTTTAGGTCTTGCTTAATGATTCTTTTCAACTCAAAGTCTTCAATGTACTTAGAAGCCAGTGCATAAGCTTTTGAGTAGAGTTCCTGGGCTTGGGAGTACTTTTTGATTTGGTACTTGATAGTTCCCAGTTGGTGGTAAGCTAAGCACAAGCTTTGCATTTGGAGATTAAAGTTGTGTTGGTTTTTAGGGTCAGTGCAAGTGTTTTGTTCAACAGGAATAGACTTGTTAAGGTAAAGAACCCTTTCGATGTTTTGGATTGCTCGAGTGATGTAGATCTCAGCTTGGGACCACTCTTTTCTTCTAGTTAAAGCAATAGCTAAGGCTAGTTCAGAGTTCTGCTTTTCTTTGTTTAAGTTTTTCGGAAGTTTAGTTTCAATAGCAATCACGTTCTTCCAAGTAGAGATTTCTTTGTCTAAGTTTTGAACTCTCTATATAAAGCATACCTTTGGTAGTACTCTGCAAAAAGTCTTAACACTGAAACTTTCACAAGCTTCCACTCTAGCTTTTTCCGCCAAGGCTGGTTCATAGGGTCTATGGCTTCACGGGCTTTTTTGAGGAGTTCAAAGGCTTCTGGAGTTTGGTTTTGGGTGAGAAGGTAGTTAGCTCTATCCAGACACCACTGTGCGAAGTACTTGGCTAGTTCCCAGACGTTGTTGTTGGTTTGTTTGAGCGTGCTCAAAGATTCCTCTAAAAGTTTTTGGGCTTCTTCTTCCCTTTGCTGGTGTCTGAGGTTTGCTGCTTCAAGTAACACCTGCTTGACTTGGTCCATTTTGTATTATAAGTTACTACTTATGAGTTGGGAAAGCAGTCGAGAGTTGGTAGCCTTCAGCGTCTTCTTCCTTCCACCTAGAAGTGATAGTTTTCCACTGAGTGAAGAAGTTCACTGCTCCTTTTCCGTAAAAGTTCAAGTCTCCTCTGAACGAAGCTTTGTTTCCAGTGAAGCTAAACATAGGCAATGGCACTGGAATGGGCACGTTGATGCCTATTTGGCCAGCTTCTACTTCTCTCTGGTACTTCCTTGCTGCACTTCCGTTTTGGGTGAAGATTGCAGTACCGTTTCCCCAGCGGTTGGAGTTGACGAGTTTAATAGCCTCTTCAAGGGTATCTACTTTGACTATGGTCATCACAGGTCCGAATATTTCTTCTTTGTAAATGGTGTGGCTTGTCTTCACGTTGTCAAAAATAGTTGGACCAATGAAGTTGCCTTTTTCGTAGCCTTGAACAGTTACGCCTCTGCCATCTAGCAAAAGTTGGGCTCCTTCTTTCACTCCACTTTCGATGTGTCCAAGTACTCTGTTTTTAAGCTCTTCAGTGTTGAGTGGGCCTACGTCTACTTTGGGGTCAGCTCCGGGGCCTACTTTAAGCAGTTTGGCTTTTTCTACAATTTCGTCCACCCAGTTCTTCGACTCTCCCACTAACACTATCACAGACAGAGCCATGCACCTTTGACCTGCTGCGCCAAACACACTGCTCACTACTGCGTTAATGGTGTCTTCTTTGTCGGCGTCAGGCATAACTACAGCGTGGTTCTTAGCCCCCATGTTGGACTGGACTCTTTTTCCGTGCTTGCTGCCTTCTTGGTGAATGTAGGTCCCTGCTTGGTCGCCTCCTACAAAAGAAATAGCTGAAATGTGAGGGTGTCTGCAGATGTTGTCCACGGTATGTTTTCCACCGTGGACGATGTTAAGGACTCCTTGAGGGAACCCAGCTTCCAAAAACAGTTCAGCTAGTCGCTGAGTAGTAGTTGGTACCTTTTCTGAAGGCTTTATGAGGTAAGTGTTGCCACAAGCAATTCCTACAGGAAACATCCACAAAGGAATCATAGCAGGGAAGTTAAAAGGGGGAACGCCTGCACACACACCCAAAGGCTGTCTGTAAGAGTAAGAGTCCAGGTCTTTAGCTAAGTTCTCAACAGTTTCTCCCATTAAAAGGCTGTTGAACGAAAGGGTATGTTCCACTACTTCAATGCCTCTGAACACGTCTCCCCTAGCATCTGCAATGGGTTTTCCGTTCTCACGAGTAACTATTTCGGCAAGCTCTTCGTGGTTTTGGTTTACAAGTCTCAAAAAGTTCTGCATGAGGCGGAGTCTTTTGGTTACTGGAACGTCTTTCCACGTTTGGAAGGCTGACTTTGCTGACTCAACTGCTTGGTCAAATTCAGACTGGGTGCTTTGGGGGACTTTAGCTACTAGTTCTTGAGTAGCTGGGTCTTTTACTTCAAACCACTCTGAGGCCTGAGAAGAGACCCACTTTCCGTTGATGAGGAGTTTATTTTCAACCACATTTGAGAAAGCACGCCTTAGCATTTTTACATTAACTTATTAAGTATCAAAAATGCTTAATAGGTGGGAACTTAGGAAGGTTGTTTCTTGGAATGTTTTTAAGCAAGTCAATTTTAGGGGTTTTTTTAGGGGGTTTCTTTTCAGAAAGTTTGATTTTTTTGGTTTTAGGAGGAGATGGAACCAGGTTTTTAGAGTTTTTTTGTATTTCTTCAAAAGAAGGACACAGTAACTTACTAATGCTTCTTTTGGTCAGTTTGGGAAACTTGTATGCTTTGAAGTTCCTGGACTCAAGTGCTTGGGACGCTTGGAAGGGTTCCAAAGTGTACTTTTGGGTTTTGTTGGCTTCTCCTGTTACGCACGCTGAAAGGTTCAGAAAACTAGGTGTAGGTTTTTTAGACTGTGCCTTTGCGTTGTAAGGACTTTCGTTGCTGGCTGACTTTGAGTAAGACTGGTTTAGTGAACGGTTAAACGACCCATTAAGTGGGGAGCGAAGTTTTTGGTTAAAAGAAAAGTTGTTAAGGCTTCCTTTGTTTTCTTGGCTTTTAAGGAAGTAACGAGTTCTAGGAGTTTCAGTGTTTTTATCTTCCAAGTTGTACTCAAATAACTTCAGTTGCAGATTTTTCTTTCCAAACTTCATTTCAGTGATAAAATAATGCAATATCTACTGAACGCTATTCGAACCACTTGTAAATATGCACTTCGAGACGGATAAAACAGTTCTGGCTGACTTAGACTCCCAAGTCCAACAAAGAGCTAACCAAAAGTTACTTGAAGAAATACAAAAGCAAGAAGAAGTACTCAACCACTACCAATCTTACAACATAGGACCTTCTGATCCTGGATTCGAAAAGTTCATCGAATCTAAAAGGGCGGAACTCCAAAACCGCAAAGCTCAACTCGGCTTAAGCAACCAACCCGGAAGCCGTCAACAAGAGTCAGAAAGAGACAGACGCTTAAGACTTAGAGCTGAAGAACGAGCCAGAAGGCTCCAAGGATACTCTAACTCCGCTTACGAGCACTCTGCAGTTCCCCAAAACTACTACCAACCCAACTACCCCCCAGAACTCCCTAAAAGCCCCAACTATTACCAAGCTGACTACCCAGAACCCTCCAAAAGTCCCCAAAAGTTAATTCAAGAAAAACCAGAATTAGAAGAGGAACTCTCCAGCATACCCAAAAACAGGTCTGAGTACGCAGACCAGGTGTTCCAGCAACTCATAGGAAAGCAAACCTCGAGAGAAGAAGAAGCCCAAAAGAAGAAAGAATACGCTGAAGAACTCAAAAAACAAATGCAAGAAAAAAAAACCCAAAAACAAAACCCACGAGAAACTGGACTCGGACTGCCACTTGGAGAAAGGAAGTACGACCCTCAAGAGCAAAAAAGGAAGTATAGAGAAGAACTCGAAGCCCAAATCCGAGAAAGACAACAACGCAAAGAAGAACCTAAAGAAGAAGGTTTTGCTTTTCCAAGCGAACGCAAACAACAACTCTTCGACAAAAACGAGTACGCCAAAGAACTCCAACAGCAAATGAAAATCAACCAAATGAACAAAAGAGCCTCTGCCGGCGTTGAAGACCACCCCTTCCCTACCGAAGCGCCTCCTGACCCCGAAAAAAAGCTCAGGTACAGAGAAGAGCTCCAAAAACAAATAGAAGAACAACGACTTAGAAAAGAAATTGAAAAAAAGAAAAGAAAAGAAGAAGACGAAAAACTAGAACGCAAGTTCGTCAGTGACCTTGAACAGGAAGGCGTCAAGTTCGTTAAAAAGAAGTTTTTTGACCCTAATAAACCTAGTGATGAGAACCCACAGGCTGAAAGGTATCAAGAACTACTCAGAGCTAAGTCTTCTGAGTCCGAAAAAAGGGGTGATGAAAGTAATCCTTATACTCCTAAAAGCTCTGAGTCTTACCTGCCTAGACAACAGTACTTTGAACAGCCTAGTTATCAGTCAAGTTACGAACCTCCTTGCAATCCTCCTGCCTATAGTGCTCCTTACAACCCTACTTACAATCCACCTGCTTACAACCCCACTTACAGTGCTCCTTACAACCCAGTTCCTCCCATTCCAACTGAAAAGTACCAAGAAGCTTCCAACCTTATGGGTTCTTACATGAATCAAATACAAGAAATCAGGGGAGAAAGGGACAAAGCCAAAGAGCAAATGCTTGAAATGCGCGAAATGATGCTTAAAGAACGGGAAAAGCAACTGCAGGCTATGATGAGCATGCTGCAATACCAAATGGGAATGAACTTTTGGCCACAAAACCCCATACAAAACCCCATGCAGTACCCTCAGTACCCCCAGTACCCTCCTCAACACACCCCTCAATACCCAGCTTACTACCCAGAAACTCCTAAAGAACCAGAGAAACCAAAAGAATACCCAAGTGACTTCCAGTACCTAGAAACCAAAAAACAAGAGTTTGAGTACCCTGAATACCCAACTAAGAAACAGGAGTTGTTTGGAAACCACACAGAACTTATAGATTTAAATCCAGAAGTTCCACAAGAAGAAGACTTTTTTGAGCAGTCCCTTTCCAGCACCACTAAGTGGGTAGACCCTAATACTATGAACTGGGGAAACCTAAACTTAGCAGAGTCAGTTCAAGTAGCCAAGAAGTTCCTAGAAACTATAAACTCAGAAGAAGAAGAACCCCAGGAACTTCAGGAACTCCAGGAACCCCAGGAACCTCGAAAAAGGTGGGACAAACTCCAGCTCCCTGAACACGAGAACCCCGCTAGCAGCAAACTAGACACCCCTAAGTTTTCTCTGCAAAGCGACCAGGACATTCCTTACTCAGAAGATGAGATTCCAGAAGACATTGAAGTAGAAGAAGAAGAAGAGCACCTTGAGTCCTGTGAAAAAAGCAAAGAAATCGAACTTTCCAACCCAAAATACGACGAAAGCTCTGGGTTCGTTGCTGACTTAGATCCAAAAGACTCCATAGAGGACTACCCTATTGAAAAGAGAACTGCAAGGAACATTTTTTCAAAGCCCAAAACAATAGACGTGTTCAAGGCAAGGCCTAGTCCTAGAAGCAACCCCACCGAGACTTCCCAGAAAATTCCTTTCAGCAACCTTGAAGACGCCAGAGCTAAAGTTAAGCAGCAAAAATCCCCCAACATGTTTGAAGACATTGAAAAGACCCTTGTAAGTTTAATGCCCAAAAAAGAAACTTACTACGAAGAACCTGAAAACCGAAGGTTCACTCAAATAGCAATAGACGAGCTGAGGAACCAAAAGTCCAAAGTCAAACTAGAAGAGTCTTTGGAAAGCCAATGCTTTGAAGACAGTCTCCAAATGGACAGTATACTAAGACCTATCAGTGGAAAGCAAACAAGGTCATCCAGGAGGTACGAAGATTCCTTTGATGTGCTATAGTTACTTAATATGAGTATTTCTCCAGTCTAGTTGCACATTGTCGAAGTGGTCATCAAAGTCTACTATGCAGGGGTCTTCCATTAAAAAGTCCTTAACTTCAGCGAGAACGTTTGAAGGAACTTCAGTGTTCGTTTTCACAAAGGCTTTGCCCCGTTCGTCCAAACTGTACACAACTAAAGGCCTAGAAGTTTCCCAGTCTGTTTCTATGCACATCACTAGTGGCTTAGCTACTCCTTTGGACTTTAAAGCTTCACACAAACTAAGCATGAGTTTGCTAGGCTCCAGTGGGGCTTCTGAACTCCTAATTCGGCTTTCGTAAAAACCCACAAGGTTGTACTGACTGAGCATTTCTAAGGCAACTTCTGTTGTAGGAGCAGTGACTCGTGTGTGGAACATAGGAAAGGTTTCTAAAGAAGAGTGGTCCCCTGCAAGTGCTCCAACTACGTCGTTGCTGGGGTGCTTAGCAGAGTGCGCAACAGCTTTTTTGATTCCAGCCAAACTAACAGGGAATCCTTCCATATTCAAAACGCATAATGGCAGGAGTAAGAGGGTTTAGAGACTTAAGAGAACCGAACAACCAAGAAAGGCAGGGCTTGCTTCAGAACCAAGCTCCCCAAGGGGACTATCCTATTTTAGGTTACGGAATGAGTATTGGGACTCCAGAAGAGTGCCGGAAAGAAAGTTTTTGGGAGATGCTTAAGTTTATATTTTGTCCTTTCTTCGTGATTTTATCTTTTATCCTTTTTATTACAGTTGTGGACATTGCTATATACTTTTTGACTGTGTTTTACGACTACGATAGCGAAGCTTTTCTGGAACCTACTGAAGACTCTTTGGACACTTTCGGAGCTAAAAACCCTGAAAAGCAACATGACTACCAGGTTTGGAGATGGGTAACTCCAGTAGTGCTGCATGCAGACTTAAACCACATATTCTTCAATGTGTTAATTCAGTTGATTCTGGGGTTCAGGCTCGAGCCCACAGTGGGCACCTGGCGTACTGCTGTGGTGTACATTTTGTCAGGGATGGGAGGCGTTTTATTCAGTTCTTTGGTGTCTACGAGTTTAGCTGTGGGGGCTTCAACGGCTATTTTCGGAATAATCTCGGCAATGATAGCTTGGATCATAATGAACTGGTCTGCTTTGGAAGGCAACTTCTACAGAACCTTTACTTTGGTTTGGCTGATTATTTTGTTGTTTTTGAACGTGCTGTTGGGATTTGTAAGGTTTATTTAGTCTTCAACTACTATAGACAACTGGGGACACATAGGAGGCACGATCACGGGCTTTGCCCTGGGACTTGCGGTGTTTGAGCACATTGAGCCGCCTACAACATCTGACAAAGTTACCAAGTACTCTGCTATAGGTTTCCTTGGGGTTTACTTTGTAGGAGGTTATCTACTTTTCTACACCGTAGTTCCTGAGTAATAATAAATGGAGCAATTGGAAGTTAAGGAGTACAAAGAAGAAGAAGACTATGAAGAATTGCACAAAGAACTAGTAGCCTTGCGGGAGATAAGTGCCGAAATCAACTCTTGGGCCCATGAACAGAGTTCCGAGTTAAACTTTGCAGAACAAGAAGTTAGTCAAGTACACCAAGACACGAAAGAAGCTGGGAACGAACTTAAAAAAGCCAGCAAATACCAGTCAAGCACCTGGAAGTGGTGGATTGGAGGTGGAATGAGTGTACTTGGAGGAGCTGTAGGGGCTGTAGGAGGCCCAGTTGGGATAGGAATAGGGTCTTCTTTAGGAGGAACAATAGGGGCTTCTTTTGGAAAGTACTTAGAAAAGAAGCAGAAGCAAGAAGTCGAAAGTGTAAATATGCAGTAAGATATACTAACATTAAAATGGATGAAAGCAACCAACTACACAAAGAGTCCAGAACTGAATTCTTAGACTTGAACACTAAACAGAAAGAACTCTCAATCTTTCCAAGTCCTTGGAAGTATTACATAAAGCTCAGACTGCCTTCTTTGGTGTCGCTTTTGAAAAGCTCCAACCAAGACCTCAGACTTCCTTGCATTTCCCTGATGTATAACGGGTGGAACGGCCACGTTTTAGCCAAGAACTACAAAGCTCCGCAGTTTGTATACGGAGAGTTTTCTAGTCTTTCACAGTACATAGAAATTTTGAACTCTTGCAACAGACTGAAACCTGACTGCAAGTTTGTGGACCTAGGAAGTGGCCTAGGAAAAGTTAACTTGTTGGTGGCTCTGCACTACAACATCAAAGAGAGCTTAGGAATTGAACTAGTGCACAGACTCAACAGAGTTTCAGACGCCCACGGGTGGATATACAACAACTTTTTAAAGCAGTTCTTCAACAGACAAAGCAAAGTTGAGTTTAAGCACGCAGACATTTTGAAGAGCTTCAAAGACTGGAAGGACGCAGACGTAGTCTTTATGAACTCCATCACTTGGAAAGCCAAAATGATGAAGAAGCTCACCTACTTGCTTGAACAGCTAAAAGAAGGCTCTGAAGTCATAGCCACCACCGCTCTTCCAACCAAAACCCTAAAACTTTATAAGACTATTGAAGTTAACGCTGACTGGGGCAACTGCAAAGCTTATTTTTATACTAAAAGTTGTTAAATGGTAGACTCAGCCGCAGCCCAAAGCTTAAAGGCTCTTTCAGTTAACCTGGAGCACAGAATTCAGCAACTGGACTTTAAAGAAGTCAGTCAGCTTTTAAAGCGCAAAAAGGAAGTTGAGACTTCTTACGCAAACGTTTTTAAGATAATCAGAACCACCAACCAAGTGCTGTCTAATTCTGTCGAAGAAGAAATTAAAAGATTACAAGGGTAACTTATACTTTAAAGAATTTGAAGTACTTGGGCCACGCTTCAGTGTTGATGTTTAAAGCTTCAAACTCTAAAATGTCAGGTTGTCTGCAGTAAAAAGACTCAAACTTGAGTCCGTCATGCGCGTACTTCACAGATGAACACGTCCGGAACACATAAGTGAAGACTTCGTTTTTGGCAAGCAAGTGCATAGTGACTTTGTTCTTCAAACGAGCCCACTCGCCTATTCTTGCTTCTTCGTTTTGCTTGTGAATTTCAGTTATTATTTCCTTAGGCTTTTTTGCTGTGGTCACACAGCACACAGAAAAGTCCTCGTAGAAACGAATGTACCTGTAAAACGTCACTCTGTGGAACGAAACACACATAGTTAGACTTGGTGCACCCTGCTTGAAGTAAGAAACCTTTGACACGTAAACGCCGTTGAACCTTACTCTTGGGCGTTTGAGCCACATTGTGCGCCAAGACTTAAAAGACTCAACGTAGTCTTTTGAGTCCGAGTAAGCTTGAGGAAAGTTTTCTCCCCAAAGCACGTCAGTAAGGTTGAAAGGTGAAGGGAATATGTTGGTTTTGGGGCGTTGAGTCGAGTAATTCCAAGTGAAGAGGCAGTCCCTTTTGTAGAGGTGCAAACACCTGTCTTCTAGAAGATTCCAAGTTTTGCAGACCTGTCTCAGCCTTCCTCGTTCGTAAGGAGTGAAGAACCCTAGGATTTCTTTAACTATTTCGTCTGAAAGAAAGAACACTGGAATTTTGGATTCAACAAAGTGGGGGCTCAAGCTAAACTCAAGTGCAACTTGGCCCTCAAGTAACTCTTGAGGACCCTCTACTTCTTCAACTTCGTAGTGAGGCATGAGTTCGGGATTTTCTGGAAAATACACTTGGTGTGTGACTGACCTAAAGAGTTCTGGGAAGTTCTGTTTAGTAATGTAAAGCTTGTCTGTTAGCTGATCTTGAAGGTAAGTTGCAGTTTCTTCCACGTTCAGGTCATTCTGACTGAGTGCTTGCAAAAGGCGACTTGTAGAGTACAGATCGCCAAAGATGTTTTGGAGTTGCGCAAGTCCTCTTTGAGTGGCAACTTGCTGCATATGTTCAATGCCTTGTTGGACGTTTTGGGGTTGTCTGTGCCAATCTGAAGTTTCTGAGTTTTCCATAACTATTACAATGGAAGCTTTACAAGAAGTACTAGGGGGAAAGGACCCTGAGTTAGTTTTACAAGAGTGGCCAGAATCTTACCAGTCACAAGAAGAAGTGGTTGCCAAGGCCCAGTCACTTGTCACAAAATTGCCTCTTTCAGCTTCGGAGTTAGTTCCTCTGATTGAAGATCCCTTGTTTTCAGTTGAGCTCGCTCCTGACCTAGTTAGACTTTGTATACAACACAACCTTTTAGAAGTAATTCAACAACTACTTTTTCACAAAGGCAACCAATTAGGCCCTTCTGAAGTGGGTGATTTGTTTTTACACTTAGTGTCGTGTTCAGTGGCTAAGTTCACTCCTTACATAGAAACCTACAAAAGCTTTAAAACACAAGCCAAGAAGCAAAAAGTCCAAGTAGTTAAGTCAGACAAAGTGAGGTACTACTTGTTGTCCTTACTTTTGTCGTCCACTTACAGTGTGCCTGAGTTCACTTCTTTCCCTGAAAAAGGAATAGAGTTTTTGACTTTTATGCTTAAGTCCAACTTGTACTCCAACACAGTAATTCCTATTTGCCCTAAGGCAGAAAGACTTGTGGAAGTTGTGTATGCTGCTGCTAAGTTCTCTGGCAAGTGGGAGTCCTGTTTAGAAGTGGTTAAAGAAATGATTGAACTCGAAGAAAAGCTAGAAACTGTCAGAAGCATCATTAACATGGAGACCTGGATGATTCCTGCCAAACCTTTGCAAGAGTTGTCTTCAGTGACTTTAAAGTAACTAGATAAATGGACGGATCTTGCTACACTGAAACTTGCTAAGGCATGGAGAACTACTGAGAGTATTCCAGCCACTCCCTGGTATCTTTGTGGCTGCAGAGAAGTTAGGTATGCTCGCGGAAGTCATCAATTAACAATGATTGACCCAAGTATGCTGTTGAATGCATTTCTGAATAAAAAGGAACTTGCAGTAAAAGTCCACAAGTGGATTAAGGCTGTTGTGGCGGAATTTAGTTATTTGGATGAGTCACTAAAGACAAAGTTGATGAGCTGTGATTGTGCTAGACTTTATCGAATACCTACCTTGGATTTGATAGACAATTTAATAGAATATGAAGGAGCAAAGGCAATAGCTAGTGCCCAGTCCCAACTCACTAGTCTGTACTTGGCAGGCAATCAAGTAAGCTTTGAAGCTAAGGAAGAACTTTAAAATGCTGAGTCAGGTCTGAAACTAAACCTCTAACTAAATAAATTTAATAATAATGTCCACGTACACTCTTGAGATCAAAAACCCCAGCCAACCCAGTTCAGACATAACCCTGCAAATACCACGCAAGTTTACTGTGCTAAGGCTAAAAGAGCTTATTCTGCAGTACCACCCTAACACTCCTTCTCTAAGATCGCAAAAACTCATTTTCCGCACAGAAATCCTGCCGAACGAAGCTCCTTTGAACACAATATTGGGAACAGACCAGTTCCAAACAGTATACCTGAGCATCATCCAAAATCCACCTGAGCCTCTTCGCTCAGGCTTCGACTCATCTATATTCAAAGAACGCGAAGTAGAGTACCTCAGCAAGTACGACTCAGCAAAACAACTGCTTCTCAACACCAAGCACGACCACAACTACTCGCCAGAGATCCAGAACCAGTCTATGCTCAACTCACTGCCTATATGCCATTCCTCACTAACTGAAAGGTTCAAGCACAGCTTTCCAGTTCAGGAGTCCCAAAGGATTAGACTCAGACCTTTACCCTGGTCAGTGTTTTTTGACTTCGAAACTCTGCTGAAAGGAGTTTTGTTCATCTTGGGCGCGCACTTGTTTGGACACAGGTTTCCTTTGAAGCAGTACTTTCTGATCTTTATAATGTACTTAGTGACTGTTAGACTAAGAATAGCTGAGCACAGAGACAGAGAAATGAGGAGACTTCCCCAAGAGTACTTGGAGTTGGCCATTCCAGAAAACTTCAGCCAAGTCCGAGAAAGAAGACCCCAAACAGGAGTTGTGACCAAAACCTGGGAAAGCATCAGGGCTCTAGGACTGAGTTTGCTGCCTTGGTTTGACCCTCAAGAGTACGCCCAACAAAGAGCAAGAGTGCTTACCAACACCTAATATTGTAAGATTTAAATTAATTTGTCTCCAAACTCTGTAAACTAGTAATGACTACACTAATGCTTCCTAACAAGGTTAAAAAGAACCCAATGAACAAGTAAAAGATATTTTTGAAGGAGTACCAGGGTTGGTTGCTGTTAACTACTTCTACCAAAGCAGGGAACAAAAAGGCAATCAGTGTGCAGGCTGACCCTAGCATGTTGAGTATTATTTCTAAGTCACTAAACACTATTGAAAGACTCATGGTCATGAATACCATTATGGTAGTTGAAGAGAAGTGCCAAGTGTTGGAGGTCCTTGGGATCTTTGCGAACCGGTTAAGCATGTTTCTGAGTTCGTGTCTGAAAGGAAGTGTCAGTGTGACCACTGCTATCAAAAGAATAACTACCATCATGCAGCGCCCAATCAGCATAAGTGAGTCGGAGGTAAAAGCTTGGGGCGGTTCCCTGAGAATGATTACAGGAGGTGTGTTGTTGAGCATGCTTGCATAACCAAACCCAGCCAAAAAGAAGTAAATGCTAAGTTGAATCATCACTACTCTTGTGTTTACTTTCTTCATTCGTTTTTGAATGGGGTTCTTCATCTCTGAGTGGATAGTGGCAATGCTTAAGTGGCATATAAACGCGAACAACGACAAGGAAATAGCTGAAAAGATATTTTTGTCAATTTTGAACAACACCAGTTCAGAAAAGTCGTTTTCTCGAGCAAAAAAAGTGAACTGCACTGTGATCAAAGAGGTTATGTAAATAATACAAAAAATACTTAAAAGACTCACAAACCTCAGTCCAGTGACTTTCCTAAGTAAGCACAGTGGGTACACAAACACCAGGGTATAAGTTCCCTGAATGTAAATCCTCCAATCCCCAATGGAAACTCCTAGTTCGCTAGTGGCCATTTCTAAGGCTTTGTAAGCTAGTAACTGGTAGCCCACTATTATGAAGAAGTAATAAACCAGCATTATGACTTGCAGCATCACTCCTATGTTAGCTCCTAGCAAACGATTGACAAGTTTGGAGTAGTCGTAGAGCCTTTGACGTTCAGCAGCCTTAGTGATGCTGTTCATTCCCATGAGAGCTGCAAAGCCTGCAAGGATTATAACGATTAGTCCCAGTATGAGTCCGCAGTGCATGCACACTTTGGGCAAAGAAAGACACCCTGCGCCCATTGCAGTTGTGGTGAGGGTAAACATAGACCCCCGCATGGACCCACTTTCAAGCTTGCCAAAAACCCTTTGGGACCACTTTTTCTTTCCAAGTAAGCTTACCTTTGCTTCTTTCATTTATAAGTTGACTAAGCTATGAAACCACAACTAGCATTTAAACTCCATTTGAATTAACGACAGTAAACTTAACTTTCTAAATCTAAACTAATTCGCCGCCTAGATTGTAAATGGTTGAAGAGCAAAAACAGATCAACGAACTCCCAAACAAAACTCCAAAAAGCACCAAAAGAAGGACCTTATTTTCCATCATGAACATTATCGGCAAGCAGTGTAAAGTTAGAACAATCGATAACAAAACCATCATAGGAGTTGTATTTTCCTTAACTCGAAGTGGAATAGTTGCGTTTGACTGTAAAATCAACAAAAAACCTATAGGCCACTACTGTTTTAACTTCACAGAAATAATTTCAATAGAAACCAAAACCACGCTAGTAACTCACAGAAATTTCAAAACAGACACCCAAATCTCCAAAAAGAGACAAGAAAAGCCCAAGCAACTAGTCAAGTGGGAAAGCGAAGACACTGGTGAAGAAATAGAACTCAGGGGTTCTACTTCTTGGGACCAGTTCAAAGTCAACCAAGAAAAATTCGGAGTAAAGTCTACTTATGATGAAACCCTGTACACTACCAAAAGGGTCAAAGAAGAAGAACTCACTCAAAAGCAACTAGAACAAGCACGCCAAATCGCAGCTGAACTCGGAGAAACCAACGAAGAACCTGAAGAAGAAGAGGAAGCTAGATACGCCGCTGTGATTGGCTCAGGTCGTTACCGGAAAAACTCCGATTACTCGCTTCCCGTTTCAGAAACCAAAAATGAATACAAGCAGTTAAGAAACGCTTTAATGAACCCCAGAGGAAGTGCCCGCAGAAGTTCTTTTTTGTACTCAGATAGCATTGCAGCACTTGACCCCATGATCAACTACAAGCCTTTGGACCCCAAAGCTGAGGAAAAACTTGAAAAGTTCAAAAAGGAACGTGAGTATGTTAAACGACTCGACACTATTGAGGACCTTAGGGAGTTCGCTAAGAAGATTCCCCGCAAAGACAGCGAAGCTTTTTCTATGAACCCCAACGTAAGTGACTTCAAACCTAGAACCCAACCTAGTCCTCCTCCTGAAAGCCTAATAGACCACTACACCGCACTCTGGAAAAGCTACTCAGAACTCAAGTACCTCAGTTGGGTAGGAACTTAATTAAGCCACTTAAAAAGCAACTCCAGTCTTTTTTTCAGCCTTTTCAATGAGCTCTCCTACGTACCTTTTAGAGTAAGCATTGATATCTGCACTAGAAAGGCTGTCTCTGCTAGCAGCTCTTGACAAGGACAAAGAGCTTCCTGTTTTTTTAAGATTCACTCTGAACAAGTCTTGTTCTTCTTCACTCTGGCTCTCTTCTTCAAGCATTTCGCTTTTCCAGATCCTGCGGTCTTCAAACCCTTCTCCAAAAATTTCTTCGAAAATAGCTTTGCGGTCTTCAAGGTCGAGTCCGTAAAGGTTTTCAGCCTTGATTTTGTCTTCTGGTGAAAGTGTTTCTTCGTCTAGGGACCTGAGTTGAGGCAGTCTGTAAGCTACTCGGAGTCTGTAGAGTTCTTTGGACTGCACAGGGTTCTCATTCAAGTTTAAGTCTGAAAGCAACGCTAGGTTTTCTATAGGTTCCAAACTGCAGACCTTACTTATTTTGTTGCCAGTCAAGTTAAGCACCATTAAGTTCTCTGCGTCTTCTAAGCCTTTGAGGCTCCTTATGTTGTTGAAAGACAAGTCAAGTACCCTTAGAAACATAAGTCCTCTGAATCCAACATTTAAGCGCGAAATCTGGTTGTTGTCTAAGTGGAGTTGCTGGATGCTCAAGGGCAGCCCTGAGACAAAAGAAATTCTGTTGTGTTTCAAAGACAAGTACTGTAAGTTAGGTAGGTCTTCAATGCCGCTTATTTCTATGATTTTGTTTCCGTCAAGTTTTAGAATCTGAAGGTACTTGTTGTTGCCAGCGTTTTCCATAGTTTTGATCTCGTTGCAGGAGTAGTTTACGTACAGCAAGTTTTCAGGCGGGTCGAAGTCAAAAGTCTTCTTAATGGAGTTAAAGGAAACGTCTAGGGTCAGCAAGTGCTTAATGGTAGACAGGGGTCTGAGTGACTTAATGAAGTTCTGTGAAAGGTTTATGTGTTGTAAGTTTTGGAACTTTTCAATGCCCTAAGTAGTAACTACCGTTATGCTTTCAACACACCTTTCTTTTAAGTCAAGTGTTAAAAAGGCGTAGTTGCCTGTTCCAGACACTCCTAAGTTAGTAAGCCCCTCTGAAATTAACTCTCTAGTTAGAGGCTGTGAAACTGCACTAGAAACTGAGTCAAGAGAACTTCTCATATTATTTACTCAAAGATTTAAATCCAGCTATGTCTAGGAAGTAGTTTTGCTTTACAAGTCCTACTGGAGGTTCGTCTTCTTGTTCTTGTTGTTTTCTAAGCAGTTTGTTGAAAAAAGGTTTTTGGAAAGCGTAGAACTTAGTGTGTTTAGGGTGCAAGTTGCAGTCTAGAACAGCCCTTCCTGCAATGAAAGCAGGTATGTAACTTCCTATAACGTCTTGTCCAGTAACTTGCTTCCTTTCAAAAGTGTCCAAAACGTCAGAAACACTTAAAAACTCCAAAAGGTCCCCTGAGTTCTGGATGCTGCTGTAAAACTCAGGGAAGTTATGGTACAAAAAGGGCCAAAAGTAAAAGGGTTCAATAGGGGCTTGGTAGATCATGTGTTCTGGTTGGAAGTACAAAGGTGGTCTGGACATAAGATTTTCTAGTTCGTGAAACTGCATTTGTCTAACTTTGCCTTGGGAGTCAGTTCTTTTGTTGTACAAAAACTTACCTACCACATGAAACAGCTTCCACTGCTCCTCCATGCTTAGTTTTGTTTCTTTGGACTTTTTATGGTTTAGGTTCTTCATAAGTGCTATTTGGTTAGTAGCTTTGTTTAAGTTTCCGTAAGAAAACTCTGCAATTTCGTTAACTTCTTCTTTGGTAAGGCTAGTTCCTAACACTTGTGCAGCTCTTTTGATGGCTTTTACTAGAAGTCGTTTACCTAGTTCTTTGAACCTGCTTATGTCTTACTCAATTTTAACTAGATTGGCAACTCCTCCAAACAAAGAAGTTATCTTGTTCTGAGTGTAGTCGCTCAAGATAAACACAACTATAACGTGCATGGAGTTCTGAACTAGGTTCAGTGCTTCTTTAAACGAAGTTTCTTGGTCTTTAGTGTGGAGGTTTGGCAAAGAGTCAACAACCAGCACTTGCTTCTGAGTAGTTGTAAAGAAACCTGGGATCTTAAGGCCTCCTGAAGCTTTGTTGTTTTGGATGAAGAAGTCTTTTAGTTGGTTTGCGTAAGAAACATCAAACTGACCTTTGCTCTGAATAGCTTTGGGCTGCCAAGTAACATAACTAAGTCCCTCAGCTTCAGCAATTAGCTTGACTGTTATGGTCTTTCCAGTTCCAGAAGGTCCAAAGAGCACTATCAGCTTGCCTTGTTTAGTTTGAATGAACTCTCTGAAATGTTGCCTCAGAGTGCTTACAGTCTTTTCATTGACTGCTAGTTCGTCCTAAGTGTAAAGTACTATGTTGGTAGGGTCTATTCCAGAAGTTTGGAAAGGTATATCCTTTTTGGATTGCGCCTTCTTCCTTTTCATAGTAAAATTCTCTTTGCTAATAAATATGTTCTGGCTTTTGTTGTTCAGTCACATGGTAGCAGCTTGGTTCACTCCAATTCCAGACCCAAATGAAGTATTTAACTTTTGGGAACCCCTGCACTTCTTAGTGTACGGAAAAGGACAGGAAGCTTGGGAGTACAGCCCTGAGTACGCAGTGAGGTCTTATCTGTTCATTTGTTTGCATGCACTTCCTGCTTACTTTTTAAAGGTTTTAGGCATAGAAGGAGTAGTTGCTTTTAAAATGTTGCGACTGCTTTGGGGGGGGCTTTCAGCTTTCTGCAAGTACAAGCTCCTTAAAAGGCTAGAGGCTTCAGACCTTACTTATTACTTTTTTGCGATAAGCACAGGCATGTTTATGGCTTCACATACTCTTTTGCCTTCAACTTTTTGTATGAACTACTATTGTTTAGCAGTCAGCTACTTTTTGAAGTTCTACAAAACTGGAAGGAGGAGGTACTTGTTTGTAGCTTTGCTTTCTTGTGCCTTTTCAATGTTTGTGGGGTGGCCTTTTGCTGTGGTGTTTCCTGCTTTCTTTATTTTGCCTTACATAAAGAAGTACCCCAAGTACTTGTGCAAAGGAGAACTTTGGGGGTTGGGAGTGCTTTCGCTAGGAGTTACTTTGGTGCCTGCTTGGTTGGTGGACTCTTACTTTTACGGAAGAAATGCTTTAGGAATTTGGAACTTAATTAAGTACAGTTTAGGAGGCACAGCTACAAACCCTTACTCTGTGTTGTTTGGCACAGACCCTTGGTACGTGTACTGCTTTAACTTGTTCCTCAACTTCAACTTTGTAAGACTTACTTAGCTGTTTGTGGTGTTTTTGTGTTCGCCACTGTATATCATTTACTTGAACCTTTCGAAAAGGTATGTTAAGAACTACAGGTGCTTATTAGGCATGACTATTTCTAGCTTTGTGTGGCTTGTGTTGGTTTCAATGAAATCTCAAAAAGAAGAAAGGTTCGTGTACGTATTGTACCCTTTTATCATAATACTGGCTTCCCAGGTAATTCAAGACCTTGTTTCCAACAAGCACCTTCGGACTCTGGTTTTCTTCACAGTAGCTTTGGTGTCCTTGTCAAGAACCACCCAACTTGTGAGAGCTTACTCCGCACCAATGTACATTTGGGAGCACAAGTTCCATGGAGAAAACGTTTGTGTGGGCAAGGAGTGGTACAGGTTTCCTTCTTCTTTCTTCTTAGACGACTCAGAACTCTACTACTACGAAGACGGCTTTAGGGGTATTTTGCCTATGCCTTTTGTAACTACAGACTTCGTTCCAGAAAAGATGAACGACCAAAACAGAGAAGAACCCTCTAGATATGTTAGTTTAGACACTTGTGACTTTGCAGTAGACATAAATCTGCCCTCTGCACCTATCAGAAGGGATCTTCTGGACTGGAAGATTGTAAGAGCAGTGCCTTTTCTGGACGCAATGTCTACTCAACAGCCTTTCAGATCATTCTTTATTCCTTTTATACAAGATGACGTAATGGGAGAGTACCTTTTACTAAAAAGAAACAGTTAAACACTTAAAATAACTAGCTAGATTCACTCAGTTTGAAAGGCAAGGCGAATTGGGGTGCACAGCAGCGGTTGTGCTTGCAAGCAGGAGTTCCAGGTTCTTGAAGTTTCCTGGCTATTTCATCAGGAACTTCTTCGCCCCTCATAACTTTGTCTTCGTAGTTCTGCAGAGCTTTAAACTTCTTCACAAAAGCCCTTAGCACTCCAACTTTGTCGTCTTTGTGCTCTTGGAAGTTAAACCCAAACCTTTTCCCAAACCTGAGCTGCAGCAAGTAGTCGTCTAAGGACTTTTTGGAAATGCCTACTTTCGAGGAGGCTTCTTCAAGGGTGAACTTTTCTAAGTCGCCAATGGTGTTTTGGATTCCGTTGTAAAGTTTGCGCCACTTAGAGACTTTTTCAATTATGTAACCTATTTTCCTTTCTTTGGTCCGTCTGGAGGCTTTGTGGGTAGTTATGGCTTCTTCTTCTTGCTTGTTCATAATGCTAGGGAAACTCCCAAGTGTAATTATGGTCCCAAACTCGTTTTTTACTGACTCTCGGCAAGTGATGTAAAGGGTGTTGTCGGTGACTTCGAAACTCGGCACTGAAATAGAAGCTGGCAGAGGGTCGTTGCCGCAAAAAACGTTTACATTTGCAGTTGGAGAAAAGTACCAAACCATAGAGTGATCTAATGGGTAGCCTAGGTTCTTTAAGTGGTTAACAATTCCTGCAATGATTATTTCTGAGCCTGAATTCAGAATCAGGTGGGGTTCTTTGATTCCGCAAATCAACTCTACTTCGTATTTAGACTGACCTCCAAATTTAAGTTCAACATCCACACTAGTAAGTTCATTTGCTTCAGTTTCCTCTCTATCAGATTCCATTTATACCAAATAATTATGCACTACAATAAATGCTGTTTCTTTTGCTGGGTTTTGTGTCAGCACAGTGGTTCTACCACGAAGACGTTTTGAGTTATCATAACTACCGTTGGGCTGAGTTAGTAAAACCCTCCAGTGATCCTTACAGGTTTAAAGTAGGGGATACGGAGGTAGTTTTTAATATTGGAGCAAACTTGCAGCGGTCTTGCGGCCCCCCTGCAGCAGCTATTAAAAAAACAAGTGACAAGTGCTTAACTGTTGGGCACCACGAAGACTCTATGTACCACATAATAGACCACCCTAAGTTAAACACTTCAGGAATAGCTATTAGGTACAGAGGGTCTTCTAGGTGCACCGTCAAAAACTCCTTAGATGCCTTTCACACCATTACTTTTAAACTGCTTTGCAGTTCACTGGAAACAGACTTTACTTTGGAAAGCACAGTTGATGGCTGTCACTTAGTTTTTGAAAAGCAAGGACAAGTAGGGTGCTTGAAACCCAAGCAGTGGGGACCACTGGAGTGGTGTTTGATGCTGTAAGTTTTAAGTAGGTTAGCAGGGTCGATCTTTATGTTCATTCTGTTAATGTGCTTTTTAATCATAACAGAAGAAGACGAGGAACCCCCCCAAACTCCAGTGTGGCGAGAAATGAAACTCATAGCTAGGAAAACCAAAAAGGGGTTTTCTCGTAGTAAGTATGAAAGTGTTTAATAAATGTCTATGAACTGCTGCAATAGTTGCCTCCCACTGGTTTTGTCTTACCACTCAAACTCTTTAGAACTGGAGCAACAACTCCAGGCACAAGTAACCTCTACTTAGAAAATAGAGATTTCCCGGCTTAAGTTTGAAAAACAACTTAAAGACATTAGCTCTTCGTATTCAAACAAGCTCAGTTCAACTTATGAGTCAAGTCCTAACAAGTACTCTACGGATACTTCTCTAGAAAACTACCCTACACTCAGGCACTTTGTTCCCAAACACGAACTTGACTTAGTTCCTGAAAGACAACAAACTTTAAAAGCTAGTTTAGAAGAACTCAGCCGCGGAGCTACTGAGCAAACCTTGAGGAGTTCAGACTGGAAAGTTTCGGACAGCAAACTTGAACCTAAAAGTGACTTTATTTTAACTGAAAGCGAGTTCCAGCCAGAATCAATGACAGAGCCAGTGAGTTATAGGTACAAGCCTAAACTAGAGTCCTCCCTTTTGAAAAACTCTTCGAATCTCTTCGAAACCCAAAAGTCCAACTTTTCCTTTGTTGAGTCCGAAAACAAAGAGTTCAGCAGTTTAAAGTTCTCAGAAAGCCTTCCCAAGAACCTTCCTAGCAAGAATGAGTCCACCTTTACCTTCAAAGCTCCTACACCCAGCTTCAACCCAACAAGACTCAGCGACAGCTACTCTGCTACTAAGCTTTCGTCGTTAATGAGTCCACTCAGGGAGTCAGAACTCAAAGCTAGCGGAGAAAACAGCTCAAAAATACAGTCTGACTACTTCAAACTCCCCACTACACCTGTTTCGGAGTTCTTCGAAAAAGACGACTCCTCCAGTCTTCCGAAAGTAGGTCTGACTCTAGACGAACTTGGAAGGTCCCTTGAAAACTCACTTCAAAAAAGTACAGAAACGGGCAAATTCCCTAAAAAAGGGTTGACTGAAAGTTGGCTGCAAGAAGGAGGAATTGGCTATATGCCTGTGATTTTCCAAGACTCCCAGTATTACACTCTTAACAGAAGTCAAGCCTTAAACATTGGAGAAACACTGGTGAGTAGTATAACTTTGTCCGGCAGGTCGTCCCAAGGAGGCTTCCAGGTTTACTGTGACCTTAGAGCTGCTGCAAACTCAGCAGTTAACTCAAAAGCTACTTTTGTGCTTAAAGTTGGAGTAAGTGGTTCAGCAGTAGCTCTTACACAGTACTCAGCGCTTTATACACTAGTTACTCCAATTTCTGCATTTAAGGTTTCTGATCTAATATAATTAAATTCTAGAATGTTTGATTTACAGCTTAGAAAACTTCAAGAAAGGCTCTTTGTTCCCTTTGCGAAGCTGGTTGGAACTGTGGCTTCTCCCAACCAAATAACTTTCTTTGCGTTCTTAGTAGGACTTTTGTGTTGTTTAAGTTGTTACTTGGGACACAACTATTTAGCTTTAGGGTTGTTTTTATTGAACAGGTGCATAGACGCCCTTGACGGAGGAGTTGCAAGACTAACTGAGCAGCAAAGTGACTTTGGGGCTCACTTTGACATTATAACTGACTTTACTCTTTATGCTTTGATTCCTATCAGTATGAACCTCAACAGTCCAGGGAACCCTAACATCCTCTGCATTCTTTTGGCAACTTACTACTTGAACTCAGCTTCTATATTCCATTTGTCTTCTTTGTTAGAAAAAAGGAAAGCTGGAGCAGCCCTTAGAAACGAAACTACAAGCATCACTATGCCTTATGGAATTGTTGAGGGCTTTGAAACTTACCTTGTGTATGCTTTGCTTATGTTGTTTCCTGGCTACAAAAATGAACTTTACATTGTGTTTTCTAATACAGTATTCCTAAACATTTTGTACAGGTGTGTTTGGGCTTACCGAGAGTTAAGCAGTTCTAATTAGTATAAATAAGCCTAAAAGGTTAAGTAGTTAAGTCCGGCTATAGCTCAGATGGTAGAGCATGTGACTGTAGAAACATAGTTATCACAGGGTCCCTGGTTCGAATCCGGGTGGCCGGATTTTTTTTGATAATAAATAAATAAAGTTCTTAATTGAAAAGTATGTTCGTTAGAAAGTTCGATAGTTTAAAACATTCAAATCTATAGTTAACAGACTCATAAACATTTATAAATGGAAAGAAAAGGAAACTCAGAAAAAGCCCTTAAAAGACCAGAGGAACTAAACTTCAGACAGATTGTAAACTTGCCACTTACAAAGGTCAGTCAGTACATCCAGAGAAAAGTGTCTTTGTCTTCTAAAAGAAGCTCAACTAAAATCAAAACTGAAGCTTTATCCAGTCGGTCGGTTTCGAAGCAAAGGTTCATCCAGGCCAGGTCCAGCACTAACTTAGGTCCTGGGTCTTACGACATTGTTCCAAAAGTTCCTCCTTTAAAGAATAACTACTCACTAGCAAAAACTCAAACTGAAAGGTCCAAAATAGTTCTAAACAGCAAGCCTGAAACTCTAGAAAAGTACAAACCCCAAAACAGAACTAAACACCTTAAAGAGATGCTTAAAAACCTAGACTCGAAAATTCTTAAAACTAAAGAAAACAAAAAAAAAATACTCCAAACTAAGAAACTAGCCCAACTCCAAGTAATCCAGCAAAAACTCAAAAAGTTCGAAATGAACATCCGGAAACAAGAAGTAACCCAAGTTGCTAAGTCTTGGATGTTTCTATGTGCATGCTACAGTGTGTGTAGTGGTTCTCTTCAGCTAATACAGCATAAAAAGAACCTTAGAATAAGGTCTCAAAAAATAGAAAGGGTATTTTTTGTGCTCTGCATTGCCATTGGAAAGTTTAAGAAACTAGCTAAGTCAGCATCCCACAGGTGCCTATACAGAAAGCTTTCGAAAATAGTTCCTTACGCCAAAAAATGGCTGCAAACCAGAAAAAAAACCTACCGAAAAACAGTAAGGGACATGATTGAAAAGGGCGCAGCCCAAAATGCGCTTTTGAGACTTATGCACCAGTGGTACTACACTGTTTTGTTTTTGCAAAAGCAGTTAAGACTCCACATGGCCCAGAAAAAACTAAGCATTGCCCTCAAAGTCATTATGTGGAACTCTGTTGAGTTAAAAATCCGCAAAGAAAAAGTATACAAGTCTAAAGTGAGGAAAGATTTGTACCGCGGGTCTGACCTAGTTCTTGGGAACCTAACCATACCTTTAGGTGTGAAGGTGTTTTATATAAAAGACTTGCTTTACCAGAAGTACAAACAATCAAGTCCAATGAGTTTCTCAGAAACTGAGTACAGAAACCTTATAAAAGCAGCACTTTCTAACCGGTATGAATGGGAAGAGTTAACTAACGAGAAGTAAATAAATATAATGAACTTTGAAAAAGGATTAGGGTTGCACTCTCCTAACAGAATTGATGAAATTTCTGAACTCCCTGTTTTAAGGGGAAACTTTCGGCCGAACCAAAAGTTTTCAAAGTCAGTTGAAAAGGTTACTTCTTATGTAAATAAAGCTAACCAAAGGTACATCGAAAAAGAGTCAGTGCTTACTTGGAAAAGAATGCACTCCGTTCGCTTTACGTTAAACGCTGACTTAGGTCCTGGCTACTACCAAACTTTTTCCAGCACTGCAAAAACCCCAGCTGCCAGAGTTCTATCAAAACTGAAACCCCCAGCCCTCCGCAATACTTCTAAAAGCCCAATAATAGAGGCTAATTCTAACTCCGAAACTCTTGCAAAATACCGTCCCGAAAACAGGTCCATGCGCCTTAAGAAGCTAGCTACAGACCTTGAATCCAGAATTCAAAAAATCAAAGCTAACAAGCAGTCAATTTTAGAAGAAAAAAGAAGCCAAACTCTAGAATCTATTCTTAGAAAGTCCAAAAAGTACGAATTCTACCTAAGAAAAAAAGAAATAAGCAACATAGCTGGTTGCTGGATAAGAGTGGTAACTTGTGCTGGACTTTGTAGTGTAGGAATCGCTAGACTTAAAGCCAAAATAGTTTTGAGGAAGCGAGCAGGAAAAGTTCTCAAAGTTCTGTTTGTACTTTGTCTAAGCATAGGCAAGTTCAAGCGACTTGCTAAAATCGTTAGAAGAAGAACCTACCAAAAAGTCATTAATAGCTTAATTCCTTACGCAGGAAAGATTTTGTACAAAAGGAAAAAAATCAATGCCAAAAAAGTGATTTACTTGATTGAGAACGCTTTAACCAACACCCACTTGATTACGCTTATGCATACTTGGAGGAGCAGAATAATATTTATCCAGAGGTGGTTTAGGTCATGCATGATACAAAAAAGAATCAGTATTTCGCTCAAGTTCGTGATTTGGAACTTCACTGAGCATAAAATGCATCAAGAAAAAGTAGCTAAGCAAAAAGGAACTAAAGTGCCCAAAATAGTTCTTAGTGAAGTCGACCTTTTTAAAGGTGCTTTTTCTATACCTAAGCGTGTCAAGTTGTTTTACATAAAAGAATTGCTTTTCAAAAAGTATAGAGAAAACAGAAGAGCACTGCAAAGGATCAAAATACAAAAATTGAGGAAAGTAAAAAACTCTAAGAAGTTTACGTACCAAAGCACTGAAGAATCACTAAATGAAGAACCTAAAACCAGAGTCTTAGCAATATACGAGCATGAATACAGGAGACTCATTGCTGCAGCACTTAGTTCCCGTCTCCAATGGGAAAGCATTAATGAAAGTTCTTTTATGTTTTAGTTTAAAAAGATGGAGTTGAAAAACATTTTGTCAGCAACAGGGACTTGCTTGTCACTAGTAAATTGTATAGCACCGCTTCCTGGAGTAATTGCGAGGGGCAAGACTGGCAAACTAGACCTAGTTCACAAAGAGTACCTTTATTTGAACCATTCAGCACAGATTTCTAGTCTATTGTTTTCTTTAGCTATTTTAGATGTTGGGTTGATTACTGTAAACTGCATGACAGTTCTGCTAACTTTCTGCACACTCTTAGTCTATAACTTTTACACTAAAGCCCTGGGTTGGGTACTGCCTAGGTACCTTTTAGGAATTTTAGTGATTGTCGGAATTGCCGAAAGAGCTCTTAGAGTAGAGCACTTAGCTTTTTGTTCCTTAATTTTGAGTGTAAGCACTTTGTTTGCTCCTTGTAAAGTCCTTAAGCAAGTTGTGAAGCAACGCAACCACAACTACATAGACCCCTTAATGACTCTTTGCAACCTGTGCAAGTGCAGCATTTGGGCTTCTTATACTTATTTAACTGGAGTTCCAAGTGTGTTGATTCCTAACCTTTTGGGGTTTGCTCTTAACTTAGGACAGGTTATTTTGTACATTTGGGCTAAAAACACACAACTTAAAGGTAAACAAATAATAGTTTAGAATAATATGGTTCTGATTTTGCTCTTGTTGACTACTGCGCAGTCGCAGATGTTTTTTGGTTTAACAAATAAATCAGATAGCACTGCCTTGGATTGTAAGTCTTACGAATGCGTACAAAACCCTCCTAGTGACTTTGGGTTGTTGAGGATTTGCGCAGAGTACAAAAGGTCCGCTGGGAAGTACGACCTGAAAAAGTGTGACTACCCTAACTCTTTTGAAAACTTCTGTGACACCAGCAACTTTGTAGACCAAAAAGCTTACTGTATAACACCTCAACTAGAGAAAACTGGACTTTATCCAGGGGAGCCTTGTTCCCAAAATACAACTTGTTTGAGTCAGTACTGCCAAGGAGACTTTTGCGAGGGAGGTAAACTAGGAGACTCTTGTTCTAGCAACTCTGAGTGCAATCATGGACTTAGGTGTTTGGGAACTTGCCAACCTTTAATTGGACTCAACCAGTATGGTTGCGACTCAGACTACGACTGCATTAACAGTTGTGGCTGTGACAAAAATTCCACAGGTGAGTCTGGAGTTTGTAGGCCCTACTTTTCTATACCAATTGGTCAAGTAGTAGGTTCTTGTGTTGAATATAATTCTTTGTTGTGCGAAAAGGGCCAATGCACCAACTCTAGCAATAGCACTTATGAATGCGTTGAGCCTTTTGTGTCCAGAAGGAATACTGAGTGCGTGAGTTCCTCACAATGCCTAAGTGCAAATTCTGAAGTTTACACTAAGTGTGAATGTGGTTACAACGGACCTGGGAATGCTTACTGCCAACCCTTCATAGGGGACTCCGTAGGAATGGATTTACTGAGTTCACTGAAAGACTGGGTGCAGAGCAACGAGATTCTATTTTGCAATACTGAAAGACGTTGGTCTTTGGACTGCGCTGAAAACTGGAATGGAAATGACTACGATAGACTCAAGTACAGGTACCACGCTTACAAAAACTTCACTCACTACCAACTCAATGACGAGTGTGTGAAAAACATCTACACCTACGCCTACTGGGACTCCAAGAAGCTTTACTCAGAGGACTCCTCAGTATACCTGGCATTGATAAGTGCTTATTTCTTAATTTAACAAAGTAGTCCTTGCAAGAATATTAACTATAACTTAGGAAGACCTGCCACTGTGTTCATCCAGTTGTGTATAGTTCTAAACTCCTTGTAGCTGTACATATGGCCCAAGCCTTCTTCTTCAACATACTTAGTGTTTAGTTTTTTAGACTCTGTTTGGATCCAGTCTCTTTGGTTCTTCAGTTTGATAAGCTCATCTTTTTGTCCAATGTAAAACAAAAAGTTAGAGTTATGCCTGTGCTGAGGGACCTTGAAAAAGTAAGTAAAAGCTGACAAGGAAATCAATCCCAAAATAGGCAGGTCTGACTTAATCATTGTGTAAAAGGAAGTTACTCCGCCAGCAGAAAACCCTCCTAAAAACACCTTGTTGCAGAGTTTAAGTTCTTCTTCCACGATGTCCATGACTAGTTTACAGGACTCCTCTAGGTCAGGAAGGACTTCTATGTAAGAGTACTTAGGAATTTGGTACCAGGCGTTAAGTTTGATCTTAGGCATTGAAGGCAAAGGTCGTTTAGGGCCTGATATTATTCTGATTCTTACATTTGAAAAGAAACCAAGGGTTTCGAAAACGAGTTTGTCTTGTTTAGGAGACCTTGACCAACCCGTGAGCCACACTAAAGTGTACTCATGAACTGAAGGGTTGATGATTACGTCATTACCGTGGAACTCCCACATATTTAAACACTTATTAATTAAATATATGAAACACCTAGGTATTGAAAAGTAAACCTAGAGGGCTACCCCCGATCCCTGAAACTTTGGCTACTTCTTGATGGCTCCAAAGTTTAACTTGCTTTTCTTGTCGGTTGCTTAGCCACCTGTCGGTGTTTAAAGCCAACTTAGGTTTAAAAGAGTACTCTTTCATGCAATCTTGTCTTAGTTTTTCTTTTCTAAGCTGCATTGTCTGTGCTTGTTTGTAAAGTCTGTCACCTGCATTGTTGCTGAAAGGGCTGTTTCTTTGAGCTTTAAGATAAAGCTCAGACTTGATTTTGTCCATTAGAGTAAGTGACTCAGGTGCAGGACTTGCTAAGCGTTCAAAGCTTTTAGGAGATTTAGACTGTGGAAAAGCTGGATTCCTTTTGGGCTCGGAATACCTAGGAGTCACTGCACTGGACTTAGCTGGAGTGAAAGGTGAAATAGAAGAACTTTTCTTGGAAGTAGAGTGCTTAGGCTTAGGAGTTTCTTGTTTACCGCCGATGTTCTTGGGGAACTTTTTATTAAGAATATTGCTGAATTTCTGGAGTTTGGAGCTTTGTTCGGCGGTTTTTTTCTTGAGTGTTTGGTACTTCCAGTTGGCAACAGCTCTAATAAGGTTTTTTTCTGCAATGTGGTTCAGACTTCTTAAGTATAAGTTAAACAGAGCGTACATTTTTTTATTATTAGAAGTTTATATCTTCACCATAAGTGCCGCATATTACTTAAACTAATTATGGAAAAAGGTTCCCCACGGAGAAAGGCCAAACCTAGGAAGCGCTCTTCTTCAAGGTCACACTCAAGGTCGAAAAGAGAGTCTCGTAAACAGCCCTCCAAAGAAACCAAAATCCACTCAAAGTACGAGTCGCCTTTCCAGGTGCAAGACTTAATATTTAGCTCGGAACTAGCAGGCACGATGCTTTCGCGTCAGGTGATCAAAGAAGTTCCTAGAGCAATAGATATTGACAACATTAAGCCTCGCGCTAAAAGACAAAACTTAGGAGAAACTACTTCCTTGAGTATAGACCCGCATGTTGAAGCCCAAATAAAAGAGTTAGTTATGCAGGAAGGTTAGACTCTAAACCTAATTGATCTTCTAAAAACCTTATGTACTCAAACAGCACGTCCTTAGACTTAGTGTTTTGCCGCATGTTAAGTGCACAGCGGTACCACTTACTAAGGTGCTTTTTCATGTTTCTAGTTACTAAAAATCCAAGTTTGCGCAGCAAGCGCTTTTTTTTGAAAAGTAAGTTTTCTTGAGTGCGTTTAGAAATTTGACTTTCTAAAGAAGAAAGCACAGTGGCTTGGTTAGAAATAATGTTTTTGTCAATTTGGAACTCAGAGTGCTTTTTGATAGTTGCTAGGCTAGGAATGTCTTTCCAAGTACTTAAGGCTTTCAAAAGGTTCAGTTTGAGTTGCTTCTTTAAAGTTCTGAAGAAAAACACAAGTGCAAAGTCTTTTAGGTGTTCACTTGGTGCCATGCTGTAGAGGTGGATGCTTTTCTCTAGGGTGTCCAAAGGGCTTTCTTTTTTCCACCTTAAAAAGAACCTTAGTTTCTTGGCGTACTTAGCTCTTAAGTTGAGTGGTTTGTTGAGTATGCGGTTCAGTTTGTAGAACGAAGTGACTTTTTGCAGTGTAGAGAGGCGGGTTTGTTTTTCCCTTGAGTTCCAGTTTTTGACTTTAGTGAAGGGTTTGAGGCACCTAAGTTTAGCGAAGCACACGTGGAAGTGGTTTTGTATGTTTTTGGTTAAAACAAGAGTCATGGTTCTAACAGCTAAAAGGTTTTTGCCGCGCAAAAGGACTTGGGAAAGACCGAAGTGAATTACAGGAGTGACCTTTTTGTTGAGTGAGTGGACTATGCGGATGACTCCTTGTTCTTTTCTGGACTCTGTTAGTAAACTGTTTATGGTTTTTTCTTTCCAAAGCTTAAGGGCTTTAACTAGCTTTAGAGGTTTTTTTCTGGAGTAAGGTTTGAAAAAGCTGGAAAAGTACTTTTGAATTAGGGTTTTAGAGTCTATGTTTAGTAGCACAGCTACTAGTTTAAGGGCTCCTATAAGGTACTGGTCTGACAAGTTGTTCACTTTAGACATTTGGTACTTGAGTTGCCACTTGGAAAAGGCTTTGTGGAGTTGTTTTTGCAAAATTCGGTTTAGGAGTTGGAAGGTACTTGCAGTTAACTTTTCTGAGGTTTGTTTGTGAGTTGAGTAAACTGATTTTAAAATTGGAGTTAAGTAGTTGAGTTGCCAGATGCGGAAATACCTCACGATCCTATTGTCCACAAAGAGTTTTCTCGAAATAGTATCCACGATCATTTTGACAGCCCACTCTTTAGTCGGAGTTAGTTTGTGCCTTCTTGAGCTCCGGAATTCCATTATTAGTTTAAAGCATTAAAGGGATTTTAAAACTTGTGCATGAATAAAGTAATAAATGGACCAGTATTTTAACAAAACTAGAGTGACGTTCCGCTTTAAATCAGAAGCTAACTTGGGAGAAGCCATCAAAGTAGTTGGGAACTGTGAGGAACTAGGAAACTGGGACCCACACAAAGGAGTTCCCCTTAACACAGATCCCCATTCGTACCCTCTTTGGAGCTCGCTTCCTACAGCCTTGCCAATGGGGTCGGAAATAGAGTACAAGTACGTCTATATGAGTTCTGAAAACGCAGTTTGGGAAAGCCTTCCTAACAGAAAACTTTGCACCACCAACTACAAACTTAGGGTTGAAGACCAAGCTGGAGTGTTTACTAGCAAGCATTTTTACTCAAAACAAGAAGTCAACTCTCTTTTCAAACTAAACGAAAACTACGACTTTTCCTATGACGAAAAAGTAGTCTTTACTCACCAAGACAAAGTAGTTATAGTGTCTTTCAGGTTGCCTGTGCAAGTAACCAAGTCCAAAGAAGGCAACTGGGAGTGTGAAATGGCCAAAGGGATATGGGAGCCTTTGCTGTACGAAGTAGCAATGCAACAAAACATAGACTTCACTTGGGTGGGTTGGCCAGGAGTCTTTTTAGACAACCCAACTGAGCAAGAAGAACTTTCAAGTTACTTGTTTGAAACCTACAAATGCGTTCCTGTGTTTATTTCGTCTGAAAACTTTTCTTTGTTCAAAACCTTTTGTAGCAACTTAAGTAGGAACCTCCACAGTGTGTACTCAACTTCTTTGAACCCTAGGTCTCTTTGGAACGCCTACAAGTCAGTGAACTTGCTATTCGCAGACAAAGTTGTAGGGCTTTACACAGGCCAAATGGTTTGGGTGCACGACTTCCACCTGTGTTTAGTTCCTTCGTTCATATCTCGGAAAAGTGGTGAAGTCATGAACGTAGGGTTTTACATGCACGTTCCTTTCCCTAGTTCGGAAGTGTTCAGAGTCCACCCTAACAAAGAAGCAATACTGCATGGAATATGCAGTGCAGACGTAGTGGGCTTTCACTTGTTTGAGTATGCAAGGCACTTTGTGGGGGCTTGCAGAAGGATTTTGAATGTGAGTGTAGAGATCTGGAAAGGAGGTTTCTTAGGGATGAACTACTTCGGAAGGAAGATTTTGCTTAAGGTCAGTCATTTAGGAATAGAACCTAGAGTGATTTCAGAGTGCCAAAAAACCCAGGAGTACCAAGAGTTGTTTGAGTTGCTTAAAAACAAGTACAAAAACAAAACTGTAATCATAGGGTTTGGCTGCTTGAACGAGCTAAGCGGAATCACCATGAAACTAGAAGCTATTAAGCACACTCTTCAAAGTGCCAAGAGAAAAGCTAAAAGAGTGCGATTTTTAGAAATCATAAAAACAGATTCTTTAACCTCAAGTCAAGAAGAACAAACTGCCCTTAAAGAAAAAGTCCACAGCTTAAAGGACCAAATAAACCGAGAAAACAAAATGGAAGTAGTGGAAGTGTTGGAAGAGTCTTTGAGCAACTCTTCGAAATTTGCGTATATGGCTGTTTCCTCAGGAATGGTGGTGTGTTGTGCACGCGAAGGTCTTTGCTTGTTGCCTATGGAGTACATTTACATTAACAAAGAACACTCCAGAACAGTGCTTTCAGAGTTCGCAGGAGTTTCTAGAGCCCTTTCAAGTCCTAAGCGAGTAAATCCCTACAACAGGTACCAGTTAGAGTCAGCTATTTTCGACTTGATTAGTGGAGAAAAAGACCAAGACATTGCCAGAACTCTCAGAAAAGACTATGAGTACATTGGTTCTCACACCACTTCTTCGTGGGCGTTTAAGTTCTTAACTGACTTAAAAAGAGCCCAAAAAGACACCCTTAAGTTTAAGTTTGTAGCTCACGGACTTGGAGACAACATGAAACTTATTGCTCTCAACAAAAACTTTTCAAAAGTCAACGAAACCCGAATTTCTGACTCTTACAAAGTTTGCAGAAACCGCCTTTTTGTGATAGCTGTTGAAGAAACCATTGTCGACTTTTCAAAGTCTCCAGCCAAAGCAAACCCTTCCAGTAAGGTTCTCCAGGTGCTTAAGGACTTAAGTCAGGACGAAAAAAACAGTATATTTCTGATGTCTCAAACAGAACGTTCAGTAATGGAATCTTGGTTTGGAGAACTCCAGAAAGTAGGTTTGGTGGCTGAAAATGGCACGTTCATTAAGTACCCCAGAGAAACTGAGTGGAAGAAATTTGGGTTCAAAGGAGCTGAGTGGCGAAGTGCAGCAGTGGACCTGACAAGTTCCTACGTTGCCAAAACTGAAGGAGCTAGCCTCACCGAAAAAGAGTCCTCAGTGACTTTCCAGTTTTGTGAAGCAGACCCTGAATTTGGAGAGTGGCAAGCTAAAGAACTTATGCTTCACCTAAACAACATTCTGAAACCAAATTTAGGAGAGTGTGAAGTGGTTCCTGGTCCCTGCCGCATAGAAGTCAGACCTCGCGGAGTAAGCAAATCTGCTGCCCTTATGCAAATCATTTCGAAAGTGCACGAAAGACTAGGAGCTGTGGACTTTTTGCTAAGTGTTTCAGGAGCAGACGACGAAATATTCACAAGTATACAAAAACTTATAGAGCAACAAAGCAGCTTCTTGGCTTACGGAGAAATGCTTCACAGTTATAAAGTAACTGTAGGGATCAAGCCGAGCCTTGCAAGTTACTACGTAATGGACTCTGAAGAGCTAGCACATCTTTTAGATGTTCTTAGAATCTGCAGTCACAAAGTAAGATTTATGCAGTCCAAAAAGTTTTACTCCTCAAACGACCTTGTGTTTTTAGATAAAGATTTTAAAATCACTGGCTTTACTTCAAGGCAGCTTGAGGAGCTTTCTGAGGAGAGCTCAGACGAATTGGAAATTAAGTAATTCTTATGTAAAAGTAGTGTATTTAAACCATGTTCAGTTAAATTTGTGGTTGTTTTATGATATAATATGTGCTATTTTGGTAATGTAAACGAAGTCTGCTTGCACAGTGAGTGCTTTATGCTTAGCTTGTTGGTTGCCAATTTTTTTTACCAACAAGAAATTACTAACTTGTCTAACTTGTTCAATAGCTGCTTGGAACAGTTTTCAGACTTTTTAAACACCTTCAAGCAAGAAAACCAAAATGCCCACAATAATTTGGGCTTGATACACCAAAACCTGAAGCAACTTTCCTCGACTCTAAAGCAAACTAGGAAAAGCAAACTCCACCTAGACGAGATCGATACAATCCTGGAGCAGTATAAAAAAGCTAAGTCCCACTGGGAGTTTCCACTGAGTATAGAGCCCCTGCACTCTTTTCCAAAGAAACTCTCTAAAGAGACTCCTTTCAACCTGTCCTTTAAACTCATTGACAGGGAAGGAAAAAGCCACGCTATCCAAGAAGAGTTCGTTATATGCTTTTTAACCAAAGAAACTGAACCCAAGGTTATGGTGACTAGTCTTAACAAAAAACCTTTTTTAAGGGGAAGCTTCAGAACCTACCAAAATGGCAACGGAACTGTTTCTTTTCAAAGGTTAGTTCTTAACGAAGTCTCCTCACACCATAAGCACGGAATCTTTATTTGTTTAGTTGCTTGCTTGAACAGCGACCAAGTGCGCCCATTTTTATTCGAAAACTTAAAAGTGAAAGCAAGAAGGGCTAAAACTAAAAAGTAATTAGTTAATGGTAGTGAAATAGTAATTATATATTAAATGTCGAGATATGGCTTTTGGCAAAAGAGTTTTCGGTGAATGTATCAGGCTTTCTAGGAATTCTTTTAAGAATTTTCGTGGGTTTAGGTTTCTGAGAGATTTCGAAGTCGTTAGTTTGGAACTCTTCGCCAGATGCTTCTAAGTCGTCCAAACACAATAAGCTTCCTTCCAAGAAAGAAGAATTCTGAGACCCCATTACAGGGGAGTAGCAAGAAAGATTCATGAGTTTAGCATCAATGCTGCCGTTGAAGGACTTGGTAACATTGCGGCGGCTCCTGTCTTGGGTTACTTCACACACTACTTGAGTGAGTCTTTCGTTTTCTTCACAAGTCGCTTCAATAGAGTCCTGGAAGCTTTTCAAAGCACCTTCGTGTCTTAGTATTATTTCTTTGAGCTGGCATATCTGCTGTTTAAGAATCTCCACTGATGAAGTTTGGGAGATATTTGGTGAAAGTGTCGAGTATGGAGTTGTTGACTGAGTCATCTGAGTTATGCAACTTAAGTCGTTGCTGATTTTTTCCTGCTTTCTGAGTTTTTTTTTCTTTCTGTGGAGTTTAGAAAGCTTCTCCTCAAGTTCAGTAATCTTTTGCTTCAACAGATTATTTTCCTCAGCAAGTGCGGAGTTTCTGAGCTCCATAATTATTTTATAATTCTTGAAAATTGAAACTTTCCTGAAATTAAGTTTTAGTTGCATAATTATGCAAGAGTTCGATGTAATCTTCAAGTTGCTAATAATAGGGGACTCAGCTGTAGGAAAGTCATGTTTCCTTCTCCAGTTTACTGAAGAAGACTTTAAAGAAGACCACTGCATAACTATAGGAGTCGAATACGCAACCAAACTCATAACTACTAACTCGAAGCAAGTCACATTGCAGATCTGGGATTCAGCCGGGCAAGAATCCTTCAGGTCCATTACTAGGAGTTTCTACCGCAACGCACACGCTGTGATTCTTATGTACGACATTACAAGAATGCACACTTTTTCTAGCCTCTCTGAGTGGCTCCGTGAGGTCAGACTTAACTCAGCGCCCGAAGTACTTATATACGTTGTAGGCAACATGTTAGACTTGGAAGACCAGCGCGAAGTGCCTGCAAGTAAAGCTGAGGCCTTTGTAGCAGAAGAGGGCCTTGCAGGGTTTATGGAAGCTTCCGCTAAAACTTCTGAGCACGTGAACGAGTATGGCAATATTTAGGGTGTTTGCAGAGCTAGGTAAGCTTCTATACGAAAAAGAACAAAGAGTAGAAAGCATTCCTACCACAAGCCACAACCTTCTCAACAAGAAAGACTTTAAGCGTAAAAAGAAGTGCTGTTAAAACTTAATAGTTTAATAAAGGTAGTGGGAGCTAGGTTTGGTACTGGAATTTCCAAAAGACATTTCTTGAGGGGCGTCGTTTGTTTCTTCGTAGTTGATTACTGAAGGAGTGATTTGGCAAAAGTTATTCCTTCTGTTAGGGTTGCTTTTTGGGCTTACTATAACGCCTTGTTTCGAAAAATTCTTTTTTGAGGACTTAATGTTTTCTAGTGGTGTTCCAGAATCCCTCTTTTTAAGCCTGGATAATGGAACCGGAGTCTTGGAGCTTGGATAGTCTAATTTAGGTGAAGGGCTTCCTAGGTTTCTTGGTGAAAAAATTATTTTGAAGTTTAAACGATAGGCGCTTGATGAATGCTTGTTTGGTTTTAGATCAGGACAGTTAGTGTCAGTGCGTATCGAAAGTTGGGACTTAGGAAGTTTGGGAGACTCAATAAAGGAACAAGGCTTTTTGGAAGGGCATACAGGCTTCAAAGATAAGTTTTTGCCTTGCTTTAAGTTGATAAATGGATCATTTTTGGCGCTAATACTTGTAACGGGACTTCTTAAGTTCTTTAGATGCTTACTTCCCCAAGGTTCTTTAGAGTCCTGCTTCCGGGAAGAATTTCTATATTTTCTTCCCTTCCACTTTTGCCTAGTTTTGATCATATTTTTACAATTAGTTAGAGAGTTTCCATTTGATAAGGCACCTGTCTGAACCTCCGTAAGTAATCAAGTACTGGCTGTTGCGCGTGAAAGTCATCAGTTTAACAGGACCAGTGTGCAGGGTACTGGAGTTCATAGAAGATCCTGCTGTATAAGGAAGACTGTATAGTTTGATGCAGCCCACTTGGTCTCCCACAGCTACTGCTGACAAAGCTAGGTTTTTAGCCACTGAAAGTACTTTGTTGGTTTCCCTGTACTGGTGGTAAATGCCTTTAAAGGGTCCACTGTGCCTCACTCCTTCGCCCATCCATTCAATATCAAATTCTACTGCTTGGAGCCCTGCAATGTTTTGTGTCTCTATTTCAAACAACAGCACTTCTCCAAAGCTGTCTTCACACATAAGGTAGAAGCCATCAGTTGAAAAGTCTAGCCTAAGAATCGGAGACCTAAAACCGTACAAGTTTTTGTCTAGTTTAAACACTTGCGAGTGAACTAAGTAAATGTCTACTTGGGGCTTTTGCTCAGGGTTACTTGCTACAGCTAAGCACTCTTCTTCAATAGACAATGCCACGTCAGTTAGGTTCTTGGCCTGAACAATGAAGCCTCCTAAAAGTTCGTAGTTAATTTCTTCGTCTGACTCTGAAGACAGCTGCATCACCACTACTTCTTCTTCAAAAGCTAACAACACGTAGTGCTTTGACTGGAAAGCTATTACCTTAGTTGCTTTTTTGGCAAAGTCTCTGCAGTACACCTGCGCCAAGCTTTCAATGTCCCACACAGTAAACACTCCTGACTTAGACAAAGTGTAGATGAAAGAACTTGTAGCGTCACATGAAATCGAACAAAGAACTTCTGCGTCTATGCTTTTAAGAACCTTTGCAAGGGTGTCGTTGTCTGAATCTTCTTCGTAGTTTAGTTCGTAAATATCTCCACTCTGTGTTCCAATTAGTATGGAAAAGGAGTTTTCAACTACACTCCCCATACACAAACTCTGGACAGAGTAACAAACTGAGTCAACTTCAGGGTCTTGCAAACTGTACTCACGCAAACAGTCAAGTTGTGCATAGTATCCAAAGGTGCTTTGCTTGACTGTGAGTTTCCACACTGCAATGTGCCCATCAAGTCCTCCTGTAGTAACTAAGCCAAGGTCCTCATTAGCATCCATACTTAGTACGCACTTTTCATGGCCTGAAACCCTTTTTAGTAGTTTTTCTTCTCTCCATATGTAAATTTTCCCGTCGTCTCCTCCTGTGAGTAAGACTTCGTTAGCCTGCAAACAGTTCAAAAAGGCAACTTTTACGTCTTCAGAGTCTGCTGAGAGCTGAGCTGAGTAATACTCAAGTCTGTCTGAATTGAGTTTCCAAAACATCAAGTGCTGAACTCCACAAGTTACTATTTGTAGTCCTTTGGTTTCTTCAATAACAATATCTTTAACTTTGAAACTTGAGTTTTCGCTCAGCAAAGCTGAAGCAACTACTTGGGAGTTTCCTTCTCTAAACTCAATTAAGTAAAGCACCTGCAAGTAGTGATTTGTTAAGCATACCACAGCTGCGTACCTTGACTTTGAACTTAGTTTTACAAGTAAAACTTGAGTGCAGTCTTTTAAAGTCACTGAAGCTAAAAGAACATATGCACATACGTCCCAAAGCATTACTTTGCACTCAATTTCACTTGTGCCGTAACAAACAAGTCTTCTGTCTTTAGACAAGCAAAAGCAAGATATTTCAGGGTCTATTCCAAAGTCTAGGTTTGCCATTTCATTTAAGAAGTTTTGGGAGTTAAGTTCCTTGTTGTAGATAACCACTCGTGAGGCAGCAACGTAAATTATTCTTTCTTGCGAGTCGTACTTCAAGTTGTTTCTACGGTTGTGAGCAGACCTCCCTATTATAGCTTCTAGTTCCAGTGAAACTTGCTCTTCAGAGTCACAGTCAAGTTCGCTTCTGGGAATCCAGAGTTCGTTTAAAACTCTGTAGAACTGGTCTAAACTCATAATTTCCCCAAATATGTCACTAGGGATACTGTAGCCCATTTGATCGTACTCCCAATTTCTTTGTTCAAACACCAACTCCCACTGAATTATGCAGTTTTCACTTAAACTGCAAGAAAACCCATAGTCTTGGTTTTTGCTGACTTTGTAGAAAGTGACCGCGTCACTGTGGGCTTCGAAGGTTCTGGACTTTTTCCACAAGTCAACTCCTTCATTTTGATCACTTTTAAAAGAGTTTTCGAGTTCTTCTGCAAATATCCCAGCTCTGCAAAAATGTATTTGCCCAGTGTTGGTTCCCATCACACAGCAGTTGTCCAGAATGTTCATAGTGCTTACGTTTGGAAACAACTCAAAGTCTACTTTCAAAGTGCTGTAAACCAAACTTAGCATCAAAAGGTTTTTCCATTGGGCTTTGCGAATGAATTCATAGTTCTCGATGATCTCACCTGAGTTCACTTCCCATACTACAAAGATTGGTTTCATGTCTGAGGGGTCAGGCAAGTGTTCTTTGTGCTTGACTCTTTGGTGAACCATTCCTAAGTAAGCGCAGTCAGGAGTAAACTCCATAGCTATTACAGCGCATTCGCTCCGGTTAGGAAGCCCACTTATGTTCTTGGTGTTAGGTAAGTTGATTTTTTGGAACTTCCTGAAAGAAATCCCTTCAGCTGCTTCTGTTTGCTGGAATAAAAACACAAACGAGTAAAGAATCTCAGGTGTAGTTTTGGTTTCTTTAAGAGTAGTTGCTTTGTAGTTATCGTAACTAACTGCCATAAACTCGTCATTAACAGAAAACTCTATGCCAAGCACTGCGCAGTTAGCTTCGCGGCAAGAAAACACTGGTTTAGTTTCTGGGGGGGTTTTCAGTCCAATTCCCCAAGCTGAGTGTGTACTTGTTAGCAGTACTAGCACTCCGTTATTGAACCCCAAAGCCAACATTCCAGTGTTGCTAAAGTTTACACTGGTTGGTTTGCAGTCTGTATCTAGTTGTTTGCTGAGAACTAAAGCATTGTTTCCATAGTCCCATATTTTAAGAGTGCAGTCTTCGCTAACTGAAGCTAGTATATGCAAGTCAGGGTGCAGTGCAATTCTAGGGCTTTCTTTAGTTTGTGTGCAATGTCCTTCAGTGTAAACCTTGTACTGTATTTGCAACTTTTCTGAACTGGAAACATTGAAAAGGTTCACTTCCAGCAAAGATCCTCCTGAAGTTCCTACTAACACTATTAGTTCTTCCAAACTGGCTGTGGGCTGTGTTTTTGTGCTGCAGTCGTAAACTCTGAAGTTAGTAACTGAGTAAGACTTTGCTGAAGAAATTACTGGGTCAGAAATAGTGCTCAGATGGAACCGACTTAAGGGCTTAAGAGCACTAGTCCAGATGCACACAAACCCGTCCTCGCCCCCTGTAAAAACTATAAGGTTTTCTTTGTAACACGAAGCCTTGAGGCTAAAAATAGCTCCTTGGTGGGCCTTTTCAACCTGTGAAAGCAGTCTGCCTTCAATGCACAGGTAAATAGAACCCTCACTGCTTCCTAGCACCAGGTCAGCTTCACGAAACTCAGAATCGGGACTGAACTCTATGTAGCACATGCAAGTAAACTCACTAGAAACCACAAGGTCTTGCTTGCACTTGATATTGGTTCCGTGCTTTTTCCACAAACTCAACATGTTGACTCCACAAATAGCAATGGTTCCCTTTTCTAGAGGGTGAAAAACTAAGTCTTGCACTGGCTTTGAGCCCAGAACTATTTTGTTGGTTAAGTTCTCGTTTTTCCAGTTAAAAAGTTCCACACAATACAGGTCGGAGTCCGCTGTTACGGCAGCTAAAGTTTCTTTGTGGAACTTTAAAATGTAAATGCTCCGGGCTGAACTGAAGACCCTAGACCTCAGAGTGCAGGTTTTTGGTATCCAAACGTCTATTTGAGAGTCAGAACTTGTAGCCACTAGTGGTTCTGAAGGGTGAACTTCCATGGCTGTTATTCTGCTTTTATGAAGTGTGTAAAAACTCTGTGAAGAGTTAGTGGGGTCCATTACTACTGCGTACCTTGACACAAAATAGCATATAAGTCTTTCGCATTTGGACTTAAACTGCTCGCCTGAATGTAGGTGGATGTAGTGCAAAGAGTTCCTAAGATGAGTTTGGCTTCCATATATGTAGTATAACTTCTGGGCTAGGCAAGGGTACTGGCTTGAGTAGTTAAGTTCAAACAACTCCGAAGTTTCGTCTAAAAACACCCTTAAGAACTCATGCTGCACAAACCTTTCAGTACGATGTTTCCTTTTAAGCCTTTGAATTGGCTTGGAAAAGTGAATTTCTGTAAGCAGAGCAGAAGTAACACTAGAGTTCTTAGGTTGACTATTAACAGACAAAGCAGGTTCGTATTCCCAAAGCAGCACAGTTCTGTCTTCGTAGCCCAAGCTAAAAAGCAGGGAAGGCCCTATCCACAAGTCCCTTACAGGAGAAGTGTGGCCTTTTAACAGAAGACCTTCCTCTTGGTTAACTCTACTTGCGTTCTTCCAAAAGTGAATAACTCCATTGATGTCAGGAGCTGCAAACGAGTCGCCTTTAGAGTTCCAGCACACAGGAAGAGTGAAGTACTCTTGTTCGTTTGAAACTTGAACCGGAAAGTACCCTTTGAGTTTGTTCCACTTAACACTAGCAACTTCCTGGGCAGTGAAGTTCAGGTCAAAAGTCTCAGAATCCATCATCATGAGTTTTCTTTTGTCGTTGACTATGAGAATGTGGCGTCCTTCCTTGCTCAAGTCCATTGAAATAGGAATCCCAGTGTCTATGCTAATGATGTAAGTCCGTTCGTAACAACTTTTGTTTAGCTGGTAAATATGCAGGTTGGAGTCCTTGGTAGCTGCTACTAGAGTGCTGCCTTTAGTTACCAGTTGGAGACAAGTAACTGTAGAGGGCCCTGCTGAAGGAACACTTACTATTTCCCAGTCCTTTCTAACTGTAATTGCACCTTCTTCACAGCCTACTGCGTAAAAAAAGTGGTTTTCATACTTAGCACAAGTTATAGCATTAATGGGGTACCCCACTGACCAGGCGTCCATGAGTTCGTAACTTCTAATGTCTACTACACACACAACAGAGTTTTCTCCTCCAAACAAAACAAAAGGAAGTGAGCTGTCCAAAAAAGTAATTACTTTTTGTCTGGGCGGAATAGATACTATTCCAGGAACTCGTTTGGCTATAACTTTAAAGCCCTCTTTGGCCACTCTTAACTGAACCAAGTCGCCTTGCACTGAGGAGACTTGGAGTCTTTTGTTAGAAAAGCTCATTGAACAAATGTTGAAACTCAGCATCTTAAAAGGAAGTCTGGAAAGTTCTATGGCTTTCAAGCACTTTTCTAAGTTCCTGTCCCACAAATAGATAATGCCTAATGAAGTTCCTACTGCAAAGAACTCGTAAAACTTTTCAATAGCTTTGACGCTTCCTTCGTAAGTAACCAGTACTCTCTGAAACTCCAAGTAAGCCCACACTAGCACACTGCCGTCTTCATGCCCTGTCAGCACCACATAAGTTTTTTCTTGGTCTTCGTTAGAAACAGGTCTCCCCATTACACAGAAAATAGGCGACTTAGTAAAAGAAGCTTCTAAACTTAAAGTGGAAACGTTTAGTTCAGCTTCCTGCATGGTGTACAAAGTAATGTCTTGTTCACTAGCAACAACAAACGAACAACTTGTGCCTGACTCCAGTCTTGGAAGTCCTACTAAGTCCACAATAGGAAAAGTATGGTGAGTAGTAATTAAAACTGTTTGGGTCTTCCACTCATAAATCACTAAAGTGTAAAAACTGCAACTTATAATGTATTGGTCTTGGTTTGAAAAAGCCAAAAGTGGCACTGCTCCTTGGTGAACTCCTGAAAGCATTTCTAAGTTTTCTAATGAAGAAAGCTTCCACACGTGAATTTTAGGGTTTGGACTTAACTCTCCAGAAGCTGCAATGTCTGATGCCCCCACAGCAAGACTGACTACTTCAGCTGTGTGTTCGAGGTAGTGCTTTTGTTTAAGCAACTTGGGGTAGTAAACAACTACTATGGAGGAAACAAAGTAAAGCAGCACTTCTTTAGCATACTGAATGTTGTGCTTGGTGTCTTCACTGCGTATTCCGAATACCCAGCCTAAACTAACTTTGGGCCTAGAGGGTCCTTTGGGTTTGTGTTGGGATGCAATAGGGGATAGCACAGCTCCCATCCAAGTTCTTAAGTTCCCTAGTAACTTTGCTTGTTGAGTTTGGTCGATGTCTTTAAGGTAACTAAGTACTTTTGACTCTTCAAAAGCAAATGGCTTTTTTAAAGGCTGCAGAATTTCTTTTCTTTGGTAAGTTTTGGGAGCTCTGACTCCTTTGATCCTGAACATTTGGAAAAAAGAGTTGACTTCTTCTGAGTAAGTGCAGAAGTACAAAACGTCCCTTAAACTCACACGGGAACTGTGGGCAAAGTTGCTTTGAATCAAAGACTCAATGGGTTCCTCAGCAACTTCATGGGCAATCTGGTGCATTTTGCAAGCTGAACTCACACAACAAAGGACAAGGAACTCGAAGTCAGTTTTAGAGATACTGTGCACGTCGTTGAAGTCAAACAAGTCAAAAAGAACTAAGTAGAACTTACACTTAATCTTGTCTTCTGTTTGCGAGTCACTGAACAGAATGAGTCCTGTGAAGAGTTCTAAAGCGTCTATGATTCCGTTCTTGTCTGTGTCAAACACAGCAAAAGCCTCTTCTGACTTGCTTAAAATCTGCTCAAACTCCGTGAAGCTTATAGCGTATGTGTCGCATATGCTTTTAAATGCCCCGTGGAGTTCCCTCAACTTACTTAAAGAAACTAACTAAACTTTACAGTTCATAAGACTAACAGCAGCGCTTGACTTAGAAACTTTAGCGCACTGAAGCAGTTTATTACCCATTTATATAAACTCCATTTATAAGGGCCTGACTTAAAAACGTCGTTAAGAATCATATTTAAACATATGAGTCGAAATTTAAATTCGAAACTAAACTTGAGCGTCGATCACAAAACTCTACGCCCAAGCACTGCAAACAACACTCCAAAGTCCATCAGACAAGAAATTGGAAAAGCCATGGAAAAAGTCTTTAAAGTCACACAAAACATACCTATGCTGCCTCTTACACGCATAAAAGGCTCAAAGCACTTTTTTAACTCTACTCACAAAAACCCTGTGCGTCCACAACACAGTTCCTTTTCTAACGAAATTTCTGAAAATTTAGCGCCCAAAGCTTCGAACGGTTCCTTAACTTCAAGAAAGACTTACTCAATGAAAGAACCTTCCCAACTGTTCGAAAGTCTCAAACTGCCTATAGCCCCTGCAGTGGCTTTAAAACTTTTCAAGGAAAGTTTAAGTGACTGGGAGCAGAGTGAAATACTGGACTCCAACAACATATACTTTTTGGGACTCAACGCTGAAAAACTAAAAGGAGGCACAGGACCNAACAACGGCTTTGACGACAACAAAGGCAACTACATTGCTGTTGCAGGGGACCATATTGCTTACAGATATGAAGTCATACAGCCCTTAGGAAAAGGCTCATTCGGAGAAATCTTTAAAGTTTACGATCACAAGAAAAAAGAGTACTCTGCACTTAAAATTATAAGGAACGAACCCAAATTAAAGCAACAAGTAGCAGTCGAAGTTAAGGTTCTTAAGAATTTGAGGGACAGCGACTCCAAAGACTGCTACAACGTTATCCACATGAAGAACTACTTCTCCTTCAGAAAGCACTTGTGCATCACTTTTGAGTTGCTCAGTATAAACCTGTACGAGTTCATCAAGTCCAACCACTACCATGGCCTTTCCTTGCCTTTGATCAGAAGGTTCACTATCCAGATCATCCAGTGCTTGAAACTACTTAAGAAACTCCACATCATCCACTGCGACCTTAAGCCCGAAAACATACTTCTCAAACAGTCCAACAAAAGCAGCATTAAAGTTATTGACTTTGGTTCTTCTTGTTACGAAGAAACTAAGCTTTACACTTACATACAAAGTAGGTTTTACAGAGCTCCAGAAATCATTCTAGGAGTTCCTTACTCCTCAGCTATAGACACTTGGAGTTTAGGCTGCATCCTTGTAGAACTCTACACTGGGCACCCTTTGTTTCCTGGACAAAACGAGTGCCAGCAACTGCAGTACATCATGGAGGTCAAAGGAGTTCCTCCGCTAGACTTACTTCAAAGAGCTTCTCGTGCCAAGTACTTCTTTGAACCAAGTGGACAACCCAAGTTGCCTTCTAGAGGCCGCAAAAGAAACCCGGGGTCCAAGTCCTTACTTAGTGTTTTAAAAGACGCTGACAAAATGTTCATAGACTTCGTGGAAAAGTGTTTAGAGTGGGACCCCAAACTCAGGCTAACTCCTGAAAACGCAATGAGGCACCCTTGGATCCAAGAAGGCGTGCCCAGAATCCACGATGCTTTTACCCCTCGCCACGCCCAAAAACCAAGTTTCAAGGACACCCACCCACGCACTTCCAAAAACACCAACAAACCTAACTTTGTATTTTAAGTGCCATTAATTAACTGGGTAGGGGTGTGAGTAGCTGCTAGTGCCTCCGTACTCCTCTAAGAGTTCAGACTTATCAAAGAAGTTCAGTAAGTTGTTAGGATTCCTAAGCACTTGCACCTTTTTGCGAGTTTTCTTTTGCATAAAAGGTTTTGCTGCTTGGAACATCAGCCAGTAGAACCAGTTTACGTGGAGAACATAAACTGCCCCTAGTCTCTCAGCGTAGAAGTCTTGGAGCATTCCAGAGAGGCTTTTGATTGCGTCAATTAGTCGGTTGTCTTTGTTAGCTGAGGTTATTTCTCCTCTGTCGTAAATCACACAGATCTGTCCGCTTCCTAATTCATCAGCAAGCTGGCAACCTTTTTCAATTAAGTAGATGCAATACCTCATAGTGTCTTCTAAACTCGCCTGGTTGGGATAGTGATATCTTACTCTAAATATTAAGCAAGGACGGTTTTCAGCGTCCTTTCCGTGATAAAAAGCTTTTCCTGTTTGGATGTGGGGCATCATTTCTTGTTCAGTGATTTGGTCAGCACGATATTCTTTGCGCCACTGGACCCATTTCTCCCACATTTCAAGGGCCTTTTCTACATTGTAGTCTCTAGCAACTAGGAATCTTTTGAGGGCCCTGGAGTCTAGGTAAATTCTATCTTCGGGAAATAGAATCTTGGACTCTGCTAGTGAGTTTAGTTCCTGAAGGGGGTCTTGTTTTTCCATATAAATGGAAGATTTCTTGATCCACGTAGATCGGCCAACCGTTCCTGTACATTGTAACAAGTGCAACGAAAAAGTAAATACTTCCCAAATAAGAGTCGAGTCTAGACCCAATGCTTCTAGGAAGTACTCCCACCTTAGCTGTTTCGAGCCAAATGCTAAAAAGTACATAAAACCATCAGAATTATCCGTGAGATTGCCTCCGGACTTAGAGAGTGAGTTTTTTAAGTGGCTTAAAGAGTGGAACTCAAACTTTACTCCGTTAGACAGAACTATGGCCGTATCTGTTAAAAAAACCCTTACTATGACCCAAAAGCTTGAGCGCGATTGGTGTTTAATGGAGTGTTTGAAGTTTTTGAGTTTGGAAGACCTACTTCCAATTAAGCAGGTTTGTGGAAGTTTTTACGAGATCCTTTGGAGTGACCAGTTCTGGAAGTGCTTAATTCAGAGAGACTTTGACTTATTCGTTGAAGAGAATGTTTTTGAAAGGTATTCTAACCTTTACTTAAACAGTTGCTATGGTTGCCATGGCCAAGAAAGATCCAGATGCCCTATTTTAAAGCTGCCTCTGTGCCAAAACTGTAAACTCAAGCCTGAGTTCCAGTTGCTCAACAAAACTAAGATTAAGAAACTCACAGGAATCAAGCCTGAGTCTTTGGAACTAAAGTTTTACAAAACCAAAAACCAAGTACTAGCTTACAAGTTCATGGTCGATAAAGCAGTTTTTAAATACAGAGAAGGCAACAAGCAACACGTTTTAAAGGTATTGAAGACTAAAGGTAACCTTGAGCTTTGTCAGAAAGTTGATTCCATTAATGTTTCTGGTATGAGACAAGACTTTTGTGACGAGAATCTCCAAAAAGCTTACCACTACATAAGAAATAGAAGTGGAGGTTACTTTAGTTAATTTTCATTGTTTAAAATATACTATGAAAAACTTTGTAATAATAAATATGTGTGGCTGTATTAGCTCAACTACTAAAAAGCAACCAAAAATTACAGTAAGGAGAAGGGATCCCTCAACTGGATCAATAAAAACTATTGAACTTGAACCCTCTACTGTTACTGAGATTCAGAGTGGTCCTAACCGAAAACTCGTGCATGCCTACCTTGAGTACGAAAAACACCGCATGCACCGCAGAATCAAAAATTTATATGAGTGTGTGGTTTCAGAAGAAGAACTCAACCAAGAGTCCATTTCTCTTAACTTCATACACTTACACTCTAAAACAGTTAAGCAGTTAAAAAGAATACTAGGTTTGTTTCAGAACACTAAAAAGCTGCTGATGTGGAAAACCAAAACAGGGCCTGACGAGATACTTGCACTAAATAATGAAATCAAGCAACTCAAGCAACTAGAAACACTGTCTTTACCTAATAACGACGTACAGTACCAGGGTGGCCTTTACTTAGGCGACATCCTTCCGTACCTTCCGAACTTAAAAGAACTCTTTTTGCATGACAACCATTTGGGAACTGACGGGTTTAAATTCCTGTCTGTTGGAATAAAAAGCCTTCAAGCACTACAAAAAATCACCCTTGACGAAAACCTAGGCAAAAACAAAGGCTCTGAGTATGTACTTAAAGCCTTAGGAAACTGCAAAGACATTCAATATGTAGGCTTAGGCTTTAATGGAATTACTCAAGAGATCGGGCCTTGCCTAAGAACTTTTTTGAAAGGGGCAACTAAACTAGAGACTCTGGTTTTGCGTGGAAATCCCCTTCCGATGGACTTCGTTTGCAATTTAAAAGTAAAAGAAGAACTAATAGAAATGTAATTAAAGTGTGTTACTTATTCTCAAGAGGCCTAAAAACTCCAGCCACACAAGCGTGATCCACTTCGTAAGGTTCCAAAGTAAGCATTTCTTTAGGTGTGAAGCCTAGTTCTTTCAGGGTATCCACCTCGTTCTTAAAGACTACACTAGGCTCTAAAGTAGAGTCAATGCAGTTAGCTTTGATCGAAATCAAAAAGCTCCCTCCGTTCTTCAAAAAGTGCTGTGCGTTGTAAGCCAAAATCCTAGCCTGGTCTCTTTGTGCCACATCTGCGAACAAAAAGTCCACCATAGGAACTAGCATTCTGTAATGGAGAGGGTGCCTTGCGTCGTCCACTATAGGAACTACGTTGGTGCGGGTTTTGGCCATGTTTACTAAGTCCCTTCCGGACCTGTGTGAAAACTCTACTGCGTATACTGTGCCTTCAGTTCCTAGTATGTCGCTAACGTGCGAAACAGTTGTTCCTGAAGCAGCTCCTAAGTAAAGCACTTTAGATCCAGGTTCTATCCAAGCACTCTCGACCCCTCCTAAAATGGCAGCTGCTATTTTGGAGCGGTAGGGATTCCAAACTCTGTACTCAATCTTGTCTTCGCCTTCTTGGACCTTAATCACCTTTTCGCCGTAAACTGAAATTCCGGGGGCAAAGGACTTTGTGACAAGGGCGTCTTCTTTGCCTCTGGCCAAAAACACACCTGGGAACCTGTGAGGTTCTACTATCACTCTAGAACCGCCCCTCATTCCTCCTGGTCCGCCCCTGCCTCTGCCTCCTCTAGGTCCGCCCCTTCCTCTGTCGTTCCCTCTGCCACGTGGTGGCCCTCTGGTTCCTCTGCCTCCTCTTTCAGCTCTTACCATTATAATTTATTACTGGCCACATTAGGCTAGTTGTTCCGCACCGAATAATAAATGGGTATCGATTGCGAAGCCGGTGGTAAGAAACCTAACAGAAATAAGCGAGAAGTCAAAACCACTAACTTGTACCTGCAGCTGCTTATTAAGCTCTACCAATTCTTGGCACGCCGAACAGAGTCCAAGTTCAACCAAACTGTTGCTAAGCGCCTCGGCATGTCCAGGACCAATCGTCGCCCTCTTTCTTTGAAGCACATCACCAAGTACATGGCCAACAAAACCAGCAGTCCTTGTGTGATAGTTGGCACTGTAGTGGACGACCCTCGTTTAGTTGAAGTGCCAAAACTCACAGTGTGTGCGCTCAAGTTCTCGGAAACAGCTAGAGAAAGAATTTGTGCGGCAGGGGGAACTTGCTTGACTTTTGACGAGTTTGCACAGCAGAACCCCTTGGGAGACGGAGCAGTGTTACTCAGCGGCAAAAGAACTGCTAGAAAGCAGTACAAGCACTTCGGACCCTCGCCTGGTGCTTCAGGCTCTAAGGCCAGGCCCTACGTAAGGTCTAAGGGAAGGAAGTTCGAAATGGCTAGAGGCAGAAGGAAGTCCCGTGGATATAAGGCTTAACACATCTTCTTAATTAGGTCTCTTAAGAACTCTACTGCGTAGTCGAAGTCCGGAGATGACTTTTTGAGAGCTGGAGGAAGGGTAACTTCTTGGGTTTCTTGAGTGACTTCTGGGTTTTCTCTAATAAAGGACTGTTGCAAGGTTCTTAGTACAGAAAAGTTCTCAAGGGAACTTTGGGTAAAACACACTAAAGGAAAGACTTTCATTAGCCCCCAATTAAATTACTTAGGCAATAAAGGTTGATCTCTGTTGACACTATACTTCTTTTCACTAGAAGGCTGAGGGAGTTCCTTAACTTCTAGGGTTTCTGCAACTTCTTCTTTCTTAGGGATTTTCTTTTTCTTTTTCTTGCCTTTTTTCTTAGACTTGATGTAGAAGGGGTCTTCTTTGACTTTTTCTTTCATTTGTTTTCTGAGTTCTTTCTTCTGCTCTTCTGTCAAAGTTCCTGAGTGGAAGTCTTCTTCTCTGAAGTAGTGGTAAGTCCAGCTCCCGTCTTCGTTTTGCGTGACAAGTTCTGTTTGGTCTATTTCAAATGGCTCGTTGATTTCTTCTGAGGGCTGAATTAGTAACTGGGCGTTTGGGTGGACTGGAAGCAGTTCGGTGAAAACTTCTTTTAAGGTGCTTAAGTCAGTTAGGTTTTCCAAAATGTTCACATAAAGCAAAGACCTTTCTTGGGCTTCCATGTAGTCTATTTGGGAAGTTTTTTGTTTCAGCAAGCACACTGCTTCTGATTGGTTTTCTAAGAAACTCAAAAGCTTGAAAACACAAGCTGTGAGTGCGTTTTGCACAGTGTCGGGAAACAAAAGAGTGTTCCATTTGTGACTTGAAACTAAGCTGAAGCACTGCTGAATGCTTTCTTGGTCCATGTGCTCAGCAAACTCTCCCAAAATAAACAGCATAGCTGTGATGGCCTCGCACCTTTCAGTTTTAAGTTCTTCAAAGTGGCTTAAAATCTCCAAAACCAAGCAACAAGCTTCAGCCCTTAGTTCCCTCACCCTAATTACTGANTCAAGCATAATGCTGCTTATGTGTGCTTCGTGCTTTTGGCTTTTAAGCTTTGTAAACGAACAAAGCACTTCAAACATCCACTTAAAATCTTCTACTAGCTCGTAGTGGTTTTTCCCCAGCAAAAATAAACCTGTTCCTATGAGTTCTTCTTTGAGTTCGGCGTTTTGGGAACTCTGGGTTTCCTGCATAATGTGTGAAATGGCTTCTGGCAAGTTTTGTTTGGTAGTGGTGATCTTAAGTAAGTCTAGTGCTTTCAGTCGAATTGTGAAGTCTTTGCTTTGGAGTGACTCAACTACGAAGCTGTGGTACTCTTCAGCCTGAACAGTCTGTGAAAGTATTATTTGTTGTAAAGAACTCAAGCCTAAGAACTTTAAGTTGGGGTCGTTGCTTTCTAAAAAGTTCTGAAGCCTTTCAACGGCTAGGCTAAGCAGTTTGGGGTACTCTGAAAAGTGAGTGAAAATACACTTAGTAATTTCATACTCAACTGACTTAGCCGAACTGTTGTGCAAAATCCTAGTTAAGGGGTCTATTAGCTTTTTGTAAAGTCTAGGTTCGACTTTGCACAGCTCTCCAAACAACTTAATCAATTTAATAATGAGCCAGTTGTTCGAAGTGCTGTTTAAGAGTTCATACATTTGTTTAGCAGTGAACAACACACTTCTTGGGTTCCTTCTGGACAGTTCGTAAATAGTGTTGACAGTGCCCACAACAACTCCTATGTTTTCGTCTCTGGTTTTTTCAGCTAGTCTCTCAATAGCTTGACTCAGGCCTTCGGGCCAGTAGTAAAACAGCTTGAACATCAAAACGCAAACTTTCTTCCTCAGCACGTACTTGCCTGTATTTAGTAAAGTTATGCAGTCGTTCAGCAACTCCCTTGCAAGTTCTTCGTTCACAATGCTTGCTAGACAGTTAACAGCTACACATGTTTCAAGCATGTTTTTGCTCACAAAGTCCCTTCGAAACAATCCAGTAGTAAGGATGAGTACCTCTGAGGTAGACTTGAGTGACTGGGAAACTACTAAGTACCCTGTTCTTTTTTGACTGAACTTGAGAGAACTAATTATTTCGAGCATGTAAAACCCTGCCCACTCTATGTCGTAACCTTCTAAGTAAAGAATAAACAGCTTCTTTATAGAGTTTGTTTTGGTAGCTAAGTCGGAGTCTTTAATTTCTTGTTGGATTTCTGAAAATACTGTTGTGAGAAAGGAAGTTTTGTCGGTGTTGCTTTTGCGAATGCCTTTTATTACATCAATAGGGCTTTTAGTGAACATTTTTATTTATCGTTTGAAATGAAATGGGCATTACTTTTAGTGTGCTTAGTTAAAAGTGCTGAACTCTACAACTACCAAAACCTCCAACACTACTCTACTGTACAAATAGGCGGACAACCAATAAAAGTAATGTTTGACACTGGGTCTAACCATGTTTGGGTGGCTTCTAAGTTCTGTAAGTCTCTTGGCTGCAAAAAGCAAACAACCTTTGACCCTAGTCTTTCTTTCAACTTACAAACGAGTTTTGAAGTAGAGTTTGGAAGTGGCAGAGTAAGAGGCGAGTTAATTCTAGACACCATCCAAATTGACCAAATAGAACTCAAAAACGTAACTATTGGTTTGGTTACTCATGAGTTTGGGAACTCTTTTTCTCGGTTGCCTTTTGCTGGAATCATCGGGTTGGGTCCTGCGTATATTGCTCATTGGCCTACTTTTTTCATGGAGCTTCAAAGTCAGAAAAGCATTAGTACTGCTAGTATTTCTTTGGCGAAAAACGAATCTAAGCCAGGACAAGTATCCTTTGGAGGAAAACCACATGCCAACTACTACAAAGTGATTTCAAAGGACTACTGGGAAATCCAACTCAAAGACATCTTAGTCAACGGAGTAAGTGCAGGAATCTGCCAAGAAATAGAAGCTATTCAGGGCAGTTGCCAAGCTGTAGTTGACTCAGGAACCTCTGTGCTGGGAGCTCCTTATGAACTAGTGAACTACTTAAACAAAGTAATTGGTATAAACCCAGACTGCAGCAATGCTCAGTTACTTCCAAGTTTAGGCTTCAAAATTGGAAAGGACACTTACCAGTTAGACGTATACGACTATGTTACTGTTTCAGAGGGCAGGTGTTCTTTGGCCTTAATGGAAATTGACTTCCCTGCTATAGTGCTGGGAGCTACTTTTATCCGGAAGTTTAACTTAGTTTTAGACTACGAAACTAAACTCATTGGCCTGATAAATAACTATAAAAAGTAATCAGGAGTCCTACGTGTCACAAAAGGCTTAGTTTGAACAGGGGCAGGATCAAACTGAACAAAACTATAATTCAAGTTTTCTTCCACAAGCATCACAGCAGCAAAGTTACCGCACCTGTAGCAGTAATTCGGCGCAGAAAAAATAGTTACAACTGAAAAGTCGTGACACCAGTTGTACCCTTGCATTACTAACTGGTGGGCCCTTGCTATCAGTGTTAGATTGTTAGTGTAGTTGAAGTGAGCTGAAACGTCTTCTCCAAATGTGTGACCTAAGCCTCTCGCTGAAACTCCCCAACCTACTCTTTCGTCAGGGTCTGACCACAAAAGGTCACTTATTGTAGTGTCAGCTGTGACCTCTTGGAACCTGTCCAGCTGCTTTATGTCGTCAAGTGTTTTAGCTCCTGGAGCCAAGCCTCCGTGCACGCAGAAGACTTGGTCTTCTATGAGTGCTGCTATAGGTAAGTAGCTAAACAGTTCCACCATCGCTTTCCAAGGACTGGCTGACCCGTATTTCCTAATGCACTCGTCGTAAAACCCGTAAGTGATAGTGATTTGTTTGGTTTCGTGGTTGCCCCTCACCAAATTCACTCTTTTGGGGTACCTGAGTTTCAAACAAACTAACAAGCAAAAACACTCCACAGAGTCTATTCCTCGGTCTACGTAGTCCCCGAGGAAAAGGTAGTTGGCGTCAGGTGGGTAGCCTGCAATTCTGAAGATTTCAAGCAAATCAGAGTACTGTCCATGGATGTCCCCACAAATAGTCACAGGCAGTTTGACAGGAACTATGTTGAGTTCCTCTGCAAGTAAGATTTTGGCTTGCTTGCATATGTTGTAAATGCTTTTTTCCGGAATTGACTTGTTGGTAATTAAGTTTTCTATGTATAAGTCAAGTTCCTTTTCCATAATTAAGAATTAGAAAGCTTAGTTAGGTAAATTGCAAGTGAGATCCTCAGGGGAAGAGCTACTGGTCCAGTTAAGGTTCTTATAGCAAACATTTCTGTGAAAGCTAGAGTCAGTCTGGCCCTGCGTTGTGCGTGCATGCTGTTGAGGAACTTAAAGTCAAATGATTTTTTGCTTGCGTTGTCAAAGGCTTGCTTGACTTTTGGGTATGGAAGTTTGTGAACTATGTTTTCAGTTGGCTTAACTACATAACATAAGCCCACAAGCAAAGCCGTGTATGTGTAGCTTATTGCCAAAAAGTAACCTGTTGCCTTTGCTATGTTTTTTGGCTCCACTCCTGCTTCTTTGAATTTTTCTTGGAATTCTTCGAACCTTCCCATTATTTTATATTAAGTATTTATTTGGGTGTTTAAGTTCTGATTTTAGTGGATGCAATGAAGTAGTTTAGACTTTTTGAGTTTAAAGATTTTAGTTTTTCCCTAAGCATGATTAGTGCAATTATTTACGCTTAGGTATTTTGGGGTTTGCATTGTTATTCCAAGGTTGAAACTCTTTGAGTTAAATGGTTTCTCAGGTGTGTAATTAAAAGAGAAGGCATTAATCGAGTTTCCATCAAAAGTATTGGTGCAAGGGGTGTTGGGGTTATTCTTCAACTGAGGACTTCCTTGGGTTTTTCTAATAACTAGGCTCTTCTTCAATAGTTTCTTGGTTTTCTTTCATCAACTCTTTGGAAGAAAGTTCAGTTTTTGGTTTTCAGTTATTGCCTTGCCTAATGATCATGATAATTTTGGATCACATTCTCTAGTGCTTGACTGTGCTTTAGATACTGAGAATTCCCTGCATATACATGCCCTCTGTGTCACTTCTGACTTGTTTGCAGTCACAGAGTGTTCAAGACCTTCCAGTTCTTGCAAAATCATCCATTTATTATTACCAATCTACTTAACCATTCTAATGCTGAGAAGAAACGTGCGTTTGAGAAAAGAGTACCTGCAAAGAAAAGCCCAGGAACAACAAGAACACCAAACGTCCCAGAAAAAAGCCAAACTCAAGTCTGCTTTGGACGAACACAGAAGAATCCCCACAGAACTCAGGAACGAAGCCAACCAACTAGTCAAGGAAATAGAACTTGAAGACGAAAACACCAAAGTGCCCAGAAGCCACATGGACGACGAGTACTCCAACGCAGGGGTTGAGGACCCCCGGGTGCTGATAACTACTTCCAGGAAGCCTTCTTCGCGTTTGGTGCAGTTCCTGAAAGAACTCAAGATCCTGATTCCGAACGCCACCCGCACCAACAGAGGCAACTACGTGATTAAGGAGTTAGTTGAGATGGCTGTAAAGTACAACTTCACCGACTTGGTGATTCTGCACGAACANAGAGGCAAGCCTGACGGAATGATAGTGTCGCACCTGCCCACAGGCCCTACAGCTTACTTCGGAGTCAGCAACGTGGTGCTCAGACACGACTTGAAGGAAAAGCTAGACACAATGCCTGAGGAGTACCCCCACTTGATTTTCCACAACTTCATGTCGGACATTGGGGACCGGGTAGCTGACGTGCTTAAGTACCTGTTTCCAGTTCCCAAGTTGGACTCGAAGCGGTTGGTGACTTTCGTGAACAACGAAGACTACATAGTGTTCAGACACCACACTTACCAAAAGGAAGACTACAAAACAGTGGCTTTGCAGGAACTAGGGCCTAGGTTCGTGCTTAAGTTGTACCAAGTGAGTTTGGGAACAGTGGACTTGCCTCAGGCCCAGGTGGAGTGGGTGTTGAGGCCTTACATGAACACAGCTAAAAAAAGAAAAGTTCTTTAGTCATTGCAAGTTGTTTAGTTAAAGTTTTGTTTTAAGTGGTTGTGTATTGTAACGAGTTGGTCGGACTCGGACTGACTGAGCTGGGCCAGCAACTTGGAGTAGTGCAGACTCAGGTTGAGGTCAGCTCCCCAAAAGTAAATGCTTTTCCAGAAGTAGCCTCCCAGCAAAGCCAAAGGCACCCTTGTCCAGTTCCTCAGAGCCTTGGGCAAACACATCGGTGCTCCAAAACACAGACTCAAGTAACCCAACAAAGCGTTGCGTCCTCCAGAACTAATGTAGCCAGCAACTTGGTCCAGCAAAGAATTTCTGATTTCTAAGTTGCGAGTGCCTGAGACCTGACTCAGTCTGGCAAGCATTTCTTCTAAAGCTTCATGTTTGGTGAAAGGCGCCATAAAGGGGCTAATAAATGGAAAGCGAAAACATCCCGCCAAGCCAACCAGCTGAAAAAGCCAGCAAAGTAGAAGAACAAATGGACATGGAGAGTGACGACGAAGAGTACGTGCCTCCTGAAGACTGCCAAGAAGAAGAAGCCTTCGAAATGTCGTGTGAAGAAGAACCCCTTGAAGAAGACGAAATCGACCTGGAAGACTACATGCGCTTCAAAGAAAGACTTGAAAGAGATAATAATTGCTAATTTAATGAATTCCCTCAAACAAGAAATTTCCGACATCCTTAAGACACTTGACTCGCCCAAAGCCCAGAGTTCAGTTAACAAGGGCGAGTACTACTTACTTAAACGCAACTACAACTCTTTAGTGGACACTTTAAAAGACCAAGAACAAACCAAGTCCAGCCAAGAAGAAACCATCCAGAACCTCAAAAACGAACTCGAAGAACTCAAAACTTCCTACGAACTCCACACTGAAGACCTCAACCTCCAGAACAAGCAACTCAAACACAAACTCAAACTTGTCCAGTCAGCAGAAGTAGCTCCCATCGTGGAAATGTACGAACTAGAGATTCAAAAACTCAACTCCAAAATCAAAACCCTCCGCAACGAAGTAGTCACCCACCTAGACACTCCAACACTCCCTGGAGACTCCCAAAGCCTAGACGAAGCCCAAATCATGGCCAAGAAACACCACAAACAACTCAAAGAACTCACCCAGACAGTTAAGAAACTCCAAAACGAAGTCAACCAAAAGGAACAAGAACTAGAAGAACTCAAAAAACAACAACGCAAGTGGAACATGAACAGGAAGTGCCTCGAAACAGTCAGCAAACGCTCAGACCAACTCCAAGGCGTAGTGGAACAGCAGGCAAAAGTGCTCAGAGAAAACCAAGAAACCCACCAAGAAATGAGCCAAGAAATCCAGAAACTCCAAACTCAAAACCAAGAACTCAAAAAAGAACTTGAAGAAATCGCCCAGCACAACTACCAAGTCTCTGAAGAACTCAAAGTCATGAGGGACATCGCCAGCACTGCAGGAATGGCCTCCCAAACCTACACACGCATCCACAAGAACCTAACTGCTTCGCCCAAACACCAAGGCAGGTTTGCTGTGAACTTGGTCCAACGACTGCAAAAAGACCTGTCTAAAGAGTACAGTGACCAAAAGCTACTCCTGCTGGTTGAAAACATCAAAATGGAAGTAGAGAGTGTGTATGAAAGCCTAGAACAAGGACAAACCCGAGAACAAAACTTACTAACTATGCTCGTCGACCTCCAAGAAAAAGTTAACGACGGGAAAAGCAACAGAGTTCTCAGAAACAATTTAATGTCAGTTTTAAGTGCTTAAGGGATTTCTAGGTCTGGTTTGGCTCTTCTGATTCCTTTTTTAACATCATTGGTAATTAGATCCCAATTTAAATCTAGACTAGCTAGTTGGGAGTCAAGCAGGACATTTGCTATAGCTTGTGCTCCTTCATCTCCTATTTTATTATCCTTCAAGTTTAGACTAACAAGCTTAGTCCTAGGTAGCACATTTGCTATTGCCTCTGCTCCTTTATTTCTGATTCTATTACTTCTCAAGTTCAGGGTAACAAGCTTAGTTTTGGGTAGAACTCTAGCTATTTTTTTTGCTCCTTTATTTCTGATTCTATTACTTCCCAAGTTCAGGGTAATAAGCTTAGTTTCGGGTAGAACTCTAGCTATTTTTTTTGCTCCTCTGTCTTTTATTTCATTACTTTCTAGATTTAGAGTAGCGAGTCTAGTGTGGGGTAGAACATTCGCTATTTCTACCGATGCCAGTTCGTCTATTCGGTTACTCTCTAGGTGCAGAGTAGTAACTTGAGAGTAGGGCAGAGCACTTATTACTGCCTTCAACCCTTTGTATTCTGGGGGATTCAAATCTGGAATAGAGAAATCACAAACAGAGCTCAAACCTAAACTGATGAGTTGAGAGTAAGGTAAGTTATTTGCTATCTTAATCAATGCTTTTTTCCCTACACTATTTCTACTCAGATCTAAGTTCGTGAGCTGGGAGTTAGGAAGAGCATTAGCTATTGATTGTGTTCCTTCAGGCCCTATTTTATTGGCTTCCAAACTAAGAGTAGTGAGTTTAGACTTGGGGAGAGCATTTCCTATTGCAGTTGCTCCTTCTTCTCCTATTCGACTGCGTCCTAAATTTAAGGTAGTCAGCTGAGACTTGGGCAGAGCATTAGCTATTGCAATTGCCCACTCTTCATCTAGTTGATTTACTGATAAATCTAGAGTAGTGAGTTTGGACTTAGGGAAAGCATCAGGTATTGGAGCGCATCCATTTTTCCGTATAAAGTTGTTTGACAAATTCAGAAAAGTAAGTTTAGAGTTCGGTAGAGATTCAAATATGAATTCTGCTCCTTTTCCTCCTACTTTACAGCCTTTTAAATTCAAACTGGTCAGTTGACACCTAGGCAGAGCATGAGCTATTTTAATTCCTCCATGTCGTCCCAAAAGATTTCCTCGTAAATCTAAGGCAGTAAGTCGAGAGCCAACCAGAGCACTCACTAGTAGAGTAGGTCCAGACTCGAATTCATTTTCTCCATACCTAAGTTTTACTTCTAAGGAGTCATAAGACTCAGGGTGCTTCAAAAACTCATCCAAACTTTTGCATACTTTTGTTTCTTGGGTATTTCTGGTTACCTTCTGCATGACT
>PR_CR_10_Liq_1_inCRDRAFT_1000038_pt1 | contig 64742 bp, 46 predicted proteins | sample PRCRCaboRojoPR_3_FD_10241 | JGI IMG/M metagenome (IMG submission 10241) | reverse complement strand
TAGAAAGGTCTCTTCCTAGTCTTTCAAGGTCCTTCAAAAAAGTGTGCCCTGAAGGAATGGTGTGCTGCCTGTAAAGCCTGTGCTTGATTACTTGGTCATCGTCAATGATGTCAATGGCCCAGTCTGCATAGTCTTGCAGAGCTGCAGTGAAAATAACTATTTCGTAGTACTTAGCCATCTCTTTCAGAAAGTCTCTAGAACCAGGTCTTACTAGTAAGTTGCTGTTTTCGCCTGCATCTACATAGTGGACTAGGGTTTCATCTAAGTCCAAAACAAGGGTGTAAACTTCCTCTGCAACAGGAGGTAAGTAAGGAGCTGGTGGGATAGCAGGCATAGAGTACTCATAAGGTTCTGAAGAAGGTGGGTTGTCGAATGTTACTTCCATTAGCCACCGAGCTCTGGAGTAGTTAATGATATCGAACTCCCTTAAAACAGTTTGCAAGCTACTGAAAACAGGTCCTGACAACTTTTCACAAACATTTGCAAAAATTTTGAGAATGACGGAGGTGAACTTCTTAATGAAAGTAACGTACTTGGCTTTTTTGAGGATTTCGCTTTGTTTTTGTTGGATTACTTGTTTGATTTCGTGACACCACAGGTTATCTTTGGCGTCACAGGAGCACCTTTGCAACAAGAGTTTCATGAAGCACAAGTAGTTTTGGTGCACATAGTAAAACAAGTTCCTCAAGAGTCCAAAAAACTCAAAAGGCATTTCACCTAAAAAACAAACGTTAGCTAGACCTACAGCTACAATCTCCACAATGAAGGCCTGTCTGAGTGTTGTTTTGGTGCTGCCTTCTCTGTAAAGAGTCTCTAGTAAAATGACAGGGTTTGTGTCACTGGCTTCCCAGTACTCTTCACATAACGCTTTGCACATGGAGTTTTTCCTTAAAGACTCAAGAATCATCCAGAGTTTTTCTTCAGTGTATAAAACTTGTTGCAGGTTTATAAGTGGCTTTGCGTCGGCGAACTTACTGCCATCGAAGGAAGTGAGGTTTTCTTGGAATTGAGACACTATCTTAGGATCTACTTTTGAACGTCGAGGCGACTCGGACAAGTTGCGTTCTTGTTCCAACAAGAGCACAGCGTTTTGGGGATAGTCTCCAACGCGTGATCTGTTAGATGGACGCGAGTTTGAACGGTTTTTATGCATTTGGTTTTATTAAGGCATAATTTGAAAGTTTAACTAACTTGCTTAAGTGGTTTGTGGGGTTTGAACTTCTTGGCTTTTTCAGTCATGAGTTTCCCGTCTAAGTGGTCGATTTCATGCTGTATGATCCTTGCATAGGTTCCTTTGAAGTGGGCTGTTTTGTTGTTCCCTGTGTAGTCGAAGTAGTTGACTTCAATAGAATTGGGTCTTGTTACTAAGCACTCCCACTGGGGAATACTCAAGCAACCTTCCCAGTCGTCAGAGGTCTCATGGTCAAACCATACTATTTGAGGGTTTACGAAAGTGTCGAAGGCTCTGTGTATTGCTGGGGAGTTCCAGTTCTGGATTCTTGAAATGATGAAAAACCGCAGAGGTATTCCTAACTGGGGTGCAGACAAGCTTAGTCCTAGTCGAGTCCACACTTCATCTTCGAGCCTGATTGCGTGCTTTAGTTGTTGTATTTGTGAGTAAACTGAAGAAGGGTAGGGCAGAGGGACGTCTTTGCTTAGGGTCTTTAAAATTTGTTTGGGGTAGTAATTTATTTTTTGACTCATCACTATAAATATGGTCAAAAAGTCGAAGTCTTCGTTCATTAAAGTTTCCCAAGCACAGACTAAGAGTGCATTTGGTGCACTCAAGCAGTTGTTGGAGTCTCAGAGGAATCCCAAAGACTTGCTGTTCAACGAAAACGAGTTCCTGACAATCCAGGTAGAAGTTAACAAGATTCCAGAACTAGGCACTTTGAGGTGTGTAGGCATTCCTCTACCACACAGTTTGTATTCGCGCAAGTACAACTCCCAGGTTTTCCTTATAGTTAAAGACCCCCAGAGGGAGTGGAAAGAAAAACTAGACACACTGGACCTAAAGGACACTCCACTTGCAAAAGTAATGGGCATTTCTAAGTTTGGAAAGAACTTTACACAATTCAAAGACAGAAGGAGCTTAGTTAGTGAGTATGACTTGTTTTTGTCCGACATAAAGGTGTTCAACATGCTTCCTGACAGACTTGGCAAGTATTTCTACCTTAGAAAAAAGATCCCTGCACTCATCAACCTTGAAGAATACCCTGAAGCCAGCATAAAGCAAGCTATCAACAGCACTTACTTAGTGGCTTCCAAAGGCCCTATTTTCAACATAAAAGTAGCCCGTGCCACCATGAAGCCTAAAGAAGTGGTTGAAAACGTACAAGCCGTTTTGGAGGCCCTTCCCACAGTACTTCCTGGACTAGAACCCCAACACATCAGAAGAGTTGACTTAAAGTTCCCAGACACTCTTTCTCTTCCAGTTTACAACTACTTAACTACTGCAGAGGTAAGTGCTTATAAAAACTAACACTTAATTGAACTTTATGTGCTTTTTTCTGTTCCAGTACCCGTGGGTCCTGGTGATGAGTCTGTGTTTTAGTCTGAGGGGTCTTTTTTTGAAGTAAGCAACAAAGAACCCTTGTGTGTTGTCTTTGAAGGGGTTGGTCCTCAGCATGTAGTCTCCCCATTTGCCCAAGCCCCTTCTCTTCCACTGAGGCAGAACTTTAACTAACTTGAACTTCCTCCACTTCTTCAGCATAACACTTTCAACTACTTCTTCGTTCTCGGCTTTGTAAACACTGCAAGTTGAGTAAATGACTTGCTTGACACAGGGAATTTCAAGAGCTCTCAACAAAATCTTTTGCTGGAACCTTGCTATCGACTTGACTCTTTTGGACTTGTAGTTGGGGTTGTACCTGAACCTTGAGTAGTCTACTAGTTGTTGGGAAAGAATTCCTGAACCTGAACAAGAGGGGTCCAGCAAAACTGTGCTTACTCTCTCTGGCAACTGTGCTCTTAAAAAGTCTTCGTTCTTCACAACTATGTTGTCACTTCCTAGGTTCTCTACTCTAGACTTCAGCAGTTGGTACCTTTTAGGGCTGATTTCGTAAGCAAACAACTTTCCAGAGGTCAGTGGCTTCATGCGTGCAGCTAGCTGCAGAGTTTTGTTTCCAGGGGCTGCACAAGCATCTATGGCATTCCAGTTGCCTTTTTCGAGGACAAGTGCTTCAGCAGGCATGCAACTAGCCTTTTCCTGGGCTATTACCTTTCCTTGGTTTATTAAGTCTTCTACTTCTTTTGACCTTTTGACTCTAAATAGTCCCTTAATGAGCCTGTCTTGGCCTTCAAGGTGCACAGTGCCTTTCGAAGGGTTTGTCCTTACCCATCTGTACTCTTCAATGCTTTCCTCAACTTGTTTCTTTTTGAACCTTTTGAGTATGTTTTGCTTGAAAAGGCCCCCTCCGCTGATTTTGCCTGTTTTCCAGTAGTCAAAAAGCATAACTACAGCAAGTTCAAGGTTCTTGCAGCCGGGCCACTTCAAGGCAACTTCTGCTTCGAGTTTCTTCCTGAGTCGCAAAACCTTAGACACTAAAGCAGTCACAGCCCTTACGTTGCCTTTAGTTCTGTAGCAAGCTTCTTTGAGTCCCATCCTTTTGCTTTTAACTAGCTTAAGTGCTGAGGCTGACTCCTCATAAATCTTTGACATTAAACCTTTTAATTAAGTTTCTTTGCAAAAGTTAGTTTTGACCCAGAAACTACTCCGTAGTTGTCCAAAGTGTTCTTTTTGTCCAAAACACAACTGTTGTAAACTAAGTTGTACTTAGTTCTGATGCTTCTCCAGTTAATTTTGCGTCCAGGTATTGAGGCCATTCTTCTTAAAGCCACCCAGACTCCCTCAACAGTCTCCCAACTCCTCACAATGACTTTGTAGAGTTTGCCAGTCATGTTTTCTACGTAAACAACCATGGCTTCTCCTTTTTCGAAGTCCAAAAGTCTTTTTATCAAGTCATTGTGTGTGTTAGGAGTGATTCCCAGTTCCTGAATTTCTTTTTCTTGGCATACTTTTACTAGTAAGGTATTTAAGTTATTAAACATTACTGTTTTTTTCAGTCAAGATGCCCCTTGAACGATGGGTTACTTTGTAAGTAACTTTGGTGCTTTGGTTTTCTCCGTAGAGTTGTTTGTTGATTTGGGAGTTAACTGAAGGCTCAACTTTAAGACCCCTTTGAGTCATTTTTTGAGCCACTTCAGCAGCCCACTGGACTTTTTGGTTGTCCTTTCTGCCAAGTAGGTTTCTGAGGAGGTTCGTGTAAACGTCTTCAGCCAGTTTAACATTCACTGAAAAGCTGTCTAAAGTAACTTTGTAGGCGTTTTCGAGTTGTTTGGCGTAAACACATCCGTTTACAAGGGTGTTGAACAGAACTCTGTCTCCCTTGACTCCGCTGCGCTTCATGTCTTGGTAAACGTTAAGTGCCTTGTGGATTTGTTTGCACCGAATGCAGGTTTGGATAAGACAAGTATATACAATCATTCCAGGGGGTATTTTGAGTTTCCTCATTTCGTCCAGAATTCCTAGAGCACTGTTTACTTGCTTGTTTCTGCCGTAAAGTCTTATTAGGATGGAAAAGGTAACGTTGCTGGGCTTGATGCCTTGGTTTAGCATGTCAGCGTAGATCTCCAAAGCTAAGTTGAGGTTGCCAATCTTAGCACACCCGTCAAGCAAGGAGTTAAACAGAACTTCGTCGGGAGAAATGTTTTCTGCTTTCATGTCATTGAGTATTTTAAAGGCATTGTAAACTTCACAAGACCTACAGTAGCCCTTCACAATTGTGGAGTAACTAATCAAGTCAGGCTTCATGCAACTTTGCATTTCTTGGAAAAGTTTCCCAGCAGTTTCAAGGTCCTCACACCTAACTGCGCAGTCAAGGAGACTGTTGTAAGTAACATTGTTAGGCTGGACTTGAGGGTCAGCTTTCATGGTTTCGAAGATTTCAAGGGCTCTTTGCAGGTTTTGGGTTTTGGAGTAACCCTTAATCATAGTTGTGTACAAAATAGTGTTTACTTCGACTCCTTGTTCCTGCATTGAGTCAAACACGTCCTGGGCCATTTCAATTTCTCCTGCCCTCACGCAAGCATCCAGCAAGCACCCGAAGGTTACGTCATTGGGTTTCAAGTCAAGTGCCCTCATTTCCTGGAAAGTAGTGAGGGCTTTTTGCAACAAGTTGGCTTGTCCGTAAGCCTTGATGATTATTCCGTAAGTCACGCTGCTAGGCTGGACTTCGCTTCTTTTCATTTGAGAAAAAACTTCGACAGCCCGTTTGATGTCCCCTAGTCTGACACAGGCATCGATTAAGCAGTTGTAAAGAATTTCATCAGGCTGGAGTCTGCCTTGCTCTAGTGCGAAAAAGGCTTTGTCAAGTTCGACAGTGCTGTTTTCGCCTCTAATTCCCTTGACTAAGGTTGAGTAGGTGAAGTTGTCAGGACTCAGTCCTTCAGTCTGCATTTCTTCAAGGAACTCCCAAGCTAAGTTCATCCTTCCAGCCCTAACGCAGGCGTCTATTAAGGAGTTGTAAGTGACTTCGTTGGGTTTGACACAGCTTACTTTCATTTCTTGAAGCAAACTTAATGCTTTGTCTAGTTGTTTGCTTTGAGAGCACCCCTTGATAAGGGTGTTGTAGGAAATTTGGTCAGGAACACAAGAAGAAGACTTCATTTCACCCAAAAGGCGGAGTCCCTTTTCTAGTTGCTTGGCACTGATGCAGGCGTCTAAAAGGCAGTTGTAAAGGACTTCGTCAGGTTCCAGTGCTTTGTTGCTTTTTATTTCTGAAAGCAACTCAAATGCCCTTTCGAGGTCAGCGTTTTCGCCTTCATTTTTGATTCCACGGATGAGTGCAGAGTAAGTGAAGTTGTCAGGAACAATGCTTTGTTCCTTCATTTCGTCTAAGAAACTCCAGGCTTGTCCCATGCGGCGAGCCCTTACACTGGCGTCAATTAAAGAGTTGTAAGTAACTGAAGTAACAGGGACTTGGTGTTTTTTCATGTCTTCATAAACGTGGGTGGCCAGTTGGGGTCTGGAGTTTTTGGAGCAGGCGTCAAGAACAGTGTTGTAAAGAGTTTCGTCAGGAAGTACTTGTGAAGAGTGCATTTGTTCTAAAAGACTAAATGCCTCTTCTACGTTTCCCTGTCTGCACTGTCCTTTGATCAAACTGGCGTAGACTTGGAAACTTGGTGTGATGTTTTCCATCTCTGCAAACAACTTGTAGGCATTTTCTAGAGTGTTGCACCTCACACAGCACTCAATGAGGTTTTCGTAAACTTCAACGTCGGGAGTTAGGCCTTTAGCAGTCATTCCGCAGTGGACTTCATAGGCTTTTTCAAACTGGTGGGTTTTGTTGAGGGCCTTGACTATTTTGGCGTAGGCTTCTTTTTCGATTCCTTCGTTTTCTTTGAGGATTTGCATGGCTTTTTCGAACTTGCCCATTTTCACAGCACACTCAATTACTTCAGCTACTGTTTGGTTAGTAAGGGAACTTCTGAACTCGTCGTAGATTTCAAGGACTTTAGGGAGTCTTCTAGAGCCGCAGAGAGACTTCACTAGGGGTTCAGCTACTTTTTCTTTGTCGGTTTTCATGGCCTGGAAAGCTTGAAGGGCTTTGTCGACTTGCTTTTGTTCCAAACAGGCTTGGACTGTCTGGACTGAAAGTTTGGGGTTCTCAGAGTGGTCTTCTAAGTAGAGCAAAGCTCTTTCTAAGTTGCCAGCCTCCAAGGCTTGCTTGATTACTGTTTCGTAGTTAACGGGAGTGGTTCTTGGTTTGTTGGGGACCAAACTTAAACACAAGTACCCCACTGCAAAGCACAGAAGCCCCACTACTTCAGGAAGGTATTCTCCTAGAAAACTTAACATTTCACTTAGCATTTTTAAATTTGAATTAAGAAACCCTTTAAGAATTAAGATGGAGGAAGAAGACTTGGAGGCATCCCTACTAAGTAGTGTGAACAGGATGCAGCACTCAGGAATTTACGCCGAAAACATCGAAGACTTGCCTGCTGCACTGACGCAACTGGACGAGTGTCTCAAAAAAAGCAACGCCAACGTGTTTGAGTTGAAAGAGAGTCTCAAGTTGGTTTTGGAAAGAGAAGAAGTTTTGCACAACGACTACGAAACCCTTTGGGAAAGACACGAGTTCCTCAAAAGAGTCTACTCTGGAAAACAACTTGCACTGAACAAAACCTATGCGGCCAAACTCCGCAAGTTCGAAGACACAGACAAGAAACTCAAAAAGGCCCAAGAAACCCAGGAAAAACAAAGGAAACGTCTTAAGGAACAAGAAAGTGAACTCCAGCACCTCCACGAAAGGTACCTGAGTGAACAAACTGAGCACTCCAGCACTGCCAAAGATAATGACAAACTCAAAAGCACAGTTGAGAAGCTCCACGAAGCCATGCAAGTACTCAACGAAGAAGCCCAGACTTGGAAAGACAGAACGACCAAACTAAGGACTGAGTTTTACGAAAAGGAAAACGAACTAAGTGAAGTGCAGGAAGTACTTGCTTTGGAAAAGAAACAGTCACAAAGACTCCAAAACAAACTGTCAGAGTTCGAAGAAGCCTTGAAGGACAAGGAACAAAGGTGGAAGTCCAAAGAAGAAGAAAGGAAAAAAAACGACCACCTACTCCAGAGGAAGTACGAAGCCCTTAAAAAAAAGGCACACGACGAAATCCAAGAAGTTGCCAAACTCAAGAAAGAAAACGAACAACTCAACTTACGAGCAGAGAGTTTGCAGAACGAAGCTGAAGAAAACAAAAAAAGGTACGAAAAAACTGTTGGCGAAAGAAAACAACTAACTGAGGAACTGGAAGTGTTCCAAAAAGAACTTGAAAACAAAGAAAAGAGTTTAAGGGAGTCCCAAGAAAAAAAAGACAAACAAAACAAAGAACTCCAAACCAAAAACAAAAAACTCGAAGAAAGCCTCGAGCACTGCCAAAGAGTGCTAGAAGAAAAACAACTTGAAATAAAGGGCTTAAAAACCTACGCAGAACAAACACAACTAGACGCTGCTCAAAAGTCCAAAAGTAAAGAGTCAGAAGTCCTGGAACTCAGAGAAAAACTCAGCAAAATTGAAAAACTGCTTTCAGGAAAAACCAAGTGCCTGGAAGAAATGGAGACTTCGTTTAACCAACTCTCTGAGAAGTACAGTGACTTGCTTTCCAAGTTAAAAGAGTCCGAAGAAAGCCTCAAAGGAATGCAGTCGTGTGCCAGAACGACAGAAGCACAATACGAAGACAAAGTAAAGGCACTGACTCAGCAAATCAACGAAACCAAACAAGCCTACGAAGACCACATTGAAATGCTTAAGCAAGACTACTCACGCCTTGAGTCAGAACTTAGAAAAGCTAAGTACGAGTACACTACTTACGAAACAACTACTAAAAGAGCACACTCAGAAGTGGAGTTGTGGAAGGCTGGGTTGCTGGAAGTAGCTTGCTTTAGAGTGCTGGAAAAACCCAAAGTAGAGGATGTGTTGCGGGCCCTTCTAGGAGTAGCTCCTGAAAGACTGAGTGGCTACGACCAAGAACAGGCTGAGTACGTTTGGAACGTAATTTCTAAAATGAAGGAAGCTTTGCAGAACCAGGAGTACCTGAACCCCTCTACTTCAAACCAAGCTTTGGACAAAACCAGTGCAATGCTTAGGGAAATGACTGAGAAGTACAGACAAGAAATGGCTGAGAGAAGACGCTTGCATGCCCTTCTGCAAGAACTAAGAGGAAACATAAGGGTGATGTGCAGAGTAAGGCCTTTGTTGAAGGGCGAAAGGGAAGTAGGCGAGTGCGTGCATGTAGCAGACACTTGTCAGGTTAAGGTTTTGAACTCTGCCAACAGAAGAGAGAGTTCTTTTGAGTTCGACAGGGCTTTTCCACCCACGGACTCCCAGGAAGTAGTGTACTACGAAGTAAGCGATATAGTTACTTCCGTGATGAACGGGTACAATGCCTGCATTATGGCTTACGGGCAAACTGGAAGTGGCAAAACTTACACAATGGAAGGCAACCTGAAAGGACTAGGAATTAACTACAGAGCTGTGAAGGAACTGTTTGAAATAGCAGACTCCAGGAGTGAGCACTCTAGCTACTGCATTTCTATTTCAATAATAGAAGTTTACAACGAAACGATCAGGGACTTGCTGAAGCCTTCTTCTAAAAGACCTGAAATCAGAGAAAACTCAGAAGGAGTTGTTTTGCAGAACATAGGAGTTGAAAGAGTTGCTTCCTACGCAGACATTGTAGAAGCCATTGAAAGGGGAAAGCTAAATCGTTCAGTTGGCTGCACGAACATAAACGAGTACAGCTCGCGTTCTCACTGCATAGTTACCATTTACGTAGACTGCACTTCCACAGAACGCAGTTTCCAGTCAAAACTTAACTTAATAGACTTGGCAGGAAGTGAAAGGGTGTGGAAGTCAGAAGCAGAAGGCCAGAGAATGACTGAAGCTTGCAACATAAACCAGTCATTAAGTGCTTTAGGAAAAGTGCTCTACAACCTTGCTGCAAAACAGTCGCACATTCCTTACAGAGACTCCAAACTCACTCACTTGCTCAAAGACTCTTTGTCTGGAGATGCCAAGACTCTGATGATAGTGACTGTGAGTCCTTCCCAGAGCGAAGTATCTGAAACGTGCTCCTCTTTGAGTTTCGGAGCACGTGTGGCTTGTGTGGAAAAGGGCAAAGCTAAGCAGAACGACAAATCTAAAAAGCCCACTAAAAAGGGCAGACCGAAACTGAGTGAAGCTGAGACAAGTGCAGAGTCCTATTTGTCACCTAGAATAAGAAAGTGAATCAATGCTAATTAACATGTTTGAGTTAAGATTAGTATTTTTCCAAAGCTTTTATTTGGGTTTGAACTGCTCCAATTTGGCTTTCGTTGGCAGACAAGTCTTGCTGGATTTGGTGTCTTCTTTTTTTGCTAGCCATGCTTCTGCTGGACTGGGGAATGCCTTCGTACTTCTGGAGTAGTTTTCTTTTGGTTTGGAATAAACCTTTAAGTTTGTTTTTGAGTTTAACCAACTCAGTGTTTTCTGGGAGCTTGAAGTTCTTGACAACTGGGAACCTAGAAGAGATTCTTTCATCAAGGCTTATAGAAGTGTCTTTGGAACTTCCTTGTTCAAAGCTAGAGTCCCTTAAGTCAAGGTATGACTTTTTGGGGTTTTCTTTGTCGAAGAGTGAGATTCCAGAGCAGTCCTGGAACTCTTGTTTTTCGATTTTTGATATCTCAGCTTTAGGAGTTCCTAGCACACTTTGGTTGAAGTCTTCGTTGTCCTTTTTGATGTTTTGCAACTCAGTAAAGATGCTTTTGAGTTCTTTTTCGTAGGTTTTGAATTGCTCTTCACAGAAGAGTTTATACTCTAATTCATGAATTTTATTGTTAGCTACTTCGAGTTCTTGTCTAGCTTGGGTTTCTTTGTCTTTGTATACTTGGAGTTGTTTTTGGGTTTCTTTGAGTTGGTGTTCGAGTTGTTCTTTGTTGAGCATGGAATCCCCTAGGCCTTTGATGAGGTGTTTGATTTCACTGCTGTCTTGGTGCAGACTTTCATATGTGCTTTTAAGTTCTTCTTTTAAACTTTGGGTGATTCTGTCTTCTTCTTTTGGCGCAAAAAACTGACTTAACTCGTTGAGTTTAGTTGAAGCGTTTTGAGGAGTGACTTCGTAGCAGTCCTGTTGGTGCGACAAAAGGTCAATGAAAGGCATTGATCTGTCCCACTCCAGCTGCGAAGTGTCTACATCCTTTTTGTTTTCAGGACTTGGACTTCCATCCACCTTTACGGAGTCCAAACTCAAAAAGTCTGTGTTTTCTAAGTTAGCTAGTTCTTCAATAGTGTACATTCTACTTGTTTTGGGGGTTACTGGGTCTTCTTGGTGCACCTTCAAGAAAGGTCTTTCTTTTTCTAGGTCACTTGAGTCTTCATTTAAGTCAATTTCCAAAACCCTGTTGCTGTCGGAGCTAACTTCTAGCAGGTTTTTTTGAGGGGATTTGAATTTCTCTGCCATTTCTTAAAATGCTTAATTGTGTCAAAAGAGGCTACAAAGCTTGGCGAGTGTACGACTCTTCCTTGATAGTGCTTAACAAACACCACCACTGTCCAGCTAAAGTTTCAGTGTCGCCTTTGCAACTAATTAGGGTTTTTGGACCTCCACTGCAAAGTGACGAAATAGAAGGCACCTCTGGAACCTACGACTTCGAAGACCAAAACTTAGACTTGTTCAAAGTAATCGACAGGTTCGAGTGCAAAGAATTCTTGAATTTCAACCACCTCAAAAAGCAACACCCTCCTTACAAAATCAGAGGCAAAACTCCTCCTTTTCCTTCTATTGAAGAGTTTTGGAACTCTGAAGGCGTTTACGACTTCTGGGTTTTGCACTCCCACTACGCAGACTTAAGTTCGTTTTTAGAGTGGTTTAAAGAGAAGCTCAGAGCCAACGAAGACCTTAAGCAGAAGTTAATTGAACAGTACGGAGAAATCGAAACTTATGACAACTACCACAAAAACTACGAAATAGAAAGGGAGTACGCACTCTTTAAATACTACAAAAAAGATTGGGATAACTAATTCTTTAGGGACATACTGTAAGTAAGTTAGTAAGTGTCTATCTTATGCAAGAGGTACTCCACGACCTTGTTGAGTGACTTCGGTTGAGTTTCTTCGCCGAACTCTTCAGCAGTTTTTTGGTACAGTCGGTTCAAGGCCAGAATTGCAGCTGAAAGGTTTTCTCTGGACTTAACTAGGCTTTCTAAGTTGAGTTCTAAGTTAGTTTCTTGTTTGGAAAGGGTGTTTTCTAGGTCAAACAAAGCGTGGTTGTCTAGGTCATGTGGCTTTTCAGGTTCAATAAGAAGTTTGTCGTAGTTTTCGTTGAGTGCAAGGATTTCTTGTTCCTTTCTTTTTAAAGTACTTTCTAGGTCGTGTCTCAGAGAAACTAGGCTTTCTCTAGTTTCTTTTTGCTTAATGAACTGAGTTGCTAGGTCTTCTAGGGATTGGGTTTTGGTGGAGTTCACTGCATAACTAACTGCAACTTCTATTTCTTGAACAGCTTTTTGGATGCTTTCTAGTTTTTTCTCAAGTTGTTCCTGCACACTTACTGTTTGGTCGAGTTCTTGCAGGTCTTTGATGTCTGAGTTCTTTTGTTCGATTTCTCGGTTTACGTACCAAATCTTTTGGGACTCTTTGTAGAACTCCACAGCTTTACTACGGTCCTCGAACCTTTCTAGTTCTCCGTTGATCTTCTCTCGCATTTCGTTTCGTTGCAAACTGAGTTCTGACTGCAAACGGAGTAGTTCGTCTTTTAGTTGTTTAGTGTTGGACCACTGGTACTCGCTTTCACGGTCTAAGGTGTTGACTTTAAGTTCAGTGTAAAGAATTTGGGACCTGAGTGCACGTGCAGGGTCTGCAATAGAGTCTAGATTTTTTTGGCGGATCTTAAGCATGTGGTTCAAGACTTCTGTGTAGAAGGCTTCGGATTCGATGCTTTCGTGGAGTTGTTCGAGTCTTGATTTCAAAGACTCAACTCTCCTTTTTTGTTCAGCTTCAACCTTTTCGATGTGGCACAAGTCAGAGTACTTTTGTTCTTTGAAGTGGAGTTCTTTTTCTAGGTCCTTCCGTTTGTGGTTTAAGTTGTTGTACTTCTTTTTCTTAGCTAAAACGTTTTCTTCCAGGTCCATGATAATTTCCCGGACGTACTTGGACTTTTCAATTTTGTGGATGGTTTTGGTCAAGTCAGTTTTGCGTTCCGTAATTAAGTTGCTGACTTCTTGCTTAGCCCTTTGTTGTATGTTAGCTAGAAGCTCGTAAGTTGCACTGGAAGTGTTTTCATTCTTGGGCGTTGAGGATTTGTAAAAACCTGCTCTGGAAGTGACGTTCTTTGCAGTAGCCATTGTTGAAGGACGGGTAGTGCGTGAGTATAAGTTGCCTGAAGACCCTAGCCTAGGGAACTTCACGTCTTTGCTGAACTTAATTTTGGAAGGGTTTTTATCGATGACAGAAGTTAAGGTGAAAGTGTCTTCACTCCTTTTCATTTAACTACTTATAGTTTTGTTTAAACCTGAAAATCTCCCGAGCGTAGTCGTAGTCTCTGTCTTCCTTTGCAGTCACGTAGGGGTCAATTAGTCTAGCAGCCTTCATGTACATAGAAAGGGGGTACTGGAAGTCGCTGATCTTGTGGGAGTAGCTTCTTAGGATCTCTAGGTTGTAAGGGTACTCGTAACAGAGTCGCTGGAATTCCTTTGAAGCACTAGGGGATCCATCGTAAGATATTTGTATGTAGCGGCCTACGTGGTGCAAGATTTTGGACTCCTTAAGAGGTTTCCCCATAATTCGGTCTCCTAAGCTCTCCACTTCACGCACTCTTGCAGTTGGGTATTTTTGGAGGAAGTCTTTTAAAAGCGACCTCAGGGCCTGGGAAGTGTTTCTGGCTGGACCAGCTTTTGCTATGACAACTGCTTCGTATAAAGGCATTATGGCGTAGAGAATTTCTTAAAGATGATTTTGAATTCAGAAAGTCACCTAGACAAAGAAAACTTAGTTCCTAAGTCCCGTAGAACTAAGTCACAGGACTTTGAGTTGAAGCACATGGAACTTATGAAGGAAAGACAACTCAACTTAGAAGAGGCACTTTGCAATCACTACTTTGGCGCCGAGGTCAGGAGGAAGTTAGTAGACTGGGTAGTTGAAGTGCTGCACATTTTCAAAAGTTCAGAAAGAACACTGTTTTTGTGCTGCAAATTAGTTGACATTTGCATTTGCAGAGGAGAAGGCCTCATGCCAAGAGACCTCCACTTGCTGGGGGTCTCTGCAATGTTTATTTCAAGCAAGTACGAAGACCTAAAACCTCTTTCACTAACAGACATTTACTACAGAGTAGTCCACAAAAAGTTCAGTAAAGCACTGATTCTAGAGATGGAAAGGAAGATTCTGAAATGCGTAGAGTACAGTGTGTACATTCCAACTCTCTACGATCACTTAGAAGGTATACTACACCAAGAAGCTGAAGTTACTAAAAAACAAGCTTGGTTCTTGGCTAACGTTTCACTTTTGAGTTGCGAACTCTGCAGTGTGCCTAGTTGGCGAGTTGCAGAAGCTATTCTGATTTACACTAACAAAAAAGACTTTCCTACAGTTGGTCCTTTGGCGCTTTGTCTGCAGACCCTCCAGTCGACACTTGAAAACTACAAGTACCAAAGCACCTTTACAGGGATAGCACTAAAGCATGTAATCTTTAACAATTAATCAAGGCCAAAATCTTCTTCTCCCCAGTTGCCGTGTTCTTCTTCGTCAATGTCAAACCTAGAAGTGCTTTGTTGGTTTTCAAGACGAGTGTAACTAACTCTTTGCGGAGCTACGTAAGTTGGTTCCATTTCCTTAAAAAGGTCCTCTTCTTCTTGGTTTTTCTTTGCAGGGGGACAAAAGGTATTTACTTCTAAAGGAGCTGATGGCAAGTACTCGGGTTTAGAAGGTTTGGGTTGTTCCCCGTCAGGACCGTCTGGAGGGTAGCATCTGGAGAGAAAGAACTTTTCTAGTATTGAAAAGCAACTCATTTTTATTACAGTTTACGAGGAAGAGGAGGCTTTGGACTTAGTAGTCTGTAGGTGTCGCAGGTCTCCACTGTATTAAACGACCTTAAAGTATCTGTATTTTGGGGTTTCCACTTCTTCCAGTAGTGCTTTAGTTTTAAGTTTTTGAGTAGTTTGAGCAGAGTTAGTTTGGAGTTTTTGAGTTGTTTATAGTAAGAGTTCATTTTGAACAAGTAAAAAAAATTAAGACGTGTAAAGAGTTCTTGAATCTTAGACCTCATAACTAGGTTGCCGATGGCTTTGTGGGTAGCAAAGTACTCCTTCCACTTAGAAAAACCAAGTCTCCTAGTTTTATTCTTAATCAAGTGCTTTTTGTTAACTAAAAAAGCCGTTAACAAGTAGCAAGACTGCTTTTTTGCACAAAAGTTGTTAATTACTGGAAGAGTTGCTTTGAGTTTCTTTTCAGAGTCCTTTTTGGCGCCATTTGCTGAGTTCTTTAGTTGGGTAAAAGTGCTTCCCAAAGCACTAATTTCAATAGCTCTACAAAGAGTGTTGACCTTTTTGTAGTTGCTGCACAGGCTTTTCCATTTCTTCATCACACAAAAAATTCTGTACTTGAACGTAAGGTTTAGATTGTCAAGTGCAAGTTTGGTTTTATTCATATTTAATTAGCAAAGCAAGTTTTTATGCCACCTCGGAACAGGCACTACGTCTCTAACGTTGCTCAGTCCCGTAATGAACAAAAGCCACCTTTCCAAACCCAAACCAAACCCTGAGTGAGGCATGCTTCCGTAACGTCTTAAGTCTTCATACCACTCAAGTCCGTGCAAACCTTCCATGCTTTTCTGTAAAACCTCCAAACTGTCCTCTCTTTGACTGCCTCCTATAACTTCCCCTACTTCTGGCAGTAGCAAGTCAAAGTTCTTGGTAGTGCTTCCTTGTTTCTTCATGTAAAAAGGAGTTACTGAGGCAGGGAACTCCCTCACAAACACAGGGGAGGAGTAGTGGGAAGTCAAGTGCCTTTCTTCTTCAGTACTCAGAGGTTCTGAAGTTTCTCCACCTGTAAGTTTTTTAGCCTCCTGGAAAGAAATGTTTGCCCACTCCTGTGCAATCAGTTTTTCTAAGTGGGAAGTTGTTTTGTTCAAGAACTTAATTTCTTCTGGCCTGGCCTCTAGTATTTTCTGGGCTGTGAACTTCATTAAGTCCTTAGCTAAACAAATAGTTTCCTCCAGGGTGTAGTTGATCATTTCAGGCTCTACCATCCAAAATTCAGCCAAGTGTCTTTGTGTGTGGGACTTTTCCGCTCTAAAGGCAGGACCAAATGTGTAAACCTTGCCCATAGAACAGGCAAATATCTCTGCTTGGAGTTGTCCAGACACTGTGAGGTAAGCGTGCTTCCCAAAGAAGTCTGAGTTTTTGAGTTCAAACATTTCTCCAGCTCCTTCGCAGTCGTTAGCTGTGATTATAGGTGTGTGCACAAAGTAAAAGTTGCGGGCTCTAAAAAAGTCATGGATAAACATAGAGGTGTCACTCCTGACTTTAAGTGCAGCAGAAATAGTTTTGGTCCTTGCTCTGAACTGAGGAAAAGACCGCAAGTGCTCCATAGTGTGGGCTTTTTTAGCTAGTGGGTAGTTTCCATCGCTTACTCCTAAAACTTGCAGTTCTTCGCAGTGGATTTCTTTGAACTTGGGACCTTGCTTGATAGTTCCTAGCACTTCTACACTGCCCCCAGTAACTAGGTGAGCTGCTTGGTCTCCATCTACGATAACTTGGACACTTTGAGACCCATCATCTAAGTCTAGGAAGGAAAAAGACTTGTGGTGCCTTACACTCCTTATCCACCCTGCAGTTTTTGCTTTGGTGCCTACTTCTTGAAGTAGAAGCTGGGAGATTCTAGAAAGTGCCATTAATGAGTTGTATTCAAGCGATTTAAATATAATTTAGGAATATGGCAGACTTTGATGAAGGGTTTTGTGGATGCTTCACAGACTTAAAAAGTTGTTTGGTCTCTTTAATTCCAGGAGGCTTGTGCTTTTTACAAGCGGCAGCAGTAGACTTAGCTTTAGGAGAAGGAAAGGCCTTTCCGTTTATGTTTCCCTGCCTGACTTTGTGTGTAGGCGCTGCCTACAACAGAGGCAAAATTAGAGAGAAGTACAGAATCCAGGGCAACTTTGCGAAGGACATGCTGCTTGAATTTGTATGTCCTAACTGCGCAATCACACAAGAGTACAGAGAAGTCCACAGAAGAGAGGGTTAAGGAGAATAAATTAAGTATGACATAATAAATGTTCTGGCTGTTGATAGGACTGGTGGCTGCCAGTGACTACGTTTGGTGTGACGAAGAAGGGCATGCTTGCAAAAAAGGCTCTACTTGTTGTAAAACTCCATCTAACGACTGGGCTTGCTGCCCAATAGAAGACGCAGTATGTTGCGGGGACGAAGGAAACCACTGCTGTCCTAAAGGATACCCTATTTGTGACTTCAGGCATGGAATCTGTAGCAACCACTTGGGGAGCTACGTCGGAATCTCAACTAAAGAATCTGCCCTCAAGGCCCCTACCCAAGGCGGGCTGCATTATCTGGTGATAGGATTCATCAGAGGCTTTGGACTTGAGTTGGGGTTTGAAGAAATTTCAGAGTGTTCCACTGAATCTTTGAGTAGCTTCTACGAACTGTGGTATTCTATAGCTCACTTTTCAGGAGTTACTGACTTTGATAAGTTGATTTCAATTGAAAAGCTAGGGAAGGCCTTGATTCACTTGTCAAGAAGCATGGTTATGTGCGAGGCTGCCTCTAAACAAGGACTTTCTAAGCTCGAAGAATTCATTGAAAGACATAAAGACCCTGAAAAGGTTATTGAAGAAGTAGTTTCTAACTACATTAAAAGGGGCAACTACATCACGAGAGAACTGGAACAGGCTTCAATCAGCGATTCATTCAACAAGGGAAGACACTACGGAAAAGCAGTAGCTATTCTTTTTAAAGAAAATAATCCTTACTAATAATTCATAGCTAACTGTGGATCTCTGAAAGGTCTGCTTGCAAAGCCCTTGCTTTGCTGATTATGTCGGACATTTCAAGTAGTCTGCACTGGTTAACTAGAACTTCTGTTTTAAAAGCAATGTCTTCTAGGTCTACGTTGACGTAGTCCTGCATGNCCCTTATGATGTCTTCTTGGGTTCTTGCTTTGTTCCTCATTTCGTTTTTAAGCACTTTAACTTCCTTTACCTTTTTGGTTAGTTCTAGTTTTTTTTTAATTAGCTTCTCAGAAGAGTTGGCTTCAATAGTAGTAGTGTTACAGTCGCTTACTTTAGAGTACTCTTTACCGAACTTAGGCTTGTTCAGTTGCTTTTTAAGAAAAAACAACTCCAGAGCAGTCTGGACAAGTTCTTTGGACTTTTTGTGGATTTTGGGCAAAGTGTGTTTTCTCGAAATCCGTGAATAAGCTAAGTTCTCGGCGAAGTTGTGCTCTAGTTTTCCCTGCAAACCCACAATTAGCATTCCTAAGTACATGTTTCCAATCAAACACGAAAGAATCCCTATAGTCCTTCCTAAGTGGGTAACTGGGTGAGTGTCTCCGTAGCCCACAGTGCTAGTTGTTACAAATATCAACCAAAAGTTGTCCCAGTATGTTCCTAGTTGGCTTTCTATAGTTACTGAGTAGCCTTTTTCGCTTACGTACACTCGGTCTGGTCTTTCAGCCAGTCTCATGCAAACTCCCCACACTAGTAAAAGGCCTAAGAACACTGCCCCGATTCCTTTGAAAGGGCTTAAGTTTATGGAAGCTTTAGCTGCAAAGCTTGAAGTAGCCTTTTCTCCGTAAGACTCACAGATCCTTTCAGCTTTTCCCTGCATGTAAGAACTGTAGTGTCCGAAAAGCCGGAAGAGAGTGTACAGTTTAAGCAAACTTAAAAATGTAAAAAAAGTGTCCCACGAATAAGTCATGTTAAAGTCCATCATTCCAACTTCGAACTCAGAGTCCAGTCCAGGAGGCGGACACAGTGAAAACACTAAAACTTCCAAAACTAAGCCTTTGTAGAGTCCTGAACTCACTAGGGTGTCTGGTTCTGAGTACTTGAGTAAATTAATGTAGAGCAAGCACTTATACCTTTTAACTAGCCAAAAAAAGCCTTTTAGGCACGCAACTACTATTAACACTCTTAAAAACAGCACAAAGTTGCTTGACACTTGGTGGTTAATTTCGTTCTGAACTAAGGCAACTAAACTGATTAAAACTGACAAGCAAGCAGTGCACGTGTCATACTTTTTCAAGTTGCTGTAAGCTTGTCTGAGCAACTTGTTGTCAGGTGACTTGAAAACAGACTCACTGTTTTTTTGAGTTGCAGAAGAAGCAGTGGGGCGGTTCCTTGTGCGGAGCAAGTAGTTTTTGTTAGGAGTTAAACTAGCCAAGTTAGGCAAGACCCTTGAACTGCCCCTTTGAGACCGGTTGAAGTTCAAACTGAGTCTAGAAGTTCTTTTGGTTTGGATAGGGTTGTCAGCCAAATCCATTATAGGATACAGAGTTTGAATTAATTTAAAAGTAACATGGTTTCATAAAAATAAAGCATGGACAAGCCCAGAATTCAAGTAGTAGTCAGGAAAAGACCCCTTACTTCTGGAGAACTCCGCAAAAACCACTCCGACGTCATCGATGTGACTGGACCTCAAACTCTAGTTGTCAAGGAGAGCAAGTAATTCCTACTTAGGCTCAAAGTTGATCTTACTAAAGTCACTGAAGGACATAACTTCGTGTTTGACCAAGTCTTTGACCAACAAGCCACCAACGAAGAAGTAAGCTCCAAGTAGATCTACCAAGAATGCGTCCACCCTTTGATTGCCGCTGCTTTTGAACGGGCGAAGATCACCTGTTTCGCATATGGACAAACGGGGTCTGGGAAGACCTATACAATGCTTGGAGAAGAGGGCGTTCCAGGACTTTACTTAATGGCTGCAATGGACATTTTCAAAGCACTGGAGTCTTTCCCGCACCTAGGCGCTTGCATTTCTTTTTACGAAATATACTGTGGAAAACTCCACGACCTCTTGAACGGAAGAAAGTTACTCCACGCCAGAGAAGACGCCAGACAAAACGTAAACATTGTGGGACTAGTTGAAAAAAGAGTCCAGACTGTGGAAGACCTTATGGAAGTAATTCAACTAGGCATGACTGAGCGCATCACAGGTGTTACTGGAGCCAACGACGAAAGTTCCCGTTCCCATGCTGTGTTGCAGATCTCTCTCAAACAGGGCAAACGGCTCTTTGGCAAAGTAACCTTTATAGACTTGGCGGGAAGCGAACGCGGAGCTGACACTGTTGATAATTGCAAACAAACCCGAATGGACGGTGCTGAGATTAATAAATCGCTACTTGCACTCAAAGAATGCATCAGAGCACTTGACCAAGACAAACGACATACTCCTTTCCGAGGGAGCAAACTAACTCAAGTCCTGAAGGACAGTTTCGTAGGTAGGTGCCGCACAGTAATGATAGCTAACGTTTCTCCAAGTTCCAACAACTGCGAACACACACTCAACAGTTTGAGGTACGCTGACAGAGTCAAAGAACTCAAAAAAGGAGGAAACAAACCCGTTAAAACTGGAAAAGACAACCTAGCAGACACCCTTATGCTGCCGAGACAACCATCTAACACTGTCCAGTACAGAAGTCGCCCCAAAACCCAAGAAAACCAGATGAAACCCAACTTCAGTCCTAGAAAGCCAGACCAAGACTTAACGCGCAGGAACTTACAGCCAAGGAAGTCTTCTGGTTCAAAGCCTTATGAACAGTACTTAGACCCTTCGTGGAAGGCAAACTCAGAACAAGACTTGCAAGAAATGTCTGAACACCACGAAAAGCTAATTAGCATGATTCTTACTGAAGAAGAAGAACTTATTGCTTCCCACAGACAACATATTGACTATACGGTTGACTTAGTAAAGCACGAAATGGGGATTTTGCAGGATGTTGACAAACCTGGAAGTGACGTGGACGAGTATGTACAGCACTTAAATGACATCCTGGAACAAAAAGCCCAGTCAATAAAGTCTTTGCAAGAGAAGTTGTTAAGGTTTAACGAACATTTAAGGGTTGAGGAGAAATTAAGTCAAAAATTCTATCAAATGCAAGAAGAAGTACTGGATGTTTATGACTTAGACCAAGAAGATTTATAAATAAGTGTCAGTTTAATCCAGTTTTTGCTAAGTTATAATTTAATTGCCTACTGACTTAATTGAGTTGTAGTTGAAGCCATCCTAATGGAGCTGTTTTTGAGGGCCTTCAAGTTGGGAGTAGATTGGGTGTTGGGGCGTAACTTCTTTTTGCTTTCATAGTACCCAAATTCGCTAGGAGTTCTGTAGGTGCCGGGGCCAGGAGTGTCGACGGACTTCTTAGGTTCTTTGCCTCTTTCACAAATAGGAAAAGCTCGGGTTCCAGAAGACTTGTTAGTGGAGAGGTAGTAACCGCTCTTCCAAAAGTCTTCGCTTTTGTAGTAAGTGCCTGGACCTGGCAAAGTCTGGGTAGTAGGTCTTCCAAATCTAGGGGAGTTCTTAGGTGAAAAGGTGCAGGTTCCTGGGTTCTTTAAATTAGATAAGAAGTACGTTACTTTGGGGTTGTATTGGCCAGGACCAGGTGCGCGCTGGGTTCTTAGAAACTCATCTTGGTAACTGAGTCTTGGACCAAGGGAGTACTTGCGGGCCTCACTTCCAGGAGGTTTGGTGTTTTTGTAGGTGCCTGGGCCAGGGATGCTCAAGTCAGGGTTGGGATGGCCCTCAATGAACCTTTTCTTAACACTCTCTCTAGAAATCCCAAAAGAAAAAGAAGGCGAAACGGGCTTTTTAGTGTCGAAGTCTGAAGGGAGGTTGTACCTGTCAGGTGAAGGAATGCCTTTGCCCCTTTCTTTAGTAAAGTCGTACTTAGACCCAAACCCGAAAGACGTTGTTCTCTTATCAAAAGCAGGAGGTAAGTCGTAGTATTTGTAACTGTGTAAAACTTACTCTTTGGGTTTGATTTCTGGGAACCTCTGCGACTTGGAAAAGGAGTACTGCTGCTTAGCGGTTGAGTTGTTGATTGGTGAACTTCCAATTTGGGCGGCTGTCGAAACTATGATTGACATTTATTATTATAAAGCTTAAGTTGTGTAGTCTTAAAAGATTAAGTTAGTGATTCATGTACTAAAATAGGTGGGACGGCTGTTGGTAAGTGAAGTTTTCGTAGTTATTGGCAGCTCTTTGCTGGGAGTTTGCAAAGCCGTTGACCATGCTTTCCTCAGGTTTTTCGTCGGTGAACATCTTGTCGAAGTACCTTAAGTCTTTAGCAGAACTCACTTGGGGTTTAAAGGGCGGTTCGGCCTTTTTTTGGAGCAAGAGTTCCCAGTCTATGCCTTCGAAGAAGGGGTGGTTTTTAATTTCATTAGAAGAAGAAAACCTTTTTTTAGGGTCAACTACAAGGAGGTTTCTGAGGAGTCCAATGGCTTTGTTGGAGAAGTGGGACTTCATTTGCACGGGCTTGGAAAGCATGTTTCTGAACATTTCATCTCGACTGCGGGAGTAAAAGGGAGGCGCTCCAGCAAGCATTTCGTAGATGAGTGCACCTAAACTCCAGTAATCTACACCTTTGTCGTGGCCTACTCCTTTCAGGATTTCTGGAGCCAGGTACTCAGGAGTGCCGCAGAAGGAAAAAGTTTTTTCATTGCGGTCTCCTGCAAAAAACTTCTTGCTGAGGCCAAAGTCAGTAAGTTTTATGTGGCCTTCAACGTCCACTAACACGTTTTCAGGCTTGAGGTCGCGGTAGATAACTCCGATGCTGTGCAAGTAGTCCAAAGCAAGGAATATTTCGGCAGCGTAGAAGCGCGTTCTTTCTTCTGTGAATCGAGTGGACCTTCGCAAATGGAAAAACAGTTCGCCTCCGTTTACGAAGTCCATGATCATATACAGTCGGTCAGGAGTCTGGAAAGCGTACCTCAGTTGCACTATAAAAGGACTGTCCACTCCTTCTAGAATCTCTCTTTCAGTTTTAGTGTGGACTCTTTGGTTACGTTTTTCAATCATTTCTTTTTTGAGTGACTTCATGGCGTAGACGTTTCCACTGTCTTTTTTGGTTGCGAGGAAGACCTTTCCAAAAGCCCCTTTTCCTAGCACCTTCTCGATCTGGAAGCTGTCTAGGCCTATGCCGTTGGATCCCATTTGTTTGTCTATACTAGTTTCAGGTTGCTTTTTGTTTTCTTCGTCAGTTAAAAGAGGTGTCTTCTTCGATGTTTCTGGCTCACTGCTTGACAAGCAACGTAAACAACTTCCCATTTATTATTATTCTCTACTAAAATGCTTGCTGCTAAACATTCACCTGTTGTAAAAATGAGCAATCCTAAATGCTTCCTGGACATTAGGATAGGAGAAAGGAGTGCTGGAAGAGTGGTGGTGGAGTTGTTTTACGACACAGTTCCCCTAACTTGTGAGAACTTCAAACAGCTCTGCAAAGGAACCAAAAAGAGTCCTAAGGGAGTGCCTCTTGCTTACAAAGGCAGCAAGTTCCACAGAGTAATCAAGAACTTTATGATGCAGGGAGGCGACTTCACCGAAGGTAACGGGTGCGGAGGACTTTCGATTTACGGACCTACTTTTAAGGACGAGAACTTCAGAATGAAGCACACAGAACCAGGACTTTTGTCTATGGCTAACAGCGGAAAGAACACTAACGGGTCGCAGTTTTTCATTACCTTTGCAGAGTGCAGGCACCTAGACAACAACCACGTAGTGTTCGGAAAGGTAGTTGAAGGCTGGGAAGTTTGCCGAGAGGTAGAAAGACTGCGCACTGACCGTAACGACAAACCAATTTCCCCAGTGACCATTGAGGACTGTGGAGAACTTGAAGCAAGCCAAGAAGCCAAACCCAAAAAACAGAAACACAAGAAGAAGCACAAAAAGGAAAAACCCATAAAAAAACCCAAGAAAAGTAGACACTAATTTAATTAATAAAATGTCTGACATAGAAGACTGGGAAAAACTTGCAGAGGAAGAAGACGAAGCTATCGAAAAAATGATTGAAAGCCAACAAAAGTTTGCAGACGAAAAAGAAGCTCCTCCGAAACCCGAACCACAACAACCTGCTCCAAAAACCAAAAAGAAGAAGAAAAACATTGGGGAAGCATTTGAGAAGAAACAAGAAGAACGCAAACAAGAAAGGCAAGAACAAGTCTCCCCACAAGAACAAAAACTCAGACAAAAACAACTTGAAGAAGAAGCTGACCACAAACTAACAGACGAGCTCTTTGAAGTCTCTAAAGTCGAAGAACTCAAAACTGAGGAAGACTACATCAACTACGCTGCCGAAATTTCGAGAGTCCTACTTAAAGGCAAAGCACACTACCGACTTCCTGTTTTCTTAAAAGAACTCATCAAAGAAACCAGCGAAGTCCTCAACTCCAACCAGATTTCAGACGTAATGGCAGCCGTCAACGTCACCCACAAAGAAAAACTCAAAAAGGAAAAAGGCCCTGCTAAGAAAAAGTCCAACAAGCAAGCACTCAAAGGTGTTGACAGACGCGGACAGCTAGTTGGACCTGACGACGACTTAGAAATTGAAGACGAGTACGGAGAGTTCGATGACTTTTTATAATAATGCCTAAAAGGAAAACTGGCCAGCGCAAAAAGGCTGAAAAACAACGCGAACGTCAAAAACTCATAGGAGCAGGTTGGATCCAGTCTGCTGACTTGCACAAGCACCCCTGCAATGCCCAAATGGAGTGTCCTGACTGCGGAAACATGCAAAAGAACAGGTTTTTTTGCTACTTCTGCAACTCAATTCCCAAAATGCAGCAGTGTGGGCAGTGCGGAAAGATCAAGTGCATGCCTGGAACCTCTGACTGTGTGGTGAAACACCCCAACGTGAACGTAACAGGCATGGCACTTGCAGGAGCTATTTGTGACTTTTGCGAGTGTATAGTGTGTCACTCTAGAAGGTGCTTGCAGTCACATGCGTGCAGCTGTCCACTGAGGGAAGGGGAAGAGTGTGTTTCGTGTATAGAGTGCGACAGAATAGTTTGGGAGCATGGAGGGAGGATGTTTAAGTGCGTGACTTGTGACCACTGGCTTTGTGAAGACGACTACTTTGAGCACCAGGCTAGTTGCCAGCGCTTAGAAACAGAAACGTTTAAGTGTGTGAGTTGCAGTAAGTTTGGGAACTACTCTTGCTTGAGGTGCAAGCTCAGTTACTGCGATGACCATGTTAAAAGTTTACTTTACAAAAGCACAAAAGAATTCACTCCTTGTAAGAAGTGCGGGTTTCCTTTAAAAGACACAAAAGACTTGTCGATGTCTGTGAAAACACACGAGTACGGCAGACAAACAAACAACTTAAGTGACTCAGAAGAAGAAAAGTATGCTTAAGTAATAAATGTCTAAAGACGAATTTGACTTTCTAGATCCTTCAAACCTGTTTAGGTTTCCTTTTACACGCACTAGTTTGCAGTGGGGCGTTGTGTTGGGTGCAATGCTGTCTTGTCACAAGTACTCACGAACTCGTAAGTTTCACTTAGGAAACTGGAAACAAAGCACCTACTTCGGTTCTGTACTAGGGTTTTTGTCAGGTTCTGCAATATGGGCTTACAACATGTTCCAATTTACAAAGCAACAACACGTTCTTAGACAGCAAAGTGTCGCTAGGCAAGAAGCAGCTCAGCGCAACCAGTACATGAAGCACTACTTCAAAGACAAGTTTAAACTTTACGACCTTTCGGACGAGCAAGTCATGTCTGCTGTGGAGTACATGGACAACACATGGAAGAAACTAGAAGCTGAATTAAACGATAACGATCAGATTTAAAAAGCTCTTTTCTGCTCACAGTTCGCAGTTAGTAAATCATCAGAAAACTTATGCAAGTCAGAAAGGAAGTGGTATCATTAGACTCAAAGTGAGCTGAGAGTGTCATCATTAAAAAATGTCAGCCTCTAATTAACTTAGCAAAATTACATTACTCCAAGTTCTGTAAACTCCTAGCACTCTCGAGTTAACGTCGAAGTTCCACAAAGCCTTGGCTCCCCAAATCAGGACTCTGCTGTCTTCTTCAAAGTAACTCCAGGAGTTCAGCGGGAACCAGTCTTCGCACATAACTTCTTCTTCGTAAACGATTCCTTCTTCTTCAGTTATCACTGACATCAGCTTCGAAGCACTTCCTTCACGGAACCCCCCCAGCATTATCAACTGGTGTTCTGGCGTAAAGAAGCACCCATGCCCGTGGAGCAAGTTGGGAATCTGCACTTCCAAAACTGCCCAGCTGTTCTCAATCAGTACCTCAATCGAAGCAAAGTTAGGAATCTCCCTAATTCCCCCCACTACGTACAACTTGCTTTGCATCGAAACGGCAGCAGGCCCTACTCTGGCGTTGTTTAAGGGAACAAACTCTTCCCAGTGAGAAGAGTTAGTTAGCCTTTCGACTTCTCTTAAGGGCTGGTTTTGAAACTGACCGCCTATAACGTAAATAGTTCCTTTGTGGAACACCATTGCGTGACCGACTCTGGGCCAGAGGAGTCCGGATATCACAGTCCAACCTGTACTGGTCTGGTACCTGTAAGATTTAGAAGGTGTGTTTCCTCCAGTTGCAATGATTTGCCCGTCTGGCAACACACAGGCTCCCCGCAAAGTTTCCCCGGGAAAGCGAATATGGTCTTCGGTGCCTAGACCCATGTGGTGCAGAAACAAGTTGTTTTCTCCTAAGTTAACCAAAGTAAAAGGCTGTTCGAAGTAAACTTCTTCCCTCAAGGTATCTGTACAAGTAAGTCTGGGATAGCTTTGTACTTCAAGACTTGTATTTTCGAAAACTGCAGAGCTGCTGTTGTCGTCCAAAGTAAGAGAGTTCACAGGCATACGCCAACTTTGACTAGCAGCACTTAAAAAAGAATGAGCTTCTTCTCTTGATTCATTAAAGGATTTCTCCAGCAGTGACTCAAAGGTCTCGTCAATCACGGGGACGTCTTGCATAAATGTTCTTAAAAGTCGTTCTGAAATCTCTTCACTCGAGCTTTCTTCCAAGAACGAACGACCTCGGGGCACTCTTATTACCCGAGCCATTTCAGTAGTGTCTAGGGAAGTCGCAAGGTTGTTAACTACTAAAAGATCTTCTGTGCTCGTGTTTCCACTGTCTGAGTTTTCAATTCTTTCTAAAGTCCCTGAGTTCATTCTTATTTTTACATTAATTACTGATATTCAAACAATGCAGTTTCGCAAGTTAATTAGGGTAGTTAACTAAATATGTTACGGAAAAAAATTTCCTGAAGTTGTTTACTAAACCTTGAGTTTCTGGACTTGAGGTAGGCTTCAGCTTTGTCCAAGTCGATGTTTCTGCGAGTAAATGCTCCTTCAAGAGCCCAAGATTTTGTCCTTGGCCTAACTTTACTGGTGCTCTTTAGCTTTTTTGCACTAGGTGTTTGGTAACCCACAGGATTCCTAAGCATCGAAATAGGAACTTCTGGCGGCTTCCTTTCAAGAGAACTTCTGCAACTAGGTAGACTCAGTTTAGTAATTCTCAGTTTGCTTTCTGACTCATGCGGAGGTAGCCTTTCTTTTAGCCTTAAATTTCCAGAATACTTTTTCATTTTCAATTTAATTATACAGTATTGAATTAAATAATGATTGTATCAAAAGATAAATTCCCTATAGTACTTCCTAAAAAGGACCAGTCTTCGCTACCCCAGATTTCCAGTAGAGGAAAAACTTCAAGGGGGCTCCCAAACGGAAGAAAATCGCACTTTAAAAACCTAAGTTTAGGAAATGCACCTGAAACAAGCGAAGTCCCAAAAGAAGAATCTTCCCACAAAGGCATACCCCAACGCAAAACTCTTCCTCAAACCTCTACAATGGTTATGGACCGCTTTGGGAAAAAGTCTAAGGCTTCATCTCCTGACTGGAGCAACTTCAAACCCATATCACTCCCCACAAGGCAAAACGGCAAACTCCAAACTAACAAATTCCTCCCTTACCAAACCTTTAAGTTAGGAACTGAAAGCATCAAAGTCACCCGCAACCTCAAGAAGATCCTCCAACTGGTGCTTGCAAACCATCCACAAATTACGATTGTAAAAGATTACTACAAAGCAACCTTTGCTGAGTCCTACGACGACGTGTTCAAAAATGCTTTTAACGAAGACTGCAAAACTCCTTTGGAAAGTGCTGCAGAAGTCTCTGAAAAAGTACCTTTGTTAATCATAAGTCCCAGAGAAAAACTAGAGTTCGACCCTAAAAACACTGGGTACAACCCAGAACTCCAAATAATTACAAACCTCAAACTAATTAATTCTCAAGAAAAACCCTACTTCAAAGAATTCGAAAGCCCTCCAAAAAAACCTCCCAACTTGCAAACCAGTCCTTCCAAAAACTTCAGCTACAACTTTATCCAGCTCATTCCCATTATGAATAAGTCCAGACCTGAAGTATCCCACTTCTCAGTTCCCAAGTCTAAACTCACAATGGCACGCAAGCAGTTCTCCAAAAGCAAAAACGAAATCCTGAACAACAACTTGTTAAACCTGTCTCCAATCCAGAAACCCTGCTTTCCTGTGCTCACTGGAAAGAAAAAGCAACAATTTCCTAGAAAAAANCTACCTTTACTCAAAGAAAACCATAGAAAAAACAGCTCAAGCTGCATAATAACCTTTGACAACGCCAAGTTAGATGACCCTCGACTCTCCAAAAACAAGCAAATCGAAGACCTTTACAAAAGCTTGCAAACTACACCTAGGTCCACTATTAAAAAAACACTTAAATAATACTTCAACATAATGTGTTATTAGTTACTCTTCAGTAGGAGGCATAATTTCATCTAATTTGTTGGGGTCCAAGTCGTCTGCAACCATCTTATGCTTTACAGCTGCACGTGGAACTCCTACTTTGAGCATCCGCACGTATATGAGGTAGGCTTCATCAATAGGGGCAGGTTCAGGTTCTTTTGGAGCTTCCTCTTGAGAAGCCTGGGGGTTCGAACTTGCAGGTTCTTGTTTGGGAGGTTCTTGTTTGGGAGGCTCTGGAACGTGTTCAGGAATTGAGTCTACTTTGTGCTCTAGCAAAGCCGTTAGTGCTTCGAGTTTTTCTACTTTGCGGTTCACTAAACTTAACTTTTGGTGCGCCCGTGCACAAAAGTGGTTGATGAATTCAGTAGTGGTGACTACAAAAGAGTTAACTATGGTCAGGGACTTTTTCGTCTCTATTGCGTCCATTTTAGTCTCTATGTTAGAATTAAATTGATTTTAAGAGAAGTGCTGATTGTAGGGTCAGTGACTTCAAGCATGGAGCCCATTTCATACAGTCCTTTTTGAATCAGTTCTTCGAAGCTAAGTTCAAGCTTGTAACTGTGCTTGGCTTCTAAAGAAGGCGGTTTGGGTATGTAAAGTATTCCTTTGTCAGTGGATATTCCTGGTCCTTTCATTCTGAACTTGGCCTCTTCACTGCACAGGTATTCTAGGAGTTCCTTGAGTTTGCTAGTTCTTGGGAAGGTAATTTCTGAGGGTTTGTTGCTGCAAACTAAGCACTGGGGGTCTTTCTCCATAGCAGAGGTCATAGTGTTTATTCCTGTTTGGCCCATGTACATGAAATAGTTCTCTACTGGCTTCCCACAGTAAGTACCTATCTTCAAAGCTTCTAAACAGCATTCAGCAGCTATAAGGGCGTTTGTGGAGGCAATTGCTGGAATCACGTTTTTAACTACTCCTACTGTAATACTGTAAGTAACTCCTTCTATTCCGTAGGCTTCAGCCCTTTCTTTGGCCTTTTCGAAAACCCAGTTCATGTCCTCTGCACTGTCAGTGTCTGGCTTCCTTTCGAAGTGGTTAGGCCACTCTAAAACAAAGGCGTACTGGATGCAGTGTTCAGGAATCCTAGGAGTCTCTGCAATCGTGCAGATAGGGTAGGACGTCTGCGGAGCAGCAAGTGCTAAAGTGCATTCGTAGCAAGCTGTTTTGTAAGGAATAACTATTCTTGACTGCCCTTTGAACCCCTCACTGCCTCCATCAATTAAAGGCCGGATGGTTTCGGGCAGGGGTTCTCCGTTAGAGTCAAACCTCACAAGGTCGTGCAGCATGGTGTTGAGCCACCTTCTAGCTTCCAAATTGTCAAGTCCAGCTATGATGATGTGGAAGTCTGAGTAGAAGTTCTGGTCAAAGTCTTGGATAGGCGAAGTGTGAGGAGTTACCTTGCAGGTAGGAATTCTTTCCATGATGAACTTAGCTGCTACTTCCGACTTAAAACTTCCTACGTCTTTTTCTCTGAACAAAAACTGTCTGTTTAAGTTGGTCACGTCAATTCTGTCCAAGTCTATAACTTCAATGTCTGTGAACCCAGAAAGTGCAAGGTTCTTCAGGATTTCACACCCTAAACCCCCTGCTCCAATCACCAACACCCTGGCGTACTCCATAAGCATAGTTTTGGTTTCTTCTCCTGGCTGAAACTCTTCAGGTGCTAGTTTGGACTCCCTCAGTAACAAATAGTCTAAGTCGCTCCACATAATTATAATGGAAAAGCTTAGTGTCCAAAGCACTCAAAAAACTCTGCAGCCCAAAGAACTGAGTATCCAAACTAGTTTGAAAAAGATCAAAAGTTTAGAGAACTTAACTGCCAAGGCCTTTTCGCCTAAGAAATATAGAACTTCAGTTCCTGCAAAGCAAACCAAGAATTCAACCCACAGCAACTTTAAAACCAAAACTCCTAGTTTAAACGAGGGAAACCCTAAACCTATGGTTGACTCAATAGAAGAAGTGCGTGTTCGAAAAAAGGCCCGGAAAAAACTAGACCAAACCTTTGAACACTTAAAAAACGGGAAGTTTTACTCAAAAGAATTTAAAGACTTAGAACACTTAGGAGTGGGTTTAGAAAGCACCTGCAAGGTACTAAGTGAAGCTTGGTGGATGCAAGCAGAAACCAAGCTTCTTCTAGCCAAAGAAATAACTCACCTTGGCAAGCTCTTTGAACAAGCTTCGAAAAGCATTAACTTAAAATGCATTCAAATGGCCCAAGAACTAAAGACCCTTCAAACCCACAACCACCAACTTACTCAAAAAGCCTCTGAAGTAACTAGCCTCAAAGAAAAGCTTTCAGAGTCACTTCACAACATGAAGTTACTGGAAAAAAAGAACTACGACCTAAATAACTTCTTCAAAACAAACACTTTTAAAAAGGACCTTGAAAGAGAACAACTCCACGAAAAAGTAAACATCCTAGAAAGTAACTTAAAAGAAGTTAAAGACATAGTTAAAATTGACTCTGTTAAAAAGGAACTTAGTCACTACAAAGAACTCTACGAAACAACTCATAAACAACTCCAAAAGTTACAAAACAACAAAGAAGCTAGGGTTTTCAGAGTGCAACTTAAACTAAACGAAGCTAAAGAGAAGCTAGCTCAAAGAGAAGAAACAATCCACCAACTAAAGTCAGAAATCAAAGACAATCAGTTCGTAGTCAACAACCTGAAGGAAAGGTCACTGAAACTAGAACAAAGGAACAACGAACTCAAAGAAAGTTACAAAATGCTAACTGAAGAAGCTATGGGGTACTCTTTGTATAAAAAAAAACTTGGCAAGACTGAAGAAGACCTTAAACAAGTCAAACTCAAGTACAACCACCTAGAAATGAACATCGCAACTGGAACAGTGGTTCTGGCCAACGATGGAATCATTTGGGTTCCACTTAACGACGAGTTGTTCAACAAAGCCAGAGTTTACTACCCCCACACTTACAAAACCGAACTTTTAAGTGCTTACAAGGACTTTGAAGTTCAGCCGAGTTCAGAAGAGATCCAAATAGACCTGAGTTCTTCTGAACTAGAAAAAACCAAGTTCAACCGACCTAGTTACTCAGCTTTTTTTGAGTTCTCAGAATCCAGAATGCCTTTGGAAATGCCTTTCAGCAACTGGCTGCAAGTCCACATTAGGGCTATTTACGACTCTAAACACTACGAACATAAGCTCTGCAGCTTAGAAAACGAAAAGTTGCCTTCTAGGTTCCCTGAGTTTGTTTACAGTTGGTTTGGGAACTTCTACATAGACGAAAGCACACGAACCGTTAAAAAACTAGAGTCTCAGAAAGAATTTGCTGAAAAACTCCGCTTCCAAGTGTTACTGGCACTTAAAGACCAAAAGTCAAAGCGGGTCTGGGAAATACACACTTTCCTGGGCTTTTTAAACGAAGAGTTCATGGTAGACGAACTAAGTTTTTTCTTGCACTGTAGGTTTTTGCTTTTTGGGGGACCTGAATTAGCTCAGAATTCTTGCAAGTACTCTGCTGTGCACTTTGTTGACTTAGAAAAAGCTTTTAAAGTAATAGACATGGTCACAACTGATTTCACTGAAAAAGACAGAAACGAACTTAAGTCGTGTTTGGAGTCCAAAGCCAAAACTGCAGGCAAAAACGCCAAAGTAGACTCGGCTTTAACTTTAAGGGTCTTGCTAGAGTACTATGTGCGCGAAAAGAAATGCAGGTACTTTTACATTAAGGAACTTTTTAGACTAGCCCCCAAAACTGTAGAAAACGATAAAACAACTCTGAGTTTTTTTGCTTTTAAAACAGTTTGTTTCAACATTAACAATGAGATTTCTGAAGAGTTTGTTTTAAGGTTTTACAGGGACTTGTGGATACTTGGTCAAGGCGAAATCACTTTTGAAAACTTTTTCAAACTAGCAAATGAAAACGGGTTTTTCTACTTTGGACTCAAACTAAGAACTAACCAAGAACCCCCTGAAGTAGTTGCCAGAATCAACAAAACTTACTTTTCTTTGGTTAGGCCAGTTAAACTAATCAGAGAACTAATAGAGTCACTTGGAGTTGCTCAGCTCATGAAAAAGTTCAGTAAACTCGAAGAAATCATTCAAAACAAAGAACCCAACTCTTCAATGGAGGTTTACAAAGAGCTTTGGGTAGAAGCCATTAAAGTGCAAGTTGCCCACGAAGAGTCTTGGAAAGACTGCCTTCCTATAGAACTTACTGAAAAGATGCAGAACCTTGAGTTCACAGCTTTGCCATCTGCCACTGAAGGCTTTGTTGAAAAACTCCACAACATGACTCTGCAAGAAATCAGCAAAAAGGCTGCTATGAGGCGCATTCAGAACAAGTGGAAAAAAAGAGCTGCTAAGAACCTAGGAATAGCTCAAACTGTTATGAAAGGACTAGTGAGGTTCAAGAAAGGAATTAATAAGGACTAATAGTGTTTTTTACGTGGGTCCTCAGGGCGTCTGCGGGGATCGTCTTGGCGTGGAGAAGGAGGACGGTACATGTTTTGTGGGTAAGAGTAAGGCATGTACATGTAGGAGCTTCTAGGTGCGTACTGTTGGGACAAAAACTGGTTTACGTTTTGTGGTCCTTGAGCAGGAGCAGGTTCATGCTCGAACTGCTGCCTGATGTTAGAGATGAGTTCGTTGATTTCGGAGTTTTGGGGGCCTAGGTCTTGGATTTGCTCAGGCTTAAGAGTAGACACCATTTCTTTGAGACTGTTGAGAGTTTGGCCATAGTCAGCAGTTCCTCCTGTGAGGTTGCTGAGGGCGTCTTGCAAGGCCGAGAGAACAGAGCCGCTGCGGGCAGTGGAAGCTTCTACTTCTTCATCAGAGGTAATAGGTGACATTTGCTCTTTTTCTGGAAGGTCATCTTCAGGCAGAGGTTCTGCTTCAACAAAGACTTCGGGGTCCATTAAGTTGCCTCCAGAACTGCTGGCTTTTTTGAAAAAGATTATTGCGCCCAACTTAGGCGAATTGCTTATGTAAGGAGCTACTTTGGAGTCGATCTTTTGAGAAATGTTTATTTTGACTGTAGAAAGGAAGTTGAGGAAGGAGTTGCTGAGAGTCGACAAGTAAACTGTGAGGCCAGAGTCTACCCGAACTACTGCAGCACGGTCTTTGTCACGGAGGTCAGCTGAGAGTTCTTCGAATTCTTTTTCGAAGCCTTTTTCAGGTTCGATCCAAGAAGCAATGATAGAGCGAGTGGCAGGTCCAGTGGAGTTTTGGGAGATGTAGATTTCGAGTTCGTTTTGTTTGGTCCTGCCTTGGACACTTAGTTTAGAGGGAAGTTTAGGCAGTTTCTGGAAAGTTTGTATGTTGTCGAGTGAAAACATGGTTACTTTGATAGAGGACTTTCCGTACTCAAGGTTTCCTTGCCAAACCTTTAAAAGACTTCCAACTGGAGCAGTGTTTTTAGGAGTGTTGGCACTGAAGGGGTCGTAGAGTTTCTGCTTCTTTTTAGGCTTCAGAGGTTTTTCAGCTTTGCCAGCGTACTCTAGAACGTCGTATTCTTCTTTTTTGTGGAAAAAACCTTCATCGTAAGTTCTGTCTGCAGGCTGAGGTTCTACTTCGTAATCTTCTCCACTGCTGCTGAACTTGCCTTCCATGACTTCGTACTTGCCTAGTTTCAAAGGCACTTGTTCTTCTTCTTGTTCGCGTTCACGTTTTTCAGGCTCAAACAAACTTTCGTTAGTGATAAACCCTGAACGTTCTAGTCGGAACTTAGACATGTTTTGTTGTTCTTCTAAGAAAGGGTCTTTGGACTGTTCGAGTTGTTGGTTTCTGTACTTTTCAGAAACCAAAACTATTTCCTGGGGTTCCTTTTTAGCTGGTTGGACTGACTCTTGTTTTTGTTGGTAAGTTTTGACTTCGTTGATTAGGTTGTTGAGTGAGAACTCGGATGACTTTTTCTTTTGGAGTTGAGCTGGCTTGGGAGGAGCTTTTTGAGTGGGTTGTTTGCTAGGGAGGCTTTTTATGATGTCTTTGAAAGAAGACTTGGGCTGAGGTTGTTCTTTGAGTTTGGGTTTTTTGGCTGGTGGTTCTTGTTTGGGTCTTTTGCTGACGACTACGTAAACTTTAGGTTCTTCGTCAAATATCCTTTTGATTGTTTTGGGTTCAGCTAGTTCAGAAGGCTGCAAGTAACTAAGTTCTTCCGGAGTTATTTTGCCTTTGCAGAGCTTTTCTGAAAAGCTCCCGAACTGCTGGAGTCTTTTTATGATCTTCTGGATTCTTTCAATTCCGCGTTTGTATTTGGAACCTTTGGCGTTGTTGTAGGTGATTTGCTCCAGACGAGTGGCGATCTGCTTGGCTTTCGAAAGGTCTTTCCAGCTGTACCTGAAGTCACTCGTGATGGTTTTTTGGATGGCTGAAATAGAACTTCTTCGCAAGCTGTCTCCCTGAGGAGGTTGTCTTAGCTCAACGGGCTTTACAGCTATAGTGGGTTCTTCTAGGGGCTTAGGAGGTTCGGGCTGGGCTCCCTGGAGACGGATTCTAGTTTTGTGTTCGATGAGTGTGTGTGTGAGGTCAAAAGGAAGGGCTTCGCATTCTTTTTCTATTTGCTGGATTTCTTCGAGGCTGGTGCACTTGGTGAGTTTTTCCTTGTACTTTTCTCCTTGGCGCACTAAGTTCTCAAGTAATTCTAGTTCCTCAGTTAAGTTGAAGTCCCTCATTTGCTGGCCTTCATGGTACCACCCAGCTAGTGCAGGGAAGTTCACCTTTTCTGACTTAGCCAACTGCACTTTGGTTTTCCAAATCTTGACTCTGACTTCTCTTTCTTCTTCCCCCATGTGCACTTGCATGTTGTTGAGCTTGCCTGTGATTTCATTGAGCCTTTCTAAAGTTACTTCTGGCTGGGAAAGGACTTGGTGGGCTTCTTCAAGAACTTGGTGTCCATAGTCAAGGTCTTCTAGGATGTACTCAGCTTCTTCTAACTTAACAGGTGAGTCTTGGTAGTCTTGGAGGAACTGTTCAACTTTGCCTTTGTCTAGTTTGTTTCTGCCTGAGTGTTCCTTTAAGATCCTTAGCCGCAGAGCTAAGTTAGAAGCTTTGCTGAGCAACTCTTTAAGTGGAGTGGCTACACTTGGCAAAGCAACAGGGAGTTTGTCTATTTCTTGCTGGAGTTCTTTAAAGTTCTCTATGTAACTTCTGTTTTGCTCTAAGTTTTGGAATTGTGTCATAACAGAATTCACTTTTTCTAGGAGTTCGTTCACGTATTCTGCGTCAGGCAGTTGTATTTTGCAGGTGGAAACTTGTTCGTTGAGTATTTGGAGTTCTTCTAGACTCATGGCTTTTATGTCGCTTTTGGCTCCAAAGTCCTTAAGTTTCTTTACTTCGTCTTCTATTTGGGTGCGCAAGATTTGGTGTCTTCGGAGTTTGTCAAGTGTTAAGTTGTAGAGGTAGTTCCTGTCTAGGTACTCTATTGAAGCAAAGAACTCTTCCCACTCCTCAATTGGTATTTTGCCACTTATTTGAAGCATTCTTTGGCCTCTTAAGTTCCATTCGTAACAACACAGTTTTTTGCCCCAGTCTTTGAGTTCCACAAACACTCCAAAGCAGTACTCTTTAACTAGTTCGTAAAACTCCTTGGCTTCAGGGGTGTTTATGAACTCTTCATAAGACTTAGTGCAGGTTTTAAACATCTCTTCGAAAGGCACTCTTTGAAAGAACTCAGCAGCTTTGTTTTCCCAGGTGTTTGCTTTGAGAATGTCGTTTTGCATACTGTTGATTTCTTGTGTGCAGTTAGTTTTGAGGTTCTGTGCTTCTTCAAGCATGCTTTGGAGTTGTTCTAGAGTGGGTTTTTGCTTTTCTTTATTTTTTTTGAGGTAGAGCTGAATGTCTATTTGCTCTTCAGTGTAGAACCTTTTGGCAGAAGTGTAGGAAGAATACCTGTAAAGCCACTGTTCGTACTTAGAGATTTCTTTGGTGAGGGAATCTAGAGCAGGGACGTTGCTCGGCAGACCCATCAGAATAGCTTCTTGGTTGATTTCGTATAGTTTGTCAATGGAGGGTTTGGTTTCGGAGGATAAGACTTCTTTTGTAGAAACACACCAATCTATCCATTTATCCCAAGTTAATACTTTATCATACTTTTCAGGGAAGAAAACACCAGTTTCCTCCAACTGCTGTCTATAGTTTCCGATTTGAGTTTTCAGGTCCACCAAATCTCCAGACATGACAGAGCCAATATCTTGGTTAATCAGGCCTTCAAAGAAATCAGTAGCTTGGTTGACTTTGTTCATGACTTGTCTGAACTCAAGAAGTGACTCAGGTTCTTGGTCCTCAAGGTACTCTGCTTTCTTTTGGGTGTTTTGCAGGTCTTCCAAAGTGAACTCGTTGCAGAGTTTGAACCCAGCATACTCTAGCTCCCAAAGGCGTCTGGCTAGGTCTCTAAGTAAAGCGTCTGCGTTGGGGTCTCTGTGTTTGAGTTTGTGTCCTTTAGGAACTATTTTGTTGAGTAGCTCTAACTCACTGTGTCTTCGTTTTTTGTCTTCTTTTTTGTTTTCAAATTCCTGAAGAGTCTGTGCTGAGTCCTCCATCCACCTTACAGACTTGAGTTTTTCTTCGAGGACTTGCTTTTCGTAGGGCAGTTCTGTTTTGATGCTTTTGAGTTCTTGCAAAAGCAAGTTGTACAGGGCACTGCTGCCTTCTTGTTGTTCTAAGTTTTTGTGGATTTTTTGCTTGACTTCTGAAGACTGCTGCAGTTTAGAGTCCAGAGCTTGGATGAAGTCTTCGTCTGCGTTGAGTTCTTCTGCTTCTTTTTTTAGTTCTAAAAGTTCTTCTTCTTTGTGTTTTTTGTGAATGAGTTCACTGATCTTTTTGTTGATATTAGCTCTTTTTTCAAGGGCTTCGACTTCTGGAAAGCTGCAGACTAGACTTTTGGCTTCTCTAAGCAAGTGGCTTAGTTTTTGGGGAGTGACTTTGCTTTTCATGGCGTTTTGGGCGTTGGTTTGCCAAATGCAGGCTTCGTTGATTTTGATGAGTAACTGATTTTTGGGTTCGCTGATTTTAATAGTGGGTTCTAGTTCTTGTTCGCCTTTGGCAATGTGCCTTCTGAGTTCTTCTAGAGAAGGTGGGGTTTCGTTGGGTCTAAGGTACTGGTCAGTTTGGTTAACCCAGTCGTTAAACTTGGAGTAAACCTGACTTGCCTGCTCCATAGTTGGAGTTTCAATAGTCAACAAAGACACTTCGTCTAGGAGTTGTTGAAGTTCTACTGGGTTAACAGGGCGTTCTACACATAAGAACTTTTTGTCCCAGTCCTCTGCAGCTTTTAGTTCTTCTTCAATAATGTGGACTTCGTTTGGGAGTTTGTAAGGAAGGTCCTTTGCTCTGCTTAAGTACTCAAGTACTTGTTCTTTTTGTAGCTTTTTTCCAAGAGGACTTTGTTGGCTTTGTCTTAAGGTTTCTTTGACTTCGTTGAACCAGTGCTCGCATTGCTCTATTTGAGTTTTGAGTTGTTCCACAAACTCATCTTTAGGAATCTTTCTAGAGATGCTTTCGTAAACAGAGATGGCTTCTTTGAGAGACAACTCTTTGTTTGCAAGGGTCTCTTTAACCTTTTGCTGGTTTTCAAAAGTCTCTAGTTGGGCTTCGAGTTGGTTTAAGTGAGGCAGTCTCAATCCAATTTTAGAGGCTTTGTTAATAGCTTCTTTGAGTTCATCAATGTTTTCTGCAGCACTTTTTCCTAGGACTTCGCTGTACTTCAATATCAAGCTTTGAGACTTGTGAAGTTTATTTTGGAGTTTGGCCAAAAACTTAATTTCTAAAGGACAAATCTTCGAAAGCTCCATAATTTCTTCCATTTCACTTGCTTTGGTTTTTTCGTTCAAGGCTTTTTTGGCTCTTTTTTCTAAAATCCTGCACAGCAAAAACCAGTCCATCAGTTTGAGGTTCACAAAGGTCTCAGGCTGGTTAAATTCAGCCTTTTTCTCTGTAAAGTCTTCTTGTAAAAGCTTCTGCCTTAAAGAAGCCCAAACGTCGCAGAACTTGCAAACGTACTCTTCTATCAGTGAGCCTGCTTGCGGTGACACCCCTACACAACTCCCGTGGTACCAGTTGTCACAAACGTCACAAGCTATCATGAAGTCTTCTCCCTCCATATAAGGCTTGCCGCAGAAGCAGTACTCGTCGTGGTCGTCTTTGTGGTCTGGACAGTACACTTTTTGGTTCTTGACTATTGAAAGTACTTCCCAGTCCCCGTTGAGCATGCAGCTTCCGTGTGCTGTTGCTCCACAGTCTTCACAGGGGAACCCCCCTTTCACAGGTTTGGAGCACTCCCTGCAGGGCCTTTCCTGAACTTCGGAGTCAGTGGCGTAAGGGGCCATGCTTTCCCAGTCTTCAATGGAGTAGGGATTAGAAAACAACACACATGGCAAGCAAACCCAGTCTTCCCCGCATTTTTTGAGGGCAGAGTTGGAGGCTTGGCATAGAGAGCACAGCACCTCTTGGTTGGGTCCCCGGTCTAAGCACCTGTCGCAAAAGAACATTTGTGAAGCGTCGCTGGGCACTCCGTAGCAAGCCTTGTGGACTCCAAGCAAACAGCCTTTGCAGAAGTGTAATGGCGTGTTGTATTTTGGGTGGAGTGAACTGTTGGGTTCTTTCTTGTTGCAGACTTTGCATGCACACTGCTTAGAACTTACTTGTGACGGCACATCACTTTCTGAGAATAGACGGTCGGACATTCTTACTTAACTCAGAAAATTATTATATTTCCATTGCCTTAATTACTAAAAGTTTTTAAAGATCCAGAAACTCCTTTACATCCTCAATTTCGCGTATCCGGGCTTGCTCCATGGACCAGGCTTTAGCCATTCTGGCTAAGGCTTTGGAGTCTGTAGGAAAGGCTGGGTGAAACACTCTGGTGCTACAGCTTTCACAGTACTTTTCGAAAGGAGGAGTTCGCATGTACTCCTGGAGGCACTTCATGTGGTACCAGTGACCGCACACTATCATTTCGGGGTCTTCGCTGCTTAGGACTAATTCATGGCATCCCAAGCACTTTTCATAGGGAAGTCTTGAAAAGACTTGTTGTTTCCAAAACTTAAGTAAAACCAACAACGAAGGGTTCATTTCCGTAGAGACTTCTGAGTGTTCTGCGTAAAGTTCTTTTTCGTGGGCAATTTCTTTTTTGACGAGTCTTACATGTTGTCTGCGGGCAGCTTTTACTTGTGACTGTGCAGCAAGGTCTTGTTTGACTTTTATGAAGTCAAGGTCGTGCTTGATTCTTTCTCGGGTCATTTCGACAGGGCGTGCTTCAATGGTTTCTTCTTTTACAAAACACTTGTTGACTAAGTCTTGGGCTTTGTTTTTGCAGAGTTCCTGGACCTTTTTGGGGAGGTTGGAAGACTCTAGTTTCCAGTTAACTAGCGAACAGGGGTAGTTCTGAGGTACTTGGACTCTGATCTTGCCTTCCCAAGGACCTTCTTTTAAGTTCAGTGTGACTTTTCCTGTTTTTTCTTGGGGCAGCAGTTTGTCTTCTGGACCTAAGATCTTTTTTGCTTGAATTACTTCTTCGAAGCAAAAGAGTAGTTTGTTTTCTGTTAAAACTTTGTGTAAGTGCTCGTAGCAAGGCAGTATTTGGGGTTGGGGAGCTAGTTTGGAAGACACTTGCCCAGCAGAAGAGTTGAGTTTGTGTAGTAGTTTAGAAGAGAGTTTCTGTGTGGATACTTCAACACTTAGAGGAGACTCTGGGTAAGACTCAGGCAGCAAAAAGTAAATATGGGTAGATTCAACTCTAATGATCACTAAGGACTCAGAAACCCTTTCGTAAGGTATGTTTTTTTCTGAAAGGGCTTTTAGTTCTTCTTCCATTAATTATTAAACTTATGTTGCAATTAAGATAAATGGAAAGTTTCATGGCCTTCTTGGATTGCATAGAGTAAGTTCTTTTTGAGCATGTCGTAAGAAGAGTACTCAGGAAGCTTCAAGTAGTTTTGGCAAGTCATTACGCTGGGCAAGAAACTGTCTGGGCTGTCACTCGGGTCAGAAGGAACTTTTCTGACTACTGTTAGAGGAGGCTGGAGTGACTTAAACCCTCCAATAGGGAGTCTAGGGCACCCTGTGCAGAACTGCAAGAAGAGTCTTTTCTGCTGGGAGTCTAAACTTTGCATGAATTCAAGTAAGTGCAGGTAAGAACTTGAAGAGTAAGTAAAACCGTGGGCAGGCAGCACTGCTTCTTTAAGTTCAGAGAGTTGCCAGTTTTCGGTTCCTTTGCCACAAGTTAAAAACTCTATTTCTTCTAAGTAAAAAACTTCAAGGGCTTCTAGAGGTATGAGTTTTTCAAGGCCTTTTCTGAAAGCTTCGGCAGAGTAGGTCTGGGCAAGTGTGTACTCCACAACTAACTCAATGTACTCTTCTAAGTTGTCCAGGGTGACTTGAATGTTTTTGCCATTAGGCTTGAGTTCAATGTCGTAACCTGGAAGCAAAAAGTAAAGCTGGAGGTCCTCTACTTCTGCGCCTTTTAGTGTAACTTGCCTTAGGTGCTTTTCTCTCAAAATGCAGTCTTGCTGCTGTTCTATAATCCAGTTGCGTCGGTTGACTAGTTCTTGGAGTTCCAAAAGATGCTTGTGGAGTTGGGAGTCTACTTGTTTGAGGTCGTTCAAGTAGACTGGTTTCCTAAGCACTAGTTTCCAAAAAGTCTGTGACAAAGGCAAGTCTATGAGTTTGTCGTCGAAAAGAGCTTTGGCAACTAGCTTTCCTATAAACTCAAAGTGTTTACTGGCTTCACTGGGACTTAAGGACTGAATGGGTGCTGGAAACAGCCCTGAAGCTTCGCCAGTGTTTCTCCAAATGTCCAGTTTTCTGACTTCTTTGCCAATCAAAGTGTAGAACTCCAGAGTAGGTCCTGTTCCAGTGCCTTCTTCATCTGAAAAGTCAAACTCAAGAATTCCAAACTTCATCAAAGCAGTGTCTCCAAGTATTCTCATACCAGCTTCCAAAACCTTTTCTCTAGGGATCATTGCTTTTTGACGCAGCATCCTCACATTGAAGTTTCGGCCTTTGTTTGAAAACAAGTATAAAGCCCTTCCTCCGTTGAAACACAAACTTCTGAAAACCTCAAGTCGCACGTTAAAGTTGAACAGGAAAAAGGCAGTTCGAGGAAGAGTTCTGACCCACTCAGGAGCCATTCCTCCTACCATTGCCAGCAAGTCTGAAGTTTGCTTAGCTGCAAGAGCTGATAACTTTTCAGAAACAAAGTCAGACGCTTTAAGTGGGCTGAAACTAGTGTCGTTGTTGGGGTAGAAGCACTGGGAAGAAGCACTCAGTAACTGAGGAAGTTGGCTGTTTAAGATGCTTAAGAACTTCAAAAGCCTCATAGGGCCAAAGATGCTTTCTGACTCAGACAAGCTAAGTGAACTGGACTCTTGAATGATGTTACCTAGCATTGAGTAGCTCCTGTAAAGTACCTGAGAAGAGGAGTCTTCTGTTTGTTCTTTTGGCTTGAAGCAGAACCTAATGCTTAGGGTGTCAGAAGACTCAGTTAAGAACTTGTTCATGGCTTCGAACACAGTCATTCTTTTAGAGAGTTTGCCTTCGCCAAGGAAGAGTTCAAGTTCTAAGTGAGTAGTTGAAAGGGCACTGTTTTTTCTGTATGAAGTGATGGGCTGGAGTAGTTCATCTTCTTCTTTGTCGTCTTCTGACATAAGCTTCTCCATGATTTGCTGGCGTCTTTCTTCTAGTTCTTTTAAAGCTTGTTCGTTTCCGTCTGTTCTAATCCCCAGTTGACTGGGGTCTGTGCTCAAGAGTTGTTGGAGTCTAAGGTGCTGTTTAACTAAGTTGAGTTGTCCGTGGTTGATTCCTCTAGCTTCTGAGTTCGTTCTTTCAAAAGAGGACATAAGCAAGTCTAGGTTTTCTCGGGAGTTAATTCTTAACAAGGCATCGTAAATTATTTCAAAGGACTGGTACTGTTCAATAGCTATGCTGAAACTGCCTATGTCACTGAAGAGCTGGTGCTTTTCTTGGAGTTCTTTTTGGACTTCTCCAGAGTCAGCACAAGTGCTTGAGTCGTACTCAAACACCAAACGCACCCTGTTCGAAAGAGTCCTCATAGCTAAGTAGCTGTTAGGGATGTTACCAGGGGACTCGTACAACAGTATAGAGAACTGCTGGGTGTACCTAACCACTTTCGTGAGTAACTTTACAAAAGCACTTAGTAAGTTTTCGCTTCCTTTTGAGTTTTCCAAAAAAGTCGACAAAAAGGTATGGATCCTTGACAAGGCCAGTTTAGGGTTCTTTTGGAAACTACCAACAAGCCAGTCCCACAAAGACTCTACCACTTTAGAACTTACAATCTCGTGCAAAGTAAGCCCTTCTTCGTTGCTGATGAGTCTAGCTAGTCTTGAAACGTGGTTGCTTCCTTTGTTTTGCTTAAAGTCACTAGAAAGGGTTTTGAGTTGTTCAAGTAGCCCAGAAGCTTGGGGGTGCTTTTTGCTGCTTTGGAAAGCTTTGCTGGCCATTTGCAAGACTTCTTGGGACATTTCAGAAACTACGTTGTCTAAGTTGGGTTTTTCTTCTTCGCGGTTTCTGCGGCGTTTAATTTGTCTAAGTATTTCTTGTAGAAAAGGAGAGTTCCTAGGCACACCTGCTCTTTGCAGGATTCTTCTGATTTCGTTGTTTGAAGAGGCACCAACTAACTCGTCCATGAACTGGGAAGGAAAAGTTAGTTCTTTTATAAAAGCTTCGTTGGTGAGATTTTCTAACTTGCAAGTAACGCCTTCTCTTACGAGGTTGGTTGCTATGTGTTTAGGAATCTTTTCATAGAGTGAATTCACAATGGACAAGGCTGACTTCACAGCTTCTATGTCTTTGCAAGACAAAAGTTCTGATAAAAAGGTCGAAAAGTGCCCTGGAGTTGTGTAACTCACAACTAAGTCCCTTTCAGAGTGCTCAATTAGTTTTTCTAGGACTTTTAAAACAAGGTTGCGCAGTCCTTTGTTGACTACTTTTTCGTAGAGTGCTATTATTTTAGGAAACACCATTTCGCCAAGTGACCTTAAGAGTTCAGGCATCTCTTTGTAAATTTGGATTAATTCAGTGTCTAGTTCGCTTTGAGTGTTTTTGTTAGGGATCATGCTGTCTACTAACTGGAGTGCTTCTATGAACTTAGTGCTTTCAGATTTAGACTGTTCCAGACCTTCTTTGATCACACTGGTAGCCCCTAAGTTATGGAAACTAAGCACAATCTGTGGAGACATACTGCATAAACTACTAAGTATGTCCAAGATGCTTCCTTGGTTATGCGGCATGTTAGGAAGTAACTCAACCAAGTTCTGCAGTAGCCCGTTTTCAGCGACCATTTGAGCGTTTGCTTTGGCTCTTTCGAAGTCTCCAGTTGACAATCTAGTTAGTGACTCCACAAGTCCTCCGTAGAAGTTTAAAGCTAGTTCATTAGTGGGCAGGTACTCAACGCCTTTAAATTGCAGCAAGCTGCTTACTACTGGCAAGACTGGCAGTATGTACTGGATCACAAGGTCTTCAGAAGAAACTGACCGAGCTACTACTGTTGCAATGGTTAAAATGCGCTTTTGAGTGTTGGTGTCGAAAAAGTCTAGCAGGTTGACCAGTCCGGTAAAGGCACCTTCTTGAAGAATTGCTGTGGAGTTGTCATAAGAAAGCCTTTCAAGGGCTTTGATAGCGTGCTCGGCCATGTCTATGTACTCAAAGCTCATGAGTTTGGAGCAAATAGTCGGAACTCCTCCTGATGCAGCAACAATCCCAGCTGAGTTGGGGACTGAGTCCATTATGTGGTTCAGTGACATGATTGAGTACAAAGAAGTGTCGGGTAAAGCCCGATGCAAGGATTCAACTAGAGTTGCTACTACAGACTCTAAAGGGATGGAGCCAAAGGCTTCTTCGGGGGCTACAGCCAAGTGCATAGAAAACTGCATAGCTCCTTGCAAAACTTCCATTTCGTCAGGAGATTGCATTAGCTCCAGAAGTTTCTGGGCGTGTTCTGCCAGGTTTCCTGGTGCTAAGTTAAGATTACATTCTAGAGTTGAGAAATCACTTTGGATATAAGAACCCTCTTCAGGCGTTTCCATGTTTATTAGGTATAAAATGGCACTCCTTTCAAAAGCCCTAAGAAGTACTTTCTTCCAACCTTACACAAGAAAAGTAAGAGGCATTAAAATAATTAACCAAGTAGACGCTCCAGATTTCTCAGACGACAGTGACGAAGGAACCAGACAGGGCCCAGTCGGCACTCCAAGTGACCCACCTCCTCCAGGTATAAACTTTCAAGTGCCCAAGATTCCTGCTACTTACTTCTATGATATGGCAGGCTATGAAAGACCAAGGGTCCCCCAGCCCTCTTACGTCAAATACCCTTACAAGTCCCAAACATGGCACATCTTCAATGCAAGTGCACAGCCTTTAGGAAGAATGGCTTCCCGCATATCACAACTCCTCCAAGGAAAACACTCTCCTTTTTACTCACACTCAATCCACTCGCCTGAAGAATTTGCTGACTTCGTGGTGGTAGTCAACGGAAAGAGCCCAATGATCATGGGTGCGAAAGGTAAGGTGAAGGTTTACAGGTCCCACTCAGGGTACCCCGGAGGACTTAAAGAGCTAAGTGTCAGACACGTTATTCAGAGTTACCACTGGGACAGAGTAGTTAAGCAAGCAGTAAGTGGAATGCTGCCCAAAAATAACCTTCGAAGACACTACATGAACAGACTTAAGGTTTACCCGGACCTTTACCATGACCTAGACTTTATTCCTCAACTGCAGCTAAGAGATGGCCCAGACCCCAACGTTGATTTAGGCTTTAACGAACTAGAGAACTCCAACCACTCCAAAATCACATTTGCAAGTGACATCACCAAAATTCCTGAAAGGTTCAAACATCTCAAATACGAACCTGAACCCCTCGACGACCCTGAATACAACCCGCCTAACGTGCCTGAAAAACTCTCTAAAAAGCAAGAAAACAAACTCAGAGCTTACTACAGAAAACTTAGACGTCACAGAGTTTACAACCACGTCACTAAACAATACGAAATTTAAGTTTGAACTTTGTTTTTTAAAGCAGAAAAGGTACTTTCTTCCTGGCTCCACTCTAAAACCAGCTTTCTTCCGTACAAGTGTGTGTTTTGCAAAGACTCTTTGGCTTTAAGTGCGTCTTCACGACTTACAAAGTCAACAAACCCAAAACCTCTGTGTCCTCCAGAGTACTTTTGAGGAATCCTCACTGACTTGATCTCCCCAAAGTTGTAAAACAAGTCCCAAAGTTCTTCTTTAGTAGCTTCAAATGCTAAGTTCTTCACTGTAATTTTAGTGCGGTTGTCTGAGTCTTCTTGTGGTTCTTCACGTGGCCTTTTGCTAGGAGTGATGACAGCTGTTTTGGCCTCAGATACCTTTAAAGCGTGTCCGTCAAGTATTGAGTTGTTTAGGTTCCTCAAAGCTTTGCTAGCTGCTTTTTCAGTTTGGTAGTCCACAAAGCCATAACCACAAGGCATTCCTTTGTTTTTCACGATTTTAACTGCTTTAACACTGCCTGCTTGCTCCATATGGACTTTTAAAGCTTCTTCTTGGGTTTCGAAGTTTAAGTTCTTAACAAACAAAGTGCTGGTTTGTGTTTTGGTTTGAACTTCAGGGAGTTCGTAGCTTTTTTCAAATGTGTTAAGTGGAGCCCACTCTAAGTAAAGCGGGGCTCCTCTGATCTGCGCGTAAGCTAGTCTGTCCATGGCGTTTTTGGCATGGCCTTCTTCTAAGTACTCAACTATAGCAATGGTGTGTGAAGGAGGCATGCACACCCTCCCTAAGCCTCCGTACCTTCCAAAAACTTCTTGAACGTCTGAAACTGATACTTTGGGTGGCAAGTTCTTAGCAATCAAAACACTGTTGCTTCTCAAAGCACTGCTGCGGTCTCCTTGGAAAGCTGAGGCGTTGATTCCTTGGGCAGTCATCCACTTGCGCACTTCTTCTAAAACTTGGGTTTCAGCCATTGCCATCTTCACAGCTAAGTCTTCGTTTTCAGTATCCACAAATTCGCCTTTGCTTAAGTGTTGCTTGCTGGCAGCAGCAGCGGCTACTGTGTCTTGGTTTAGAAAAAGAGTGTTCCAGTTAGAAGGATCTTTTGCTAGTTCTTTCAAGCGAATGCTCAAAGCTTTTTTGTAAGAACTGGTTCCTTTGGGTTCGATTATAGGAGTGGGTCTTTTTTTAGCCTGGATAATATGAAGCAGTCTGCCTTTAAACACACTTCTGTCTAGCTTTTCAAAAGCTTCTACAGCAGACTCGGTTGCTTGGAACTTTACGTAAGCAAATCCCTTGGGTCGGTGCTTTTGGGAGTCAAAAGGTAGTGAAATCTCTTCAATGGCTCCAAAGGGCAGAAAAAGCTCTTCAATGTCTTCTCGAGTTACTGTGTAAGGAAGGTTCCTTAGAAAAAGCCTACTGGGGTCACAGTCTTCTGGGTCAGGAGGCGCAGAGGTGGTTCTAGAGTTTTTAGAATCTTCAGGAGTTTTTGAGTTCCAAGGCTTGATACTGGGGTCTCCTTGAGGCTTAGCAACTTCTACTTGGATTTTGGATGTTTTTAAGTAGTTTTTGTCGAAGTACTTAACAAGCTCCTCTTCTAAGTTCTTTTCACTGAAGCCCACAAATGCCACTCCTCTGGGTTTTCCGTCTTTGTTTTTTAGAAGTTTGATGTCTGTGACTTCGCCTTTTACTTCAAAGTGGTTGCGGATTTGATCTTCGGAAATGCTTTTTGGAAGGTTTTTGACAATAATCCGAGACATAATAAATGTCACAGTTTGGCAACTTTGAGTGGCTTAATGCAGATGAAGCAAACCTAGAAGTAGATGAAATGGTAACTTCCACTTAGAACGAAGACCAAGTAGGTTTTGTCAATTCTGAAGAAGACGACAAGTCAGAGATATTTAAGTCTGTGATGCTGTCTAGTCTCCGACTCAAAACAGCTGAAATCAAGAAAATAGCAACATCCATGAACGCCCTTTACGCAGTAACCAGTGACCAACAAGCCCTTAGGTGGGACTATGAAGAAGAAACTACTATCAGAGAACCCAAACAAAGGAACATGGTTGAACTAGTGCTTCCAGCTAGCAACTCGCAAGTAGAAGACATTTTCTGCGACGCAACTGGTTGGCACTGCTTGATTTCTATCAGCAGAGGAGACACTCACTACTGCCACCTTTCAGCCACACGGGCACTGTTCATCAGTAAACTCCACAACTACAAAATAGAAAGTGTAGCTTGGAGCGGCCACACTGAGTACTTAAGAACCAAAGAAATCCTTTTGGGAACCGACAGAGGAGCAATCTTCCTTATGAACCTTGAATACGAGCCAGACAGAAACGAAGTCAAGCAACCAGTATTCAGCAGAGTCCTTGACCTCGCCAGCTCAGAACCTATTCACGGGATTCTCTACGAAATGTTTCCAGGAGTGCCTACTAAGTACAGTGTGATGGTGGCCACTCCTAGGTTCCTTTACCAGTTCATAGGTGACGCCAACGAGCAAAGAGAACCTGAATTTCAAAGACTTTTTGAAAAATACAGAACCAACCCTGCTTTGATGCAGGCTTGCCAGCATGAAGTAGGCGGAAGCAGTATTAGGCGCTCCCAGTTGCAGTTTTACTACAAAAGAGGAAGGGCTGAAAGCTTTGTCTGGATGTCAGGAGCAGGACTTATGTACGGCAAGTTTGCTAGGCACGCAGGAGAAGAACTCTTTGTAAGAGAAATGAAAACTATGCCTTACCCAGACAGAGGCAACGAAAAGGTGTTGGGCATAGGAATGACAGCTTACCACGTTTACTTTTTGTATTCTGACTGTTTAATGGTGCTTTCTAAGTTGAACCAACAAGTAATTCACTCAATTGAGTATGAAAGCCGTCCAGGTTACTCGATGCAAGGAATATTGTTTGACCCCCAGACTCACTCTTTCTTTGCTTGGTCCAACAGGTTCATTTACCAGATTTTAGTTAACAACGAAGACAGGGACGTGTGGAAGTACTTAATTGAGCAAGGAAGGTACGAAGAAGCCATTAAGTTCTGCGAAGAAAACAACTCAGAGTTCCTGCACAAAGTCAAAGGACTCTACGCAGACAACCTGTATAACAGCAGAAAGTACTACTTAGCTGCTGACTTCTACGCCCAAAGTGACAGGAGCTTTGAAGAAGTAACTCTCAAACTAATTTCGGACAAAATTGCTCTGCAAAGGTTTTTAGAAATGAAACTCCAAACTTTTCCTTCTGAAATGAAAGCCCAAAGAACTTTGCTATGCACTTGGTTAGTAGAAATCCACCTGCACAACATCAACACAATCTTTATGAAAGACGACGAAGAAAGCCATAAACAAGCCAGAGACGACTTCAGAACTTTTTTAAGTATACACCAGAACGACCTAGATGCCATGACTACTTACAACCTTCTTCAGAGCCACGGAAGAATTGAAGATTGGGTTTACTTTGCTGAACTCAAAGGCAACTTTGAAATGGTGATGCTGCACAACATCAACCAACAAGACTTTAAAAAAGCACTGTCTAAACTCGAGCACGTAGACCCTTCTTCCAAAGAGAACCTTTTGTACAGGTACGCTCCAGTGTTTATGAAGCATGAACCCAAAAAAACTGTGGACTTACTCATTGACACTGCTAAACAAAGAGGCCAAGCCTTTGACACCAAAAAGTTGCTGCCTGGGCTTATGAACATTCCTAAAGACAAAAGAGAACAGGCAATTAGGTTCGAGCAGTTCTGCATCAACGAACTTGATGTCAGAGACAAAGCCCTCCACAACTTGTTGCTTTTCCACTTAGCAGACAGCAATGAAAACGCCTTACTTAAGTACTTAAGCGAGCAAGGACAACAACCCCAAGTAGACTTTGACACTGAGTACGCTCTGTCAGTTTGCAAGCAAATTGGAAAAGCTGAACCTTTGATATACTTGTACTCCTTAATGCAAATGCACTCTGAAGCAGTAACACTTGCTTTAGAAAAGAACCGAATTGAGCTTGCCAAAGAAAACGCACAGAAACCCCAGCGCACTGACGAAGAACTTTCCAGGAAGCTTTGGCTGCAAATAGCAAGTCACTTACTACAGAACGGAAAAATCAAGCAAGCTTTGGACGTGATGCATGAGTCAAGACTCATCAAAATGGAAGAGTTGCTTCCGTACTTTGATGAGCAAGGCGACATAACTGACTTCAAAGAAGACATCTGTGAAGCCTTGGACGGCTACAGAGACGAAATTGAAAAACTCCAAGAAGAAATGGAAGAGTCAAGACACTCTGCACAGCAACTCAAAAGCGAACTCCAAGAAGTAAAGCAGCGGTTCATCGAAATGGAAGGAAGACAAGGCTGCGAAATATGCTCCAAACCTGTGTTGAAACGGCCCTTTTTAGTTTACCCTTGTGGTCACGCTTACCACAGAGACTGCTTAGTTGAAACCTTAGTGACTGTGCTCAGCCGAAAAGATTACATCAAAGCTAACAAGTTCAAAGAAATCCTCAACAAAATTAACGAGGGCGAAAACAGAGCTTCAGTTTCACAAAGACCCAGTCGCTTCAAAAAGGTCGAAGAAAAACCCCAAGTTGACATTCCGAAGTTGTACGAGCAACTGGATTCTATGCTCTCGCCTCAGTGTTACCTGTGTGGTTACTTGTTTATAGAAAGCATTAGAGACGACATGATGGGCGACTTTGAAGAGATGGAAACTTGGGAAATATCTTAATGGTAACATTTAGTGAATGTTGAGTTCGCTCAAGGCTTCTTGAGGAGTCTGTGCTCTTGAAACATATGAAAGGTTAAGTGGGGAGATTGACCTGGGTACTTGTTGAGAGAGTCTGTTTTTAGTGACAGACTTAGGCCTTGGAGCCTTTTCTCCTTCTAAAACCAACTTAGTTTTAGCTTGGAGTAGTTTGTCTATGAGTCCTTTTATTTCAGTTTTAAGGCCAACTTCAGGTTCGTTTTCTTTGACTTCTTTGAGTCTTTCTAGTTCGTTTTGGAGTTTGTTTTTTTGAACTCTTAAGTTTTCGTTTCTTTGTTTGAGTTCTTTGATTTCTGTAGCTTTGGCTTTAAGTGCAACTTGGAGGTAGTTACTTGAGTCTCTTCGCGCAGTAGACTTAACTTCACTTTCGTCTAGCAAACTTCCGCGGTTTTTAAGTTGGTCTTGTAAATCTTGGATTTTGACTTCAGAGTCTTCGAGTTCTTGGATCTTAGAAGCTTGTTGGCGGACCTTGCTCTGGAGTGACCTGACTTGTTGGCGGAGTGCTTCGTTTTCTTTTCCAAAGAGTGACTTGAGTTCTATGATGGCTGCTTCGGATTCTTGTTTGATGCGGTTGCATTCCTTTTTGTTTTCTTCTTTTTGAACTAAGAGTTCTCTTTTGGTCTGACGCAGTTTGATGTGGAACTGGTACTGAGCTACGCTTTGGGCGTGGCGGGAAGTTTCTTCTTGGCTTTGCAAGTTGTTGCGGATGGATTCATTTTCTGCTTTCAACTTTTGAATTTCGTTGATGAGTTCGTACTTGTTGGAGTCGGACTTGGCAGTTATTTCTCTTAGGTCCATTTTGAGTTCTTGGTTTTCTGTTTCGTACTGGTCGATTTTTCGCTGTTTTTGGTTAAGTAGGTCTTTGAGGTGCTTGATTTCTTCAGAGGAGTCTTCAGAGTACATCGCTTCCATAAGTGAGTCGTTTAGGTGTTTGAGGTTCTGTTCTCTTTTTTTGCTTTCTTCAAGTTCTGACTCCAAAAACTCGATTTTTTGCTGCAAAATTGCTTCTTGCAAAGACATTTTAAACTTATACTGCCGCTACTTAAGTTAGTTACTGCCTAGCTTGGAGGTCTCTTTGGATTTTAAGGACTTTTTCTTGCTTTTCTTTGGCTTTTTTGACGAAGTCTTCTCTGAGTTTGTTAAGACGGGTGATTTCTTTGTTGATGAACTCTAGTCTGGTGTCTACGTTGCCTTTGGCTTCAGAAATGGCTTGTGGTATCAAAGCTGGACCTATTAGCTTGAAGACATTTGTTTCTTGGTCTTCTATTAACTCAAACTCAGTTTTCACCATTTCGTTTTCGTGTTTTTTGAGGATGTAGTCTTGCTGGGAACTCTCGATCTTAGAAAGTTCTTTTTGGAGCTTCCTGAGTTCAGTGATTTCTCTTTCGTACTCTTCTGCCATTATTATATTTAGACCTATTAATCTTCTTGCTCTGTTTGAGCTTTAAAGAGACACACTGGACAAGCTTCGTTTTCTAAGTAAGCGAAGTCGTACTCGTCTTGCAAAAAGAAGTGCCCGCAGTTCTCGCACATCGCAATGTCCACGTCTGGAATCATAAGTCGGAAGTACCTTTTGGGATATGAAGGACAATGCTTCGTCAAGTCGAGGATAAACACTTCTTGTGGAGGAATTGCTCCTAAGGTAGCTTCGTCAAGTACCACTGGGTGGTATTCTTCTTGGGTCATTTGGAGTTCTGCCCACTCCATAACTTTTTCTACGAAGATGTCTTCTTGTTGGTAAGCTTCGACGTTCAAGGTGTCTTCCCACCCGCTTTCTTGTCTGCGCTTGGTAGTTTTAGCTCCTGTTTCAGACCTAAGTAACTGAGCAGCCTTGGCTGAACTAATGCCTTCAGCAGGTTCGAACTCTACAAGCGGTAGTGAAGTAAAGGACAAAAAGGACCTTATGAAGGGGTGTTTGCAAGCCATGCACTGGTCTCCTGCTGAGTTAAGTGGGGAGTTGGAGTTCATGCAGCGGTAGCACACTGTGAAGAGTTCTTCTTTGTCCTGGTAAGGTTTGGCCCTTACGGTCAGGGCTGCGAGGTCCACTTCTTCTTGCCACTCGTAAGGCACTTTGAGAGCTTCTAGTTTTTCATAAGCAGTTTTGGCCGTTTTATAAGACCCTAGGCGTGCAGCAATTCTTCCCAGTGACCAGTACACGTAGAGTTTGTTGATTCCCTTGTAAGTAGTGTAGGTCATGTTGTTGAGTAAGAACCTTGCAGAGTTAAAAATAGTTTCTTCATAGTTAGGAGAAGGCATTAAGAAGGGCGACTCTGCGTACTTGTGAATTAAGGAGTAAGCCACGTATATTTCACTGGTCTTTCGGTAGTCTTCAAAAACAGTGAAGTGGTAAGCGTCCTCTTGGCTAGGGTTCAAGCAGTCTTTAATGAGTGACAGGTGCTCTAAGCACAACTGCCAGTAGTAACGCGAAGCTTCTCCATACTGCCTTTTGTCTATTGAGTTGTCAATTAGTCGGTTGAGGAGTTTAAATCCTACTTCAATTTGGTCGGCTTTTTTAAAAGCATCTCGAGCCTGTTCGAACTTGTCGTTGGAAATCAGCCACTGGGCATAGGGCAGGTAAAGCTGGGGCTTTAACTCGGGGTTTTGTTTGGCAAGTCTAAAAGCTTCTTCCCACTTGCCTAACTCTACATGGAGCTTCAGCAAGGACTTTATGTCGCCTAACTTAAGATAAGCTTCTTTTGCGTAAGCGTGGTGGCCTCTGTTTCTGAACAAGTTAGCGCAGATTTGGATGGCTTCTGAGTTCTCGGCTTTTGATAGTTGTCTGCAAACTTCTATTAACCAGTTCAAGTCGTTGTGAGAGCCTATGATTTGCACAGCTTTTTTAAACTCGCCTACACTCAAAAACAGTTTGGCCGAAACTTGCCAGTCACTTTGCTCAGCGTCAGCAGCTTGCTCCAGTAGTAGTTTTTGCTGGCCTTCTTTGTCAAGTTGTTTAACGTACTTTTGGGCTTTTTCCCACTGTTTAAGGACCTTAAACATGTCAACAGCTCTTCGGACGTTTCCGCCTTTGGCGTAAAGAGCTGCAGCTTCGTCGTACTTGCCTTGGTAAGCAGCTATTTCGCCCATTTTGATGTTTTCGTTGTAGCCGGGAGTCTTCCTCTCGTGCTCAATCTTACTAATGAGTTCCAGGAACCGGATGTCTTGGAGTTTCATAAAAGCTTTTCGCGCAAGTTCGAACTTCTCTGCTTGGATGCACTCAATTGCAAAGTTGCGCCAGTCTTGGTCAGTAACGCCTAAACAAGCTATTTCATATGCGTTTTCGAACTCTTTGTTTTCTAGGTACTTGTACATAGGTGCGCTCTGAGGCACGTCAACAGTGTTCATAGTGATGTAATTTAAGGAGTAGATTTTAGAACCTCGGAAGCCCACTACGAACCCAAGCATGTTTTGAGAAATAGCTGGGAACTGCCCAGTCTTAATGGACAAAGATCCGTTTCCTGAGTAAGCTAGCAAGTCTTCCATTTCTGAGTTCCAAGCTACTGCGCCAGCTCCGTTGTCCTGAAAAGTTACTTTTGCTTTTTTGATGTCGTAAACCAAAATATTCTGGTTGTCGTCAACGATTGCAAGTTGGTTTTTTGAAGCTGAAAGGTCCAAGCACCTAATGGGCACTGTGTGCTTGTACAGTGAAACTGGAAAAGGGTTGTCTACGAAGAGCTTCAAGACATTGCCGTTTTTGAGTCCTACCAAAACTAGTTCCCTTCCAGGAGGGCCTCCCATTACCTTTATGTACCTAATAACTGCTTCCATGTGCCACTCTCGGTCAAGTTCTCCAGACAAGTTGTAGAGTTGGATTTTGGACTCGTAACAAATTAAAACGTGCTTGTAAGCCATGACTAGCAAAGTGCAGTCAAAGGCTTTGTTGATCTTTTTAAAAGACTTGTACTTCATGTCCAGTTCGTCTTCAGGCACCACAGCGTAGATCACCACTCTTTCAGGAAGCTGGACTGCTAGTCTGTCTTTGTACACAGAAATCTTTTTAACTAAGTCCCTGCACTTGATTCTAACTTTTTGTTCAGAAACTAAGTGCTGGATGATCACGTCAGTCATAAGTTCTCTGTGAGCGTAACGTTCTTTGTAGAGTCCGTGCACTATGTTAAAAGAAAGCTGGTACATACTTATAGTGCCTTCGTTCGATCCCACTGCTACACAGTTGTGCTTAGGCCTTACTTTGCAGCTCCAGAACCAGTCTTTGCCTTCCCCAATCACTCCTAGCTTAACTCCGTCTTTAGTCCAAAGCGTCACTTTTTTGTCAGACCCGCCTATCACTAAGAACTCTCCGTTTCCAAAGAAGTTCATACAACAGGGGTCGAAACCTAGTTCTTTTTCCACACCTATCTGCTTGCCTTGGCCGTCCCAAAAAGACAAGGTTTCGTCCCAACAGCCAACTGCTAGTCTGCAAGAAGAGTCTTCAGTTTTCACAGGGTTCCACTCTAAGCACCACACTGGACTTGACTTAGAAAACTCACTAAGGGACTTTCCTTGCTTGTCTTTAAGAAGCACTTTTCCGCTGAACAAGCCAATAGCCAGTATGAGCCCGTCTGGAGACCAGGAAGCGGCTAAGCCTTTGCTTTCAAGCTGGATTTTTTCTACCTTCTTTTGTTCTTGTTCCCAAATAGTGAAGTCCCCTACAGACACACTTGCCAGTTCGTGGGTTACAGGGTTGAACGCCAAAGCTTGCACAGAGGTGTTGTGGTTGTACTTAAGGACTCCTTCTGCTTTTGAGTTCCAAATGATCACGTTCCTGTCTGCCCCGCCTGAAGCAAAAAACTTTCCGTCTTTGGAATAGGCTACCACGTACACGTTCTTCCCAGGGTCGTGGGCGCGTAAGGACTGGACCAGCTCGCCTCCTTCGGCTTCGTAAATAAAGATCCTGTCTCCTATAGCCATGAGCAGTTCTGACCCGTCAGGTTTAAAAGCTACTGACCAGATGATGTTTTGGACCTCTTGGTTTTCTGGAGGTGGCTAAGTAAAACTTACGATGTTTTCGCTCCATGACACTTGGCTTCTCATATTTGAATTATTTAAATAAGCTAAGTATCGGTTTTCGCTTGCTTGGCTTGCTTGAGTTTGTGTTTTTGCAGATGAGACCGAACCTGCACTTTGCTGCGTGTGCCTATATAAGAAGCTATTGCGTCAAGGTTCTTTTCTCCGTGGAGTTCTAAAGCTTCTAAGAACTTATGGTGTTCTTCAGGCTTCCACCTGCACTCTGCCCGGGACTTTTTGGGAGGCGCGGGTGTTTTTTTGTGTGCAGCTTCAACCATTAAGTGGAAGTACTCACTAGCTACAGCTTCTTGCAACCGACTCATTCTGCTTACTCTTTGCTGATCTCTGAGTGACAGAGGAATGTAGTTATTAAATAGTAAGTCAGGAGTGTCTGGTTGTGAGTCCCCAATTTTGCACAGACACAGTAAGTTATTGTATACTTTTGAGAAGTTTTTAATGCTGGACTGCAGAGGCAAGGAGTTCTGGGAAGCTGCAAGGCTCATAAGTAACTCCTGGTTTTCTTTTAGAGTGTTTTCTATTTGGGTAAACTCCATTTTGTAGGGGGTTTAAAATGAGTGTTCTGCAAAGTTTCTGCAGAGTGAAGCTGTTTTACTTGAATGAGATTTACTCACTAGGTTATGCTCCTAGGACGTTTGAGGACTTAGTAAGTGCAGTTAAAAATACTATCAAGGGACTGGTGTCTAAGTTTCAGGTCAAGTTTAGAGACCAAGAAGGCGAAGACTTGTTAATAACTACTTCTGAAGCACTTAAAGAAGCTTACCAGGGAGTAGAAGTTTTAAAGCTTTGGATAACTGCTTCACAGGACTCCCATCCCAATTACCAGCCTCTACAGACTGAGTTTACTTTGCCTTTTCAAAAAGCTTGGGAGTGCCTAAGACCAGTTTTCAGCATAGTTGTGGAAGGAATTTGCAGAGGAGTGGGTATCCTGATTAACATGAGAATAGGCTTAACCACTTCCAAAGTAATCTCTTCTCACGAAGAAGCCCTTCAAGCCTTTTTGTTTTTTGAAGACTCTTCTTCCCCACTCCACATAAGTTCTTTTTTTGTGATAAGTGAGCCTTTGGTGTTTTTTAGTTTGAACTCTACTTACTCCATTGCTGAAGTAACTGAAGTTTTTGTAGACCCAACCACTCAAATCGAGTCCCAAGGAGTCACTTTAGACAAGCCCAGGAACTCAGAAGTACTCAGTAGAGTTAAGTGGGTCACTTTAAAAGAAGCCCTGGCTGGAAGGATTGTGTACGAAACGCATCAAGTGTGTGGACTGGCAGGCAGTCCTGTTTACAGTTGTGACTGGAAGTTTTTAGGCATTCAACTTAGTCATTTGAGCACAACTAACGAAGCTCTTAGTTCTGCAGAGGTGCTTAACTCACTCAAGCTGCTTCCTTACAGTCCTAAAGTGGTCAAGTTAATNCAGTTCATAGAACCNATTGATAACTACCAAGCTGCTTACCAAGAAACTCTTTTAAGCACTCCTTCTCCAGAACCCAACCGAGTTTATGGAGTTACTTCAGAGCGCAACTACTTGCAGTGGTTTAACTACAAAACCTCTGAGTTCTCAAAGCAAAGACTCAAAGAAAAACTTGGCGAGGGAAGTTCTGTTTGTGTGCTACCAAACGGAGTACTGCTTACAGGCGGAAAGACTTCGCTCAGAAAGGCTTGGCTGGGGTTTTTCCAAGGCGAAATAACTTGGTTTGAACTAGAAATGCCCCAAGCACACCAGTTCCACTGTTCAGTCTACTTCGAAGGCAAGGTACTGTTGATAGGGGGCAAGAATTCTGCAAGGCCAATTAGGTTTGTTGAGAGTTTTGACTATTACTCCCAAACTTGGGAAAGCTTAGCTCCTTTGCGAGTAGAAAGAGCTTGTCCAGCTGTTTGTGAGCACTTAGGCAAAGTTTATGTGTTTGGGGGAAGGAGTTACACAGAAGACCTCGATACTATTGAAGTGCTTGAAGGAAAAAGGTGGAAGTTGTTTAGTTCCAAACTGCCATTTAGGCTATTTGGAGCACAGGTACTGTTTTTGAGAGAAAGTGAGTTTTTGGTTTTAGGCGGAAAGAGCCACAACACTAAGTTCAACCAGAAAATAGTTAGTGTTGACTTCACGAAAGAAGAGTTTGAAGTGCTTAGCTCAGAGCACAGAATAGGCATGTGCAGTGGTTTAGTTCCTTGTTACTCTTTAGAAGCTGTTTACTTTTTTAACAACGAAGGCAGCCTTATAAAGTTCTGCAGACAAACCAAAAAAGTATTTAGAGTCACCAAAAGTCCTTTTTGTAATTTTGAATAATAAATGAGTTCTATTTTAGGCAGTGAAGAAGAAGTCTCAGGAATTGTTGGGCCTTTTGAATTCAGCAACAAACTAGCCCACTTAGAGAAGTTGCGCAGAGAAGTTTCAGACGCCATTGACAAAGGAGTCCAGTCAAATTCAAAGTTCAAGTCTATACTAGAAGGCAACCAAACTCAATTTAAAAGCTTTTTTTCTGAAGATGAAGCATACACAGAAGAGGTTTTACAAGAAGTTCCAAAAGAACCTTTGGAGGAGTCCCTAAGTGAGCCCATAGAAGTTCCTACCACAGTTGACCAAAAACCCAAACTTAAAAAAATAGTAGTCAAGCCCAAACCCACTAAGCCTGCAAAAAACTTCATCAAAGAAAATATTAAGTCGCTCAAAAAGAAACCCCCAGAGCCTCCAGAACCTCAACCACCCAAATCCTTCCAAGCTCCTAAACCCTCCAAAGCCCCTCCTAAACAAGTTAGTGAATCCAAAATTACTGCCTCTGAAAAAATTAACATACCTGCCAAAACATTCCAGATTAAAAACGAAAAGCTGCTGTCCTTAGTTTTCAAGCAGTTTGCAGACTATGTATTTGTGCAGTGGGAAGAAGCAGCAGACCTTTTGATAGACGAACTGTTGTGTGAGCAAGTAGAGTACTTCAACGCCTGGGAAGAGGAACCCCAGGACTCTTCAGAAGAACTCTACAGCTGTATACAAGAAGTACTGCTTGACGAAGACCGTCTGTACCAAAAGTACATGGCTTAATATCCGTTTTAACTTAAATGGAAAAAGAACCTTGGGAAATACAGCACGAGAAGTCCTTTATAGTGGGGTACTTTTTTACGATAAACATGATAGTGGGATCAGGTGTTTTAGGAATTCCTTGGGCTTGGCAACAGGCTGGCTGGGCTTTTGGGTTAGTATCCCAAGGGGCTTCGATTGCTTACTTTGTGTTTTTGTCAGTGTACACTTTCCAAGTCATGTCCCGGATAGAGCTTTTGCAAAGGTTACTGAGTTCAGGGTACTCATTTGCTCCAGTTGGTTTTAGTGACTTGTTTGGGAAGTTAAACAGAGAAGACTTTGTTGAAAAAACACAAGAAACAGAGAGCGCACTTGTAACTGAGGAGTTCTTTCCTAGAGTCCCTACAGTGAGAGTGGACTTTGTTGAAATGGTAGGACTAGTGTTTGGAAGAAAAGCCCAGTACGGAGTGTTGGTGGTGTTTTGTTTGGAAAAGCTGATACTGATGTCTGGGTATTCAATCATATTTTCTTCCTCGTGTGCAGCACTCATTCCAATAGGGACTTTTGAAACTTGCAACGTATACGAAGACAATGAATTTGGTGGCTCTTGCAGGTTGAAAGTGTGGTTTTACTTGCTGGTGTTTGGAGTAGTGGTCGTGTACTTAAGCATCAAAGGAATTGCCGAACAGGTTTGGTGGCAGGGGTCTACTTGTGCAGCGCGGTTTTTAGTGATAACTATTCTTATAGTGACTTCTTTAGTTGCTATTTTCAGTGACACAAAAATCTCAGACAACGAAGAAATAGACCACTCTCCTCCTGTGTTTGAAGTGTCGCAGTTAGGCATTATAGTTTCAGTTACTTTGGTTGCTTTTAGTTTCCAGTACGGAATTCCTAACATATGCGAAGCGCTTAAAGACAAAGAAAAAGACATTCCTAGAGTGAGTTTATGGGCAATTGGAACAGTTTCTGTGCTCTACACCTTGCTAGGCTTGATAGTTCCTTTTGCTGTGGAGAACATTGACCCCATGGTTACTATTGACTGGGAAAACTACTCTGGAGGCAACAGTGAAAGGAGTTGGTGGGCTTACGGAGTAGCTTCGTTTGTGTTGATTTTTCCAGCTATAGACATTACTTCTATTTTTCCGATTCTTTCAATTATTTTGACAGACAACCTTATTTCAGTGAACTACGGACAGTTGAGTAAAAACAAGTTGACTAGAGTAAGCTTTACTTAGAAAGTGTTCTACAGTTACCGAGTAGGAGGATGCTTGATTCCTTTGTTAGTAGCTGTTTTTGTGTATGACTTAGGTGTCATTCTGGAACTGGCAGGAATGCTTGTGTTTCTGTTGTTAGGAATGTTGATCCTTTTGCATGTTGCTACTAAAAGATTGTTTCCAGAAAAAGGTCCTTTTGACTACAAAGGGTTCAATTCGGTGTTGCTTGCATGGGTTCTTTTAGGGTTATCTGTAGCTTTCTTTTTCATATCAGGAACTTTTATTGTCTTAAGCTTAAATTAATTATGAAGAGCTTTATTCACTCCAAAAACGGACTTGGTTGTGTGATTGAACTGGATTTAGCTAGTAACACAGCAAGTCTAGTTTACAATGAAGGAAACCTAGTTATAAAAGAAGTTGAAGTCTTAGGCAGTGATTTAAACCCCTACTGCAACTTTGAAGTAGTCAAGCACAAAGGCAACTATAAGTTAGTAAGCAATAGACTTCTAGGAGGAGGCGGAAAAGGCTCTAAAGTACAGTACGAGAAGGAAGAAGAAGTTTCGAAAATAATCAGCAATGAAGAGTCAAAAGTTTCAGTAAGTCTCAACCAAACAGCGCAAAAGGCCTCTTTGGTACTGAGTAAAGATTCCCAAATAGAAGAAAAAGCCCAATGCTACGCTAGCAAAATACTTAGTGGAATCCAGGACCTTTCTAAGGTTAGGGTCAGAGCCCTAGAAAAGATCAACCCTTTGTTTTTAGAACGTCCATCTACTGTTGCTAAGTTGTTACTGGAGTGCTTAGTCAAACCTGAAACCTGGAGTGACTCCAGTCTGTTCAGACTCAGACACAGACTAGCCACTCTGAGCAAAAGGTACTTAGTCTATGAAATCTTTAGTTGCTTTAACACTTACGAGTCCTCTATAAGCCCAAGTCTTGCTTCTAAACTAAACCAACTCGCCCAGGACTCACTTGAAAACGCCTATGAAAAAGATGAAAGTGGTTCTATAGCAGAGCTAGAAACTATACAAAGCTTTTTAAACACAACAGAAGAGTGTGAGTGGTGGAATGACCTTAAAGAAGTTTACAAAGTTCTGGTTTTAGTAAGCAAAAACGAAAACCCTAACTTCTTCAAAAGGTCTTTAGAAGACATTAAAGTTAACTACGGAATGAGTGAGTTTAAAGACTTAGTTTCACACATAGTGATTGACTCAGTTTACTTCCTCAGCAAAGAAACAAAAGCTACTGTGCTCAGAGGCATGCTTTCAAGGGGGGTCTACGAAGACTGGAAAGAACTGTACTGTGTTTTGTCTTGTTTGGAATACCAGTTCCTCACTAAAGCTTTGAAACCTAAACACTTAAATGTGTCTTTTGAGTCTGAAAGAGTACTTAGACTCAAAGAAGTCCGAAGAAGTGGCTCTTATGTGCCTTTGGAGAGTCCAAACGAGTTCCAAGTAATTGAAAAGTTGAACCAACTAGTGGACTTTGCAGAATTTGACCCAGAAAGTAACTCTAGAATCAGTTATAAAGCAATGAGCATACTTGCTGTCCTCAAACAAGACGACTTAATTCAAAACTTACCAAACAAGCCTTCTAAAAAGTTCCTTAAACTCCTTAACTTTAACTCCACACAAGACTTTATCACTAACTTCAAAACTCAAAACACTAAGTTTTACAAAAGGCAAGTCAAGCAACTCAGAACCACTCTTAAAAACCAAAAGGCAGCTTTGATAAAAGCAAAAGAAGGTTGTGGAAAAACTTCCTTTTGGTCAGAGTACATTGATAAGTACAAAAGCTACTACAACCTTGTATGGGTAGTTCAGGCTGGCTCTTACAGCAGCATTGTCCAGAGCTTTTTAAAACTGACTTACAAACTAGAAGTACCCCAAACTGACTTAAAAGAAGCTGTTAAGTACTACCTCTACAAAAGAGAAAACACGCTTTTGGTTTTTGAAAACGCTCTCAACTACCAAATTATCAGTAGTTGGTTCCCGGTTAACTCACACATAATAGTTACTTCTAGCGAAGACTTTCCTTTGGAAAGCTTTGAACTGAGACCTTTAACTAGTGACTCTGCACTTAAGTACTTAGTAGAACAGACTGATAGAATAGACGAAACTGACTCTTTGAAACAACTAGCACAAGTGACTATGCGAGTTCCGCTTTTGTTGTCTTACTCTGTTAACTTTTTACGGATTAAAAAAGATTTAACTGTGTCTGACTTCATGGACAGTCTGCAGGCTTTCCAAAGAAAGTACAAGTGCAAAGAACCCCAAACAGCTTTTGTTGCCTACACCCTAAACGAAGTGCACTCTGAAAGCCAGTCAGCCCTTGTCACCCTTAAATACTTTAGCCACTTTAACACTGCAAGCATCTCCAGAAAGTTTCTAGAGGAGTTCTTTTCAGACACTAAAAGCTTGAAAAAGGACCTGAAGGTCCTCAGGAAGTGGAAAATAGTTGAAACCCACTCTGAAGGTCTGCGGTCTTCGCTCGTGAAAGTACTTGAAGACTTTCCAAAGGATCTAGATGCCCTGAGTGAATTTTGGTCCAAAAGGCCTCAAAAAAGTTTTAGGAAAAAGTACATCCACCACCTTGAAGCCTTTCTCAAGCTTAAAGAAGTCACTGAGTTAGACATAGGAACTGTAGAGTTTATAAGCGACTACATCGACCAAGAAGACTTTTTCTTAGAAATAATACAAAAATTCTCCTTCGGAAACCCCAGACTTCACTCTTTACTGGTGAAACTCAAACAGTACAACTTAGCTTTAGAAAACTTACTGGAGCTAAAAGAACTCGAGTTTGTAGATGGAGCTTTTCTATACTTAGAACTAGGAAACACCTACAAACTACTAGGAGACAACCAAAGTGCTTTAGAGCACTTCAAGACAGCAGAAGAAGTTGCCCAACAAGAAGCATTAGCTAGTGTTTACAACTCTATAGCTCTGCTTAAGTTCGAACAAAAGAACTACAAAGAAGCCAAAAGTTACTTTAGAAAAACTAGTAACCTCCTTGAAAACTTTGCAGATGCAGATTCAGAGTTCAAAAGCCAACTAGCAAGTGCATACTTAAGCTTAGGTTTAGCTTACGAAGCACTGCACGACTGGGAACCTACAGAAAGGTTTTTCGAAAGGTGCAAAAACATAAGAGAAGAAGTATTCCAGAACCCAAGCATTCCTTTGGCTGACATTTATAACCATTTAGGAAGGTACCACAAAACAATGGGCAACTTCAGGCACTCTGAAAAGTTCTACTTAAAGTCTAAAAAAACCAGAGAACTACTTGTGCACAAAACTCACTTAGACCTAGCTAGTGACTTTGAAAGCCTAGGGTGTCTTTATATGAACCAAAGAAAATTCAACCAGGCTGAAAAGATGCTTCTGAAGTGCTTGAAAATCAGAGAGCAGAACTCAGAACCCTTGTTGACAGCCAATGCTTATTTAAACTTAGGAACTCTTTGCTGCAAACTTAGCGACCCAGAAAAAGCCTGTGAGTACTACTTAAAGTGTGAAGCAATCCGACAAGAGCTTTTAGGACCTGAGCACCACCTTACAGCCAGAGTATGGCATTCTAAAGCTTTGGCTTATATAACCATGAAAAGGTACGAAGAATCTTTAAGTCTGCTTAAGACCTGCTTGAAGGTGTGCAAAAGTGGACTAGGCCGGAACGACCCAGAAGTGGCTTCGATTTATAACAGCATGGCAACTGCTTACAAGTTTTTAGAAGACTATGAACAGTTTGAGGAATGTTACAGCAAGTGCGAAATGATTCTAAGATTCAATCGCAAAAAAGGCTTGATTTAATAATATTTAAGTGGTAAATGTTATTCATATATTCTGACAAAATGGGTGATTTTGATAGGTCGGCAGTTTCTTATATTAACACTGTAAGGTCGAGCCCTTCTGAGTTTGCGGGTATTATCGAAAGGGATTACTTGCCTTTGTACAAAGGCCCTTTTCTGATAGTTCCTGGAAAAAAGCCTCTGAAAACACAAGAAGGCGAAAAGGCTGTCAAGGAATGCATTGACTTTTTAAAAGGAGCCGATGGAGTTCCAGAGTTAAAAAGCTTAATGGAACTTTCAAAAGCAGCATATAGCCACTGTAATGACATAGGCCCCAAAGGACTTACAGGGCATACAGGAAGTGATAACTCTAACATCAGTGACCGCATTGAGAAGCACCTTGAATGGAACGGGTCTATTGCAGAGTGCATTACCTATGAACACGAAAACCCTTTGCATGCGGTTGTGTCTTTGTTAGTAGACGATGGGTTCTACAACAGACCTAATAGAAAAATATTGCTCAACTCTGATTTCAAAAACATAGGGATTTCCTCAAAGGAATACTCAGGAAACTATTACTGCGTTATTGAACTAGCTGATGGAAGCCCAGAAGAAGAAGTCCAGGAAAGTCCTGAGTTAAACACTTTCAGAGAAGCTGTGCTCAAAGAACTCAATGAAGTAAGAGCCAACCCTGTTTCCTATGTTCAAAAACTCGCAACTCAGCTTGCCTTTTATGACGAACAAAATCTAATTCACAAACCTGGCAAAACACCTATTCAGACTCAAGAAGGGCGTTCGGCAGTTATGGAATGCATTCAGTCACTAGGAATGGCCCAGAAAGCCCCTGAGTTAGAACTATCAAGCATTCTTTCTAGAGCAGCTCAGGACCATTGCAACGACATTGGGCCCAAAGGAATAACTGGCCACGACGGAAGCGATGGTTCTTCTATGAGCGACCGAATTGAGAAACATGGGTCCTGGGACATCACTATTGGGGAGAACATTGACTTTGGAAATGACGATCCCTCAGAAATAGTGATGGCTTTGTTGATAGACGACGGTGTTCCTAACAGAGGTCACAGAGAAAACATTATGAACCCTCAGTTCAGGGCAGTTGGAATTGGATTTGGAGCTCATACTGTGTACAGGCACTGCTGCACTATGGACTTTGCAGGAGGTATCAGAGATAATAGCCTGCCAAGTGGACACCAGATCCCAAGTGAACACCAAATGCCAAGTGGACACCAAATGCCAGGTGGACACCAAATTCCTAATTTCGATGAAATGCCTGAAGGGGCCGTTGGAGCAAATACGTACACTAAGACGTACCCAATGAACGGAGCCACTATGGTAGAAGAAACTAAAGTCTTTACTTTTCGAGATGGAAGTACCCAGACTATGACCAGAACTTACCAGCAGTAGTCGTAAAGCCATTTTAATAATATTACTATTTATGGAGAGCTTTAATCGTTCAGTACTGAAAGAACTAAATGAGGCAAGAACTGGTCCTAGCTCTTACGCTGAAAAAGTTAGAAATCAGCTAAGTTACTACAGGGGGTCTGTTATACATAAACCCAATCAAATACCTATCCAAACTCAAGAAGGGCAACAAGCAGTTACGGAATGCATCCAGTACTTGAAAAAAGCCCAGAGAGCCCCTGAGTTAGAACTATCAAGCATTCTTTCTAGAGCAGCTCAGGACCATTGCAACGACATTGGGCCCAAAGGAATAACTGGCCACGACGGAAGCGATG